>Ga0182738_1001146_pt1 | contig 33951 bp, 32 predicted proteins | sample eDN5th30CBELigMG_FD_128876 | JGI IMG/M metagenome (GOLD analysis project Ga0182738, IMG submission 128876) | Enriched Miracle-Growth compost microbial communities from Emeryville, California, USA - eDNA 5th pass 30_C BE-Lig MG (version 2)... ...
AGCCGGGCACCGTCTACTTCGCCGGCGGCCGCCAGTTCGAATATCACAACGATCCCAGGAAGACCGCCGAATCGCGCAACGCCCAGGGCTGGAGCACGCTGGGCGACGTGGGCTACGTCGATCCGGACGGCTTCCTGCACCTCACCGACCGCAAGGCCTTCATGATCATCTCGGGCGGCGTGAACATCTACCCGCAGGAGGCCGAGAACCTGCTGATCAACCATCCCAAGGTGATGGACTGCGCGGTCTTCGGGATACCTAACGACGATTTCGGCGAGGAGGTGAAGGCCGTCGTGCAGCCGCGCAGCATGTCGGACGCGGGACCCGGCCTCGCCGAGGAGCTGCTGGCCTACTGCCGCCAGAACCTCTCGACGCTCAAGTGCCCGCGCAGCATCGACTTCGAGGCCGAGCTGCCGCGCCATCCCACCGGCAAGCTGTACAAGCGCCTGCTGCGCGACCGCTACTGGCAGGGCCGGGAGAGCAGGGTCGTCTAGCCTGCCCGAGTGGTAAAACTGCATCCGAACGCTTCAGCTTTTCCTGATGGAGAACGTGCAGCTCACTTCCCGTCGTCCTGAGCGCAGCGAAGGACCTCACGCCAGCCCCACGGCAGGTGTCTGGTCGTTCGGTGAGAACCTTCGCTGCGCTCAGAGCTTGTGATTTTCTGGGCAGATGGACGAGCTGCATGCCGGGAGCGCGATGCGATCGAAAGAATCACACGCTCTCAGGGTGACGTCGTGGGCGTGGGAGAGGTTCGGAGCTCGCTCGACTTCGGCTCTCCCAGCCCGGTGCGGCCGTGCTATGGCTGGCCTCCAGTTTCAGGGAGACCAGCATGAAAGCAGCCGTCGTTACCGAGCAAGGCGTCCAGTACACCGATGCTCCCAAACCCTCGCCCAAAGCCAACGAGATCCTGATCAAGGTGAAGGCCGCGTCGCTCAACCGTGCCGACCTCGCGGTCGCGTCGGGCCACCGCCACGGCACGGTCGGCGGCACCGGCACGATCGTCGGGCTGGAATGCGCCGGCGAGGTCGAGGCAGTTGGCGCCGACGTGAAGGACTTCAAGCCGGGCGACCGCGTGATGAGCTCCGCCGCCGGCGGCTTCGCCGAATACGCGGTCACCGATTCGGGCCGCGCCCACAAGATCCCCGCCAACAACATGAGCTACGAACAGGCCGCCTGCATGCCGGTCGCGGTGCAGACGATGCACAACGCGCTGGTCGGTGCTGGTCGGCTCGCGAAGGGCGAATCGGTGCTGATCCAGGGCGCGTCGTCCGGCGTCGGCCTGCTCGGCATGCAGATCGCCAAACACATGGGCGCCTCGATCGTGATGGGCAGCTCGACCAACGAGGGCCGCCGCGGCAAGCTCGTGGACTTCGGCTGCGACATCGCGATCGATACCACCGATCCGAAGTGGCCGGAGAAAGTCAAGGAAGCGACCGGCGGCAAGGGCGTCGACCTGATCGTCGACCAGGTTTCGGGCGGCGTGATGAACCAGAACATGGAAGCCGCCGCCATTCTCGGCCGCATCGTCAATGTCGGCCGGCTGGGCGGCATGAAGGGCGAGTTCAACTTCGACCTGCATGCGCTGAAGCGCATCGACTATATCGGCGTGACCTTCCGCACCCGCACGCCCGAGGAAGTGCGCGCAATCGTGAAGTCCGCCCGCACCGACCTGTGGCCGGCCATCGAATCGGGCAAGCTGCACCTGCCGATCGACAGGACCTTCCCGCTGTCCCAGGCAGCCGATGCGCTGGCCCACATGAAGGCCAATGCCCACTTCGGCAAGATCGTCCTGATGGTGTGACCGGCAATCCTCTTTCTCATGCTCCTCTCCCCCCGGGTCGGGGGAGAGGCTAGCGAGGCTGCGCCTCGGGACGACAGGACTTGTTTTCGTCCCCCGACGAGAGCTTGCGCCGGGTCATGCTCATTGGACCGCACGCATCCTGCGCGCTCATGATCAAGCGCCTTCATCGGCGCGTATGAGCGCGCAGGATGCGCGCGGTCCAATGATCAAGGCTACGCCTCGGTCCAGCCTGTGGTCGGCGTTGGAAATTCGACGCGTTTGCATGCAGTTCGGCGACTCAAGCAGGCTAGGGGAGCGGGTTGCGCACATCACTTTCACCCCCCTCTCCCCACCTCTCCCCCGACCGGGGAGAGGCGCATGATTTGAGCAATTCGTAGATCGCGGCCCCCTCGTCGTTGCCGCGTCCGTCCGCGATCAGCCGGGCATACCATTCGAGGGTCGGCTCGATCAGCGGCGCTGCGATGCCGAGGCGGCGGCACTCGGCATCGATGTAGCCCAGGTCCTTCAGGAAGACGTGGGCCGGCCCAAGGGCAGGCTGATAGCGTGCCTCGGCCATCAGCGGCGCCCGCGAGCGGAAAACCGGGCTGCTCGCAAAGCTCGCGCCGATCGCCTCGATCAGCACCTTCGGGTCGATGCCCGAGCGCGTGCCCAGCAGCATGGCCTGCGCGGTCGCGAAGGTCTGGACGGTGACGAGCAGATTGGCCGCCCATTTCACCGCCATGCCGGCACCGAAGGCGCCGACCGCGCGATGGTTCGGCGTGATCGCGTCGAGAACCGGCCGGCAACGCTCGATCACGGCGTCATCGCCACTCACGAACAACACCGCCTCGCGTGCACGGACGACCGGCGGCGTCCCGCTCACCGGGCTGTCGAGCATCGCAGCCCCCTTGCCCGCAAGCGCATCGGCGAACTCGCGCTTCAAGGTCACGGGGAAGGTCCCCATGTCGATGGCGACCAGCCCGGGTCGCGCGCCGGCGACCAGGCCGTCGGCACCGAGATAGGCGGAGCGCATCGCGTCCTCGCTCGCCAGCGCGACGACGACGACTTCGCTCGCGTGCGCCAGCTCAGCCGGGCTATCGAGCAGAGGGGAGAAGTCCACCGCACTGGGCCTGCGCACGGCTATCACGTCGAAGCCCGCCTCGGCGAGATTGGCGGCGACGGCGCGGCCGATATTTCCCAGGCCGAGGATTCCGACTTTTTTCATGGTCCGACAATGGCATGGCGCCGCGCTTGCGCACATGCCGGCCAGCGCCCAACTTAGCGGAACGCACAAGGGGTACTGGAATGGCAAAGGACATCAACCATCTTGCGACCGCCGACGCTCTGTTCTTCGGTAAAGCCGCGCTGGATCCGCGCAAGACGGGCAGGACGGTCGACGAGGCGCTCAAGGGCTGCGACGACGGCGAGCTGTTCCTGGAATATGTCCAGAGCGAGAGCCTGGCGTTCGACGACGGCAAGCTGAAGAGCGCCTCTTATGACACCACCCAGGGCTTCGGCCTGCGCGCGGTGTCGGGCGAGGTGACCGGCTTCAGCCATGCCTCGGCGCTCGACGAGAAGGCGCTGAAGCGCGCCGCCGACACGGTCAAGGCGGTGCGCGCGGGCAAGGGCGGCACGTCGGACGAGTCGCCGCGCGGCACCAACCGGCTGCTCTATGCCGACGACAACCCGATCGACGGCGAGGGCTTCGAGAAGAAGGTCAGGCTGCTGCAGGAAATCGACGCCTACGTACGCGGCAAGGAGCCCAAGGCCAGGCAGGTCTCGATCTCGCTCGCCGCCTCCTGGCAGGTAGTCGAGATCATCCGGGCCGGCGGTTGGCGTGCCGCCGATGTCCGGCCATTGGTCCGGCTCAACGTCAGCGTAATCTGCGCCGACGGCAGCCGCATGGAATCGGGCTCGACCGGCTCGGGCCGGCGCGCCGCCTACGGCGACATCTTCCAGCCCGACTACTGGAAGCGCGAGGCCGACGAGGCGATCCGCCAGGCGCTGGTCAACCTCGACTCGGTCGCGGCGCCGGCCGGCGAGATGCCGGTGGTGCTGGGCTCGGGCTGGTCGGGCGTGCTGTGGCACGAGGCCGTGGGCCATGGGCTGGAGGGCGACTTCCACCGCAAGAAGACCTCCATGTTCAGCCATCTGATGGGCGAGATGATCGCCTCGCCTGGCGTCACGGTGGTCGACGACGGCACGATCGCCGACCGGCGGGGTTCGCTCACCATCGACGACGAAGGCACCCCGACCCAGCGCAACGTGCTGATCGAGGACGGCCGCCTGGTCGGGCTGATGCAGGACCGCATGAACGCCCGCCTGATGGGCGTGAAGCCGACCGGCAACGGCCGGCGCCAGAGCCATGCCCACGCCCCGATGCCGCGCATGACCAATACCTTCATGCTGGGCGGAACCGCGGACCCGAAGGAGATCATCGCCTCGGTGAAGAAGGGACTCTACTGCGCCAACTTCGGCGGCGGCCAGGTCGACATCGTGTCGGGCAAGTTCGTGTTCAGCGTGACGGAGGGCTACCTGATCGAGGATGGCAAGCTGACCCGTCCGGTGAAGGGCGCGACCCTGATCGGCGCCGGTTCCGAAGCATTGACCAAGGTCGGCATGGTCGGCAACGACATGTCGCTCGATCCCGGCATCGGCACTTGCGGCAAGGACGGCCAGGGCGTCCCGGTCGGGGTCGGCCAGCCGACGCTGCGCATCGACGCCCTGACGGTGGGCGGCACCGCCACCTGAGGCGCGTCTCGCTCTTCCGGACAGCGAGCGGGACGCTCGCGGTCCGGAAGATCGTGACTATTCCCTGATTCGAGCGTGACGCACGAAGGAGGCGATGTCGCCATCGGTGACAGGCCGGCCCGCCGGCACGCAACGCGTCGCATAGAGGACCCATTTGGCGCCCTGGGCATTGCCCGGCCCGGTCTTGCGGATGCCGACGCAGGATTCCTTCTCGGCACTCTCGAACGACACGACATCGGCATCCTGCCGCTGGCGCACCTCGGACATGTTGGCGCTGCCGCGACCCTGCGGACTACGCCCGCGAACCGCATCGGGCAGGTCGGGCCTGGCGACGATCGCCGCCTTGGCGCTCAGCGCCTCGGCGACGTAGTAGTAGTATTTCGTGTCCTCGACGCTGCCCGAGGCACTCCAGAAACGGTAGAATCCTTCACCCGTCGACAGGGCGTCGTTGGTCAGCTTGTCCGTCGCGCGGCAGCGCAGGCCGTCCGTCGGCCCGATGCGGGATTGCCGGCAATCGATATCCACCCAGTCGATGCTTCCCGCCTGCGCCAAAGCAGCAGCCGGCACCCACGTCGACATCAACATCACGAGCACGCCCATCGATCGCATCGTCACCACCAACCTCCCTGCGGAGGCCGCGAAAGAGAAGCGCGCGCGGCACCATCGGGCAAGAGCGTACCGGTGGTGTTTTGTATCGTTCCGCGCGTGCCTGTATCGACGGCGAAATACTAGATGCAGCCTGTCTGAATTACCGATCCAGCCAGACATCCTCGAAGCGCCAGTTGTTGTAGATGCTGTTGGTGTGGAGCGTCACGTTCTTGACGTGCGGCTGCCAGCAGCCGGCGGCGTGGCCGTAGCTGATGATCGGCTTGGCGAACTCCTCCTGCAGCTTGCGATCGATGTCCCAGACCATCTTCAGGCGCTTCTTCTGATCGAACTCTCGGGACTGGGCCTCGAACAGCTTGGTCATTTCCGGATTGCAGTAGCCGTTGTAGTTGCGCAGCGAGCCGCAGCCATAGGTCTCGAACAGCGCCACATCGGGATCGTCGACGGCGATGCCGCTGAGGTTCAGCGCCACCACGTAGTCCTTCTTGAAGACGCGGTTGTAGTAGACCGGGGTGTCGATCACCTCGAGCTCGCCGTCGACATAGACCTGCTTGAGCTGGTCGATCAGGATCACCGCCGGATCACGGAAAGTGGCGATGTTGCGCGTGCTGACCTTGATCTTGAGCCGCTTGTCGGGCCCGTAACCCACCTCCTCCATCAGCTTGCGCGCCTCCTCGCGCGCCTTGGCGACATCGCCGTAGCCCGGCAGCTGCTTCACCATCTCGTCCGGCATGCCCCAGACGCCGTCGGGCGTCGGCATCATGATGCCGCTCGGCTTGCCGTCGCCCTCGTCCAGGATGTCGATGAAGGCCTTGCGATCGAGGGTCAGCGCCAGCGCCTTGCGGATCTTGGGATTGTCGAACGGCGGCGCATCCTTGTTGACGATCAGGTTGCGGCTGACGCCGGTGCCCCGCATGGTGCACCGTGCGTTTGGCGCGTCGGCCTTGACGTTCTTGAGCAGCGGGATCGAGACGTCGGTCGGGAAGGTCATGTCGAACTTGCCGCTCACGAAAGCCAGCATGCGCGTCGAGCGATCCGGGATGATGGTGAATTCGATGCCGTCGAGATAGGGCTTGCCCTTCTTCCAGTAATCCGGGTTCTTAACCAGCTTGACGCCATCGTTCATCTTGAACTCGGCAAGCTTGAACGGCCCGGTGCCGATCGGCTTGCGGCGATAGTCCGCGACCGGGACGTGGCAGGCGTAGATCGGCGTGTAGCCCGAGGCGAGCAGCGCGACGAGCGATGGCTGCGGCGCCTTGAGATGAAACGTCGCCTGGGTATCGGAATCCGCCGTCACCTTCTCGACGTTGGTGTACCAGGTCGCGCGCGGGTTGCGACGCAGCTTGCTCGTGCCGCTCAGCAGCAGATCGAAGGTGCAGGCGACGTCCCTGGCGCTGAACGGCTTGCCGTCGTGCCACTTGACGCCCTCGCGCAAGGTGAAGACCAGCGTCTTGCCGCCGTCTTTCCATTCCCACTTGGTGGCGAGGTCGGGGACGATCGATTCCAGGCTGTTCTTGGCAACATGCTGGTCGAACATCACGAGGTTGTTGTAGACGGGCGAGAACGGCACCGCGACCGACACGGTGGCTTCCTCATGGATCGACGCGCTCGGCGGATTGTCCATGTGCTGGATCTTGAGTATTCCGCCGGACTTCTGGGCCGATGCCGGCCCCGCGAACGCAACGGCCGCCATGGCGGCAAGCAACGCAAGACGACCTCTTTGGGTCTTCATTGTTTCCTCCCGAACTCTATTGGACTCTCGAAGCACCTCCTGGGTACGCGCGCACGCTTACGCAATTCACAGGGACTGTGATCAAGCGCGACGCGATTGGCAATCCTCGTCGTCGCCCTTTGCCCGATTCCGCCCGGCGGGGCATTTACGCTTCGCCAAAGGCATGCGAGTGCGCCGGGTCGAGATGACGGGCAAACGGGGCCACGCACCTCACGCCGTGTACAGGCCCTTTGCAGCAGCGAGCCGCACGCAGATCGCCTCGACGGCGTCCAGCGTGGGCGTCGCAATGCCCGCCTTGCGGGCAAAGGCGACCGGCGCGCGCACGATCGATTCGATCTCCATCGGCCGGCCGAGCTCATAGTCCTGCAGGATCGACGGACGATGATCGGGATAGACCCGCTGCGGTCCGAAGCGCTGCTCCGGGCTGTCGTCGAGCACCACGCCATGCGCCGCCGCGATCGCCAGCGCCTCCTCATGCGCGCGTCTCGCCAGCGGATTGACCGCCGGATCGCCGAGCACCGTCGTGGGCTCGCGCAGGATGAGGCACAACGCCGAGCCGCAGAGATTGGCCATCAGCTTGTGCCAGATGTCGTAGCGGATATCGGTCGTCGCCGGCGAGGCGATGCCGGCGGCAATCAGCGTCTGCCGGAGCGCGAGGATCCGCGGACTCTGGCGGTCGTCCGTCTCCGCGACCCACAGGACGTTGCGCTCGGGCGAGACGTTGCGCACCACGCCGGGCGCCATCACGTGGTTCGACGACGTCACCACCGCGCCCACGGTGCGCTCCAGCCCGATCGCGCGGGCAAGCGCGCCGCCCGGATCGAGTTGCGAGAGGTCGGGCGCCGCAGGCCGCGCGCCGAGCCCGTGACCGTACCACCAGGGAATGCCGTTCTGCACGAAAGCGACCATCGTGTCGGCATGCAGCAGCGGGCCGATCGCGTCGGGCAATACATGTTGGCTCGACGACTTCATCGTCACGAGCACGGCGTCCTGCGGCCCCAGATCGACCGGCCTGTCGCTCGCCTTCACGGGCATCACGATCTTCCTCTCGCCAGTCAGCAAGGTCAGGCCGTTGGCCCGGATCGCCTGGAGATGGGCGCCGCGCACCACCACCGATACCTCGTTGCCTGCTGCGGCGAGGCGCGTGGCGAAATTGCCGCCGATCGAGCCCGCTCCGTAAACACAAATGCGCATGATCCCCGCTCCGCTGTTCCGCTATCGTAGCGAGCGCGCATGCAAAGTGCCGGAGGAAAAATGGCCGCCAGGGAATATCGCGGGCTCGCTTATCGCAACAACGCCGATCTTGCCGCCTGGCTGGCCGGGCGGCCTCCCGAAAAGGCGCTCGAACCCGAGCTGCCGATCATCGACCCGCACCATCATCTCTGGCACACGCCGGCTCGCGGGCTCTATTTCCTGCCCGAGCTGATGGCCGACCTGGGCGGCGGCCACAACGTCGTCTCGACCGTGTTCCTCGAATGCCAGTCGATGTTCCGCGCGAGCGGGCCGGACGAGATGAAGCCGGTCGGCGAGGTCGAGTTCGTCGCCGGACAGGCCGCGCAGAGCGCCTCGGGCCAGTACGGCACGACGCGCGTCTGCGAGGGAATCATCGGCTGGGCCGACCTGATGCTCGGCGCAAAGGCGCGCGAGGTGCTCGAGGCCGAGATCGCCGCCGGCGGCGGCCGCTTCCGCGGCGTGCGCTATGGCACGTCCCACGACGAAGGCATCGCCGGCAAGTTCGTGTCGCGCACCATGCCGGCGCACCGGCTGCTCGATCCCAGGCTGCGCGAGGGCTTCGCGGTGCTGGGCAAGATGGGGCTGACGTTCGACTCGTGGCACTTCCATCCGCAGTTGCCCGACCTGGTCGATCTCGCGCGCGCCTTTCCCGACACGACGATCATCTGCGACCATGTCGGCGGCGTGCTGGGCATCGGCCAGTACGCCGGAAAGACCGCCGAGGTGATGCCGGTCTGGAAGAAGAGCATCGGCGAGCTGGCGAAGTGCCCGAACGTCCACATGAAGCTCGGCGGCCTCGGCATGACCTCGTTCGGCTTCGGCTTCGAATTCGAGCAGGCGCCGCCCACGTCGGAGAAGCTCGCCGAAACCTGGCGGCCGTACATCGAGCCCTGCATCGAAGCATTCGGTGTCGACCGCTGCATGTTCGAGAGCAACTTCCCGCCCGACAAGCAGTCGTGCGGCTACACCGAGCTTTGGAATGCCTTCAAGCATCTGACGAGGAATGCATCGCCTGCCGAGAAGACGGCCCTGTACAGCGGCACGGCGGCGCGGGTCTACAAGCTGACGAAACCTTAGAAGGAGAGCACTTTCCTCCCCTTGGCGGAGTGCGCCAGGAGGAGGTACCCGCGTCTTCGCGAACGAAGGGGCCATGCGATGCGACCGGTGCTGCTCATGACCCCCCGTCGCGGATTGCCGCGACATCTCCCCATCGCGATCCGCGAAGGGAGGAAAACTTTAACGCGGCTCCGCCTCAGACCGACAAGATATGCGGACTTTCCCCTGATGCCCATCCTCGTCATCCCGAGCGCAGCGAAGGATCTCGCCGAACGATCAGACGGGCCGCGGAGCAGCGTGAGGTCCTTCGCGGCGCCCAGGACCAGCGGGAAGTGCAGCACGAGAAATTCGACACATCTGGATGCAGCTTGCCGACACGAGCGGAGCTAGTTCACCACCGGCCCCGCATTGACCATTTCGGGTTCGCGCGCGCCTTTGGCGACCGCCTTGAGACCGATCTCGAGCGCACCACCTTCCGTGGTGATGATGAAGTGGCTGCCGCCGGCAAATGTCGGCCGGCCATCGCTGGCCGTCACGTCGACCACGAGGTAGGTCCGTCCCCGCCAGTTCACGCCCCAGCCCGGCGCGGGGCCGATGCCACGCTCGAAACCGAGATCGGTCGACGCTATGTGACGATCGGCAATGAGGCGCGGCCCGGCTGGCGGGGGATTGAGCGACGGCGCCTTGGCCGCGGCCGGCCGCGCCGTCAGCGGCGGCAACGATGGTTCCGCACACGGGGGCAATGGCACGGTGTTCTTGAATCCGCCGAACGCACCTTCGCCCAGGCTTCCGCGGGGCGCGGTGCAGGCGGGCGGTTGTTGCGCGGCAATCGGCAGAGCCACCGTCACGGCGACCGCCAGGCCCGAAAGCATTATGCCGCGGTTCATTTTGTTGAAGGGGCTCCCCGAGACGCCACAAAGTCGCGCCCTATATGCACCTATAGCAGCGGCAGATTGCAGTCAATTGCCGCCGCACTGCAAATTGCGAGAGCGAAGAACGGGAGGAAGCGATCGTGCGAATTGTCCCCTTGACCGATCACACCGGCGGTGAGGTCGACGGCCTCGACCTCTCGCAACCCGTGACGGAGGACATCCGGCGCATCCTGAACGACGCCTTCATAGCCCATCACGTGCTGGTGATCCGCGGCCAGGCCCTCGCACCGCCGCAAGTGCTCCAGGCCGTGTCGCTGTTCGGCGAGGTTTTCCACCAGCATAACACCCGCTTCGCGCTGCCGGATTGTCCGCAGATCCACTACCTCTCCAACCAGGACAGCTTTCCCGACGGTCGTCGCTACATCCCCGGCGAGGGTTGGCACACCGACCATTCGAATGACACCCGGCCCCCCAAGGCTACCGTGCTGCACGCTGTCAGGCTGCCGAGCCGAGGCGGCGACACGCAGTTCGCGAACATGGCGGCCGCCTACGATGCGCTCCCCGACCAGACCAGGGAGCGTCTCGCGCCGCTGATGGCGATCCACGTCTATCAAAGCAGCCACAGCGCGCGGAAGCTGATGACCTTGTCGGGGGCCAACAGGGAGCGGGTGCCCAACGCGGTGCTGCATCCGCTCGTGCGCACCCATCCCGAGAGCGGCCGGAAGTCGATCTACGTCAACCCGATCCGGATCGAAGGCATCGTCGGCCTCGACCACAGGGAGGCACTGCCGTTGCTCGCCGCGTTGGTCGAGCACGCCACGCAAGAGCGCTTCCAGTACCGCCATGCGTGGCAGCCTGGCGATCTCGTGATCTGGGACAACCGCTGTCTGCTGCACAAGGCCAACGGCGACTACGACATGGACGAGTTGCGCTATCTCTATCGCGTCATGCTGCAGGGCGAGGTACCGCGGTGAGCCGGACCTATACCCATGTCCGCAGTACCGTCGAATGCCGCGTCGCATGGATCGAGTTCGACCGGCCACCGGTCAATGCCTTCACGCGCCCGATGGTCGACGAGACCTATGAAGCGATCGGCGCGGCGCTCGCCGATCCCGACGTGCGCGTGCTGGTCCTGGCGAGCGCGGTCGAGGGCTATTTTTCGGCCGGCGCGGACCTGCACACCTTCAAGGGCCTGTCGCCCGACGGCGTGCGCGATTGGGCTCGCCGTTGCCACGAGCTGGCGCGCCTGTTGCGCGGCTCGGCCAAGCCGCTGCTGGCCGCGATCCATGGCACGGCAGTGGGCGGCGGCCTGGAAATGACGCTGCATTGCGACGTGCGCTTCGCCGCAACCGACGCCCGGCTCGGCCAGCCCGAGATCCGCATCGGCTTCATCCCGCCGATCGCCACGACCCAGGCGCTGGCCCGCCTGATCGGCCGGCCGCGCGCCATCCGCTATCTGTATGACGGCGGCTTGATCGGCGCGCAGCAGGCGCTCGACTGGGACCTGGTGAGCGAGCTGGTCGAGCCGGCGATGCTGCGCCAGCGCGTGCAGGCTTATGGCGAGGAGCTCGCGGCAAAATCGCCAGCGGCGCTCGCCGCGATCCGCCGCACGGTGACCCTGGGCGGCGGCATGAGCTTCGAGGAGGGGATGGCCTACGAGCTCGAGGCGGTCGCCGCGCTCGGGGCGGGTCCCGACTTCGCCGAGGGCGTCGATGCCTTCCTCGCCAAGCGGCCGGCGCGCTGGCATCGCCCGCCCTGACCCGACATCTCGCGGGAATGTCGAGCGCGCCGCAGATGGTGGCCTTCGCCGCTTGGAGCGCGCAGACTGGCCCCATGGCCAACGTCCTCCCGGACATCGTCATGCCGCTGGTCTGCGACCTGCTCGAATGGCTTGACCGGCGACCACGCACGCGGGCCGAAGTGATCGAAGGCTGGCGCACGTCCTGTCCGCGCCTGCCGGTTTGGGAGGAAGCGACGGATCGAGGACTGGTCGTCCGCACGGGCACGATGGTCGAAGTCACGCCGCAGGGCCGCTCCTTTCTCGCTCGCCATCGTCCCTGACCGTCCCTCGGGCAACCTTTCCCGACCCGAGCGGTTGATCTCCCAACCATTGGAGAGGTCGACGATGACCAGGAGCATGATTCTCGCCGCGGCGCTTGCGCTCGCGGCCGGAGCGGCACAGGCCCAGTCCACCGGCATAACCTCGGGCGGCAGCGTCGGCGGCAGCACCGGCATCGGCACCGGTGTCCCGGGCACGACCAATACACCAGGCCCGGGGACCAGCCCGTCGGGGGGCGCGGCTACGGGGACAGGGAGCAGCACCAGTACCGGCACCAACGCCGGGGGCAGCGGTGCTGGCGCTTCGAGCTCGACCACGAACAGCGGCACCGCAAGCGGCGGCGCCACGACGACGACCCGATAAGCATCGCCATGAAGACGCGGGCCACGATCTTCGTCGCCTTGGCCGCGATGATTCCCTGCGGAAAGCTCGCCTCGGCCCAGCCGAACATCACGGCGGCCCCGTCGAAGGGCAGCACCGGACCCACGGTGGACCGGCGGCCGGTGGAGCAAGGCCAGCTCCAGGCCCCTGCCGGCACTCCTCCGAACACCGCGCCGAAAGGCCCAAGCGATCGTCCCGGATCGAGCACGGCCACTGACATGGACCGGACGGAGAAGCCATGACCGGGCAGCACTCGATTGCACGCTGGATGGTGACACTTGCGGCAAGCCTGCTGGTGCTGACCATCGCGTTGAGCTTCTAGGCAACCAAGGGAGCGGCAAGCATGAATGTCACCGAGTTCGAGACCACAGACGCCGAAGTGCGTGCCCATCGGCGAACTTTCGTCGCCTTCGAACGACTGGTCCTTTTTGCCACGATGCACATAGCCCTCGTGCTGGCCTGCCTCGCCCTCGCGTTCCTCGGACATATCCCGGTCATCGCTGCTCTGCTGGGCATCGGAGGAACGATCGCTCTGATCGCGGCCTTTGCCATCGCCGGTTCGACCGCCTAGCGAGGCTGCACCTCGGACCACCAAGACCTGCCTTCATCCCCCGACGAGAGCGTGCGCCGGGTCATGCTCATTGGACCGCGCGCATCCTGCGCGCTCATGATCGAGCGCCTTCATAGACGCGTATGAGCGCGCAGGATGCGCGCGGTCCAATGAGCATGATCCGGCGAGGCTGCGCCGCTGAAACCGGCGAAGGATGGCAGCGCGTCCCGCGTCGGAGTGCTATAGTCCCGGCCGCATCATCGGGAGGAATTCAATGGCACGCCCTCTCACCGTGGAACCCGTCGGCGCCACCTTCGGCGCAGTCGTCACCGGCTTCCGAATCGCCGAGCTCGATGACGATACGTGGCAGGAGCTCCATGCGATCTGGCTCGAGTACGCGCTGCTGATCTTTCCCGGCCAATATCTGACGCACGACCAGCAGATCGCCTTCGCCAGGCGCTTCGGCCCACTCGAGTTCGAGATGTCGGCGATCAGCAACGTCAAGGAAGACGGTACCCTTCGGCTCGAGAAGGACAACGACGACCGCATCAAGATCCTGAAGGGCAACATGGGCTGGCATGCCGATTCGACCTACATGCCGGTCCAGGCCAAGGGTGCGGTCTTCTCGGCCGAGGAGGTGCCGACGATCGGCGGGCGCACCGGCTGGGCCGACATGCGCGCCGCCTACGACGCGCTCGACGACGAGACGCGCGCGAAGGTGTCGGGTCTCGCGGCTTTTCACTCGCTGCACTACAGCCAGTCGAAACTCGGCCACGACACCCAGAAATCCGACGGCGCGTACAGCGGCTACGGCCTGCATGACGGACCAGTGCCGCTCAGGCCACTGGTGAAGACGCATCCTGAAACGGGACGCAAGTCGCTGCTCATCGGCCGTCATGCGCACAATATCCCCGGCATGGACAGGACCGAATCGGAGCGCTTCCTCGAAGGCCTCGTCGACTTCGCCTGCCAGCCGCCGCGCACCTATCATCATGCCTGGACTCCGGGCGACGCGGTGGTCTGGGACAATCGCTGCCTGCTGCACCAGGCGACACCGTGGGACATGACGCAGCGGCGCATCATGTGGCACAGCCGCATTGCCGGCGATCCGCAAAGCGAGTCCGCGCAGAATTGAGAAACCGCGCGCGTCGGGCGAGACAGAGACCGGACGGCGACAGCGAGCTTGTCATTTTCCTCCCTGCACGCAGCGCGGGGAGGAAAATAACATGCCCTGCGCGTGCCATTGGAAGTCAGAAAGCTCACAAACTGTCAGGATGACAAGATGCGCAGGAGGGTTCCGCGTCCTGTCCGAGCAGCAGTCCCACCCGTTGTTTCCAGCGGATCGGCGTCGTGCTGGCACTTACCTCAACGCGGCCAAAATCCGCTCGCGCGTAAGTGGCATGTCGTTGATTCGGACGCCCAGGGCGTGCGCGACCGCGTTGCCGACCGCCGCCGCGGTCGGGCCGACCGAGCATTCCCCGACGCCGACCGAGGGGTTGCCGGCGCCGTCGACCAGCTCGGCATGGATCTCGGGGACCTCGCTGAAGCGCAGGATCGGATAGCCGTCCCAATCGACCGAGGCGATGCCGTGGTCGTCGAACCGGACCTGCTCCTTGAGCGTCCAGCTCAGCGCCTGGATGATGCCGCCTTCCAGCTGATTGCGTGCGCCGTCGGGATTGACCACGAGGCCGGCGTCTGCGACGCACCACACGCGATCCACGCGAACGGTTTCCTCGACCGTCACCGAAGCGGCGACGGCGGCATAGGCCGCCCGGTTCTTGTAGCGCGCGAAAGCCATTCCCAATCCCTTGCCCGACCCGGCGGCGCCTCGCGCCTTCCAGTCGGCCAGCTCGGCGACCCGCTCGACCAGCCGCCGCGCCCGCGGCTCGGACAGGATCGAGAGGCGATAGGCGACCGGATCCTCGCCGCTCCTCGCCGCCAGCTCGTCGATCAGCGATTCGATCGCAAAGACGTTGGGTAATGCGCCCAGCCCCCGCAGCGCCGACGTGCGCACCGGCGCACGCTGCACGAGATGATGAAGGATGCGATGCACCGGCACGTCGTAGAGCGGCACCGCGTTGCGCGTGCCGCCACCGCCGCGCGCTTCCGTCGGATCCGTCGGCTGCACCTCGGGCGGTGGATTGGGCAAAGCTTCCGTGGCCAGGAGGAAACCGCTGCCGCTGCCTGGGCGCTGGACGTGCGTGGCGCTCCAGATCTCGGTCGTCCAGTCGACCGGCCGGCCGCGCTCGTCGAGATCGACATGCAAGGTCACCAGCATGGCAGGACCAACCGGCTCGAAAGCGAACTCCTCCTCGCGCCGCCATTGCAGGCGGATGCAACGGCCGGGAATGCGCATCGCCACCAGTGCCGCGTCAAGCGCTGCATCGTCGGCGCCGTTGTGGCCGTAGCAGCCCGGGCCGTGCACATGGGTCGCGGTAATCGCCTCGATCGGCAGGCCGAGCGCTGCCGCGAGGTTCTTCCGCAGCGGATGCATGCCCTGGCCGTGCGAGCGCACCGCGAGATGGCCGTCGCGGAATTCGGCCAGTGCGCAGGACGGCCCCATCGAGGCATGCGCCACGTAAGGGCGGGACACGGTGATCTGCACGAGGTTCTTCGGCTCGTCGGTGCGCACGGGAGCGCCGATGTGGCGGTCCTCGGCCGGCTGCCCTTCGAGCCATGCCGCTTCCTGATGGGCCGGCGTAAGCTGTCGCAGCTTGTCCCAGCGTGCGTGCGCGGGCGCTGCGGCGGCGGCGGCCTGCGCCACGCTTTCGACCGGGCTGACGAAGGCCACGAAGTTGGCCTCCCGCACGATCTGCAGCTCGCCCTTCGCGGCACGCCGGATCGCCGCCTCGTCGAGCGACGTCAGCCTCGCGCCAGGGTTGGGTTGGCGCAGCATGCGGGCATGCAGCACGTCGGCCGGCAACACGTCGTGCACGAAGGCCGCACCGCTCACCTTCGCCGGCAGGTCGAGCCGCGGCACCGAGCGACCGACGACCTTGTAGGCATCGGCCTTCTTCGGCGAGGCACTGCCGGTGACCGGCTGGGAAAGGTCGATCTCGCCGGCAACGGTCCAGTAGTCCTGGCCGGTTGCCGCGCCGTTCTGCAGGAACCGGCCGTCGACCACGCTCAGGTCCTCAGGACTGCAGTTCAGCCGCAGCGCCGCGCGGTCGAGAGCCTTGGCACGGACCTCGGCACAGACCAGCCGGATCGAGCCGCCCGACATCTCGATCGAGAGCGAGGACGTCGTGTACATCTCGTCGGGTCCGTGATCGGTACTGCCGGACAGCACGGCGACGCGCTCGAGCGGCACGTCGAGCTCGTCGGCGGCGATCTGCCCGAGCGCGGTCACGACGCCCTGGCCGATCTCCACCTTGCCCGTAGCGATGCGGACGGTGCGATCCGCATTGAAACAGATCCAGCGGTCGAGCCGCGGATTGTCGGCCAGGCTCGTCGGCAGCACCGGCGCGCTCATGCCGCCCTCCCCGCCCGCTCGACCGCCCGGATGATGCGCTGATGGGCGCCGCAACGGCACAGGTGACGGTCGAGCGCGGTCACGATCTCGGCGCGCGTCGGCGTCGGATTGCGATCGAGCAACGCCTTCGCCGACATGATGATTCCGGAAAGGCAATAGCCGCACTGGCCGGCCTGCTCGTCGAGAAAGGCCTGCTGCAGCGGGTGCGGCTTCTCCGGCGTGCCAAGGCTCTCGATGGTCGTGACGCTGCGTCCGGCGAGCGTCCCGGCCTCACGCGTGCAGGCGTAGGTGGGCTGGCCGTCGACCAGCACCATGCAGGCGCCGCACTGCTCGAGGCCGCAGCCGTAGCGCGTGCCCGTCAGTCCCAGGTGGTTGCGCAACACCTCCAGCAGCGTGCTGGTGTCCGGCACATCGACGTTCCGGGCACTGCCATTCACAGTGAATGCTATTCCCAATGCCTTCTCCTCCGCCAGCACCCGCACTGATAGCACCCGCGTCCATGTCGCGCAGTAAGCTCACGCACCCGGCGCACCACGGCATGAGGGACCGGACCGATCTGGACAGCCAACACCGGGAGAGCCTCGCGTGCCGAGACGCATGCCTCCCGCTGCGGTCGCAGGCGGGATGATCCTGCCTGCGGATAGCCCGCTCATGGACAGGCGAGCTCGCCAAGAAAGGTGCCAGGACGGCAGCGCTGCGGGACTCTGATCACGGCGTATCTCCTCGTTCGTCGATCCTGACGAACCAATGTCCGGACACGGATCGGAAAGCCAGACGTTGGCCTCCAATAGGGCCGACAGTCACGCGATCTTCACGGTCCGGTCGTTGCCATGCCCCCTTCCGATGGTCTTTCATGGGCCTGCGCGATTGCCTGAAGCCAGCCCGAAGGAAGACGCGATGCCGGTTCACTGGACGATCTCCCATCCCTCGCGGCTTGTCGTCGCGGTGGCTAAGGACGAAGTGAAGGCCGAGGATATCGAGCAGTACTTCGCCGGCGTGACTGCTGACGGTGCCATGGCCTACCGCAAGATCTTCGAAATCGCGGCGTCACCTATGGCATTGAGCGACCAGCAGCTGCAGATGCTCGGCCAGCGCATCATGCTCTACGCCCAGCACGGCCAGGTCGGCCCGCTCGCCCTCGTCGCCAGCTCGGATGATAGCTACGCCCAGGCCCGGACCTTCGCCGAGGCCGCCCGGGCCCGCCGGCCATTGCAGATCTTTCGCGAACTGCACATCGCGCGGCGCTGGCTGGACGAACAGGCCGCCATCTCCGACGAGGATGCCTTGCCGGAGCCGCGCTAGCCCGCTTCCGCAATTCGAGGGTCGATAAATTCTTGGCGTGGCAACTTCAGCGAGGATCGTCTCCGAGGTGCCTTGGAACGAGCCGGCATTTGCGCGAATTCCTGATCGGAGGTCGCGCAGAAAGTGTACCCGGTACATCACGATCGGTACACGGTCGGCAAGACGCACACCTGTCGGCGTCTGGCGCGCTCAATGCGGCGCGTCGGTCTCGAAGACCGGGAGGTCGATGCGCGTGGAGCCCTGGAAGTGTTCGCGGCCGGTGATCCACGCCTGAGGCCAGATGGACGTTCAGTCGGTTGCGGTACTCCAGCGCCTCGGAGAAGTGCCGGCGGGTATCGATGAACAGCACCGGCGTCGACGGGTCGGTCGCGACCAGCCCGTGCGGCAGCGCGATCGACTCCGCCCCGAACAAGAGGCGACGGCGATGCGACCAGGGAAGAGTTCGCGCAGGGCGGCGGCCGGGAGTCGTGAGGGCGGCGCCACGCCCAGGGGGCGCTGCCGGCCGATCGCGCCGGTCATCCCGCGAACAGCCGCGGCGTGATCAGCCGCAGATGGACGGGCTGGCCCTTGCGCACGGTCCTGCCCAGCGCGAGTTCGATCTCCACGGTGGGCAGGCCGTCGGCGAACGACAGCTCGATGCGCCGGGCGGGTCCGCGACGGCGTACCGAGACGATGGTCGCGGTGAGCAGGTTGCGGCCGACCGGCTCGTCAAGGTCGAAATCGGTCGGACGGATGAACAGGGCAGCCGCGCCGGCCGGCAAGCCGTGATCGAGCTCGATCGCCTGGCCGCCAATGCGCAGGGTTCGTTGGGAGAGTTCGACCGGCAGGCGCACGGCCTCGCCGACGAAGCCCGCGACGAAGGCGGTCGCCGGCTGATCGAGCACCTCGTCCGGCGTACCGATCTGCTCGATGCGGCCCTTGTTCAGGATGGCGACGCGGTCGGCAAGCTCCAACGCCTCCTCCTGGTCGTGAGTGACGAAGAGCGTGGTGTGGCCGGTGCGATCGTGCAGCTCGCGCAGCCAGCGCCGCAGGTCGCGCCGCACCTGGGCATCGAGGGCGCCGAACGGCTCGTCGAGCAGCAGGACCCGCGGCTCGACGGCGAGCGCCCGGGCAAGAGCAACGCGCTGGCGCTGGCCACCCGAGAGTTGCGTCGGCGCGCGGCGACCGAGACCCGCGAGCTGCACCAGCTCGAGCAGCTCGGCGACGCGGCGACGGATCTCCTTGTCCGGAGGCCGGGTACCGCGTGGACGCACGCGCAGACCGTAGGCAACGTTCTCCGCGACGCTCAGATGCTTGAACAAGGCATAGTGCTGGAAGACGAAGCCAACGCGCCGCTTGCGCACTGGCAGGTCCGTGGCGTCCTCGCCGCCGAACAGGATGCGGCCGCGGGTCGGCTTTTCGAGTCCGGCGACCAGCCGAAGCAAAGTAGTCTTGCCCGAGCCCGACGGGCCGAGCAGGGCCAGCAGCTCGCCGGGTTCGACGGCGAGGTCGAGCGCATCGACCGCGACGGTGGTGCCAAAGCTCTTGCCAAGACCCTCCGCCGTGATGGCGACGGCCGCGGCGGCCAGGCTAGTGCCGCCGCAGGGTGGAGAGTCCATCGCCATATCGCCATTCGAGGATGGACTTGCCGACAAGGGTGACGAGGGCCAGTCCTGCCAGGAGCGAGGCGACGGCGAACGCAGCGACGAAGTTGTATTCATTGTAAAGGATCTCCACCTGCAGCGGCATGGTGTTGGTGAGGCCGCGGATATGGCCGGAGACGACCGACACTGCGCCGAATTCGCCCATCGCACGCGCGTTGCAGAGCAGCACGCCGTAGAGTAGCGCCCAACGGACATTAGGCAGGGTGACGGTCAGGAAGGTTCGCCAGCCTGAGGCGCCGAGCGTCATCGCCGCCTCTTCCTCGGCCGTGCCCTGCTCCTGCATCAGCGGGATCAGCTCACGGGCGATGAAGGGGAAGGTGACGAAGATGGTTGCCAGCACGATGCCCGGCACGGCGAAGATGATCTTGAAGTCCCAGTCGTCGAGCGTCGGGCCGAGCAGGCCCTTGGCGCCGAACAGCAGCACGTAGACTAGGCCCGAGACGACCGGCGAGACCGAGAAGGGCAGATCGATCAGGCTCACCAGCAGGCTCTTGCCGGGAAACTCGAACTTGGCGACCGACCAGGCGGCGCACACGCCGAACACCAGGTTGAGCGGCACCGCGATGGCGGCGATCAGCAAGGTAAGTCCGATCGCCGACTGCGTGTCGGGGTCGTCGAACGCGGCGAGATAGGCATCGATTCCGCGGCGCAGCGCCTCGCTGAACATTGCCAGCAGCGGCAGCGCAAGGACCAGGCCGAGAAAGCAGACGGCGATCCCGGTCAGGAGCCAGCGCGTGACGGCGCTTTCGGCGAGCGCAGTGTCACGCAACGCCTATTCTCCGGCGGCTGATCGTCTGCAGGAGATTGATGGCGAGCAGGGCGACGAAGGAGATCGCCAGCATGACGGTCGCGATCGCCGAGGCGCCGGCGTAGTCGTATTCCTCGAGCTTGGCGACGATCAGCAGCGGCGCGATCTCCGACTTGAACGGCATGTTGCCGGCAATGAAGATCACCGAGCCGTACTCGCCGACCGCGCGGGCGAAGGCGAGGGCGACGCCGGTCAGCAGCGCAGGCAGCAAGGCCGGCAGCACGACGCGGAAGAAAGTCTGGCGGCGCGTGGCGCCGAGCGTCGCGGAAGCCTCCTCGATCTCGCGATCAAGGTCCTTCAGCACCGGCTGCACCGTGCGCACCACGAAGGGCAGGCCGATGAACACCAGGGCGATGAAGATGCCGAGCGGCGTGTAGACGATCTTGATACCCCAAGGGGCGAACAGCGACCCGATCCAGCCGTTCGGCGCATAGAGCGCGGCGAGCGCGATGCCGGCCACGGCGGTCGGCAAGGCGAACGGCAGGTCGACGGCGGCATCGAGAAGCTGACGGCCCGGGAAGTAGTAACGCGTCAGCACCCAGGCGACGATCATGCCGAACACGGCGTTGACCAGCGCGGCGAGCGCCGAGATCACGAAGCTGGTCTCGAGTGCCGCCAGCACGCGCGGCGTGGTCGCGACCCGCCAGATGCCGTCGAGCCCCAACCCGCTCGCCCGCACTACCAGCACTGCGAGCGGGATCAGTACGATCAGCGACAGGTAGGTGACGGTAAAGCCAAAAGTGATCCCGAAGCCCGGCAGCGCGGTGGACTTCGGGAACGACGGGTTCCATGGCAAGACCGCAACGCTCATCGAGTCGCCGTCCCACCCGGCTTGTAGAGGCCGTCGAACTTGCCGCCGTCTGCAAAGTGAATGGCCTGCGCCTTGGTCCAGCCGCCGAACACCTGGTCGATGGTGACCAGCCGGATCTTCGGGAAGCGGGCCACGTCCGTCGGGTCGGCCTGCTCCGGCTTCAACGGACGATAGAAGTTCTTGGCTATGATCTTCTGCGCCGCCGGCGAGTAGAGATAGTTGAGATAGGCCTCGGCCACCTTGCGCGTCCGGCGCTTGTCGACCACTGCATCCACCAGCGACACGGGCGGCTCGGCCAGGATCGAGAAGGGCGGCACGACGATCTCGAACTTGTCGGCACCGAACTCCTTCAGGATCAGGAACGCCTCGTTTTCCCACGAGATGAAGACGTCGCCGACATTGCGCTGGGCAAAGGTCGTGGTTGCGCCGCGCGCGCCCGAGTCGAGCACCGATACGTTGCGGTAGATCGCCCCGACGAACTTCTCCGCCGCGGTCTGATCCCCCTTGGTGCGGTCGAGTTCGTAGGCCCAGGCGGCAAGATAGTTCCAGCGGGCGCCGCCCGAGGTCTTGGGATTGGGCGTGACGACCGAGACGCCGGGCTTGGCCAGATCCGGCCAGTCCTTGATCCCCTTGGGGTTGCCCTTGCGCACCACGAACACGATGGTCGAGGTGTAAGGCGAGGAATTGTCGGGCAGGCGCTTCTGCCAGTCGGGAGCGATGCGCTTGGACTCGCGGGCGATGGCATCGATGTCGGCGGCCAGAGCCAACGTCACGACATCGGCCTCGAGCCCGTCGATCACCGAGCGGGCCTGCTTGCCCGAGCCGGCGTGGGAGGTGCGAATGGTAACCTTCTGGCCGGTGCTGGCAAGCCAGCTCTTGGCAAAATCGGCGTCGATCGCGCGGTAGAGCTCGCGAGTCGGATCGTATGAGACGTTGGTCAGGGTTACCGCGGGCGGCGTCTGCGCGTGCGCTCTCGAGGCGAGGCCGAGGGCGGCGGCCGCCGCGAGCACGAAGCGGCGGGAATAGAGGATCGACATGACTTCACTCCAGCCGGCCTTCGCGCCGGCGTATGGCTTCAAACAATGCAATCAACCATCAGGCGGCACTTGCCGCGTCGACAGCTCGAGCGAATGGAACCAAAGTGATGCACGCTATCGGAGATATCGGTTTTCGGGCGACGATCCAACAATCGACATTGCCAAAATTCGATGCGGTTGCAGAAAAAGCTTCGGAGCGGGCGCGAGGCGGCAGCAAGAATGTACTCTCGACACCTCGGTGCCGCCAAACGGGAAATTGGAATCAGTTCTGCCACGCTTTGCACGCTTGTCGTCGCCGGCCTGCTCCGGCTCGGCCTCGGCTTTCCCGTGCCCGGCTCGGCCGACACGCAGGAGGTCGAACGCACGCCCGGCCCGAATCGGGCTGACGCGGGACTGTCGAGCCACGGACGTGGACCCGCCCGTTCGCGTCTGCCACGCTATGCGAAGTGGCCGGCAAGGATCCGACTTGATCGCGTTGAGCTATATCCCCTGCATGCTGATCGATGCTTCAGCTAGGACGAGTGGCGTGCCACGATGCGGGCCAGCACTTCAGCCTTCCTGGCCGCCGACCGCGACGGCTTGCCCAGGCGTGCCAGCGCGCCCTGTTCGAACGCCGTGACGACGGCGTCGTGCACGTAGCTCTCGCGGCAGACGGTGGGCGTGTTGGTCAATTGATCGGCAACCGCCGCTACCGCGCTGCGCAACTGCGAGCGGCGGCCTCGTTCGCTGGTGGCGGGCTCGGTTGCCGCCAAGGCCTCGAGGACGCTGGACGAGGCGACGAGCGTGCGGAAGTCCTTCAGTGAAATTCGCCGCCCGGCGATGCTGCAGAGATAGGCGTTCACCTCGCTTGCCCGCACCGTATGGAGGGCACCTTCGGCATCCCGGTACTGGAACAGGCGGCGGCCGGGCAGGAGCATCAAGGCCGCCACCGCCGCGTGCAGACGCGCATCACGCACTTCCTTCGACACCGCCTTGCCGCCCTTGGCCCTGAACTGCAGCGTCACGACGCCGTCGGTGATCCTTACGTTCGACTTCAGCAAGGTCGTGGCGCCGCGTGTGCCGTGCTCGCGCGCATAAGACTCGCCTCCGGCACGGATCGCCGTCAGGCTGACCAGCCGCACGACCGCCGCCAGCACGAAACCCGCATCCACTGCCTCGCCGTGCAGGGCCTTGGCAATGGCGCGCTCGATGTCGGGCAGCGACCGCGCGAGGCGGGCCAATCGCCGGGCCTTCAGCGCCTCACGCACCTCCGTCCATCTGGGATGGTAGCGGTATTGCAAACGGCCTGCCGCGTCGGTGCCGATGGCCTGCAGATGCGCCGAGGCTTCGGCAGCGAAGCGGACGTCGGCATAGGCCGGCGGCACCGCCAGCGCCTTCAGCCGGGCGATATCGGAGCGATCGCGCAGTATCGCCCCCGACGGGAGGCGGAAGGTGAAGCCCCTGCCGCAACGCCGACGGCGGATGGTCAGCGCATCGGGCCCGACGATCGTCAGTCCCTTCTCCCGCGCGAGAGCCTCGGTGAATTTGGTTGGCGAGCTGCCCATGCAGATGAGGCAACGTTGCCGCAGGACTGCCGTTCCTCGGCAACTTGGCGCGCGACTTTTCGTTGTGCCCGCATCCATGCTCACATCATCACGCCGCGCGCCGTTCCTGGCCTTCCTCCTTCTCGTCCTGACGGGCGGGCATGCCGTCTCGCAGCCGGCATCTTTCGATTTCGCTTCGGTCGAAGACCGGGCTCGCGAGCTCGCCAGCGAACCCTATCGCGACGTGCCCTCCATCGAGGGCGACATGCGGAAGCTGGGCTACGATGCCTATCGCGCGCTGCGCTCCAAGCCGGATACCGCATTGTGGCGCGACACCAAGGGGCTGTTTCGCGTGGAATTCTTCCCCGCAGGGTTCATCTACGAGAAGCCCGTGTCGATCGGCATCGTCGAGAACGGCAACGTCACGCCAGTCCTTGCCGGCAGCGGACAGTTCGATTTCAGCGACACCGGCCTGAAGGAGCCGCCCAGGGATATCTCCCTGGCAGGCTTCAAGATCACCTATCCTCTCAACCGGCCGGACAAGTTCGACGAGGTGATCTCCTTTCTCGGCGCCAGCTATTTTCGGCCGATCGGGCGCGGCCAAGTCTACGGCAGCTCCGGGCGCGGCCTTTCCGTCGACACCGCCACCGGACGGCCCGAGGAATTCCCCGCTTTCCGCTCGTTCTGGCTCGTGAAGCCGGCCGACGGGGCCAGCGAGATCACCGTCTGGGCTTTGCTCGATTCGCCGGCCGCGGCGGGCGCCTTCTCCTTCGTCATTCGCCCGGGAGCGCGGACTGTCGTGGAAACCAGGGCCGTTCTCTTCGTCCGCCACGACGTCGGGCTGCTGGGGATCGCGCCGCTGACCTCGATGTTCTTCGCCGGCAAGGCATCGCCGCCCCGTGACGACTATCGCCCGGAAATTCACGACGCCGACGGCCTTCTCGTTCTGACCAGCAAGGGCGAGCATGTCTGGCGGCCTCTCGCCAATCCGTCGGCGTTGGCGATCTCGTCGTTTATCGACACCAATCCCCGCGGCTTCGGCCTTCTGCAGCGGGAGCGGGCCTTCGCCCGGTACCAGGACAGCAGCGCCCACCTCGAGGCGCGGCCGAGCCTGTGGGTGGAACCCGACGGGGACTGGGGCGACGGCGAAGTGCGGCTGATCGAAATCCCGACACAGGCGGAAACCAACGACAACATCGTCGCCTTCTGGGTGTCGCGCTGGCCGGCCAAGCAGGGCAGCCGTCTCGAGTACCGCTATCGCCTGTCCGCGCTGGCCGACGAAGCCGCACTCTCGCCGCTCGCGCGCGTCGTGGCGACCCGCGCCGCGGCGATCCCGAAAAACGACAAGGCGCGGCGGATCGTGGTCGAATTCGCAGGCGGCGACCTCTCGACGCTGCAGCCGGAACAACCTGTCGAAGCTCACGTTTCCCTGGACAGCGGCAAGCTGCTCCGCAGCTATGTCGAGGCGCTGCCGTCGCAAAGGAGCTGGCGCCTCTTCATCGACTTCGAGCCCGAAGGAAAGAAGCCGGTCGACATGCGTGCCACCCTCGCCTTACGCGGCGTTCCGCTCACGGAAACCTTCTCTACCGTCCATCGGCCCTGAGCGATCGACATGAGCGATGTCCCACCGCCTTGGCACCTGGACCCGTACGCTCGCAATGCCGGCTGGCGCCGCCTGCTGCTGTCGCTCCTCGTCGCCGCGACGGCAACGTTCGGCGCCTTCCTGATGTGGAAGGTGCTGGCGGCCAACAGGGTCAACGCCGCCGAGCTGGTATTTCTCGGGGTCTTCGTGGTGCTGTTTGCCTGGATCGCGATTTCCTTCTGGAGCGGCTTCTTCGGGTTCCTCCTCGGTGTGCTGCGCCTTCATCCCGTGACGCTGCATCGCCGCGGCCCGGCCGACGGCGCGGTGCCCGCGCTGCGCGAGCGCACGGCGATCCTGGTACCGGTCTACAACGAGGATCCGACCGACGTCTGCGCCCGGCTCGAGGCCAACTACCGCTCGCTCGAGGCGACGGGCCGGCTCGACGCTTTTCACTTCTTCATGCTGAGCGACACGACGAATGCGGAGATCGCCCGGGAGGAGGCGCTCGCCTGGTCGGGGCTGCGCGAGCGGCTGCACGCCGCGGACCGCCTGTTCTATCGCCGTCGCGAGGCCAATGTCGGCAAGAAGGCGGGGAACATCGCCGAATGGATCAAGACGCACGGCCCGGACTACGCGCACATGATCATCCTCGATGCCGACAGCACCATGGACGGTGCCACCGTGGTGCGACTTGCAGCCCTCATGGAAGCCAATCCGCGGACCGGCATCATCCAGACTCACATCGTGCCGGCCGGACGCGAAACCCTGTTTGCGCGCGCACTCCAGTTCTCTACCCGGATGACCGGGGCTGTGCTCGCAATGGGAACGAGCTTCTGGCAGATGGGCGAAGCCAACTACTACGGCCACAATGCGATCCTGCGGGTCTCCGCCTTCGCGGCCTGTTGCCGCCTGCCCGTGTTGTCGGGACGGCCACCGCTGGGCGGTGAAATCCTGAGCCACGACTTCGTCGAGGCGGCCTATCTGCGGCGCGGCGGCTGGCACTGCTGGCTTCTGCCCGAGCTGCGCGGCAGCTACGAGGAGGTGCCGACCAACCTGCTCGACTACGCCGTGCGCGACCGGCGCTGGGTGCAGGGCAATCTTCAGCATGCGCGCCTGATCGGCGAGCGTGGCCTGCACGCGATGAGCCGGCTGCATCTCGGCATGGGCATCTTTGCCTACCTCGCCTCGCCGCTGTGGCTGCTGATGCTGCTCCTGAGCAGCAGCCTGGTTGTCGATCACACGCTGACCGGCGACGTCTATTTCGGCGCGACGCGCAGTCTCTTCCCGATCTGGCCGCAGGTGCGCTGGCCGGAAATCCATGGGCTGCTCGCCCTCACGGGCGTCCTGCTGTTCGGCCCCAAGCTGCTCGCGCTGGCGCTGCGGCTCTGGTCGGCGCGCAACGCCCGTCGCTTCGGTGGCAGGATCCGCCTGATCCTGAGCTTCTTTGGCGAGATCGCGCTTACCACCCTGCTGGCGCCCGTCATGATGCTGTTCCACACCACCTTCGTGATCGGCATTCTTGCCGGCAACGCCGTTGGCTGGCCGGCCCAGCCGCGCGGCGATCGCGGCATGCCCTGGACGGTGGCGCTGCGACGGCACATCCTGCACGCCCTGATCGGTGTCGCCGCCATGGTGGCGCTTGGGCTGCTGACCCCCTCCTATCTTCCCTGGATCCTGCCGGTGGTTGCCGGCCTGATCCTTTCCATCCCGATCGCGGTGCTGACCAGCCGTCGCGACGTCGGCGTCGCGGCCCGCCGCGCCGGCGTCTTCGTCACGCCGGAGGAAGGTCGTTCAACGAAGACGTGAGACCTGCCAACGGGGCGCCGGTCGATGACGCCGCCGCATCGCCTGGCCTCCTGCTCGGGCCCGGTCGAGCGGTTTGCCGCCACGTGCGGCTGCGCGGCGGCTCGCCGGTCTTCCGCGAGCGCCAGCGCGTGCTAGGCTGCGCGAGCACAAGACGCGCCTGGCGCAGTTCAGGCATTTCTGGAGAACGAAGAAATGAACACCCATACCGTCCGGCTGACCAGCCTCGCTCATGGCGGCGGCTGCGGCTGCAAGCTCGCCCCGTCGGTGCTGCAGCAACTCCTGGCCGACCAGCCCGCCGCGGCGGTCTACCAGCAGCTTCTGGTGGGCACGGAGACATCGGACGACGCAGCGGTGTGGCAGGTCGACGAGAATACCTGCGTGATCGCCACCACCGACTTCTTCATGCCGATGGTCGACGACCCCTACGACTTCGGCCGCATCGCGGCGACCAATGCGATCTCCGACGTCTATGCGATGGGCGGCAAGCCGATCATGGCGCTCGCCATCCTCGGCATGCCGGTCGACAAGATTCCCGTCGAGATGGTGCGCGAGATCCTGAAGGGTGGGGCGGCGGTATGCGGCACCGCCGGCATTCCGGTGGCCGGCGGCCATTCGATCGATTGCCCGGAGCCGGTGTACGGACTCGCCGTGATCGGCACCTGTCATCCGAGCCAGCTCCGCCGCAATTCGGAGGCCAGGCCCGGCGATGCCCTGATCCTGACCAAGCCGGTCGGCGTCGGCATCTATTCGGCCGCCATAAAGAAGAGCGCCCTGCCGCCCGTCGCATACCAGGAGATGATCGCCGCCACGACGACCCTCAACCGCATCGGTGCCGAGCTGGGCAAGGACAAGGACGTGCACGCCGTGACCGATGTCACGGGCTTCGGAGTGCTCGGCCACGCGCTCGAGCTGGCGCGGGGGTCCAGGCTGTCGGTCGTGCTGCAGGCGGACGAAGTGCCCTTGCTGCAGGAGGCGGCGATGCTTTCGCAAAAGGGCTTCGTGACCGGCGCGTCGCATCGCAACTGGGCGAGCTACGGCCATGACGTGGTCTTGCCCGAGGACATGCCGGAATGGAAACGCCACCTCCTGTCCGACCCGCAGACTTCGGGCGGCCTGCTGGTGTCCTGCGCCGCCGAGTGCGCCGCGTCGATCCTGCAAACCATCAAGGCGGGAGGTTTCACGGCAGCACGGATCATCGGCAGGACCGAGGCTGGCAAGCCGTCGATCGAGGTCGTCTGAGTGCCGGCAGCTGCCCGATTGCGCTTTTCGCCGGGATTCCAGCCTGGCCAGGAGAATCTGTCGGGTAGAGGAGAGGATTGGGCGCAATGCCGAGGCTGAAGTCGCCTGGTCTGGCGTCCAGCGAGCGCATTGCAGATGAATCGCGCGCCCTACGCGCTTCACATGCGGCGTCGGTGAAATGAGCCTGATCACGACACGGACGATACAAATTACGCAAACGGACGATATCGGCATAAAACACGCAGCCGCTACGAAATATCCACGGGCATAAAGACCTCTCCAGGGATGCATAGGGGGAGACTTTTACTTAGGTGGCCTCGAGTTCGGGCAAGATCATCCGTTCACTGATCCGGCCTGACTCGATTCCCATTATGAGGGTTGGGTATGACCGGACAGCTCATTCAGTTCGAGAGGCGTCGTGACCTCAGGCGAGGCCAGCTCTTTCGCCAGCAGTCGGTGCCGCGCGGACCGGCTCCCGCTGCAGGCAGCGGCACGGGCATCGTCGAGCTTCGGATTGCGCGCATCAACCGGCTCCTGTCCGAGCTCGAAGAACTGACCCGCCTGCTTCAGGGCGTGCCGCCGGCGACGCTCGATCAAGCCCGCGGCAGGGTGGAAAAGGCGCGCCGGATCGTTCGGCCGCGGACCGTTGCCGAGGCCGATCTCGAAGGTACCCCACAGCCGGAACTGGACGACGAGCGCATCGAGCGCATGTACCGCGAACTCAACACCGATCTGTGAGGGCCACCATGATTCCGCAGACGTCCGTACACGGCAATCCTCCCGTCGTGACGATCAAGCTCGCGTCGACCTCCGACGAGCTCCTCCAGTGCTATGCGCTGCGAGCCGCGGTGTTCATGGGCGAGCAGCAATGCCCATACTGGGAAGAGTTCGACGGCAACGATTACAGCGCCAGCCACCTGATGCTGTACGTCGATGGTGAGCCGGCGGCATCGATGCGGGTGCGCTGGTTCTCGGGTTTCGCCAAGCTCGAGCGGGCAATCATCCTGAAGCGCTACAGGTCGATGGGCCTGTTCGTCCCGTTCGTGGAATGGGCGAAGAGCTTCGCGGCACGGAAAGGCTATCCCAAGGCCTATCTGCATGGGCAGAAGCGGCTGTGGGAGATCTTCGAGCGCCAGGGCTTCCGCAAGGTCAACGAGCAGCCGTTCCATTTCTCGGACCACGAGTACGGCGCCTTCGCCGCCGACCTGGAAGTCGAGGAAGATACGCCGTCGGTGTCGACCGATCCGATGGTGCTGAACCGTCCGGAGGACCAGCTCGATCGTCCGGGCATCCTGGAAGGGTCGATGGAACGTGGTGCGTCCAATCCCCACGCGGGATGGACCGAGCGTCGGATGAACTGAGAGGGGAGATCGGCGATGGAAGCCAAGTCCTGTTCGATCGATGGCGAGCCCGTCACCACCAGGCTTGCCGGACGGATGGAAGATACCATGCAGGCCTTTGCCGTCCGCGCGGCGTGCTTCATCGGCGAGCAGGGCGTCCCCTACTCGGAGGAGTTCGACGGTCAGGACTTCGGGGCCAGCCATCTGGTGGCCTATCTCGGCAACGAGCCGGTGGGCACCCTGCGAATCCGCTGGTTCCAGTCGTTCGCCATGCCCGAACGGCTGGCGGTAATGCAGCGCTTCCGCCAGCGCCGGATCGGGCAGCTGCTGCTCGAGCGCGCGCGCGGCCTGGCCGAGAGCCGGGGCTGCAACATCCTTTACACGCGCGTAGCGCCGGACCAGGCGATTTATTTCGAGAGGCAAGGCTGGCGCCGGATCGACGACGGGCGTACGCCCGGCAGCCTGCCGACGGTAGCATTGGTCCGCGCTGTCGATCCGGCCAAGGAAAGTGCCGAAATCGCGGAGACGGACGCTCTTGCCCTGTCTGCCCAGTACCGGCTCGGCATGCCTGGGAACACCATCGGCTGACAAGGGCAGTCATTCCTGTTACAAGGCAAGATCATGTTGCGCTACGCCTGAAGCGATCCTTGGACCTAGCCGCATGACACTTCCAAATGGTAAATTGCGCGTGAGGTCATTGCCCGCGGCCGCGTCGGTCACAGGCATTGGCCTGAAAGCCGCGGGTGTCGGCTCAAGGGCGAGGAAAATCCATGGATATCTTTGATACCCTGTATCTGGGTACATCGGCGAACGTGGCTCTGGATACCCCACTGACGCCTGAACAGAAGAAATCCATGATCGACGCGGCGGCCCAGAAGCTCAGCGAGCTGCTGGCCGGACGTTTCTCCGCACCGCCGCGGCTCACCGAGTTCGATAGCGTCGAGACCTCGGGAGATCTGATGGTCACCGGACCGATCGAGCTGCGCTCGACCTGCGCCCATCACCTGATGCCGATCTTCGGCTCGGCCATCATCGGCATCATCGCGGCCGACGGCCGGATCATCGGCCTCTCCAAGTACGACCGCGTCGTTCATCATTTCGCCCGCCGCTTCCAGGTGCAGGAAGAGCTTACGCGGCAGATCGGCGACTACCTGATGGCGCGGACTGAGCCGCGCGGCCTCGCGGTGCGGGTGCGCGCCGTGCACATGTGCAAGACACACCGGGGCGTGCTGGCGTCCCACAATTCGCAGATGATCAGCAGCGCCTACTACGGCCTGCTGAAGGACGACGAGCGGCTCAAGGCCGAGTTCCTGGAGGAATGCCGAAGCCTCGAAGGGAGGGCCCACCCATGACCGCCCTTTTCGACAGGATGCAGCTTACGCCCGTGTCGCAGCCCTCGCGCACCGGCATCGTCTACCGCTCGACCAAGACCTACGGCCACAACGAGGGGCTGTCCTGCTGCTTCCGGCAGTGGCGCGCCAGCCATTCGCATTGCCAGCAGATCCACGGCTATGCCCTCGCCTTCCGCTTCGTGTTCGCCACGCACACGCTCGACGAGAACAACTGGTGCCTCGACTTCGGCGGGCTCAAGACCGTGCGCGCCTGGCTGCACGAGGTCTTCGATCACACCGTGCTGGTGGCCGCCGACGATCCGCAACTCGCCGAGTTCGAGCGCATGGCGGGCCTCGGGCTGATGAACCTGCGCATCCTGCCGGCGGTGGGCTGTGAGGAGACCGCTCGCTACGTCTTCATGCATATCGGAAAGATGGTGAAGACCGACACCGATGGGCGGGTTTGGGTGGAGTCCGTCGAGGTGAGCGAGCACAGCGGGAACTCCGCCATCTATCAGGAATGCTGGAGCTCCGAGCCCCCGATGTGACGTCGCGAGCCGGAGCTACGGGAGAAGCGGCCGCACCGGGTGGAGCCGCCGCTGCGCAGGATGCTTGTCGAACTAGTGGGAGGACAAAATGCAGTTGACTTTGAAGCGGCGCGGGTTCGTCAGGACCACCGCCATGATGACGGCGGCGGCCGGTCTCGGCGCGGCGACGCGCGCACAGGCGGCGCCATTGGCAAAGCCCCAGGGCAAGGTCGTGCTGACCATCTCCGGCCTGATCGGCAACACCAACAACGGCGACAAGGCCGAGTTCGACATGCCGATGCTGGAAGGGCTCGGCACCACCTCATGGACGACCAAGACGCCCTGGTACAAGGATCCGGTCACCTTCAGCGGCGTCCCGATGAGCAAGCTGCTGGAGGTGGTCGGCGCCAAGGGGACGAGCCTGACCGTCACTGCGCTGAACGACTATGCCACCGACATTCCGGTCGAGGATTTCAAGAACCACCCGGTGATGCTGGCGACCAAGCGTGACGGCAACTACATGCCGGTTCGCGACAAGGGCCCCCTCTTCATCGTCTACAATTACGACTCGAATGCCGAGCTTCAGCACCAGCGCTTCTACAGCCGGTCGGTCTGGCAGGTTGCCCGCATGGTCGTGAAGTAGCGATCTCCGGCGAAGGCGGGCGGAAAGCCAGGCAATGTGGAAGATACTCGCTGCCGGACTCGGCCGGTTCTCCAATGTCAAGAGGCTGCTGCTTGCCCTCGCCCTGGGCTTCCTCGCCGTCGCGGTGATCGCCAACTCGGTGCTGATCGTCAACCGGCAGGAGGCTCTCGGCCGGGTCTCGCGCTACAACCTGACCTGGCTGCTGAGCCAGGCGGCGCACGAGGTGCTGCGGCTGGAGGAGACGATCTCGGCCTCCGCCCTGCCCGGCAACCACGTCGACGCCGATGCGGTGGCGCTCAGGCTCGATGTCCTGGTCAACCGCCTCGTCCTGCTGCGCACCGGCGAGGCGGCCGAGTTCATCGCCGAACGGCCCGACCTCAAGCGCAACGTCGAGGAGCTCGAGGCGACGCTCGCCGCCATCGACAAGATGATCGCCGGTCTGCCCAACCCCGACACGGTCATCAAGATCCGCAACCTGCTGGAACCGCAGGTGCCCCGGATGCTGCAGCTCGCCGCGGCGGCCAACGTGCGCAGCGGCGATGTCGTGGCCCAGGACCAGCACGATCTCAGCTTCCAGCATTGGCTGCTGACCGGCCTGCTGGCCACCGCGGGCGTGCTGATCGTGGTGCTTCTCTATCGCTTCGCTTCGGCCCAGCAGCGATCGAAGATCGACCTCGAGCGCGAGATCACCGAGCGCACCGCCGAGCTGCGCGAATCGCTCGACTACCAGACCGCGATCTCCGACGTGCTGAAGGCCATCAGCCGCTCGACCTTCGACCTGGCGCCGGTTCTGCAGGTCGTCCTCGACACTGCGACCCGGCAGTGCCGGGCGCAGATGGCCGGCATCTATCAATTCCAGGACGGCACTTTCCGCTGGATGGCGGGCAGCGGCGCCGGGGGGCCGACGCAGCAGGACCAGCTCTCCACCACAGCCCCCACCGCGCCGGCCTGGGACGATCTCGTCGTGCGCGTCGCCGGCGGCGCGCGCGCGGTTTCGGTCTCCAACGCCTCGGCAGAGGAAACGCAGGGCGACATCGCCGGCGTACGGCGGCTTGGCACGATGCTCGGACTGCCGATGACCCGCGACGGCCAGCTGATCGGCGTGCTGGCGCTGGCGCGCGAGAGCGTCGAGCCCTTCTCGGCCAAGCAGATCGAGCTCGCGACCGTGTTCGCCGACCAGGCCGCGATCGCCATCGAGAACGTGCGCCTGATCGACGAGATCCGCGAAAAGGGCTGGCAACTGGAACGCGCACTGCAGCACAAGTCGCAGTTCCTCGCCACCATGAGCCACGAGCTGCGGACCCCGATGAACGGCGTGCTGGGCATGATCGACGTGCTCGAGGCCGAAGGGCCGGGCAAGGATCAGACTCACACGCTGAACATGATGCGCGAGTCGGCGGAGGTGCTGCTGCGCAACATCAACGACCTGCTCGACTACTCGCGCATCGAGGCCGGGGCGCTCAGGCTGGAAGAGCTGCCGTTCGTGCTCAAGGACCTGATCGACGGCGCGGTCGAGGTGTTCAAGCCCCAGGCGACCCGCAAGGGCCTGTCGCTGGTCGGCATCGTCGCCTCGAGCCCGGCCGATGCCTTCGTCGGCGATCCGACGCGGGTGCGCCAGATCATCTTCAACCTGCTGTCCAATGCTCTGAAGTTCACCGACCGCGGCGGCGTCATGCTGCGCGCCAGCGCGGAGCCGGTCGATGGCCGCATGGCGCGGGTCGTGCTGGCGGTGACCGATACCGGCATCGGCATCTCGAGCGAGCAGCAGCAGCGTCTGTTCAAGCCGTTCTCGCAGGTCGACAGCTCGATCACGCGGCGCTTCGGAGGCAGCGGACTTGGCCTGTCGATCGTCAAGCAGCTGGCCGAG
>Ga0182738_1001147_pt1 | contig 33942 bp, 34 predicted proteins | sample eDN5th30CBELigMG_FD_128876 | JGI IMG/M metagenome (GOLD analysis project Ga0182738, IMG submission 128876) | Enriched Miracle-Growth compost microbial communities from Emeryville, California, USA - eDNA 5th pass 30_C BE-Lig MG (version 2)... ...
GGGATCGGGCAAGATCGTCATCAACGGCAAGCCCCTGGATGAATACTTTGCTCGCGAAACCGGCCGCATGGTCGTTCGCCAGCCTCTCGAGCTCACCAACCACCTCGAATCGTTCGATTTTCACATCAACGTTCATGGCGGCGGTGAAACCGGCCAGGCCGGTGCGGTTCGCCACGGCATCACCCGTGCGCTGATCGACTATGACGAGTCGCTGAAGTCGCCCCTGAAGCAAGCTGGCTTTGTTACACGCGATGCCCGTGAAGTCGAACGCAAGAAGGTCGGCTTCCACAAGGCACGTCGTCGCAAGCAATTCAGCAAGCGCTAATCCGCGACACAAGGGCCCTGGGCCTATGCAGTATCAAAACCCCCGGCTCGTTCCGGGGGTTTTCGCGTTGGCGTGTAGCATAATGCACGCATTCTATTGTTTATCTGTAATCAGGAATGGCTATGACTTCAGCAGCGACTCGGCGCATCAAGGTTGGCATCGTGGGGGGCACCGGATATACCGGCGTCGAGCTTCTGCGACTGCTTTCCCAGCACCCAAACGTGGAACTGGTTGCCATCACATCGCGCAAGGAAGATGGCATGCCTGTTGCAGACATGTTCCCCAATCTGCGCGGCCACGTGGATCTTTGCTTCAGCACGCCTGACAAGGCTCCGCTGGACGACTGTGATGTGGTGTTCTTTGCCACGCCTCACGGCGTGGCCATGAGCCAGGCTGAGCATCTGCTCTCCATGGGCGTGCGGATCATCGATCTGGCGGCGGATTTCCGACTGCAGGATACGGCTGTGTTCGAGCGCTGGTACAAGATGCCCCATGCCTGCCCGGATATCCTGCGCGAATCGGTCTATGGTCTTGTCGAAGTGAACCGCGACAAAATTCCAGCGGCGCAAGTCGTAGGCAACCCCGGCTGCTACCCCACCACCGTGCTGTTGGGGCTGGCGCCTCTGTTTGCGGGAGGGCGCAAGCTTGTCGAGCCTTCCGGCATCATTGCGGACTGCAAGTCTGGTGTGTCCGGTGCGGGCCGCAAGGCAGAGGTCAGCACCCTGTTCTCTGAGGCCAGCGACAACTTCAAGGCCTATGGCGTGGCAGGGCATCGCCATCTGCCGGAAATCTCGGAACAGCTCGACGCCCTCACCGGCCAGCATGTCGGCCTGACCTTCGTGCCTCATCTGGTGCCGATGATTCGCGGGATGTTTTCCACGCTTTATGTACGCATCCTGCCCGAGGCGCTGGATACGGATTTCCAGGCGCTGTACGAACAGCATTATGCCAGCGAGACCTTTGTTGACGTAATGCCCGCGGGCAGCATGCCCGAGACGCGTTCGGTGCGGGCCTCCAACCAGTTGCGAATTGCGGTGCATCGTCCGGGCGGCGGCGACCAGCTTGTCATCCTGGTTACCCAGGACAACCTGGTCAAGGGGGCCTCGGGCCAGGCAGTGCAGAACATGAATCTCATGTTCGGCCTGCCCGAAGCGGCTGGATTGGGCCATGTGGCCGTACTGCCCTGATCATTTGCTGCATTCATGCACGCTGCGCGCGCGGATGGCAGCAGCCGCTTCAATCCGTTACGTGCAGGGAACTGATGGCCCCGCGGCGGTGTCTGTGTCATCATGAAGAGCAAGAATGACGCAAGGCAGGCCGCATCCGGCCCAGTTTCAACGGCGGCGCCAGCGCAACCCGGTATCGCTGCCTCAAGGGGGCGGGCGCGCTGGCTGGCGCTGGCGGCGTTGCTGTCAGGCATGATCTTGGGCGGCCTGGGCGGCCGCTACTGGTTCAAAGACCAGGCCATGCATCAGTACGATACACTCAAGCAGCAACTGGAAGGCGAGCTCATCGGGGCGCGGGCGGAGCTGGCCAAGGCGCAGGCCCACGTCGATGCCCTGAACGGTAACCTCATGGTGGAAGAAAGTACGCGCAAGGGGCTCGAGGCCTCGCTGGAAGCGACCCAGGCCGAGCTTGGCCGTACCCGCGACCAACTGGCGTTCTTTGACCAGCTGTTCCCCCCGGGGCCAAAAGGGGCGGTCAGCATCCGGGCCTTCGAAGCCCAGATACTGGGCAGCAACGTGCAGTATCGCGCCTTGTTCATGCGCAATGCCGTCAATGCGCCGACCTTCAAGGGCAGGATGCAGTTCGTGGCGCAAGGAAAGCGCGATGGCAAGCAGGTCCGCATTACGCTGGAACCGGCCCGGGGCGCCACCCCCCGGGATGCCGGCTCGCCGCAAGCGCCGCCGGGCTCAGCCAGCCCGGCGGCATCCGGCGCGGCGGAAGACGGCGGTTTCGCGCTGCAGTTTGATGAATTCCAACGCAGCGTGGGTTTGCTCAGCCTGCCTGCTGACTTTGCGCCTGACAAGCTGATCCTGAACGTACTGGAAGGCGATGCGGTGCGCGCCACACGCAGCGTCAGCATCGACACGGGCGAATCGGCGCCATAACTTCAGGGAAACCTCTCCCCGACACGCGGAGTGGTATAGTATTTTTATCTAGATATGCGCCGCCATCTGGCGGCCACGGAGCGTTAAATGAATACCGTTGCAGAAACCACAGATCTCCAGGCGCCACCGTCGCCGCTGATCTTCACCGACGCCGCGGCGGCCAAAGTCAAGGAATTGCTGGACGAAGAGGGCAACCCCGAGCTGAAGCTGCGGGTTTTCGTGCAGGGCGGCGGCTGCTCGGGCTTCCAGTACGGTTTTACCTTCGACGAAACCGTCAATGACGACGACACGACCATCGACAAGGAAGGCGTGCAGCTGTTGGTCGATCCTATGAGCTTCCAGTATCTGGTAGGCGCGGAAATCGACTATAAAGACGACCTGGAAGGCGCGCAGTTCGTGATCCGCAATCCGAACGCCACGTCCACCTGCGGCTGTGGATCGTCTTTCCAGCCCTGATTCTTGACATAGGGGCCGCCGCGGGCAGTGCCTGACACCTGCCTGCCCAAGCCCATCCGTCTGAATCGCAGCCCAAAAGCCGGCCTCTGGCTCCGCTTTTGGGCTGCGATTCATTTGTGGGGTTTTGTTCGACGGCGGCGGTGTTGCGATGCAGTGCCGGCAGGATGGTTCCGGCTTCAAGCCGGATAGCGGCATCCGAGCAGGCTGGGGTGCCGCGCACCCGTCACGCTGGGAAGACCGGCACAGGCGCCGGCTTCGTGCGCCCAGGCCAGCCAGGCAAAAGCCAGCGCTTCGACCAATTGGACGGGCACCCCGGCATCCGAGGTCGGGGCGACTGGCAACCCCAGCGCGGCCTGCAGGGCTGCGACCAGGACAGGGTTGCATGCGCCGCCGCCGCAGACCAGCACCTGAGCGGCGGCGGGGGCATGTTCGAGTATGGATTGGGCCGCGCTATGGGCGGTAAGCTGCACGAGTGTGGCCTGGATGTCGGCGTCAGACAGACCCTTTTCCGAGGCGCCGAAGCTGGCCAGCCTCTGGGTGAGCCAGGCTAGGCTGAACAGATCGCGCCCTGTCGATTTGGGCGGCGGCAGCAGAAACCAGGGCTCGCTGTCCAGCAGATAGCCAAGCAGCTCGGCGTTGACGGCGCCGGTGGCGCCCCAGGCTCCATCCGCATCGTAAGGCTGCCCGGTCTTGTCGGCGACCCAGGCGTCCAGCAGTATATTGGCCGGCCCTGTGTCGAAGCCGCGCACCGGCTCTTGCGAGCCTTGTGCCGGAAGCAGCGTGACGTTGGCGATGCCACCCAGGTTGAGGACAGCCCGTGGTTCCGCGCCCGCGAACATCGCTTGATGAAACGCGGGCACCAGCGGGGCTCCCTGGCCGCCGGCCGCGATATCACGGCTGCGGAAGTCCGCAATAACGGCAATTCCGGTGTGCTCGGCCAGCAGGGCGGGCGCGTTCAGCTGTATGGTGTAGCCCGACGCCGGATCGTGTCTGACGGTCTGTCCGTGCGCGCCAATGGCCCGCACAGCGTCCGCCTGCAAATCAGTCTGCGACAGCAGCTCCCGGCAGGCCTGGACGTACAGTTCGGCCAGCGCATTGCCAGCCATGGCGGCGCGCACAAGCTCGTTGGCGCCTGGTGCATTCAGATCCAGAAGCTCAGTGCGCAGCTCGCCAGGCATGGGCAGGAAGGTCGAGGCAAGCACGTGGGGGCTTGCCGGTTCCGCGAAATCGGCAAGCACAGCATCGACGCCGTCGGTGCTGGTGCCGGACATCAGCCCGATATAGAGCGAAGAGGCCATGCTAGCGGCTGGCGACCTTGACATCAGTATTTTGCGGCTCGCGCGACACAATCTCGATCTGGTCGCGGTAGCGGGCTACCGCTTCGTCGAAGGCCAGGCGCTGAGATTTGTCCAGCGTGCGGGCAATGGGAAGGTCAACGGAAAGCGGATCCACGGCCTTATTGGCAATGCGGAACTCATAGTGCAGGTGCGGGCCTGTGGCCCAACCGGTGGAGCCCACATAGCCGATCACATCGCCCTGGTTGACGTGCATGCCTTTCTTGATGCCTGCGGCGAAACGGCTTTGGTGCGCATACAGGGTGCTGTAGCTGTCCCAATGCTGGAGGATGATGACGTTGCCGTAGCCGTTCTGCCTACCGACGAACGAAACGACGCCGTCGGCCGTTGCATGGATAGGCGTACCCGAGGGCGCTGCGTAGTCGACCCCCTTGTGAGCGCGCCACTTGCCATGCACCGGGTGCTTGCGCAGGCCGAAGGTGGAGCTGATGCGCGAGAACTTGATGGAGTTGCGCAGGAAGGCGCCTTTCAGGCTGCGTCCGGAAAAGTCGTAGTAGCTGCCCTTGCCGTCTTCATCGGCAAACCAGACAGCCTCGTAGACCTTGTCGCGGTTCTCGAATTCAAGGGCGAGGATGCGCCCGCCTCCAAGCTCCTGGCCATCCTGGATGTAGTTTTCATAGACGATGCGGAAGCGGTCGCCACGGCGCAGGTCACGCAGGAAGTCGACCTTGCTGCCCAGGATATCCGTCATCTGCATGGTGACCGAATCGGGTATGCCTGCGGCATCGGTGGCGCCGAACAGCGACGAGGTGATCACGCCTTCGGCAACGCGAGTGGCCGTCGCCGCCGCCTTGCTATGCTCCTGCGCGGCGAACCCACCCTTGCCATCCGGACGTACTTCCAGCCAGCGCGAAACATACTGGCCGCCCTTCTCGCTCGTCCCTGGCGTATGGTTATAGCGCAGCCAGACCAGGCTGCCTTCGTCATTCAGCGCAGCCTGCACAGTGCGGCCGGGATACAGCTTGTAGATGGAGCGGGCATCCTTCTCGTTCACCAGGAACTGCTGCAGGCCGGGTTCGTCCACGCGCAAACGCTGCAGCAATGCCGCGAGCGTGTCGCCGCTGCGGATCTGGGTTTCGCTGATGTAGGGGGTTTCGGAGCGGGGAGGGGTCAGGCTGGCGGTATCGGGAAGATCCAGGGTCTGGCGGGCTTGATAGAGCGCTGGGGCTTCGGGAGGCTTGACTACCGCCAGTGCGGCGGCGCCGGCAAAGAGCCCGAGCGCGACAAGAACCAGGCCGTTGCGGAAAAAATGATGGTTGCGATGCACGCGAACGGTTTCGCGATAAGAGGGAGTGCCAGTTTTCCCTTTTTCGAACATAAAGACAAAGACCTAGAAATGGGCTGCGTGGATGGATGAAGCTGCAAGATACGACCGGGGCTGGCTTGCCGCCATGGAAACCTGTGCCCGTATGGATTAGCTGACGCTCTGATAAGATGGCGTTGCGTTCAAGCCATGCTTGTAACCATCTATACCCTGCAGGGTTCGCGCTTGCACGTTATGCTAGCGTATTAGGCCTGATTTTTCGAGCATTTTTTTCAAGTTCCACCAATAAAGCAGATATGCCGTCCCCAGAAGCCCCGATTACCCCCGAAGTCCAGGAAGCCCTGCGCATCGCCAAGCGCGGATGCGATGAGCTGCTGGTCGAGTCCGAGTTCATACGCAAGGTCGCGCGAAGCCAGGCAAGCGGCACGCCCCTGCGCATCAAGCTCGGCCTCGATCCGACTGCGCCGGACATCCACCTGGGGCATACCGTGGTGCTCAACAAGATGCGCCAGCTGCAGGACCTGGGCCATACCGTCATATTCCTGATTGGCGATTTCACCTCCATGATCGGCGACCCCAGCGGCCGCAACGCCACGCGCCCGCCACTCACCGCCGAGCAGATACACGAGAACGCCAAGACCTATTATGCGCAGGCCAGCATGGTGCTGGATCCGGCCCGCACCGAAATCCGCTACAACGCGGAATGGTGCGACAAGCTGGGCGCGCGCGGCATGATCCAGCTTGCGTCGCGCTATACCGTGGCACGGATGATGGAGCGCGACGACTTCACCAAGCGCTACAAGGGCGGCATTCCGATCTCGGTGCACGAGTTCCTGTACCCGCTGATGCAGGGTTATGACTCTGTCGTGCTCAAGGCAGACCTGGAGCTGGGCGGCACCGACCAGAAATTCAACCTGCTGGTCGGGCGCGAGCTTCAGAAGGAATACGGCCAGGAGCCCCAGTGCGTCCTGACCATGCCGCTGCTCGAAGGCACAGACGGCGTCGATAAAATGTCCAAGTCCAAGGGCAACTATATCGGCATCACTGAAACGCCCGACTCCATGTTCGGCAAGCTGATGTCCATTTCGGATACGCTCATGTGGCGTTACTACGAGCTGCTGTCTTTCCGTTCGCTTGACGACATCGCCGCGCTGCAGGAGCAGGTGCGGCAGGGGCTCAATCCCAGGCAGGCCAAGGTGCAGCTGGCCCAGGAGATCGTCGCGCGCTTTCACGACCGCAAGGCGGCCGAAGATGCGCTCGCCTCATTCGAGGCCCGCTTTCGCGATGGCGTCATCCCCGATGACATGCCCGAGGTCAGTATCCCGGGCGCACCGCTGGGCATACTGAAGGTGCTGCGCGAAGCGGGCCTGGCTGCTTCAGGCGCCGAGGCCCAGCGCAATGTGGAACAAGGCGGCGTGCGCATAGATGGTGGAAAAATCGAAGACAAGGCCCTGCAATTGCCGGCGGGAACCTATGTCGTCCAGGTTGGCAAGCGAAAATTTGCCCGCATTACCCTTACCGGCTGAATTCACTTGTTCAGGAGTACGTTATGGAACTAACCAGCAAGTCTTTTACGGATAACGGGCGCATACCCGAGCGCTATGCCTTTGGCAAGCCCGACGGCCAGAACCACGTTGCGCTGGCTGGCAACGTCAATCCGCATCTGGCGTGGTCGGACGTACCTGTCGGCACCCAGTCTTTCGTCGTCATATGCCATGATCCCGATGTCCCGAGCAAACCCGACGATGTGAACCAGGAGGGCCGCGAGATTCCGGGCGATCTTCCCCGCGTGGACTTCTTCCACTGGGTGCTCGTGGATATTCCTTCCGGCACCCAGGAAATTGCCGAGGGCGCCTATTCCGACGGCATCACGCCCCGCGGCAAGGCGGGCCCGCTTGCGCTGGACGGCACGCGCCAGGGGGTCAATGACTACACCAACTGGTTTGCCGCCGACCGCGACATGAACGGCGACTATTTCGGCTATGACGGCCCTTGCCCGCCGTGGAATGATTCCATTGCCCACCGCTATGTCTTCACCGTCTATGCCCTCGATATCGCCGAGCTGCCTTTCGAGGGGCGTTTCACCGGCAGCGACGCGCTCAAGGCCATGCAAGGGCATGTGCTGGGGCAGGCGGCGATCACCGGTATCTACAGCCTGAACCCGCGCGTCATCGCCGACCAGGCAGGTTGACGCGCAGGCCGCCTCAACATGAGGGCGGCTCACATCAACATGAATGCGGTTTCCGTAATCGGGCCAATCTGGCCCGATTACGCCGCTTGGGGCCCACATTGCACCCCGATCGCATCGGGATCGCGGATATTCGGGCTAAAATGCTCCAGTTTGTCTACGCTTCCGCCTCAATCTCACCCAGGATTACCCTCATGTTTGACCGTTCACGCACTCTCGATCAAGTCGATGCCGACGTCTGGGCTGCCGTCCAGAAGGAAAACGTCCGCCAGGAGCAGCACATCGAGTTGATCGCTTCCGAGAACTACACCAGCCCCGCCGTCATGCAGGCCCAGGGAACACAGCTGACCAACAAGTATGCCGAAGGCTACCCTGGCAAGCGCTATTACGGTGGTTGCGAGTACGTGGACATTGTCGAACAGCTGGCCATCGACCGCCTGAAGGAAATCTTCGGCGCGGAAGCGGCCAACGTGCAGCCGAACTCGGGCTCGCAGGCTAATCAGGGCGTGTATATGGCAGTGCTCAAGCCTGGCGATACCGTTCTTGGCATGAGCCTGGCAGAAGGGGGCCATTTGACGCACGGATCACCCGTCAATGCTTCGGGCAAGCTGTACAACTTCGTGTCGTATGGCCTGGATGCAAACGAGGTGCTTGACTACGACCAGCTCGAGAACCTGACCAAGAAGCACAAGCCCAAGCTGATCGTGGGCGGCGCATCTGCCTATTCCCTGCGTATCGATTTCGAGCGCATGGCTCGCATCGCGCATGACAACGGTGCGCTGTTCATGGTCGACATTGCCCACTACGCGGGCTTGGTCGCTGGCGGCGCATATCCCAACCCCTTCCCCCATGCCGATTTCGTCACCTCCACCACGCACAAGTCGCTGCGCGGCCCACGCGGCGGCGTCATCATGATGAAGGCCGAGTTCGAGAAGATCATCAATTCCGCGATCTTCCCTGGCATTCAGGGCGGCCCGCTGATGCACGTCATCGCAGCCAAGGCTGTTGCCTTCAAGGAGGCGCTGCAGCCCGAATTCAAGGAATACGCGGCACAGGTCGTCAAGAATGCCGATGTGCTGGCTCGCACGCTGGTCAGCCGCGGGCTGCGCATTGTGTCTGGCCATACGGAAAGCCATGTCATGCTGGTCGATCTGCGCGCCAAGGGCATTACCGGCAAGGAAGCCGAAGCAGTCCTGGGCCAGGCCCATATCACGGTCAACAAGAATGCCATTCCGAACGACCCCGAAAAGCCTTTTGTCACCAGCGGCATCCGTCTCGGCACGCCAGCCATGACAACGCGCGGCTTCAAGGAAGCCGAGGCTGAACTCACGGCCAACCTTATCGCCGATGTGCTCGACAACCCCCGCGACGAAGCGAATATTGCCGCTGTTCGCGCCCGGGTCAACGAGCTCACCGCCCGCCTGCCGGTCTACCGCTGACACCAGCAGCCCCGCGAAAGCGGGGCACAGCCAGCCATGAAATGTCCGTTTTGCAGCAGTTTCGATACGCAGGTGATCGATTCCCGGGTTTCGGAAGAGGGTGACACCATACGGCGTCGCCGTCGCTGCACGGCCTGTGACCGGCGCTTCACCACTTACGAGCGGGCCGAGCTGGTCATGCCGGCGGTGGTCAAGCGCAATGGCACGCGCACAGAATTCAGCATAGACAAGTTGCGCGCCAGCCTGAGCCTGGCCTTGCGCAAGCGGCCGGTAAGCACCGAAGATGTCGACGCCGCGGTTGACCGGATCGAAGAGGCGCTGCTGGTCAGCGGCAGGCGAGAGGTTCCGTCAGGCTATATCGGCGAGCTTGTCATGGCTGAACTCAAGAAGCTCGATCTCGTGGCCTATGTTCGTTTTGCTTCTGTGTACCAAAGCTTTGAGGACATCGGCGAATTCGTCAAGGCCATTGATGAGATCCAGCCCAGGCCAAGGTCGTGAGCATTGAATCTGCGAGCGTTGATGGCGGGGTGATGCCTGCCCCTGGTGCGGATCCTGATCTGCACTGGATGAACCTCGCCCTGGCCCAGGCCGAGCGCGCGCTCTACATTACCAGCCCCAATCCGCGCGTCGGGTGCGTCATCGTGCGCGAGGGCCGCCTGCTGGCCCAGGGCGCCACGCAGCGCGCGGGCGGCCCCCATGCCGAGGTGATGGCCTTGCGCCAGGCGGCCGAGCGCGGGCTGGATGTCGCAGGCGCCACGGTCTATGTCACGCTTGAGCCTTGCAGCCACTATGGCCGTACGCCGCCTTGTGTTGATGCGCTCATCAAGGCGCGCCCTGCCCGGGTCGTGATCGCCCTGGTCGATCCCAATCCGCTCGTCGGCGGCCAGGGGGTGGCCAGGCTGCGGGAGGCCGGCATTGCTGTCGTTACCGGGGTAGGCGCACAGCAGGCATTGGCCCAGAATCCGGGCTTCATTGCCCGCATGACGCGCCGAACACCATGGCTGTGGATGAAGCTCGCCGCCACGCTGGACGGACGTATTGCGCTGCCCAACGGCAAATCACAGTGGATCACCGGCGAGGCCGCACGGGCCGACGGCCATCACTGGCGCGCGCGCAGCTGTGTCGTTCTGACGGGTTCAGGCACTGTCGTCGCGGACAACCCGCGGATGAACGTGCGCTATGTCGATACGCCGCGCCAGCCTATACGCGCCATCATCGACACCCGTTTCGAGGTGGACGAGTCTGCCGCCATCTTTGATGGCAATGAGGCATGGGTATTCACATGCAGCGCAGATTCTGACAAGGCCGCGCGCCTGGCAGACAGAAACGTGCGGGTCATTCAGGTGCCGCGCAGCGACAATGGCCGTGTGGATCTTGCCGCAGTGCTGCAATGGATGGGCGAGCATGACATTAACGAAGTGCATGCCGAGGCGGGCTCCAAGCTCAGCGGAGCGCTGCTGCAGGCTGGCTGCGTGGACGAGCTGCTGGTCTACATGGCGCCCATGCTGATGGGGCCCGGCCTGGGGATGCTGCGCCTGCCCGAGTTGCAGGATCTTTCGCAGGCAACCCGGTTCGAGTTCACCGAACATCTGATGGTGGGGCAGGATATCCGCCTGCGCGCACGCGACGCCAGCCGCTGGGCGGCGCTGGCCAAGGCCGTTTCTGCCTGACCAGGCGTCAAAGCGCAAGCCTCGCCGTTCACGGCGAGGTCAAGCCAGGCCATATCAATGCGGCGCCAAAGGCACCCCTGCATTGTGGCGGAGAAGCTCCGGCCTTAAGGCCGGAGTTCTTCACATTTGACGCTCGTGGCCCAGCCATTGGCGCATGCCTTCCAAATTCTGCTAAAATAGCGGACTTCGCCTTGATTACCGGTCAAGGCATGAGCAGGACAGGTGGCCGAGTGGTTGAAGGCGCACGCCTGGAAAGCGTGTATACGTTTATAGCGTATCGGGGGTTCGAATCCCCCTCTGTCCGCCATAAAAATCAATTAAATCAAGGCATTGTGAATTTGCCGTGTCATTATTTTGGGGTATTTTGGGGCTGTTTTGGCTCCGGAATGACACGATAAATGACACGATCAGCCGGCCCGGCGATCCCTCGTTTGGGCCGGCGCAAAAAGTGCCTCGGCCTTCCCGCCTGCATCGAGATCTGCCGCAGGCATCCACTTACCGTAGATCTTGGCAATCATCGTCCAGTCCTTGTGCCCCATCTGCTTGGCAACCCACATTGGATGCTCGCCTGCGGACAGCATCATGGATGCGTAGGTGTGGCGCATCTGGTACGGCCAGCGGTAACGCACCCCGGCCAGCTTCAGCACCCGCACCCATAAATCCCTGATCTGCTGATCTCCCGTCCAGCGCTCGCCAGTGCCTGGGTTCCTGAATACGGGGTCGCCTGCAAGAAACGTGCGCGGCTTCTGAGCTTTGAGCGCCGCAGCTGCAGGGGCCAGGATCTTCACCTCACGCCGGCCCGACGATGTTTTCGTATCCTCAACCTTGCCCTTGGATGCCTGTGTAATCGCTTTCCTGACGACGATGCGCCCACGCACGAAATCAATGTCAGACCAATTCAGCGCAATCAGTTCGCTTGGTCGCAGGCCCGTCCACAGCGAAAAGGTCACTTGGTTGGCAAATTCCGGCGGGCACCTGGCCAGAATAGCGGCCTGTTCGTCGGGGGTGAAGGGATCAATGTCATCCTCATCTTTTGGAGGCTCTTTTTTCTGGTAGCAGTAGCCCTTCATGAAATTTGACTCCAGATCTTCGTCCTCGACAGCGTCATCCAGGGCCTTTCGGATGACGCTTTGAATATTGGCCAGGCGCTTGTTGCTGCACGTCATGTCCTCAAGCCACGCCTTCACGTCGGGCCGCCTCCAGCTTGCCAGCATAACCTGGCCGAACTTCGGGATTAGCAGGTTGTCGACAACCTTCCTATATCCATCAAGGGTGGATGCCTTGACGTGTTTTTCTGCTGACTTTAGCCAGTCAGTCAGGTAGGTTTCAACGGTCTTTGTCTGTCCGGGCAGATCGGCGAACCTAGCCGCATTGGGGCTATTGGGGAACGTCGCCGCGTAATCGAACGTGCCAGCCTCGATGGATACAAGGATGGCAGCCCTATGTCGTTCTGCCCGTTTCAGGTTAGCGGCGGTGGGCTTGAGCCGTATTTTTTCCCGGCAACGCTGCCCCCGGTATTGGAATGTGATTTGGATGCTCGTTTCTGAGGCGGCGGCAACACCCCTTCCGTCCCTGCCCATGTGTCGTATCCTTCGGTGTCAATGAGGATGCGCCCGTCCGGCGCCCTAATCCACTCGCGACCCTTGCGCCAGATTTCGTCCCGGATCTTGGTGAGAATGGCGTTCTCGGTATACCCGGATATGGCGGCGAAGCGGGGGATTGTTACATATCGCACCATTATCGTACTCCAATAAATCTCCCCCTCCTGGGGGCTGTAACCAGTGCTTTGCGGTGAGGGCGCTCTTTGCCGCGAGCATGTGTATGCCCTTGGCAGGCTGGGCTGGCCATAAGCAGGTCGTGCGTCGGTACTCGCGTCCAGTCGGCCTGATGCAGATCTTGGCAGGCATGCTGGGTATCGGGGTGGTTGTCGGCATGCACGTCTGCGGCTGATTGCCAATGATTTGCTGCCCAGCCTACTTTCACGCCAGCTTGTCGAGCGCCTTCGGAATTGCCTCCAAGTCCAGCGAATAGATCAATGGCGCGCACAAATCTCTCCCAGCGCCTTATTAGGGCGCCGGGCTCCAGTGGGTGGTTTAAAAGGTATGATCCTCATCAAATCAGCATTTTTGTCACGAGGAAATATGAGATTTGGGTTTGATTCAAAGGTGACTGATGCAGATGACATCGACGCCTGGGATAAATGGACGAGAAGGCAGTTGGCAGTGAGCTCTGCTGCCTTGTGGATTTCGGCGGTGGTGCTGGTTGTGGCATTCAGTGCAATCGGCCTTCCGGCTAGCTGCGATCCTGGGGAATGGTTCCAGCGCTCTGGGGCTGCGGTAACTCTCTTTTGTGTGTATAACCAGCAGTTGTTATCGTCGGTGAGCCGGAGGTTGTTGCCGCCTGCAGGCTTCGCCGACATGAGTAAGGTTGCTGTGTGGCAGAAATATATGGTGGATATTCCTAAGTTTGAGCGCCTCAATCTATTTCTGATGCTGTTTGCCACTGCTGTGTGGGGATACGGAGATCTAATGCGCGGCTTCTTGGTGAAGCTCTTCACTTCATAAAGCAAATCCAGTGCGTATCCGCTCTCTTTCCCGACTTGTGCCCAAATAGCGGTTTTCGGTCAGTGAACTCCAGAATGTCGCGTACTGGAACCTGAATTTCGTTCCATTTGAAGATTAGGATTCCCTCGGGCTTCAGCACCCGAAAGCATTCAAGGAAACCGCGCTGCAGATCGTCCCGCCAGTCGTCGCTGAGAATTCCGTATTTCGCCTTCAGCCAGAAGGTTCGGCCTGCATGACGTAAATGCGGAGGGTCGAACACCACAAGCCGAAAAGAGCAGTCAGGGAAAGGCATTTCCCGGAAATCCATGTTCAAATCAGGCGTGATGTTGAAGGCCCGCCCGTCGCAAAGCGTGTGCTGCTCGCTGCGGATGTCGCCGAACAGAACGCCTTGATGCTGCGGGTCAAACCAGAAGCTGCGACCACCGCAGCAGGGGTCAAGGATCGTCTGATCGAACATAATTTGTCCGCCCAACTTATTAGGCCGGGCGCTCCGTGGTGGATGAGATAAGATGGAAGGCCTTGTCAGAATCCATTGAGTCCGAAAATGGTCGAAAGCTGCGACATTGAAAAATCAGCCGGTCCTGACAGCATTCTCAGCGACCTAATTGAACACACCTATGTTCTGATGGTCGCTGAGGTGCCAAATCAGAAAGTTGTCGCGATACTCGAGTCGCAATTCCCAACTGCAGATGCGGCAACGATACAGGCCGCGATCCGTGAGGTTGGTAGATTAATAGATTGCAAAGTCAAGAGGGGCTGGTTGGCACCATCCTCGAAGATGCGCACAAGGCGAAACAATGAGATATGGCTATTTATTGCCATTGTGGTTCCGCTAGTATTGGCTGCTATTGTCGCCAGTTTGATACTTCATGGTTAGCTTCCGCTGCCGGCTATTCCGATCATAAGATGACGAGGTTATGGGATAGCGTCAAGGGGTTTGGCGTTGCAATATACCTTGGTGACTATGGCATCCACGCAGTGGCCGCGCCTGCGGGCTGCGTTCGCGACTCGGGAGCGATCATGATGTGCATTTGCGTGGCGCATTAAGCCCAGATAGCTATTGATCGTTTCAAGCGTTTTGCCGCCCGGCATGACCTCGATACGGGCCAGGGCGGTGCGCACTGAGCGTCGGCGAATTTCGCGTCGCCACGGTTTTATGACATGGCCGGCGAAATCGATGCCGCGTGATATCGGCTGGATGATGGTTTTGCGTGGATTAAGCGCAAGGCCCAGACCAGGCAGATGCCGCTCAATGCTATCCAGTGCGCCAGTCAACCACACGGGCGACTCGTTCAGAATCACGATGTCGTCCACATAGCGCACATAATGCCTCGCCCGGATGTTGTGTTTGACATGCTGATCAAGACTGTCCAGTAAGACGTTGGCGAAAAACTGGCTCGACAGATTGCCGATGGGCAGGCCGTGATAGTCTGGTGCCTCCATGAGTCGTTTGTGGCGCGGCACGGTCTTGAGCAAGCCCTTGGATCCCCTAATTTCCACATTCTCGCGAGGGTCGTGAAAGAGAATCGTTGCGGCGAGATTTCGCCACCAGGGGTCAGCGATGCGTGCAGAGAGCCGAGCCCAGACGATGCGTTTGTCAATGCTGACAAAGAAGTTAGCTAAATCCGCCTTCATATAAAAGCCAGGGCAGCTCCAGTTCTGCGTCTGGCTGCGCACCTTCTTTTCAAGCCGCCTGGCTGCGTACAAGGTTCCGCGCTCCGGTATGCAGGCGCAGCTATCGGCAATGAAACGGGCATGGAATTGTGCGGCAATTCTGTTATAGAGCAGGTGGTGGACAATCCGATCCTGAAACTGCGCCGCCCATACTTCTCGCGGCTTGGGATGAGAGATTACAAAACAAATGGATCGCCCTGGCCGATAAGAGCCATCGAGCAACTGCTCGTGCAGGGTTGATAGGTTTGTTTCAAGGTGCTGTTCAAAACGCAACGCACTGTCAGAGTTGCGTTTGTGGCGCCGGCAATCAAAGTATGCCTGCACCAGATCTGAGAATGAAGGGCTTGTATCCATAACAAAACACGGTCTGATTTGCGGAAGGGCCGAACCCGGAACTCGTTGTTCTTGTTCCAGTTGTTGACGTTGCCGTACTCGAAGTCGATGGCCCAGGCGTTGATCTCCGAGTACTGCGTACTCGTCCAGTAGCGGCCCTGCTGAAACAGGCCGGAGACGTTTGCTTGGGCGATCTGCAGTTCACGCTTGGAAGGCAAATACCAGTCAACATGGCCGTCCGCGTCGTGGTCTGAGGCCGCCTGCGCTGCAGGGTGATCGTTGCCTCGCAAAGCATTGGTGTTCGACAGGCCGTCCCAGGTGCTGGATGCGCCCGGCACCGATGTGCCATATCGACCCCATTCGCAAGGCTCCAGATCCGCGTCGGCCACGATCAGGCCGTACACGGTGCCATCGTCGCCAAGAATATCGCCGGCGAAGACCCCGCCTTGGCCGGGAGCGCTCGCCGATCTTGTAACGCGGCGCGCTGGCTGTGGGCTGCTGCTCTAGTCTCCGTTTGGGTGCCTGACGGAAGCGGGAACTCGGATCAACATCGCGTCGTACTAACAGACGGAGATATTGAACGTCTGTTGACTTGCCTAGCAAATCCTAAGGGCGCAGAGCAATCCATGGCTGTGAGCAAAATTATGAGGGAGAATCTGAGAAATATTCTTCGGCTCAGCGCGCTTGGGTCGGGCTTGGCTTTGACTGAGTAAAGGAGGGACAATGCTCCGGCGCAACTGGAGGTGTGAGCATCGCCCCTTAATCAAAAGGGATATCGTCCTCCATATCAGCCAGGTTGGTCGGCTCGTGCGCCTGCGGTGCCGCCGGTCTGGCTTGACGTTGTGGCGCAGGTCGCTGGTGCTGAGCAGGCGCCTGGCGCTGGGCTGAATCATCATCGCGACCACCCAGCATTTGCATCTGGTCGGCGACGATGTCGGTGCTGTAGCGGTCGGCGCCGGTTTCCTTATCCTGCCACTTGCGGGTCTTGAGGCGGCCTTCGACGTACACGGAACGGCCCTTGCGCAGGTATTCACCCGCGATCTCGGCCAGGCGGTTGTAGAAAACGACGCGCACCCATTCGGTTTCCTCGCGACGTTCTCCCGGGGGGTGTCAGGAATTCCGTATTCAAGGCGAGTTGAACATCAGGCGACAGGCCTGACGAATCGCTCTTCATAGAGCATAGCGAATTGATTCATTGCTGTCTTCCAATCATGGCCGGTGCGGCTCCATTTAGCAGTGATGTTGCGTAGCGCCAGCCAGATCAACTTGGTTGCTGCCTCGTCGCTCGGGAAGTGGCCACGCGTTTTGATGATCTTACGCAGTTGAGCATTGACGTTCTCAATGGCATTGGTCGTGTAGATGACCTTGCGTACCGCTGGCGGGAAGGCAAAGAAAGGAATCACGCGGTCCCTAGCGTGACGCCAGGCGGCGGTGACTGGCGGGAACTTCTGCCCCCAAGGGCCTTGAGCAAACGCCTCCAGTTCGGCCAAGGCCGCCTCTGCGCTGGGCGCGGTATAGATCGGACGGATGGCTGCGGCCAGGGGCTTACGATCCTTCCAGCCAGCGTAATCCAGGCTGTTGCGGATCAGGCGGACGATGCAGGTTTGCAGTGTCGTGGCCGGAAACACGGTGCCCAGCGCCTCAGGCATGCCCTTGAGGCCGTCGGTGACGGCGATCAGAATGTCGTGAACACCACGGGCCTTCAGATCGTTGAAGACGCGCATCCAGAACTTGGCACCTTCTGTGTTCTCTATCCACAGCCCCAGGATGTCACGTGTTCCGTTGGGCATGACGCCCAGGGCCAGGTAGACCGCCTTGTTGCGAACGACCGCATCCTCGCGGATCTTGACTCGCAGGGCGTCGAAGAACACGACCGGATACATGATCTCCAGCGGCCTGGACTGCCAGGCGGAGACCTCGGCCATGACCTCGTCAGTGACCGAACTGATGAACTCGGGCGATACCTCGGTGCCGTACTGCTCCAGCAGGAAACCCTGGATCTCCCGCACCGTCATGCCACGGGCGTACATGGCAATGATCTTGTCGTCAAAGCCCGTGAAACGCCGCTCGTGCTTGGGAATCAGGATGGGCTCAAAACTGCCGTCCCGATCACGGGGAACTTCGATGCGGATCGGGCCGTCCTCGGTCAGCACCGTCTTGGCTCCCTTGCCATTGCGCTGGTTGGTGACCGCTGCGGGCTTGGCTGCGCCGGGCGAATAACCTAGGTGGTGATTGAGTTCACCAGCCAGCGCCCGTTCAATCAAGGCCTTCTTCAGGGCTAGCGTCGCTGCATTAATGGCTTCAGCCGTCATCGGGCCGTTGCCGAACTGTTCAAGCAGCTCGGCGGGAATCACCGGCAATACCGGCGGTGGGGTCTTCGTCTTGCGAGGCATAATCACTCCTTGAGTGCATGTTATGCCTTAAACATGAAATTAATGACAGGCCCGCTCCCTTGGACGCCGGTCTGTCAACCTTCAAACTTTTGCTCTAGTCGTCTTCTCTTTTCCGGGCAATATTCTCAAGCGCCTTACGAAGCGCCGACCAATCCATGGTGGCAGACGAAGAGCTCGTGGAAGAGGTTTCGGGCGTAGGGCCTACTACACTCCCAACATCAAGCTGATCCATAGGTTGATCCGCCATACTCTCCTCAGTCTCCCTTTTACTTTCTGTTTTCTTGATAAGCTCTCTACGGTCTATCAACTGATGCAAATGCTCCGACGGTATATTGCAAAACTCGTTAGAAACCTCACCATCCTTGGAAAAAATGTAAGGAAGCTCGATCATTGGCTTGTATGCCTCAAGCATAGCTTCGGCGAACTCCCGAACCTGATGAGCACGTGGCTTAGCAACGTCGAGCACGGCGTCTTCTGTTCTGTTGATTGGATCCTCAGGCGCAAGATCAATCCAAAACACCGGGTAAGGGTTCCCGCCCAAAACGCCCTTCATTAAATGCTTACCTTCGTATCGGAACGAGAAATTCCTTAACGACATAGCGCCAACTGAGTAGCCCGCATCACCTTTTTCTGCTTTGCTTTGCTCTACTGCCAACATGTAGGCAAGCTCAATTGAAATGACCAATTTGCGAGGGGAAGAAAAAGCACCCAGACGAAACCCAGTATCTATAGATGGGCCGATAAACTCCCGGATTGCCTTCGCTTCGCGGTTGGCATAATAGCTTGCTAGGGCTAAGTGATTCGCGAATGGGTATTCATCCTCTTCAGCCGGCTTAGATAACCCCAGTATCACCTCTTGATTTCTCACGGGGAAATCAGCAAGCCACGCCGACGACTTTACCGACAGGCCGTGCTCGTCCTTAAGCTGTTCGGCGATATTAGACAGCGTCTTGATCCAAACATGTATAGCTATTACAGCCTGAGTTGGGTTCCGAATTGCTTTCGAGAACAAAACCTCATCCCCAACCGTCTTCCAAATTTCAGGAGGCTCACCAAACCAATGCTGATATGAGCTATCGCCGTTTGCTAAGGTCTTAAATTCTTTCCAGTTATTATGAAACGATTGCTCTGCGCCATGATAAAAAGCCAAGACGGTATTAAACCAAGCTGGATAAATAGGCTTATTAGATGCGTCTGTTCCCCGCTTCTGCTTTAAGGCGGTCGAACCGACTATGTCCGCACTGAAAAAAAGCCGTAAATACGGCTTTTCCCATTCATTAAAGCTTTCTATCTTTTTTATTAATTCTTCTTCGTTCATAAAAGCCGTAGTACTTTGGCGCGCACAGCCGCAGCTTGTTGAGAAACCCCAAACAGAAGAGCAACGGAGATAAGGTCTCCGTTACCTCTTTCGAAAGCCTCACGAAACTCGCCCTCGGGCATTAGAAAAGCGGCGGCAAACCAATTCGCTTCCGTCTCCACCTGCCCAGAGCCGTACCGATCCGCAGTCAGCCATGTTATTTTTTCATCACCAACTTGATTTGGATAGAGGTAATGCAGCACATAGTGCCCCAGCTCATGAGCGATAGTGAAACGATCGCGCAATGGGCCAGTATCCAAAGCAAGGCGAATCTCTATATCATCACCCTTGATTTCAATAGAGCCAGAGCTCGGGGAGTTACCCCCCCAAAAGTCGTGGTAGGTAATAGTACCTCCAAGGCGACTAACTAATTCCTTCAGGTTTCCGCCAGGTTTATAGTCGACGAACTCTGAAAAGTCTTTCGCAATAGAGCTTATCTGTGCCTGACTTAAATTAGATGGTCGAGGCACTGCTGGACTCATTCCGGTCATACCGCCTCCATCAAAGTTAAGTATCATGTCCATGCTGCACGGGACATCCCATCATGCTAGCACCTGCAGCAGCACAAGCAACTAATGTTAACATTGTTAATGCTATTGACGCTAGATGTGGCCAAGAGAAAGCGAGGCATACGCCTTCAAATCGCGCTCCAATCAGGCTCAATATCTTCCTCCTCAGGGGGCGAGCCCGGTTCCATACCTAAAACCTGCTCGACGTGACTACGTAGGACGGCAACTTTGCCATCGGGCCATCTTTGGTTCTCACTACCCCTATGGCACAATGCCCGTACCTGGGCATCACAGCCACGCGACCGGTCAACTCTGCCAACGCCCTTTTTGCTTGTACGTTTTGGGTTGGGGGTTATCGATTCTGAAAATGGGGGATCCGACTCACTCACTACAGAGCTTGGTTCACATCCACCTCGAAACCGGCCTCTTTGAGTTCACGAGCAAGCGTCAACTTCCAACCTTCACCGTTGTCTATTTTTTCGTAAACAATGCCCATAACATCGGAGGGGAATTCTATCTCGCCTTTTGTGAGGACGATTGTCTTGTCGCGCCCTAATTTGGCAAAGAAGTATCCAAGCTCAAGCACAACGTTTTGCCTGGCTCGATGTTTTTTTCCTTCTTCTTTTCCTACTGGGTATCCGAAATCATCAGGTGTCATCAGAATGACAGCAAAGCCTGCCTTAGCTGCGTAGTCCTCAAATTTTTCAATGAGACTCATGCCGCGATTAATCTGCTCTTGCAGAATGACGGGCTTTACACCTAGCTTTTCGAGATACCGTGCCACTGACAGTTTGGTTGCTTCTTCTTGTCCGTGCACTATAAAAACTGAATTGTCTTTTGGGAGCTCTTTTTTTAGCTCCGCGTCTTTAAATCGGGTTGCGAAGAACGTACCCTCGGTGCCTATTTCGGATTGCCACTTCCCGGTTAAATCGCCACTTGCGTCTAAGGAGCAGATAACCTTCACTTTTCCTAGTTCTATATGGCCTCGTCGGCGTCCAGGTGTTAGGTCAAGCGTAAGAGGGGTAGTAACGTGTCCAGTGACGTGATATTCATATTGCCCTAAGGCTGGCTCGCTTATTTTTGCGATTCCAGTAAGTTCGTCACCTTGTTGGGCAATATCGAGCGTGAAACCGCCATGATTGGTTCCAAAAATACTGCCTGTCCAATAGCCGCTGTAATCGAGTCCCATGAGATGTATCCCGCTAATAGGTATGAATGTGTACGGTTGTAACTCGTTATGGACAATCACTCAACCTATCTACGCAATTGCCGATTATTTTTTAGGCCCAGCGCCAGAAGTTTGGGGGTACATTTGGGGGTATTTTTGATTATATAAATTGCTAGATTGTTTGTTTATGAGGCTTTAAGAAAATAGTATGAATCCCCCTTGGCTGCGGGTTTTAATGAGATGGATCACCCGATCCCTACGAAGCGGATTACGCTACGTAGGGATTTGTCCTTTCTGGGAGACCATCATGAGCGACGTCACATTAATCGGCATTGACCTTGGCAAGCACAACTTCCACCTGCACGGGCAGGACAGGGCTGGGCGCATGGGTGCGTACGATGTTGACACGGCGACACTCCAACGTTGTGGCCTGTGCGCTGGCCAACAAATTGGCGAGAATCGCCTGGGCCATTCTCGCCAAAGGGGCACACTATGATTCCGGTCAGACTGCTGCCATAGCCTAACCGGCCTTGAACCGAATTACCTGTAGTCCACCTTCCTGGTTTTGCGACGGTAGAAAACGTGATGACGTAAACGGCTCAACGGCCTGGCAAGGAATCTGGTGCAACAAACAGCGCAATGATGCTGAGGTTTTTTTTGAGGTTTGCCAGGCGCGGCTCTCATCGAGGAGCGGGAATATCGATTCCCACCATGACTCCGGATAGGTTTACGGACGCACCGCAACGCAGGACGCAAGCAGCGATATAGCTGGATAAAGAACTGCCGCACATGACTTTGCAAGGGTTGTGGGAAAACGCGATCAAGCACAGTATGCGCGCTGAACATGAAAGTTTTGTCATTGATATAGAAGCGTGCATGCAAGAGGATGAGCTGGTGCTTCAGGTAAGCAATCCGCGCAAGCTGCAAGCGCCGTTCGACCTGAGCAAAGGCGGGGGTGGGCTGGGTAACCTGTGCCGCCGCCTGGCTTTGCTCTATGACGATAGATTCAAGTTCTCGCGGGACCAGCGCGATGACAAGATCGTGGCCGAGATTCGGATCACCGGCGCATCACAGCTTCTGTAGTGGTCGTGAGAAGTTCAATCAATCTGCCTTTCTTTCATGATCCGCGAGATGTCAATGAATGCCTCCCTGGCTGCCTGTGGCAGGCTGGTATCTGTCGCCTGGCGCAGGATGGCGGCATTGGCTTCTGGGGCTTGCACGATGATGCGGGCGACCATTCCCGCGTGCTCATGCGGGATGCAGAAGTAATCGTAGACACCCGGCACCTCGAAAGTATAGGAGAACGCCTTGCCAGGTAGCAGATAGTCGGAGTTCCATGGCTTTGCTGCATTTGGAATCCGCAATGGCTTGCCCCCGTTGTCGGGATGATAGGCAGTGCTGGTGTGTACATTGCCCTGATCGCGGTTGATCCATCGTACTGTCTGCCCCAGCGGCACCAACAGGCCGCGAGGATGAAACCATACTTCGGCCCCGTTTGGGGTGCCGGCCAGGTCAATGTCGATTACCTCGCCGGCGCGTGGCTCGGTCCAGAAGCCTGCGGCAGTCAGCAATAGCAGGCTTCCCGTCTGACGCAGTATGCGTCGGCGCCCCATGCGGAAGTTTGCCTCGCCAATCTCATGTCCGCAGGTCGTCCGCTCCGATGGCATATTCATTTGGCGACCCTTGATTCCTGGGCCACAGGCACATGCCACAGCACCACATGTATGTGCGGCTCTTCCACGCCGGGATGGCCTGCGTTGTACATCACATCCACATGATCCACGGCGCCGCCTGTTGTGTGCAGGTTTTCAAGATCCATGCCTGGCTTCATCTGCGAGATGGGAAGCATATAAATGGTGCTGACCAGTTTGCCATCATGGTCATAAGCAAGGAAAGGGCCGGCAGGCAGCGTGGCTGGATCGACGAACAGTTGCCCCATGCCGGGAATGAAGTCGGGCAGTGGCACCAGGGCGCTCACCGCTTTATAGGGTGCGGCGGGCGGTGCCTTGGCAGTGGCAGGAGCCGTATGGCCCGAATGAGCGTTGGCTGCCAGTGGAGCGCAGGTGAGGGCTGCGGCCGTAGCCAAAGGCAAGAGCATCTTGAACATCGCATATCTCCAAAGAGCGCGGCAGGAATTGCCGCGTTGTATTCCTTGGATGCCGGAGGGCGTGCGGGCGTTTCAGGCGCTGTGTCCAGGTCCCGGACTATCGCTGTCAGATGTCCGGTTCAGATGTTCGGGCTCCACGGCGCATACGCCGTCGATGCGCTCCAGCGTGGCGATGTGGTTCTGGTCGATGGAACCGATGATGATGCCGACTGATACAAGTTCCCGCTCGACCTGCAGGCCAGCCCGCTCGCAATTGCCGACGACCTCCGGAAAACGGTCGCGCCAGCTGTCGCGTACGAGGAGGGTGAGCCTGATGCGTGCCATGACAGCGGTTCCCTCAAGGCGCCTGGACGATGCCGGCGCCCACATCGCGAAGCGGTGCATCGAGTGGCCGGGAAGTTTGTGTCAGGACGGCAAGCAGGGCTTCGCCCCGCATGCGCTTGTCTGCCTGCGCATGCAGTGCGGCTACGCCAGCCACAAAGGGTGTAGCCATGCTGGTGCCGCTGATACGGTTGTAGTGTTCGGGAGCGGGCCAGGACGACAGTATGTCCACGCCCGGCGCGGCAATATTCACCTCGCCCCCGTCAGGCTCGATGCCGCCGCTCGAGAACGGCGCCACCGCGAGGCTGTTGTCCAGGGCGGCTACAGCCATGATGGAGGGGCAATTGGCGGGGTGCGAAACGGGGGCGATATCATCGGGGCGATTGCTGTCGTTGCCGGCCGCCGCAATGATGACAGACCCTGCGGCAAGCGCACGCCGCGCCACCTCTTCGAACACCCTGGAATATGCCTGCCTGGGCTGGACGGGGCTGCCCAGCGACATTGAAATAATCTGGCAGCCTTTGGAAATCGCCCAGTCTATGCCTTCAAGCACTGCGCCGTCCCCCCCGCTGCCTTCATCGCTGAGAACCTTGCCGATATGCAGGCGGGCGTCGCCGGCCACGCCATAGCGGGCGCCGGACCCAGGGCGGGCGCTGCCTGCGGCAATGCCCGCGCAGTGCGTCCCGTGGCCATTGCCGTCCTGTGCTGTCTGGCCCTCTATGAATGAGCGCGATGCAATCTGGCGGCCCGCGAAATCGGGGTGCTTCAGGTCCAGGCCGGTATCGAGGATGGCGATTCGTACCCCTTTCCCCGAGTAGCGGGACTTATCCGCGCCGACGGCCTGTACTCCCCAGGTGGCAGTGGACTCGTCAAAGGCATCCACAGCATCGCGCTGGGTATCGGGTATTTGATGCAGGCATCGCGCAAGGTCATCGACCCCGTCCCGATAGCCCTGCAGGTAAGCGGCAAGCAGAACGGGATCCTTTGCGGGGAACCGGATGGGCGGTGCTTCCAGCGGGGAGGGCGTTTCCACAGGTGTTGGAATGGATACGCGCTGCCTGCGTACCGTCGCATACACCATTCGTTCCGGCTCGACCGCCAGAACCGCTCTGTCAGGCCCCGAGGCGAGCCCCGCAAGCAGGTCAGGCTTGTCGGGCGGGCAATGCACCACAGCCACGCCTATCCGGTCAAAAACCAGGGCGCAGCCTGGCCGCAATGTTGCGCTGCGCGCCGAACGCCTTGCGCCGTTGCTTGCGGCGACCTCCACTTGCACGATGCCGGCCAGTTGGTCCAGGCCTTCCTGGCGTCTGTCCTGGCATAGCAGAACCAGGTAGCGGCCAGTGGCGGGTGTGATTGGCATGCCGAACCCTCCGCACTATCGGAGCCGGGATAGATCTTATATAGCATGCTACCCCGTCCCCGACGGGGCAACTGCTACAAAGGGTCACACCGCATTGCGGGGAGGGGCAAGCCCCGGCTGCCTTCCCGGATTACGCTATTGGCGCCGACGCCTGATTCAGCATATGGCAGGCGACGGCTTCGATATTGCCGGCATCAACGCCGAAGAACCTTCGCAGCTCGCCGCGGGTATCGCTGCGGCCAAAGCCATCTGTGCCCAGTGTGACGTAGCGTCTTTCGGCCGGGATGTAGGCGCGGATGGACTCGGGCACCAGCCGCACATAGTCGGTTGCCGCAATGACGGGGCCGGCGCATTCTTCGAGCAGTCCAGTGATATGGGGCGTTTGCGCCTGCTCGCCGCGCAGGCACTGTTCTTCGCAGCGCCGGCCATCGCGGGCGAGCTCGCTCCAACTGGTGATGCTGATCACATCGCAGGAGATCCCAAGGGCCGACAGGGCCTGGGCGGCCTTGATGACCTCGGTGAGGATGGCGCCGCTGCCCAGCAGGGTGACACGCTGGGCTGCGGCGCCGGGGGGTTCGGCGCGCGCTCCCTCTTTGCCCGATCCGAGGCCGGCGTGCTTGCCGGCATCAGCTTTGTCGTGGGTTTTGAAAGAATCCTGAGCTTCGTAGCGCGCATGTACATAGCCGCCGCGTATCACCTGTTCGTGCATGTCCTCGGGCAGGGGAGGCTGGGCATAGTTTTCATTCATCACGGTGACGTAATAGAACACATCGCGCTGTTCTTCCATCATTTCGCGCATGCCGTGGTCGATGATGACGGCCAGTTCGCCGGCAAAGGCAGGATCGTAGGCCTTGCAGTTGGGAATGGTGGCGGCCATAAGATGGCTGCTGCCGTCCTGATGCTGCAAGCCTTCGCCGCCCAGTGTTGTGCGGCCTGATGTCGCACCGATCAGAAACCCGCGTGGACGCTGGTCTGCCGCCGCCCAGATCAGGTCCCCGATCCGCTGGAAGCCGAACATCGAGTAATACACGTAGAAGGGCAGCATGGCTGTGCCGTGCACGCTGTAGCTGGTCGCTGCTGCTGTCCAGCTCGAAATGGCGCCTGCCTCGCTGATGCCTTCTTCCAGTATCTGGCCATCCAGGGCTTCACGATAGGTCAGCATGGAGCCGATGTCTTCAGGCTCGTAGCGCTGCCCTACGCTGGAATAGATGCCGACCTGCTTGAACAGATTGGCCATGCCGAAAGTCCTGGCTTCGTCCGCGACAATGGGCACGATGCGCGGGCCCAGTTCGCGATCGCGCAGCAGTGTGCCAAGCATGCGGACAAAAGCCATGGTGGTGGAAAGGGGGCGTCCGTCGGATCCGATGGCAAAACGCGCATAGCTGTCCAGAGCCGGCACGGCCACCCGTTCTGTATCCGTACGGCGTGCGGGCAGGTAGCCTCCCAGCGCCTCCCGTCTCGCATGCAGATAACGCATCTCGGCGCTGTCTTGCGCCGGCTTGTAGAACGCTCGCTCCAGCACCTGCCTGTCGTCCAGCGGCAGGCCGAAGCGATCACGGAATGCCAGCAGGTCTTCATCGTCGAATTTCTTGTGGGAATGCGTTGTCATGCGGCCCTGGCCGGCGCTGCCCATGCCATAGCCTTTCTTCGTGTGGGCCAGGATGACCGTCGGGCTGCCGGTGTGACGGGCGGCGGACGCATAGGCGGCAAAAATCTTCACCAGGTCATGCCCGCCGCGCCGCAACTGGTCTATCTGCTCGTCCGTCAGCCCCTGGACAAGACGCGTGAGCGCTTCGTCCTGGCCAAAGAAGTGCTCGCGGTTGTACTGCCCATCCTTGGCGGCGAAAGTCTGCATCTGGCCATCGACAGTCTGCGCCAGGGCGCGGGCCAGTGCGCCGTTCAGATCGCGCGCGAACAGGCCATCCCAGTCGCTGCCCCACAAAACCTTGATCACATTCCAGCCCGCGCCGGAAAAAAGCCTTTCCAGTTCGCCGATGATGCGCCCATTGCCCCGTACAGGCCCGTCCAGCCGCTGCAGGTTGCAGTTGACCACCCAGACCAGGTTGTCCAGGCCTTCCCGCGCGGCCAGCGTCAGCGCGCTCATGGATTCGGGTTCGTCCATCTCCCCGTCGCCGAATACACCCCATACCTTGCGGCCCGTGCAGTCCACCAGTTTGCGGTGGGTGAGATAGCGCATGAAGCGCGCCTGGTAGATCGAGCTGATGGGGCCGATGCCCATGGAGCCAGTGGGAAACTGCCAGAAATCCGGCATCAGGCAGGGATGGGGATAGCTCGACAGGCCCCTGGCTCCCTCGCGCGGCCCGCGCAGCTCCTGTCGATAGTGCGCCAGATCCGCTTCGCTCAGGCGGCCTTCCAGGTAGGCGCGGGCATAGACCCCGGGCGCGCTGTGAGGCTGGAAGAACACCAGGTCGCCGCGATGGCCTGCTGCGTCGTCGCGGGCATGGAAGAAATGATTGAATCCGATCTCGAACAAATCCGCTGCGCTGGCATAGCTGGCGATATGGCCGCCCAGCTCGCCATAGGCGGCGTTGGCGCGAACGACCATGGCCAGCGCATTCCAGCGCATGATGGCGCAGAGCCGTTGCTCGATGGCCAGATCCCCTGGGAAGTCGGGCTGCTCCTCGGCGGCAATCGTGTTCACACAAGCCGTTTCGCCGCCTGGACGCCAGGCCACGCGCGCTTCCCGCGCCAGGCGCTGCAATTCCTCGAGCATGAAGACCGCTCGCTGCGCCCCGCCTGCCTCCAGCAGCGAGTGAAAGGCTTCGCGCCATTCGACAGTTTCTTCGGGGTCCGCATCCACTCGGTGTTGTGGATCAGACATGTTCGTGTTCATAAGCATGGCGCCACCCTGGCGAGAAGAGAAAAAGGGGCCGGAAGCAGGCCTCGCCTATATTCTGGCGTCAAGCTTGACGCATGTGATGTTGAAATTGCAGAAAACAACGTATATTTACAGCATTAAATGCTGTAAAAATTCAGGAATAAAGCATATGAAGCTTGATGCAACTGATTTACGTATACTTGCAGAGCTGCAGCGCGATGCTTCGCTGAGCAATGTCGAGCTCGCGCGACGCATTCACCTTTCGCCTTCGCCGTGCCTGGCCCGCGTCAAAGCCCTGGAAGCTGCCGGAATCATCCGTGGCTACGTGGCGCTGGTTGATGCGCCCGCGCTGGGTCTTGGGCTCAACGTCTTCATTTCCATCAGCCTGAAATCGCAAGACAAGCAGTCTCTGGCCGACTTCGAGCGCCGCATCGCGGCACACGATGAAGTAATGGAGTGCTATCTCATGACGGGCAATTCCGATTACCTCATCCGGGTGGCAGTCGCCGATATCGGGGCGCTCGAGCATTTCATCCTCGAACACCTGACCTCCATTCCCGACATCGACAAAATCCGTTCCAGCTTCGCGCTCAAGCAGGTGTCATACAAGACGGCGCTGCCCCTGAACTAGGGCCGCGAGGGCGCCACCAGGCCGCTAGGGCGCTGCAACCCGACCATCCGGGTGTTCCCGACAGTTAGCCAGGCCCGTTGGCCGGAAACCGCCTACGCATCCGGTTCAATGGGCGGGCGATGCCATGAGCGTTTCCCATTGGGCCAGCGGCAGCGCGGGCTGCTGTTGCCATACGCGGCGGATAACAGAGCCGAGCTGCTCGGTGCCGCGATTGCGTGGCCAGTAATGCGGTGTCACCGGCTCCCAGGGGGCGGCGGCGCCATTGCGCCTGGCGATGACAAAGCGGAATGAGTAATAGCCTGTGCCCAGCCCCATGCGCAGGTCGCTGACGACAAGGTGATTGCCTATCGCATCGTAGCGCAGCCAGTTTCCGGTAAACCATTGCAGTCCGGCAAGCTGCGGCGATATTGCGTGGCGAGTCTGGGAGGCGCCAGGTTCGGCGGCCCCTCCGCCATGTGCGGCCGTCGAGCCCGCAGCCGTCTCGTTGTCCTGTGCCCAGGCGAGCCCGCTGTTCAGCGGCAGCCGCAGGTGTTCGGGCGGCTTGCGGTCAAGCAGGCTGGAGACGGTTTCTACATAGTGATCATCATCCGTGCGCGTCACAACACGCCACAGAAGAATATTGAAAGGCTCCGGCGTTGAAAAAACAGCCTGGGTATGGATACCCTCGTTGGCCAGCTGGTGCTTCACCCGCCCTTCGACAAAGCCCTTGATGCCAAGAGATGCTGCAAGATAAAGGGCGCACCACCCCAGGGCATAGCCCAGCGCGGGCCCGGTGCGGGGCTTGTTGCCGACAATGAGGGCTGCAATGACCACAAGCGTGAGCGGCACGGTGAAGAACGGGTCGATGATAAAGATCGACGACCAGGCGGTAGGCACCGGCCGCAGCGGCCACCACAGTTGTGTGCCGTAGGAGGTGAAGGCGTCCAGCAGCGGGTGCGTGACCAGCACCAGCCATAGCGTCAGGAACAGCCTGCCCGCCCCGTAGCCAGGGTGGGGGCGCCATCGACGGTAAAGCCATGAGAGCAGCGCGGCAAGCGCCGTCAGCACAAAAACCGAATGCGAGAAGCCCCGATGGTTGATCATGCCCGAAATCGGGTCGCCATGATCGATCAATACATCCAGATCGGGCAGTGTCGCCAGCAACGCGCCGGCGACCAGAGCCTTGCGGCCATGAAAACGGCCAAGCAGGGCGCCCTGTATGCCGGCGCCCAGAACGGCCTGGGTCAAAGAATCCATTCAGAAGTCCCGCCAGGAAAGTCGCAGTGGCTGGCCTCAGCTGCAGTTCACGCTAATGACGGTGTCCTGCTCATCCACACGCAGGTTCAGGCGCTGTGGATTGTATTCCATCGTGATGACATCGCGGGGACGCAGGGCGCGGGCCTGCTCGGCGTGAGCCTTTTTGCGGTATTCCTCGACCAGGTCGGGCGAGACCTTCTGGCCGACAGCGTCTTGCGCCAGGTCGGCGTTGCAGACTTCGCGATCACCAGCGTCGGACAACAGCGTGCCAGCCGGCGATGTGGCGCCTGAGCTGTCGGCGCCGGTGATATTGTCGGAGGCGCCCCCCGCGCAGCCTGCGAGCAGCGCCAGGGAGAGCAGCGATCCGGTGATGAGCTTCCAGGACATAGGGCAATTCCTTGCATATGCGGTATGAACAGCGTTTCAATGATACTGGAAACCTCGGGACGTGCAGGAGGGGGCGTCTGTGGAAGGGGTAAAATCAGGGGGCGGAGCCCGCTCCCGGCGCCCTCCCTTTTCATTATTGCCCGCGCGGCACCCCGCGGCACGGGCTGTTTTTTTAGCGCTTTCCCGCCATGCAACAGTATTACATCGCCGCCCTGTACAAATTCGTAGAGCTTGCCGATTACACCGACCTTCAGGCCCCGCTGCTGGCATTTTGCGAGGTACGGGACGTTACGGGCACGCTGCTGCTGGCGCGTGAAGGCATCAATGGCACCATTGCCGGCCGGGAGGAAAGCGTGCTGGAGGTTCTGGCCCATCTGCGCGCCGACCCCCGTCTCGCTGACCTGGAATACAAGGCGTCCTGTGCGGACAAGCTGCCCTTCTACCGCATGAAGGTCAAGCTCAAGCGGGAGATCGTCACCATGGGTGTCCCGGACATTGATCCGGCGACCATGGCGGGCACCTATGTGCCGCCGGAGCAATGGAATGACCTGATCGCCGAGCCCGATGTCGTCGTGGTGGACGTGCGCAACGACTATGAGGTGTCCATTGGCTCCTTCAAGGGGGCGGTCAACCCGCACACCACCAGCTTTTCCGAGTTTCCGGAATGGGTGAGGCAACAGTCTGCCGAGGGTGGTGTGCTCGCCGGCGGCAGCCGCGTCGCCATGTTCTGCACCGGCGGCATACGTTGCGAGAAATCCACCGCCTATCTGAAATCCCAGGGTTTCAACGACGTATTCCATCTGCAGGGAGGCATCCTCAAATATCTGGAAACCGTGCCCGCAGACGCCAGCCTGTGGGATGGCCAATGCTTTGTCTTTGACGAACGGGTATCGGTCGGGCATGGGCTGGAGCCTGGCGACTACGAGCTGTGTCGCGCCTGCCGCCTGCCGCTCTCTGTGCAGGACAAAGCCTCGGCGCTGTACGAAGAGGGCGTGAGCTGCCCCCATTGCCACGGCACACACACAGAAACCCAGCTGCAGCGGTTCCGCGAGCGGCAGAAACAGGTCGAGCTTGCCCTCCAGCGCCATCAGCGGCATATCGGGGCCCGTATGCCCGGCGCCCTCCCTCAGGCTGAACAGGGCGGGCAGGCGCAGGAGCGGGCACGGGAGGAGGCTCTGCCCGGCTCGGGGATGCATGGCGCGCGTCGGGGCTGATCGCGCCATGACAACGGCGGCGCTTCCATTGCTGTATTCCTTTCGCCGTTGCCCCTATGCCATGAGGGCCCGCCTGGCGCTGGCCGTCAGCGGCTGCCGCTGCGAGCTGCGCGAAGTGGTGTTGCGCGACAAGCCTGCGGCGATGCTGCAAGCCTCGCCCAAGGGCACTGTGCCCGTGCTGGTGCTCAGAGAAGAGGGAACCCCGTCCGTCATAGACCAGAGTCTGGATATCATGCTGTGGGCATTGTCGCGGCACGATCCGCAACAATGGCTCGTGCCGCCCCAAGGCAACCTGCAAGACATGCTGGATCTGCTTGCCCAGTGCGATGGCCCGTTCAAGTCCAGCCTGGATCGCTACAAATACCCGGATCGGCATGCCGGGCCTGTCCAGGCGGCCGGGGATATTGCCTTGTTTGCCGCCAGACACCGCGACCTGGCTGCGCAATGGCTGGCCGGGCTCGAAAGCCGGCTGGCCCGAGGCTGGCTATTCGGCGCCAGGCCGACACTGGCCGACATGGGCATACTGCCTTTTGTACGGCAGTTTGCGCATGTCAATGACGCCTGGTTCGCAGGCATGCCCTGGCCGGCGGTGCGCAAATGGCTGAACAACTGGGAGGACAGCGAGCTGTTTGCCGCCATCATGCCCAAGTTCCCGGCCTGGCGGGAAGGCGCGCCAGCGGTGGTTTTCCCGTCCGGTAAATAAAATGGCGGCCTGCAGGCCGCCATGCATGCTGCTGCGCGATTGAGCCGGTTTTATTCCATGCCCGGAACAACGATGGAGAATCCGCCGTCCACGTGCGTAATCTCGCCTGTCACGCCTGCCGCCAGATCGGACATCAGAAAGGCCGCCACGTTGCCCACATCATCGATCGTGATATTGCGGCGCAACGGAGCGTGTGTTTCCACGTACTTGAGAATGGTGGAGAAGTCCTTGATGCCGCTGGCCGCCAGCGTTTTGATCGGCCCGGCGGATATGCCATTGACGCGGATGCCCTGGGGGCCCAGCGAGGAAGCCATATAGCGCACGCTGGCTTCCAGCGACGCCTTGGCCAGGCCCATGGTGTTGTAGTTGGGAATCGCTTTTTCGGCGCCCAGGTAGGTCAGCGTGAGCACAGAGCTGTTGCGGCCCTTGAGCAGCGACATGGCCGCCTTGGTCAGTGCGGGAAAGCTGTAGGCCGAGATGTCATGCGCGATGCGAAAGGCTTCGCGCGAAATGCCGTCCAGGAAATCGCCGGCGATCGCTTCGCGCGGGGCGAAGCCTATGGAGTGGACCAGGCCGTCCAGGCCGTCCCAGCGCGCCTTGAGCTGCTCGATGGCTTCATCAATCTGGGCGTCTTCGGATACGTCGCAGGGAATCACGATGTCGCTGCCCAGCTCAGCCGCGTATTCGCTGACCCGGTCCTTGAAACGATCGCCCACATAGGTGAAGGCGAGCTCGGCCCCCTGTTTCCGACAGGCATTGGCGATGCCGAATGCGATGGAGCGGTTGGAAATGACGCCAGTAACCAGAATGCGTTTGCCTTCCAGGAAGCCCATGTGTTGATCCTCGATATTTATCTGTATGGTATTGGAGTATATGAGACGGGGCGCGGGCTCAGCCGCGGATCTGGGTGCCGGGAACGCGGATACGCTTGCCGGTCGACAGATTGTTGCCCTTCAGGTTGTTGAGCTTGCGCAACTCGGATACCGACGTGTTGTAGCGCTTGGCCAGCGCATAGAGCGTTTCGCCGCGCCTGACAGTGTGGGTCAGCACATTCGCCTTGCGCCGCAGCACCTTGATGTCGCCCTTGTCGCCGCCACGCGGGGTAATGCTGCGCTTGGGTGCCGGCGCCAGATCGTCAGGCTCTTCAAGAGAGGCCAGCATGATGCGGCCCTGGCCCGCTTTGGACGACGGTATCAGCAGCGTCTGGGCGACCGCCTTGCTCTGGCGCTTGCTGATGCCATTTACGCTGCGCAGAGTGCTCACGCTGATGCCGTGCTGCTTGGCAATCGAGGCATACGATTCGCCCTTCTTGCTCTTGTAGGTATCCCAGGAGCTCAGGCGCCCCTTGTAGGCTTCGAGATTGGCATTGAAGATATCGACGCGGTCAGTGGGAAGCAGCAGCGTTGGATTGTTGTCCGCCAGGATCAGGGGGCGGTTGAACGAGGCATTGAGCGACTTGAACTCTTCGAGCGGCATTTCCGCGAGCTGGGCGGCGACCTCAAGATCGATGTTCTGGCGCTTGGTCACCATGGTGAAATACGGCTGGTTGCTGACCTCGGGCAGGGCTATGGCGTAACGGGCCGGGTCGGCGATGATGTTTTTTATGGCCTGCAGCTTCGGCACATAGTTGCGGGTTTCTTCCGGCATGGACAGCGAAAGATAGTCTGTCGGCTTGCCGGCCAGGGCGTTCTTTTCCATAGCCCGCCTTACCGCGCCTTCGCCCCAGTTGTAAGAGGCAAGCGCCAGATACCAGTCGCCCTGGAACTCATAGAGATAGGCAAGGTAGTCCAGGGCCGCCTGCGTGGAGGCGACCGGATCGCGCCGCTGGTCGTGCCACCAGTTCTGCTCCAGGTTGTAGTGCCGCCCGGTGCTGGGGATGAACTGCCAGAGCCCCGAGGCCTTCGACCGCGACAGGGCCGTCGGATCATATGCGCTTTCGACAAAAGGCAGCAGCGCCAGCTCCGTAGGCAGGCCGCGGCGGTCGAGCTCGTCGACGATGTAATAGAGATACTTGCCGGCGCGCCGGCTCATGCGCTGCACAGACTCCGGGTGCGATGCGTAGTAGTTGGTCCAGTAGTCGACCAGATCGCTGTTCAGGTTCGGAACGGCAAAGCCGCGCCGGATTCTGTCCCACATGTCGCGGGGCGGGTGTGTCAGGTCTATGGTGCGCGAGGTTTCCGCGGCGGAATAGGTGCGGGGAGCGGGAGCGTAGGGGTTATGAGGCGTTTGCGTGGCGCAGCCGGCCAGCACTGCTACGATCAGCAGGAGAAATAGGCGCAAGCGGGTCATTGACAGTACATTAAAAGTTATTCTTCCATTCACGCAAACAGGCGAAAAC
>Ga0182738_1001148_pt1 | contig 33938 bp, 34 predicted proteins | sample eDN5th30CBELigMG_FD_128876 | JGI IMG/M metagenome (GOLD analysis project Ga0182738, IMG submission 128876) | Enriched Miracle-Growth compost microbial communities from Emeryville, California, USA - eDNA 5th pass 30_C BE-Lig MG (version 2)... ...
AAGGAGCCGGACACCTTCCCCGAGACGCTGATGGAGATCGAGGGGCCGAAGGGCGCGATCGTCGTCACCCAAGGCCTGACCATGCGGGTCAATGTCGGCGGCGACATCCGGGAGACCGATATCGGCGCGCCGCTCCTCCACTGGACGGCGAAACCCTGGCATGTCGCGCAGGAATCGGTGCTCGCCACCTGCCGCCACCTGCTCGAGGCTTTCAAGGCCGGGAAGCCGGCCGACATCTCGGCGATGGACAACCTCAAGACCTTCGCGCTCGCCGAGGCGGCCTATGAATCCGCTGCCACCGGACGCGCCGTGAAGCCGGCGGTCTACGGATAGCGCCCGGCGCGTCGATACCATATATTGGTATCGACCACCGCAGCGGAGCGTAGCCATGGCCAAGAACACGTCCGTCGTCCTCGGCGACCATTTCGCCGCGTTCGTGGAGCAGAAGGTGGCGGAGGGCCGCTACGGCTCGGCGAGCGAAGTGCTCCGCGCCGGGCTCCGCCTCCTTGAGGAAGAGGAGGCGAAGCTCGAGGCGCTGCGCGCGGCACTGGTCGAAGGCGAAGAGAGCGGCCCTGCCACGTCCTTCGACTTCGAGGAATTTATCGCCCGGAAGCTATCGGAACGTCAGCGCACATGACGCGCTTCGTACTGTCGCCTCTGGCGCAGGCCGACGTTGACGATATCTGGGAATACACAGCCGAGAAGTGGAGCGTCGAGCAGGCGCGACGCTACGTCTCCAACGTGCAGTTCGCCGTCGAGAGTCTTGCCGACAATCCTCGCCGCGGACGTCCCTGTCCCGACGTCAAGGCGGGCTACTACCGGCACGCGGTGGCGTCGCACGTCATCTTCTACCGCGTGACCTCGACGGGCATCGAGGTCGTGCGCATCCTCCACCAGCGGATGGATTTTCGCCGGCACGTGTGAAGCGTCGCGTCAGGCGTTGCGCCCTCCCACCAGGCGTCCGGCGCGGGCCACGACGCCCTCGCCGGCGGCGTAGCTCAGCGTGCCGTTGACGTAGACCGCGTCGATGCCGGCCGACAGCACCTTCGGGTCCTCGTAGGTCGCCTTGTCGATGATCGTCCCGGGGTCGAACACGACGAGGTCGGCATAGGCGCCGGGCGCGATCGTGCCGCGATCCTTGAGGCGGAAGGTCCCGGCGGTGAGGCCGGTCATCTTGTGGATCGCGGTCTCCAGCGGAAACAGCTTCTCGTCGCGCGCATAGTGCCCGATGACCCGCGGGAACGTGCCCCAGAGACGGGGATGCGGATGGGCATCGTGCGGCAGGCCGTCCGAGCCGATCATGGCGCGCGGGAAGCTCATCACCCGGCGTACGTCCGCCTCGTCCATCTGGAAATAGATGGCCCCGGCCGGGTCGAGGCGGCGCGCCGCCTCGTGGATGTCGACGCCCCATTCGGCGGCGATGTCGGCGAGGTCGCGCCCGCCCATCTCGGGATGCGGCGTCGACCAGGCGATCATGATCCGGTAGTCGGTGGTGACGAGATCCATGCGGAGGTTCGTCGAGCCGGCGACGTAGGGATAGACGTCGACCGCCACGGGCTGTTTCTCCGAGGCGGCGGCGATCTTCGGCAGCGTCTCCTTCGTACGCCCCCAGTTCCGCGGGTGGGCGCACTTGTGGTGCGAGATGACGAGGGGGATCTTCGCGCGCCCGGCCGTCGCGAGCGCCTCGTCGATCGAGTCGAGCACCTTGTCCATCTCGTCGCGCATGTGGGTGGCATAGACGCCGCCATGCTCCGCGAAGCGGGTGGCGATGGGCGCGACCTCGTCGATGTCGGCCGCCGCGTTGGTCGGATAGAACAGCCCGGTGGAGAACCCGGCGGCGCCCGATTCCATCGCCTCGTCGACGAGGTCGAGCATGGCCTCGACCTGCGCCTTGGTGGCGGGCCGCTCGATGTCGTCCATCGTGCGGAGACGGAGCGAGGAATGGCCGATGAGGGCCGCGACGTTGACCGCCGGGACCGTCTCGGCGATCGCCTTCGCATAGTCGGCGAAGCGCGGGAACTGGTAGGCGGACTGGTCGCCGAGCAGGTTGAGCGGCGCCGGCGGATAGGCGTCGAACGTCACCGGCGCGAGGCTGATGCCGCAGTTGCCGGCGACCACCGTGGTCACGCCCTGGCTGATCTTGGGCAGCATGTCCGGCGCATCGAGGACGATCCGGTCGTCGTGGGTATGGGCGTCGATGAAGCCGGGCGCGAGGGCCTTGCCCGCGACGTCGTGCTCGGTCCGCCCGGCGCCGGCGGGAATGGCGCCGACGGCGACGATGCGGTCGCCGTCCACGGCGACGTCCGCGGCGAACGGCGGTGCGCCCGTGCCATCGTAGACGGTGGCGTTGCGGAAGACGTGGTCGTGGCGCGGGGAGGTATCGCTCATGGGATCAATCGCTCTCGTCGGCATGGTTCATGAGGGGCGTGGGGTCGGTGCTCGGCGCGGGGATCGCGATGCCGATGCGGGCGACCGCGTAGCGGACCCGGCGGAGCGACTCGCGGCCACGCGGCAGGCGCGCCGCGAGCGCCGTCGCGATCGTGTCGACGATCGCCATGTGGGCGTAGCGCGACGGCGTCGGGCGGAGCACGTCGTCGACCTCGGGGATGGTCACCGCGATCACCGTCTCGGCCCGGTCGGCGAGGGGCGTGCCGGGGCGGGTGAGGGCGATGGTCGCGGCCCCGAAGGAGCGGGCGATCTCGACCGCGTCGACCACCGGCTTCGAGCGCCCGCTGTTGGAGATGGCGAGCACGGCATCCCCGGGCTGCAGCGTCGCGGCCGACATCCGCTGCTGGTGGCCGTCGGTGAAGGCGGCGACCGGCACGCCGAGGCGGAAGAAGCGGAGCTTGGCGTCCTCGACCACCGCGGCCGAGCCGCCGCCCTGGCCGTAGATGTCGATGCGCCGGCTCGCGGCGAGCCGCTCGATCGCGGCGGACATCATGCGCGTGTCGAGCTGGTCGAGGCCAGCCCGGACGGCGTTGGCCGCGTTCATCATCACCGACTGCGCCATCTGGCCGACGTCGTCGCCGAACTCGCGGTCCGAGGTGAGGTAGACCGCCGCGACCGTCATGGTCGTCGCGAGCTGGATCTTGAAGTCGTTGTAGGAGGCGCAGCCGAGCGAGCGGCAGAAGCGCGTCACCGTCGGCTGGCTCACCCCGGCGAGGCCGGCGAGCTCGGCGATGGTGCGGCGGGTCGCGGCGCGGAAGTCCTGCCCGACGACCTCGGCCACCCGCCGCTCGGCCGGGCTCAGCCGCGGCTCGACGCGCTGGAGCCGCGAGACCAGGTCGATGGTGGACGCAGCGGCCTTGCCGCCCGATCGTCCGGCTGTGCGGTGGCGCGTCATGGTCTCTGCCGACCCGGGGCGGAAGGCGGCCCGAAGACGAGGAAAGATGAAAGAAAGTTACATGAAAGCAGACGGGCCGCAAGCCCGGGATGCCGCGCTTTGCCAAGGCGGGACGCGCTCGCCGATTGTGCACTGCGGTGCATCGAAATGGTTATAGATTGAGGTTGAAGTCACCTGGGATCTGTAACATCATTTCAGCTCGCGAGCGGCTGGTGGAAGCCGACGGGTGTTGTCGGAATAGGGCTGAACCATGAGCGCCGCCGCATCGAAGCCGCAGGATACTGTTCCCCGGACGCGGCTGGTCGTCGACCATGCGACGCTTCACTACCAGACCAGGTCCGGGCCGCTCCATGCGCTCGACAACGTCTCGCTCGACGTGCGGGAGGGCGAGTTCCTCTGCATCATCGGGCCGTCCGGCTGCGGCAAGACCACGCTCCTTTGGTCGATGGCGGGGCTGATCAACCTCAACGGCGGGGCGATCACCCTCGACGGGCAGCGCATCACGCGGCCGAATCCCGAGATCGCGATGATCTTCCAGGACGCCAACCTCCTGCCGTGGCGGACGGTCGAGAAGAACATCCAGCTTCCGTTCGAGCTCAAGCGGAAGGCGATGGACAGGCCGCGCATCAACAAGCTGCTCGAGCGCGTCGGGCTCGGCGGCTTCAACGACAAGTACCCGCGCGAATTGTCCGGGGGCATGCAGCAGCGGGCCTCGATCGTGCGCAGCCTTGCGGTCGAGCCCTCGATCCTTCTGATGGACGAGCCGTTCGGCGCGCTCGACGCCTTCACCCGCGACGAGATGAACCTCCTCGTCCAGGAAATCTGGATGGAGACGGGCAAGACCATCGCCTTCGTCACGCATTCGATCCCCGAGGCGATCTTCCTCGCCGACCGGATCGTGGTGATGTCGGCCCGGCCGGGGCGCATCGCGGCGATCGTCGATGTCGACCTGCCGCGGCCGCGACGGGTCGAGATCCAGACCGAGCCGGAGTTCATCGCGCGGGTCATGGACATCAAGGTGATGATCGACCACCAGCGCGGCGCCCGCGCCGACCACTCGATGATCGGATAGGAGAGGGACGTTGAGCGAGGCCGCCAACTCGGTTCCGAACTTCAACCGCAAGGGCTCCGGCGATTCCGGCGGCATGGCCGGCGGCTTGTCCGCCTCGCTCGGCAGCGGTGCCGCGCGGACCAGCCTCGAGGTGTTCGTCATCATCCTCGTCGCCGTCATCATCATCGGCGGCGCCGAGTTCCTGCTGCGCTGGTTCGAGGTGCCGCAATACGTGCTGCCGACGCCGAGCCAGATCGCCGTGGCGCTCGTCACCGAGTTCCCGAACTACTGGCCGCACCTCCTCGTCACGCTGAAGGAGCTGCTCGTCGGGTTCGCGATCGGCGCCTCGATCGGCTTCGTGCTGGCCGCCGTCATCACCCAGTTCCCCTTCGTCGAGAAGGTGGTGACGCCCTACATCCTCCTTCTCGTCACCACGCCGATGCTGGCGCTGGTCCCGCTCCTCATCCTCCGCTTCGGCTTCGGCAGCGAGCCGCGCATCATCGCGGTGGCGCTCGCCAGCGGCCCCATGGTGATGATCAACGCCGCGACCGGATTCCGGCGGGTCGACCGGGCGAAGATCGCGCTCGCCCGCTCCTTCGGGGCCAACACGCTCCAGATCTTCACCAAGATCCGCATCCCGATGGCGATGCCGATGATCATCGTCGGCCTGATGGTCGGCTCGATCTTCGGCCTGCTGACCACCGTCGGCGCCGAGATGGTCGGCGGGGCCGAGGGGCTCGGCAACCGCCTCACCTACTATTCCTCGCTGATCCGCATGCCGCAGTTCTTCGCGGTCATCCTGATCCTCGCGATGATCGGCATATCGATCTACGTTTTCTTCTTCTGGCTCGGCAAGAAGTGGGCGAGCTGGGAGGCTTGACGAGCGTCGTCCGGGGCAACCGGACGGGTCACAATCCAGGGAGAACGGACATGACCGGACAGGTTGGAAATGGCGGGCTCATGATCAGTCGCCGCCGACTGCTCACCCTCACTGCGGCCGGCATCTCGGTCGCAACCCTCGGCGGCCTCGGCAGCATCCGCCAGGCGCATGCCCAGTCCGGCACCGTGCGCTGGGTCTCGCCGCGCGGCACGGTCGAGGTGCTCGACGACTATCCCTACTGGGTCGGCAAGAAGTTCGGCTATTTCGGCGACATCGAGACGACGCTCGAGCCCGGGCCGTCGGACGCCACCGCCACGGTGAAGCTCGTCGACCAGGACCAGGCCGACGTCGGCTATCCGTCGCCGGGCGTGTTCAGCCTGGCGCTGGCGCAGGGCATCCCGCTCATCTCGGCCTTCCAGATGGGCGGCTCCGACGTCTTCAGCTTCGCCTTCCGCAAAGGCGAGAAGCCGGCCGACATCAAGGGCCTCGAGGGCAAGACCATCGTTCTCGGCACCGCCGGCTGGCAGTCGATCTGCGACCCGATGCTGAAGGCGGCGGGCGTCGACATCTCGACCATCAAGTATGTCGATGGCGGCTGGCCGGCCTGGGGCACCGTCCTCAAGGAAGGCCAGGGCGACGCGGCCCTTTCCTGGGAGGGCCTCCGCGCGCAGTGGAAGGGGCAGGGCCTCGACTTCGACTACTTCCTCGGGCGCGACTTCTCCAAGCTTCCGGCGAACAGCTTCGTGATCCGCAAGGCCGACTTCGAGGATGCCGCCAAGAAGGACCTCTACACGGCCTACCTCAAGGGCTGGGCCGCCGGCCTCGCCTTCGGCCAGGAGAACCCGCGGGCCGCCACGCAGATCGTGATGGAGGAGTTCCCGGGCCTCGCCTCGCAGATGGACCCGACCGTCGCCACCGAATCGATGATGCAGCTCGCCAACGTCTACGCCGGCCGCTGGGACGAGCGCGGCGGCAAGTGGGGCTACCACCTGATGCCGAGCTGGCAGTCGTTCTTCGACGTCTCGGCGGAGATCGGCCAGATCCCGAGCGCCATCAAGGCCGAGGACGTGGTGACGAACGACTATGTCGACGGCGCCAACGCCTTCGACGCGGCGAAGGTCAAGGCCGACGCCGCCGGCTTCACCCTGTCGGGCGGCTACGAGACCGTAGACGTCGAGGCCATCAGGGCGGCGCTCTGAGCCACGACATCAAGGGGCGGCCCCGGCCGCCCCTTTTTCGCTTCGGGCCGCGCGGGGAGGAGACATGAAGCCGCTCGTCATCGACCATGTCGGCATCACGGCCTACGAGCCGATGCCGGGCGAGAACTGGATCGAGCAGAGCAAGTGCTGGGTGACCAACCCGCGCGAGCATCCGGAATCGATCGAGTTCCTCCGCTATGCGCCGGATTCGCCGGTGCCGGACAGGGTGAAGAACAACCCGCACTTCGCCTTCCGGGTGGACGACATCCGGCCGTGGATCGAGGGGCAGGAGATCCTGATCCCGCCCTTCGTGGTCGCCGGTTTCGTCGAGGCCGTCTTCATCTGGAAGCACAACACCGTGTTCGAATACATGCGCTACCTGAAGGACGGCTGGTTCGAGAAATAGTCCCGGACGTGGTCCCCGGCGCGTCGCATCGCGGCAGCGGCGCGGCGCCGGAGCGGGACCTCGAGACGCCGCGACCCGTTGCCTGGCGTTCTCCCCGCGCGGGGTCCCGGGTCTCCGCTTCGCTTCTCCCGGGACGACAGGAGTGTTCCGCCCATGACCTACCGCGCCTTCTATTCCTATGCCTGGGACATCCTCGAACGCGGCGTCGGGGACGTGATCGCCGAGGTGACCGGGCTCGGCATGAACACGCTGAGCGTCGCCGGCGCCTATCACGCCGGCAAGTTCCTTCGCCCCCGCGGCACGGGCGGCAAGACCTATTTCCCCGAGGACGGCACGGTCTATTTCCGGCCCGACCCCTCGCGCTACGGCAAGATCAAGCCGATCCCCAACCATATCCTCGACGAGCACGACGTCTTCGCCGAGTTGACGAAGGCCGGCGGCATCGCGGTGAATGCGTGGATGGTGCTTCTCCACAACAGCCGCCTCGGCATGACTCATCCGGAGGCGACGGTGGAGACCGCCTTCGGCGACCGCCTCGTCTATTCGCTCTGCCCGTCCAACCCGGATGCGCGTGAGCTCGCCGTCGCGCTCTGCCGGGACGTGACCGAGAGCTACCCGGTGCTGGGCGTCTCGATCGAGACGCCGGGCTTCCTGCCCTCGGTGCACGGCTACCATCACGAGTTCAACCTCGTGAAACCCAACCGCTGGCTCGACAACCAGCTCGGCCTGTGCTTCTGCGCGCACTGCCGCGCCGGGGCGAAGCGGGCCGGCATCGACGCCGATGCGCTTCGGGCGCGGGTGAAGGCGGACGTCGAATCCTACCTCGCCTCCGACATCGACCTGCCCGACGACATGGCCGACGCGATGTGGCTCGCCGATACCCGGACGGACGGCGAGATGGGGGCGTTCCTCGCCTGGCGCTGCGCGGTGGTGACCTCGCTCGTCGCCGAGATCCGCGACGCGGTGCGCAAGGACGCGGCGGTGGCGATCATCCCCTCGGTGGCGCGACCGACCGGCGGCGCCTGGTACGAGGGCACCGACCTCAAGGCGCTGGCGACGGCGGCCGGGATCATCGAGGCCTGCTTCTACGAGCCGAGCGCCGCCCGGGTGCTCGCCGATGCGTGGGACGTCAAGCGCCGGATCGGCGATGCCGGCGCGACCATCCGCGGCCTCATGCGGGCGTCGCATCCGGACCTCAACAGCGCCGGCGAAGTGGCCGCCGCGGTCGCGGGGCTCCGGGCCGTCGGCATCGAGGACGTCGCCTTCTACAATTTCGGCTTCTACCGCCCGCGCAGCTTCGCGTGGATCAAGGCGGCATTCGAGGGGACCTGACGGCATGGACTTTTCGGGCAAGGTGGTCGCGATCACGGGCGCGGCCGGCGGAATCGGGCAGGCGCTGACCCGCGCCTTCGTGGCGATGGGGGCGAAGGTCGGCGCGATCGACCGCGTGGAGCAGGTCAAGGACTTCGCCCGCGAGCTCGCGCGCGAAGGGGCGACGATCGAGCCGGCGATGGCCGACATCGGCGACGAGGCGGCGGTCGATGCCGCCTTCGCCGCGGTGGCGGCGGCCCTCGGCCCGGTCGACGTGTTGGTCAACAACGCCGGCATCTCGCGCGCCTCGAACCTCAAGAAGACGACCGGCGAGGTGTTCCGCCGCGACGTCGAGGACAACCTCAACGGCGCCTACTACTGCTCTGCGGCGGTGATCCCCGGCATGCAGGCGAAGAACGGCGGGGCCATCGTCAACATCTCCTCGGTCAACGGCCTCTCGACGTTCGGCGACCCCGCCTACAGCGCCGCGAAGGCGGGCATGATCAGCCTCACGCGGGCGATGGCGATGGAGTACGGGCGCTTCGGAATCCGGGTCAACGCGGTGTGCCCCGGCACCGTCCGCACGCCCATCTGGCAGCACCGGGTCGACCGGGAGCCGGAGATCCTGGTCAAGCTCCAGAAGTGGTATCCGCTCGGGCGCGTCGTCGAGCCGACCGACGTCGCCAAGGCGGTCGCGTTCCTTGCGTCGGACGACGCCGGCGCCATCACCGGCGCGATTCTGCCGGTCGATTGCGGGCTCACCGCCGGCAACATCGTGATGACGCGGGAGCTGACGCTCGAGGACTTCTGAGTGGCACCGGCCATGCACGCCCCTGCGTCCTGGCCGGGACACGCCGGGCCATGACGCAGGGGGTGGCCCATACGGCATAGGACCGGCAACGTCGGGAGGAACGGGTATCATGGACAGGTTGCGCATCGGCGTCATCGGGCTCGGCTGGTTCGGCGAGATCCATTGCGACGCGATCATCGGCATCCCGAACCTCGAGCTCGCGGCGCTGTGCACGCGGACCGAGCCGCGGCTGGCCGAGATGGCCGCCAAGTTCGGGGTGAAGAAGACCTATACCGATTACCGCGCGATGCTCGCCGATCCCGACATCGACGCGGTGTCGATCGTCACCATGTGGGACCAGCACACCGCGCCGGCGGTGGCGGCGCTGGAAGCCGGCAAGCACGTCTTCCTCGAGAAGCCGATGGCGAGCACGGTCGCCGACTGCCGGACGATCATCGCGGCGGCGCAGAAGTCGAAAGGCATCCTCCAGATCGGCCACATCTGCCGCTTCAATCCGCGCTACCGCGCCGCGAAGGAGGCGATCGCCGCCGGCCGCATCGGCCGGATCGTCTCGATCTCGTCGCGCCGGAACATTCCGGCCGCGTGGACGCCGACCATCCTCGACAAGATCGGCCCGATCGTCGGCGACGCGATCCATGATACCGACCTCATGCTCTGGTTCACCGAGGACCGGATCGTCTCGGCCTATGCCCAGACCGTCGACGTGCGGGGGCTGCGCTATCCCGACATCGGCCAGACCATGTACCGCTTCGCGGGCGGCGCGACGGCGACCCTTGAGACCGTCTGGTGCATGCCGGACAAGACGCCCTACGACATCGACGAGCGGATGAACATCATCGGGACCGACGGCTTCATCCAGATCCAGGACACGTTCCCCAATCTCGGCATCGCCGGCGGCGACAGGTTCCACAGCCCCGACACGACCTATTGGCCGATGTTCGAGGGCGTGCGGGGCGGGGCGCTCCGCGAGGAGTTCGCCTATTTCGCCGGCTGCGCGCTGGGCGGCCGGAAGCCGAAGATCGGCACGCCGGAGGACGCGATGGCGGCGCTCGAGGCGACGCTCGCGGCCGAGGAATCGGCCCGTACCGGGCAGGTCGTGAAGATCGGTCGAGGGGAGTGACAGGGATGGCCAACAAGCGCGTGCTGGTGGTGGGGCTCGGCAACATGGGCATGTCCCATGCGCTGGCCTATACCCGCATCCCCGGCGTCGAGGTGGTCGGCGTCTGCACCCGGCACATCGATGAGGTGGACCTGCCGGAGGCGCTGGCCGACGCAAAGAAATTCAGCGACTTCGACACCGCGCTCACCGAGCTCGAGCCCGACATCGTGTCGGTCAACACGCTGCCCGACACCCACGCCGAGTATGCCATCAAGGCGATGGAGGCGGGCGCCCATGTCTTCGTCGAGAAGCCGCTCGCGGAATCCGTCGAGCGCGCGCAGGAGGTGGTCGACACCGCGCGCCGGACGGGCAGGAAGCTGGTCGTCGGCTACATCCTCCGCCAGCATCCGTCCTGGGTGAAGTTCATCGAGATCGCGCGCCAGCTCGGCACGCCGCTGGTCTTCCGCATGAACCTCAACCAGCAGTCCAACGGCGAGACCTGGGCGTGGCACAAGCGGCTGATGGATTCCTTCCCCCCGATCGTCGATTGCGGCGTCCACTATGTCGACGTCATGTGCCAGATGACCAAGGCGAAGCCGATCCGCGTGCAGGCGATGGGTGCGCGTCTCACCGAGGAGGTGAAGGAGTATAATTACGGCGTGCTGCAGGTCGCCTTCGACGACGGCTCGGTCGGCTGGTACGAGGCCGGCTGGGGCCCGATGATGAGCGAGACGGCGTTCTTCGTGAAGGACGTGATCGGCCCGAAGGGCTCAGTCTCGATCGTGATGGCCGAGAACTCCGGCGGCGTGAAGTCGGACGACATCAACGCCCATACCAAGACCAACCAGATCCTGTGGCACCATGCCGACATGGCGAAGCCCGACGAGCGCATCGACATGACCGACGAGCCGGACCACGACGCGCTCTGCGAGCGCGAGCAGCGCTACCTGGTGAAGGCGATCGACGAGGACATCGATCTCGGCGACCACATGGACGACGCGGTGAAGAGCCTCCGCATCGTCATCGCTGCCGACCAGTCGGTGAAGACGGGCGAGGTGGTGCGCCTCTGAGGCCTTTCCGAAAGGCGCGCGGACACGACCTTGATCGGCGTGCGACGCGGCGGGCCTCGCCGCGGCCCGCTACTCGCCGGTCATTCCCGCGGGAGCGGGAAGCGCGTCCTTCCAACAGCATAGTCGCGCATGCGGAAGCCGGGTCCCCGCGGCCGCGGGGACGGCCGGCAGGCTCACGCCCGGATGCGGTCTCCCGATGCCGGGTCGAACAGGCAGATCTTGGCCCGGTCGATGGCGATGCCGACGGGGGTGTTGGCCGCGACGTCGTAGTTCTTGTCCATCTTCACCACCACCTGGGCCTTGCCGCACTGGACGGTGACGATGGTCTCGTTGCCCGTCAGCTCGCAGGCGTAGATCGTGCCCCGGAGATCGGCCTCGGCCGGATCGACGACGCGCGAATCCTCCGGGCGGAAGCCGAAGACCACCTTCGGCCGCGGCGCGTAGCCCTCGAGCGGCACCTTGCCTTCCGGGGCGTTGAAGGTGCCGTCGGCGATGGTCCCCTCGAGCGTGTTCATCGGCGGCGACCCGATGAACCCGGCGACGAACAGGTTGGAGGGATTGTCGTAGATCTCGCGCGGGGTGGCGATCTGCTGGACGATCCCCTTGTTCATCACCGCGACGCGATGGGCGAGCGTCATCGCCTCGATCTGGTCGTGGGTGACGTAGATGGTGGTGACGCCGAGCTCGCCCTGGAGGTGCTTCAGCTCGGCGCGCATGTAGCTGCGGAGCTTGGCGTCGAGGTTGGACAGCGGCTCGTCCATGAGGAACAGGCTCGGCCGCCGGACGATGGCGCGGGCAAGCGCGACGCGCTGGCGCTGGCCGCCCGAGAGCTGGCGGGGATAGCGGTCGAGATAATCCTCGAGGTGGACCTTGGCCGCGGCCTCGCGGATCTGGGCATCCTGCGCGGTCTGCGGCACGCCGCGGAGCTTCAGCGGATAGCCGATGTTCCTGGCCACCGTCATGTGCGGGTAGAGCGCGTAGGACTGGAAGACCATCGCCACGTCGCGGTACTTCGGCAGGACGTTGGTGACGTCGCGCGGCCCGATCGAGATCCGGCCCGAGGTGACGGTTTCGAGGCCGGCGACCATGCGCAGCGCCGTGGTCTTGCCGCACCCCGACGGTCCGAGCAGGACGAGGAACTCGCCGTCCTGGATGTCGAGGTTGATGCCCTTGACGACCTCGACCTGGCCGAAGGACTTGAAGACGTTGGATAGTGAAACCTGCATTTTCGATCAGCCCTTGACCGCGCCGACCAGGAGGCCACGCGCGATGTGCTTCTGAAGGAGGGCGGCGATGACCACCACCGGCGCGATCATCACCACGATGAGAACCGACATGTTCCACCACTGCGGGCCCCGCGTCTGGTTCTGGGCGGAGACGAGGACCGGCATGGTCTGGGCGTCGGCATTGGTGAGGAAGAGGGCGAGGAGGTACTCGTTCCAGGCGAGGATCAGGATGAGGAGGAACGTCGCGACGAGACCGGAACGGACCAGCGGCAGGGCGATGGTGAAGAAGACGCGGAGCTTCGAGGCGCCGTCGATCTCCGCGCTCTCCTCGAGGTCGAGCGGGATCCCGGCGAAGAAGTCGCGGGTCAGCCACACCACGATCGGCAGGTTGACCGCCGTATAGGTGATGATCAGCGCGAACTGGGTGTCGAGGAGCCTGAGGTTCTGGAACATCACGTAGATCGGCAGCACCGCCACGATCGGCGGCATGATGCGGTTCGAGATGATCCAGAACTCGACGTCGGAATTGCCGAGGGCCGCCTTCATCCGCCGGCCGACGGTGAAGAGGGCGAGGATGAAGAGCGCGACGGCCACGGCGACCGCGATGGGCCAGGGCAGGCCGAAGGTCACCACCGAGACGATCACGGCGACGAGCAGGATCAGGAAGATCGCCACCATCGCCAGCTTCACGCGGAAGCGGATGCGGACCAGCGCATAGGCCGCGAGCGAGCCGATGAGCAGGGCCAGCGCGGTCGAGCCGAGCGCGACGACGACCGAGTTGAGATAGGGCCCGAGCGTGTTGTTCTCGAGCAGCATGAAGCGCCAGGCGTCCGACTTCGGCTGGAAGTCGATGAAGGGCAGGTAAAATGGCCCGTTGGCGACGTCGCCCTCGTTCTTGAACGAGGTGATGAAGACCCAGTAGAGCGGCACCAGCACCACCAGCGACCAGATGAACAGGAGCGCATAGGTGACGGCCTTGGCCGCGGGCGCCTGCCGCTCGAGCGAGGTCGGCTCGAACAGGCGCTGCATCAGCGAGCGGTTCTCGGTCATGATTCCAAGCGGCGTGCGGGCCGCACCACGAAGTTGAAGAAGGAGACGCAGACGATGGTCGAGACGAACAGCAGCATGTAGCCGACCGCCGCCGAGCCGCCGAGATCCTGCGTGCGCCAGGCGATGAAGGAGTGCAGCGTCATCGATTCGGTGGCGAGGCCCGGGCCGCCGCCGGTGAGCACGTTGGGCAGGTCGATGATCTTGAACGCCTCGATCAGGCGGATGAGGACGATCGTCGCCGCCACCGGCGCGATCGCCGGCCAGGTGATGTCGCGGAAGATCTGGAGGCCGTTGGCGCCGTCGATCCGCGCCGCCTCGACCTGGTCGCGCGGCTGGTTCTCGATCGCCGCGAGCAGCACGATGAACATGAACGGCGTCCACTGCCAGGTGTCGCCGACCATCACCATCAGCCGCGCCGACCACGCCTCGGTGGCCCATGACCACTCGCCGACGTGAAAGGCCTGGACGATCGGGGCGAAGGGGCCCTTCTGCATGTCGGCCAGCATGCGGAACGTGTAGGCGATGCCGACCGGGGTCACCATCAGCGGCACGAAGAACAGGACGCGGAAGAAGTTGCGGCCTCGGATGGCCTGCGCGCAGAGAAGCGCGATGCCGAGCCCGAGCAGGAACTGGGCGCTGACGCCGGCGATCACGTAGATGAGCGTGGTGACCATCGTGCCGGGCACGCCGCCGGAGAAGGTCGTCGCCGCGAAGAGGAGGGCGATGGCCATCAGGAGGGCGGCCGTGATCAGGCGCCCGATGGTGCCGAACACCGTGGCGCGGCCCGAGAACAGGTAGCGGCCGAGCACGTAGAGGATCACGAGGGCCGTCACGGTCACCAGCGCCCAGGCGAAGGGTGAGAACGGCATGAACTTGCCGAGCAGGTGATACTGCTGCGAGCCGGTGAGGAGCTTGCGGAAGTTGAGGAGCCCGACGAACTTCAGCGTGAACCCGCCCGGCGCGAGCGCAAAGCGCGACAGCGACAGGTAGGCGGAGATGATCAGCGGGAAGATCGCGAAGCAGAGCAGGACGATGACGGCCGGCAGGACCATGAACCGGCCCGCGTGACGGTCGAAGCGCTCGGCCAGCCCGGGACGCGGCGTCGAATCGACGACGGATGCGGCGGCAACGGTCATTATCTTCTTGTTTGTTCTGAGTGCGTGAGCCCGGCGCGGGAGGGTCCCGCGCCGGGCGCGTGAGGGGGCGCGAGGCTAGTTGGCGCCGATCGTCGCCTTGTAGATGGCGAGCTGGTCGTCCCGGCCGATCTCGTCGGTCAGTTCTTCCCAGCCCTCGGAGACGACCGCGACGGTGGCGTCGGCGTCGATCTCACCCGCGAGGAAGCGCGAGATGGCCTCGTCCAGGACCACCTGCTGGTAGCGCTGGTTCTGCGGGATGCGCAGGTCGAGGATCATGTTCGGGCTGCTCATCGAGGCGTTGATCGCACCGAGGTAGTTGTCGGCCTCTTCCTCGCTCATGCCGGCATTCTTCCACAGCTCGCTATAGGAGAGCTGCGACGTCCGGTAGGGGTTGAAGCCGGTGGCGCCGACGGTCACGTCCTGGTTCGACTGGGCCGGCTGCGTCATGTAGGAGAGGAACGCGAAGGCGGCATCCTTCACCTTGTCGTCGGAGGCGGCGTTGATGCCGCCGCCCCAGCCGCCGAAGGCCGCGAACGGAGCGTGGTTCACGCCGTCGATGGCATAGGGGCAGGTGTCGGCGTCGCAGTCGACGAGCTTGCCGGTCTCCCAGTCGAGGACCTGCGTCGAGCCCGGCATGATCGCCGCGCCCCACTTGCCGATGACCTTCGAGTTCACCGGGTCGATCGAGATCGTGCCGACGTCGCCCCAGTCGAGGTTGAGCGCGCAGCGGCCCGAGGCGAAGAGCGGGCGGGTGTCGGCCACGTCGAGGTTGAGCTCGTCCGGCGGGCCGTACTGGGTCGACTCCTTCAAGAACTCGAGGCCCTTGCGGAACGCCTCGTTGTCGACCATCGGGGTCATGTCGGCGGTGTTGAAGAAGGTGCCCTGGCTGGTGCCCTTGGACTGCGTCATCGAGCCGACGACGTCGGTCACGAACCAGTAGCTCTGCGCATTGCGCTTCTTGCCGATGCACGAGCCGAAGTCGGGCGTGCCGTCGCCGTTCATGTCCTTGCCGTGGAGCGCCTTGGCGACCGCGAGGTAGTCATCCCAGGTCTTCGGCACTTCGAGGCCGGCCTCCTCGAGAAGATCCTTGCGGTAGTACATCATGTGGAAGTCGCCGTCGAAGGTCTTCATGTAGACCTTGCCGTCGTACTTCTCGGAGAAGTCGCGGAAGAAGGCGCCGACGTCCTCCTGCTCGATCGCCGGATCGTTCTCGACGCGGGCGGTGAGGTCCTCGAGGTAGCCGCCGGCGATGTAGTCCACCATCCACTGCGGGGCGAAGACCGCGACGTCGACCGAGTTGGTGCCGCTCGCCCAGTCGGTCAGGACCTTCTGGTACAGGTCCGAGAACGGCACGGCGATGACGTTGATCTTGGCGCCGGTGAGCTTCTCGAAGTCGGGCGCGCGCCGCTGCAGCGGCTCCTGGATCGCGCCGGTCTGGGTGATGACGTTGACGGTGACGCCATCGAACTCCCCGGCCGCCTGGGCCACGCCCATGCTTCCGAGGAGGCAGAGCGCCGACACGCCGGCCAGCATCCGCTTGGTGATCATAAGAATCATTCCTCCCTAACTTGCGCCGCCCCAAGACGGCGCCACGACACAGGCCCGCGACGGGCGATGTGAACCGATGTCCTCCCGGACCGGTGTGCCGATCCTGTCGCGGACACTAGCCACTCGGTGCGGCGGCGGCAATCGCTTCGTGTCATTTCAGCGTGCCGGGAACCTGCGGAAAACCTCCGAGGTGACCGCAGGTTGCGGCGGCGGCGTCCCGGCCCGCGGCGAGGCAGGCGGCGAGCGTGGCGCCGCCGAGTCGCGCGGCGAGGAAGCCGGCGATGAAAGTGTCCCCGGCGCCGAGCGTGTCGACGACCTCGACCGGCCGGGCGTCGATCCGGGCGATCTCGCCGCCGCCGGCGGCGATGCTTCCCGCCGCGCCGCAGGTCACGACCGCGCTCCCCGCTCCGCCCTCGAGGAGGCGCGCCGCCACGGCCTCGCCCTCGGGGAGGGACGGTCCTGCCGAGGCGAAGGCGACGGCGAGCCCGTCCGGCGTCCGGCCCTCCGCGGGGGAGGTCACCGAAAGGTCCTGCGAGACGGCCGTGCCGCGGGCGGCGAGCATGCGCTTCAGCGCGCCGCCGTCGTCGAGCCAGCCGAGGTGGACATGGCGCATCCGGACGAGGGCGGCCATGTCGTCGGGCGTCGGCCGGTAGCCGGCGCAGGCTCCGAGCTCCTCCGCGCCGATGATGCGTTCGCCGCCCGGGCCGAAGGTGATGTCGGTGGTGCCGGTGGCGGCATCGTCGCGGACGCGGACGTGGCCGGTTCCGACGCCGTTCGCGGCGAGCGCGGCGAGCACGCGCCGGCCCGCCTCGTCCGCGCCCACCGCGCCGAAATACGCCGTGTCGCGGCCGAGGCGGACGAGGTGCACCGCGACGTTGACGGCATTGCCGCCCACCGTGCTCGCCGACAGCGGCAGGTATCGGTCGATGCAGTTGTCGCCGACCGTCGCCGCGACGATTGCGCCCATCAATAGGCGACCCGCCGGTAGTAGCGGCGCGTCGAGAGCGGGTGGTTCCGCATGCGCGCAAGATGCGCGCTCACCCGCTCGAGCATGGTGGCGGCGACGATCGGGGAGACGAGGGCGCGGGTCTCCGCGGAGATGCCGGGCAGGTCTTCCGCCGCGGTGTCGAGCACCGCGAGCCGGTCGGTCTTGTCGCGGGCGAAGGTCTCGACCCGGTCGGCGAGCGGGCGGCAGGCGTCCTCGCCCTTCAGGAGGATGACGCTGACCCCGGGCTCGACCAGCTCGAGCGTGCCGTGGAAGAAGTCCGAGGCATGGACCGGACGCGTCCGGATCCACTGCATCTCCTCGAGGATGCACATGCCATAGTAGAACGCCTGCGGCCACATCGCGCCCGCGGCGGTGATGATGTGCCAGGGCGTGTCCTTGATCGCCGCGGCGAGCGCCTCGGCCCGCGCGTCGAAGCCGCGCTTCACCGCGAGCAGCGCCTCGGGCAGGCGGGCGGCATCCTCGACGAAGGAGGAGAAGCCCGCGAAGCCGTCGCGATGCCGCATGATCGAGAGCGCGAGGAACAGCGACTGGAGATAGAACGACTCCGTCGAGGTCTCGTCCTCGGCGGCGTTGACGAAGACGTGGTCGCCGCCCTTGCCGAGCGGGGTGTCGGCATTGCCGACGAGGGTGATCACCTTGGCGCCGCGGGCCTGGCAGTACTCCATCGCCGCGATGCTCTCCTTGGTCGTCCCCGACAGCGAGGGGATGACGACGATCGAGCGCGGGCCGAGGTGGTGCGAGCCGCCGAGCACCAGCTCGGCCGAGAGCGGCATGTGGACCGGGAAGGCGGACTGCGCGGCGAGGACGTGCGCCGCGGGCTGCATCAGGATCGCCGCGCCGCCGGTCCCGAGCAGGAACAGGTTGTCGGCGCCCTGCCCGAGAAGGACGGAGATCGCCGCGTCGATGGGCTCGGCGAGCCGCGCCGCCCCCGTCTGGACGCGGAGGAAGCGGTCGTAGAACTCGGACATGGCGATGTGGTCCTCCCGTTGTGCCGGCTCGACCTTGGGGGGTGGGCAACGGGGCGTCAAGGGCCGCCGCCGGGCCGCGCGCCCCGGCCTTGCGGCAGGTCCCCGCGCCATCCCCCGTTCAGTCCCGCGCACGCGGGAATCCGGCGTCCACAGAACCGGCGTCGCGGATGAGGAAGCCGGGTTCCCGCGTGGACGGGACGAGCGGAGGGGGAGGGCGCGAAGACACGCGCCAGTTGACCATCGTCCGTCCGCCGTTCAGTCTCAGGCGGCCTGTGGCGAGGACCACGGACGGAGACGCGTTGATGGCTGCGAACCGCTGGCGTCGCTTTGCCGACTGGGACAATCGGCCGCTCCGGCTCGATCGCTTCGCGGTGGAGGATGCCGAGAACGGGTTCGCCGCGTTCCGCAGCCCCCATGATCCGAAGCCGGCGGTGGAGATCGTCGATGGCCGCGTGGTGGCGCTCGACGGCGTCGCCGAGGCCGACTTCGACATGATCGACATCTTCGTCGCCCGCTACCACATCGACCCGGCGGTGGCGCCGGAGGCGATGGCGATGCCCTCGTCCGAGATCGCGCGCATGCTGGTCGACATGAACGTGCCGCGGACCGTGCTCACGCGCCTCGCCCATGGCATGACGCCGGCCAAGCTCGCCGAGGTGGTGGCCGAGCTGAACGCGATGGAGATCGCGTTCGCCTACTCCAAGATGCGCGCCCGTAGGACCCCCGGCAACCAGGGCCACGTCACCAACGCCAAGGACGATCCGCTGCAGCTCGCGGCCGACGCGGCGATCGCCGTCGGCCTCGGCTTCGACGAGATCGAGACGACGATGCGGGTCTCGCGGAACGCCTGGTCGAACGCGTTGGCGTGCTGCGTCGGCGCCGCGGTGGGCCGGGCGGGCACGTTGTTCCAGTGCGCCAGCGAGGAGGCCGAGGAGCTGAAGATCGGCATGGCCGGCTTCACCTCCTACGCCGAGACGGTGTCCGTCTACGGCACCGAGCATGCCTTCATGGACGGCGACGACACGCCGTGGTCGAAGGCGTTCCTCGCCACCGCCTATGCCTCGCGCGGCATCAAGATGCGCTGCACCTCCGGCGCCGGCTCGGAGCTGCTGATGGGCTTCCACGAGTCGAAGTCGCTGCTCTATCTCGAGGCGCGCTGCCTGTGCCTCCAGCGGGCGATGGGCGTGCAGGGGACGCAGAACGGCGGCATCGACGGCGCGCCGGTGACCGCGACGGTGCCGGGCGGCGTCCGCGAGCTGATGGCGGAGAACCTCATCGCGGTGTGGCTCGACCTCGAATGCGCCTCGGGCAACGACGCGCGCTCGACCGAATCCGAGATCCGCGTCGGGGCCAAGATCCTGCCCTACCTGATCGGCGGCTCGGACCTCATCTGTTCCGGCTTCGGCTCGATCCTCAAGTACGACAACTCGTTCAACCCCTCGCTGCTCAACGGCGAGGAGCTCGAGGACTACCTCGTCCTCCAGCGCGACTTCGAGGCCGACGGGGGCCTGACGCCGATCGGCGAGGAGCGGGCGCTCGACCTCCGGATCCGCGCGGTGGACGCGATCGCGGCCGTCTTCGAGGAGCTCGGCCTGTCGGAGCCGACCCGGGACATGAAGGAGAGCGTCGTCGTCGCATCCGGCTCCGACGAGACGCGGAGCTACAGCGCCGGGCAGGTGGCGCATATCTCCGAGGCGATCCAGGCCAGGCGCATCGACGTCATCGACGTCATCCGCGCGCTCGACGCCCGCGGCTTCCGCGAGGAGGCCGAGAACCTCCTCTATGTCGTCAAGCTCCGCATCTCCGGCGACTATCTCCAGACCTCCGCCGTCGTGCGGGGCGGGCGCGTCGTGTCGGCCGTGAACGATCCCAACGACTATCTCGGCCCCGGCACGGGGTACCGGGTATCGGAGGCGCGGCGGCAGGAGATCAACGGCATCCGCGACGTGCTCGACCGCGAGACGGTCCTCTCGCAGGAGGCCGAATATGCCCGCCACGTGGCGCACGGCATCGCGCTCCGCGGGATGGGCGAAGCGGGCGTCGGCGGCGACCCGCGCGAGGTGGTGATCGGCGTCTCGCCCGCGTTCGGCATCAGGCTGTTCCGCACCCTCTCCGGCATCCCGATCGACGACCTGCTCAGGGCGCTGGTCGCGGGCATCGGGGAGGGCGGCGGCGTGCCGCGGATCGTGCGGCTCCGGCACACGGCCGATACCTCCTTCCTCGGCCTGTCGGCGGCGCGGCTCTCGGGCTCCAAGGTCGGCATCGGCATCCAGGCGAAGGGCACGGCGGTCATCCACCATGCCGACCGCCTGCCGCACAACAACCTCGAGCTCTTCTCCAACGCCCCGATCACGAGCATCGACCACTACCGGGCGCTCGGCTTCAACGCCGCCCGCCATGCACAGGGCGAGTTGCCCGAGCCGGTGGTGGTGCCGCAGCACGGCGAGGCGATGGGCTCGCGCTTCCACGCCCGGGTGGCGCTGATCTACGCCATCGAGACGTCGCTGACGGAGGACGGCGCGGCGCCGGAGGAGATCGCCCTGACCTTCGCGGAGGCGGCAGCATGACGGAGAGGCTCGGCGTCGGCGACTACCCGCTCGCCGAGAGGCGACCGGAGCTGGTGAAGGGCCGCGGCGGCAAGCCGCTCGAGGCGATCACGCTCGAAGCGGTCGTCGCCGGTGACGTGACCCTCGACGATCTCCGCATCACGCCCGATGCGCTTCGCCGGCAGGGCGCCATCGCCCGCGACGCGGGACGGGCGACGCTCGCCGCCAATTTCGAACGCGCCGCGGAGCTCTGCGACGTGCCGCAGGACGTCATCATGCAGGTCTACGAGCTGCTCCGTCCGGGCCGGGCCCGGGACAAGGGGCCGCTCCTCGACGCGGCGCGGACGCTCCGCGAGACCTATGGCGCGCATCGGATGGCGGCCTTCGTCGAGGAGGCCGCCGCGGTCTACGAGCAACGGGGACTCTATACGTATCGGTTCTGAGGGGCGGATGAACTGGAAGACCGACTACCGCTCGATCTACTATCTCGGCGCACCGGAGCCGCCGGACCTCGACCTCGTGCCGGCCGAGACGGCGCTGCTCGTCATCGACGTCCAGAACACCTACCGCAAGCGGCCGGAGCGGGAGACGCTCACGCCCGAGGAGCAGCGCCGCTTCGACCTCTGGACCCCGTTCCATGAGCGGCTGGAGCGCCGGGTGATCCCCAACACGGCGGACCTGCTCGCCCGCTTCCGTGCCGCGGGCATCGCCTGCCTCCATGCCCGTATCGCCAGCCACACGCGGGCCGGCCGCGAGCGTTCGCTGAGCCACCGGAAGCCGGGCTGGAACGACCTTCTCCTGCCGAAGGACGACTGGGAGTCCCAGATCGTGCCGGAGCTGGCGCCGGTCGGGGACGAGATCGTCGTCACCAAGATGACCGACAGCGCGCTGACCGGCTCGAACCTCCGGCTGCTGCTCGCCAACATGGGCATCCGCAACGTCGTCTGCTGCGGCGTGTTCACCGACCAGTGCGTGTCCTCGACCGTGCGGAGCCTCGCCGACGAAAGCTTCGGCGTGGTGGTGGTCGAGGACTGCTGCGCCGCAGGGTCGGAGGAGCTCCACCACAAGGAGCTCGAGATCCTCAACATGATCTACTGCCAGGTGATGTCGGCGGCGGAGCTGAAGACGATGATGGGGTTGGACGACGTCTAGCCCGTCGCAATGGCATGCGATGTGCAATACAGGCGCCGTGTGTGACTGTCGTGTGTCAAGTTTGACCGAACACGTGTCAAGAGCCGTCGGTGGCGCCGATGGGATAGTCGCAGCCGGGGAAGTGCGTGCCGGGCCGTCGCGATCGTCGGGGGCCCGGGGAGATGGCGAAGACTTACCACTCTACGGGGACGCGGCGCCGCCGGTGCCGGAGCGACAGGCAGGGAGAGGACAAGGTCATGGCAATCAATCGACGCAATTTTATGCAGCAGTCGGCCGTCTGGGCAGCGGCCTTCGCTGCCGGCACGGTGCCGGGCGCATTCCGCCAGGCTCTCGCGGCGCGCGAGAACGAGCTGAACATCCTCTGCTGGGAGGGCTACAACTCCGCCGACGTGCTCGACCCGTTCCGGACGGCGCACGACGCCACCGTGAAGGCGGAATCGCTCACCAACGATCCGACCATGATCAACCGGCTCCGCGCCGGTGAGGCCAATGTCTGGGACCTGATCAACGTCAACAATCCGTGGGCGCGCAGGGTCATGTATCCGGAGGGGCTGATCAAGCCGCTCGACAAGGCGACCTTCGAGCCGTACTTCGCCAAGATGCTCCCGGGCTTCGAGTGGCCCTACAAGTGGGCGATGAGCGACGACGGCAGCGAGCTGCTCGGCATCGTCCAGCGCTTCGGGCCCTATTCCTTCGTCGTCAACACCGACAAGGTCAGCCGCGACACCGCCGAGGACGTGGGCTGGGACCTCTTCGTCGATCCCGCCAATGCCGGCCGGTACGGCGTCCTCGAGTCGGACGACTGGAACGTCTTCAACCTCTGCGTGGTCTCCGGCTTCGATCCCTTCCGCGAGCACACCGACGACGAGGTCGCCAAGTTCGCCGAGACGGCGAAGAAGGTGTTCGGCGGCGCCAAGGTGGTGGGCGACATCGCCACCATGAACCAGGCCCTGGTCGCCGGCGAGATCGACTTCCACATGACCGGCGGCACCTACAGCGCCTCGCCGGCGCGCGCCGACGGCTACCTCAACATCCGCGGCATCACGCCGAGGAAAGGCCCGATGCGGGACGGCAAGGGCGGCATCGCCTGGATCGAGGTGACCTCGACCGTCAACAACCCGCAGCTCTCGCCGCTCGCCTCGACCTTCCTCGAATACGTGCACGAGCCGGAGGTGGCGCACACGGTGGCCTTCGCCGAGGGAACGTTCAACCCGGTGACCCAGATGGGCGATCCGAAGTGCTTCGAGCTGTTCACGCCGGACGAGCTCGAGGCGATCCAGTGGGACAGCCTCGACGAGGAGATGTCGCGCTGCGTCGAGTACGACATCGTTCCCGACTACGACAAGCTGCTCGACCTGATGACCGCCGCCAAGCGCGACGTGTCGGGCGGCTGAGGTCCATTCGACAGCCGGCTCCGGGGTGCTCCCGTCGCGGGCGCCCCGGCGCCGTTCCGCCGACCGGCCAGCAGGGACCGCAGCAGTTTGAACACGAAACCTTTCCCCGCTCATCCCCCCGCCGGCGGGGGATCGGCCTTTCCATCAGCCCGGGCTTCGACGGTTGCAGGGTCCGTCACCGAGTGCGGAGTGTCCCATGGCCGGTGAAGGCCCGATCCTCACGCTCCGGAGCCTGACCAAGAGCTTCGGGGCGCACAGCGCCGTCGACCATGTCGACCTCGAGATCCGCGAGGGCGAGATGTTCACCATCGTCGGCCCGTCCGGCTCGGGCAAGACGACGCTGCTCAGGATGCTGGCCGGCATGGAGACGCCGACGGCCGGCGACATCATCCTCCGCGGTGCGCGCATCAACGACATCCCGGCCAACAAGCGGCCGACCTGCATGGTGTTCCAGTCGCTGGCGCTGTTCCCCCACAAGTCGGTGGGCGACAACATCGAGTTCGCGCTGAAGATCCGCGGCGTGCCGAGGGCGGAGCGGAAGCGCCGCGCGGTCGATCTGATGCGCATGCTGCGCCTGCCGGACCACTATTATGGCCGCGCGCCGAATCGGATCTCCGGCGGCGAGCGCCAGCGCGTCGCGCTCGCCCGGGCGCTCGCCTTCGACCCCGAGATCCTGTTCTTCGACGAGCCGCTCTCGGCGCTCGACTACAAGCTCCGCAAGACCCTCGAGAAGGAGCTCAAGGACATCCATCGCGAGACTCGGAAGACCTTCGTCTACATCACCCACAGCCTGGAGGAGGCGATGGTGATGAGCGACCGGATCGGCGTCATGCGCGACGGCAAGCTGGTCCAGATCGGGACGCCGCACGAGATCTACACCGCGCCCAATTCGAAGTTCGTCTCCGAGTTCATCGGCGACGTGAACGTCGTCCCGGTCTCCGTGCTGGGCTCCGGCCGGCTCAAGGCCCCGCACGTCCCGCACGAGATGGCCGCGCCGCCGGCGATGAACGGGGTCGGGGAGAGCGGCTTCCTGGTGGTGCGGCCCGAGTTCCTGCGCTTCCTCGACAGCCCGGGCGACGCCGACAACCACGTGGTCGGGCGGCTTTACAACGAATATGCGCTCGGCTCGCGCATCCAGTACCAGGTGCGGGTGGGCGAACTGGTCTTCGTGCTCGAGAAGCTCCGGCACGAGGCCTTCACCGGCGGGCTGGACCAGGAGGTGGTGATCGGCTGGAACGCCGCCGACTCGATCGTGGTGCCCGATCGATGAGCGCCGAGGTGCGGCCGGTGGAGGACGGGCCGGGCTTCCGGCTGAGCGCGGGCTTGCGCAGCGCGCTGCCGGTGATCGTCTTCCTGCTGGTCGGCTTCGCGGCACCGCTGCTCGCGGTCATCGGCTTCTCGTTCATGCCGCCGCGCACCTTCGGGCTCGGCCATCCGCCGACGTTCGAGAACTACGTCACCCTCTTCGACTCGACCAACTACATCTCGCTGCTCTGGTCGCTCGGCATGGCGACGGCGACGGTGCTCATCCTGATCGCCGTCTCCTATCCGGTGGCCTACGGCCTGGTGCGCGTCTTCGGCCGATGGTCGACGCTGGTGACGCTCCTGTTCGTCATCCCGCTGTTCGTCTCGGAGAACGTGCGCCTCTACGGCTGGGTCCTGTTCCTCATCAAGAACGGCGTGCTCCTTGGCACGCTCAAGACCCTCTTCGGCATCGAGGCGGACAGCATGCTGTTCACCACCGCCGCGATCCTCCTCGGCATGGTCTACGTCTACCTGCCGTTCATGCTGTTTCCGCTGACCCTGGGCATCTCGATGGTGCCGAACGATGCGCGCGAGGCCGCCTCCGATCTCGGCGCCTCGCGCTGGCAGGTATTCAGGGAGGTCGAGCTGCCGCTCTCGACCCCGGGGCTGATCATCGGCTGCCTGCTCACCTTCGTCCTCGCGGTGGGAGCCATCGCCGAATACAAGGTGCTCGGCGGGCAGCAGGTGATCCCCATCACCCACGACATCGAGATCGCCTTCACCTACGCGCAGAACTGGCCGCTGGGCGCCGCCCTCGCGGTGCTGCTGATGCTCATTGTCGGCGTCCTCGTCCTCGTGGCGCTGTGGCGCTTCGATCTCGACCGGTTCCTGGGGAGGCGGTGAGATGGAGACCCGCGCCTCCCGCGTCCGGCATGGCCTGATCGTCCTGTGGACGATCGCGGTCGTCGTCTTCCTCTACATCCCCAGCATCTCGATCACGCTCGCCTCGCTCACCGCGAGCCGCTACTTCACCTTCCCGATCCCCAAGTGGGGCTGGGACTGGTGGCACAAGACGCTGGACTCCATCCAGATTCACGAGATCATCAAGACCTCGCTGCTCATCGCCGCCATCGTCACCGTGATCGCCGTCGTGCTTGCCTTCTTCGGCGCGCTCGCCTTCGCCCGCTACAACTGGAAGGGGCGGGCCTGGTACCAGAAGATCGTGCTCTTGCCGATCTTCTTCCCCCAGTCCGTGCTGGGGCTCGCGCTCCTCCTCTGGTTCAACGCCCTCGGCCTGCCGCTCTCCTGGCACACGGCGGTGTTCGCGCACCTCGTGTGGATCGTTCCGGTGGTGACGCTGGTGGTCTCGATCCAGGTCTACAGCTTCGATCCCGCGCTGGAGGAGGCCGCGTTCGACCTCGGCGCGTCGCGCTGGCAGGTGCTCCGCGAGGTGACGATCCCGGTGCTGATGCCGGGCCTGTTCTCGGGCGGGCTGTTCGCGTTCCTGCTCTCGTGGGGCAATTTCCCGCTGTCCCTGTTCACCACCGGCGCCGACACCACGGTGCCGGAATATCTCTACGCCAAGATGGTCGCGGGCTACACGCCGGGCGTTCCGGTGCTCGGCACCATCTCGACCATCGGCGCGGTCATCCTGCTCATCGGCGGCTACTTCGTCATGCTCGCGCTCGATCGCCGGCGCCGCGCCGCATCCTGACGCCACAAGGGAGGGGAGAAGATGCTCACGTCGCTCGACGGCAAGTCGGCCATCGTCACCGGGGCCAGCAAGGGGATCGGCAAGGGCATCGCCCGCGTCCTCGCCCGCCACGGCGCGAAGGTGCTCGTCGTTGCCCGCCATGCCGATGCCGCGGAGGCGACGGCGGCGGAGATCGCGGCCGCGGGCGGCGTGGCGTCGGCCTTCGCCGCCGACATCCGCGATCTGGCCAGCATGGAGGCGGCGGCGGCCGCGGCATGCGAGCGCCACGGCGGCCTCGACATCCTCTGCGCCAATGCCGGCATCTTCCCGCAGGCCAAGATCGAGGAGATGAGCGCCGAGCAGTGGGACGAGGTGGTCGGCACCAACCTCAAGGGCACCTTCGTCTCGGTGAAGGCCTGCATCCCGGCGCTCCGGGCGAGCGGGGCAGGGCGGATCGTCGTCACCTCGTCGATCACCGGGCCGGTGACCGGCTTTCCCGGCTGGACGCACTACGGCGCGTCGAAGGCGGGCCAGCTCGGCTTTCTGCGCACCGCGGCGATCGAGCTCGCGAAGTACGGCATCACCGTCAACGCCGTCCTCCCCGGCAACATCGTCACCGAGGGCCTCGAGGGCCTCGGCGCCGACTACCTCGCGACGATGGCCGCCTCGATCCCGCTCAAGCGCCTCGGTTCCGTCGAGGACATCGGCTACGCGGCCCTGTTCCTCGCCTCCAGGGAGGCCGGCTACATCACCGGCCAGACCATCATCGTCGACGGCGGCCAGATCTTGCCGGAGTCGCTCGAAGCGGTGAACGGATAGGGGGCATGATGGGCAAGGTTGCGCTGCTCGCCGCATTGTTCGGAGCGGCCCTCCTCGGTGGCCCGGGTGTCGCCGGCGCGGCGACAATCAAGGGGACCTGCATCCTCGAAGTCGGCGGGACCCGCTACATCGACGGCCCATGCGACATCGATCTTCAGGACGATGGCTCGTTCATCGCCACCGCCCGTGACCATGGCGAGGCGACCTACTTCGCCTACGTGCTCCTCGACGGCAAGGACACCGCGACGGGCTACTGGAACGGCGAGCCCGGGGCGAGCCATGCCCACACCCCGCTGGGCACGCTCGCCCGCCATGGCGGGTGCTGGCAGAACCGGGACGCCAGGGTCTGCGCCTGGCGCGAGTGACGGGTCAGCCGTTGAGCATCCGTACCCGGTAGGCCCGGGGCGAGGCGCCGGTCCAGCGGCGGAAGGCGCGGGAGAAGGCCGAGAGCTCGGAGTAGCCGAGCAGCATGGCGATCTCCGAGAACGGCAGGTGGCGCTGGCGGAGGTAGGAGAGGGCGAGGTCGCGGCGGACGTCCTCGACCAGGTCCTTGTAGGTGAGGCCGGCCGCCTGGAGGTCCTGGTGCATGGCGCCGGCCGGGGTCCGGAGTTCGGCGGCGACCTCCTCGAAGGTGGGGTAGCCCGAGGGCAGGCGGGTGCGGATCGCGGTCCGCGCGCGGTCGAGGAGCTGGTCCTCCTTCGCCATGTGCGAGCCGAGCTGCTCGAGGCAGGTCTGCATCACCGACATGAGACGGAGGTCCCGCCCCGGCATGGGCCGGGGCATCACGTCGGGACGGAACAGGATCGCGTTGGTCGCCTGGCTGAAGTAGACCGGCGCGCCGAACGCGGATTCGTGCTCGCGGGCGTGCTCGGGCCGGGGATGCTCGAAGTGCACCTCCTCGGGCGCCCAGCGCGTGCCGCAGCATTCGCGGATGACGTTGAGGAACATGCCGAGCGACAGCTCGGCATCCTGCCGCCGCTCGATGATCTGCGGGGCGACGATCCGGTATTCGAGGCGCACCATCCCGTTGTCGTCCACGCCGAGGCGCATCACCGAGCTCTCCTGGTGATACCGGAACAGGCGGACGAGGCCGTCGAGCGCGGCGCCGAGGGTCGGCGCCGAAATCGCCGCGTAGCCCCACATGCCGAGGTCGCGCGGCTGGAAGCGGTTGCCGAACCACAGGCCGAAATTGTCGTTGCCGGTCTGGCGGGCGGATTCCTCGAACAGCTCGACGAAGGCGCTGAGGCGCAGCTTGAGCGTCGGCGACCCCGCCAGATCGGGCAGGATCCGCGCGTTCCCGAAGATGCTGTCGACGTTGCCGCCGCACTCCTCGATATAGGCGGCGATGCCGGTCGCGGCCGAGGCCAGCACGCCGGGAGGCGCGCCTCCGCCGCGGGCAGCAGACTGATCCCCCGAGGTCATGCTCATCGGGCCGGCCCCTTCGGGCCAGTCCTCCGCCGGCCCGCGGTGAATGCTTGCACGCGTCGTGCCGGCAATCAAGGAACGCATCCCCCGGCGGGGGGACTGTCGGAAGGACGCGCGCAGGCGTACCATGCGGGCCGGGATGAACGGGTTCACCCCGGGGGGATATCATGGACAATCAGGTCGAGCGCCCGCACGGCGCTCTCGCACCGCTCTCGCGGCGCCGCTTCATGCTGGCCGGCGCCGCGGTCGCGCTCGCGCCCGGCGGGATCGTCGCGGCGGCGGCGCACGAGGCCGGCGGCCACGGCGCTCACGGCGGTCACGGCGACCCGGTCTCGGAGACCGGGCCGCTCGCGGGGCCCCAGCGGATCCCCTTCGCCGAAGGCGAGCCGCTGGTCGAGCCCGAGGTGCGCGAGGCGGTGGACGGCGTGCTCGAGACGAGCCTCCGCTGCCGGTACGCCTGGCGCGACGTCGGCGGCTACCGCCTGTTCGTGCGCACCTACGAGGGCGCCGCGCCCGGGCCAACCCTCCGCATGAAGCCGGGGGACACGCTCAAGCTGAAGCTGGTCAACGACCTGCCGCCGAACCGTGACGCCGCGCCGGCCTTCATGGACCAGCCGCACCAGTTCAACGCGACCAACTTCCACTTCCACGGCTCGCACGTCAGCCCGAGCGGCATTTCGGACAACGTGCTCCGCACGATGCTCCCGGGGAACGCCTACGACATCGAGATCACGCTGCCCGAGGACCATACCGCCGGCACCTACTGGTACCATCCGCACCGGCACGGCGGCGCCGACATCCAGATGGCGAGCGGCATGGCGGGGGCGATCGTCATCGCCGGCGACTTCGACGACGTGCCGGAGATTGCCGCGGCGCGCGACCGCGTGCTGGTGATGAGCGAGGTGGTGTTCGACGCCTACGGCATGGTCGAGGGCTTCGACGTCGTGTTCCCCGAGACCGCGGCCCGCTTCCTGACGATCAACGGCCAGCGGGCGCCGGCCATCGACATGCGTCCCGGCGAGGTCCAGCGCTGGCGCCTCCTCAGCGCCAATTACCAGGACGACGTGTACTTCGTGCTCGACGGCCACGTGCCGCTGCAGATCGCCCGCGACGGCATCGCGCTGGCGAGCCTCGACCAGCCCGCCCTGCCGCTGTCCTCGCAGGACTATGCCGAGCCCGGCGCGACCCTGATCGCACCGGGCCAGCGCATCGACCTTCTGGTCAAGGCCGGCGCGCCCGGCACCTACGACCTCCGGGCGATCCCCTACAACCAGGGCTACGATACGCCGGTCGGGCTGATCGCCCGCGTCGTGGTGAGCGGCGAGCCGCTCGACATGCAGCTTCCGGCCGCGCTGCCGCCTCCGCCGCTCGCCGACATCGCCGACGACGAGATCACGGGCAGCCGGCAACTGGTCTTCTCGGCGATCACGCCGGAGGTCGACGCCGCCGGCCACTGGGCCGAGTTCAGCTTCCTGGTCGACGGCAAGGTGTTCGATGCCGACCGCGTCGACCAGCGCGTGGCGCTCGGCGCGGTCGAGGAATGGACGATCCTCAACCAGCACACCGACGACCACGTCTTCCACATCCATACCAATCCGTTCCAGGTGGTGAAGGTCAACGGCGAGCCGGTCACGCCGTCATGGCAGGACACGGCCATCGTGCCGCGCGGCGGCAGCCTCACCTTCCGCTCCCGCTTCCTCGATTTCACCGGACGCTTCGTGCTCCACTGCCACATGATGAACCACGAGGAGCTCGGCATGATGCAGATCGTCGAGGTCTACGACCCGGCGGGCTGACGGCGGACGGGGACGACGCCGCGCCGTCGTTCCGGACGCGTTGCGGGGTTCGGCCCCCGCGGCCGCGGCCCGATCGCCTGTCAAGAAAGCCCGGCGTCGTGTCAAGCGGCCGGATGCGCGGCGGCCTAGCGTGGCGGCAACGCCAATCGTGGAGGAAGGGGACCGCGGGCTTCGTGCGCGCGGCCCCGCGTGTCGTCGTCAGGCATGGCCGAGGTCATCGAAAAACCCGCAGCGAAGGTCGATCCCGCGCGGGTGATGCAGATGGTGGACAAGGCGCGGTGGGCCGCCGGCGCCTACGCCACCTATCCGCGCGACGCGGTGCTGCGCATCGTCGCCGCGGTGGCGAAGGCGTCCGAGGCGGAGGCGCGGCGCTACGCCGAGTGGGCGGTGGAGGAGACCGGCTTCGGCGTCGTCGAGCACAAGGAGCTCAAGAACCGCCTCTGCTCGCAGGGCCTCTACGAGCACTATGCCGGCGCCAACTTCACCGATCAGGTCGTCGACCCGGACAAGAGGACGGTGGCGATCCCGAAGCCGGCGGGCGTCATCTTCGCGCTGACGCCCTCGACCAATCCGGTCTGCTCGGTATTCTACAAGGCGATCCTCGGCCTCCTCACCCGGAATGCGATCCTGATCAGCCCGCACCCGATGGCCAAGGCCTGCTGCGCCGATGCCGCGCGCCTCGTCAACCGTGCCGCCGAGCAGGCCGGGGCGCCGGACGGGATCGTGCAGGTCATCGACAATCCGACCATGCCGGTGATCGAGTCGGTGATGAAGTCGGACAAGATCGACCTGATCCTTGCCACCGGCGGCTCGCCGATGGTCCGCGCCGCGTATTCCTCGGGCAATCCGGCGATCGGCGTCGGGCCCGGCAACAATCCCGCCTATGTCGACGAGACGGCGGACGTGGCGAAGGCCGCGAAGCTGATCGCCGACTCGAAGGCCTTCGACAACTCTATCCTCTGCACCAACGAATCCGCGGTGATCGCCCATGCCGGCATCGCCGGCCGGCTCCGTGACGAGCTCCGGAGGCACGGCTGCCACCTGCTGTCCGGCGAGGAACGCGACCGGCTCGCCGAGCATCTCTTCCCGGCAGGGAAGTTCAACGTCTCGCTGGTCGGCAAGTCGGCGGAGAAGATCGCCGAGAGCGCCGGCATCCGCGTGCCGCGCGGCACCCGCATCCTGCTCGCTCCGCTCGAGCGGATCGGCGACGACTATCCCCTCAGCCGCGAGAAGCTCTGCCCGGTGCTCGGCTTCTTCGAGGCGGCGACGCGCGAGGCGGGGCTGACCGCCTGCCGCGCCATGGTGCGGAACCGCGGCGCGGGCCACTCGGCCGCGATCCACGCGGCGGATCCGCAGATGATCCTCCGCTTCGCGGCGGAGATGGACGTGCTGCGGGTAGCGATCAACGTCGGCTGCTCGACGGGGGCGGCCGGATTCGACACCTTCCTCGCGCCGACCATGACGGTGGGCACCGGCTTCTTCGGCCGCTCCTCGGTGGGCGAGAACGTCGGGCCGCAGCACCTCGTCCAGTGGACGCGCATCGCCTACGGCAAGGGCGCCGAGATGCCGTCCTATGCCGGGCTGGCGCTGCCGGAGCCGGCGACGCGCCCGCGCCTGCCGGCAGGGCGGATCGACTACTCCTTCGACTGGGTGGGAGGCACGCCCTCGCGGCCCGCCAACGCGCCGGCCGAGATTCCCGTCGAGGACGATCTCCGTGCCGAGATCCGCGCCCTCATCCTCGAGGAGCTCCGCGCCCTCCGGAACGGGGAGGCTTGAGCGGCGATGGCGACGATCCGCTCCTACATCTTCATCGACCAGCTCCAGCCGAAGACCATGTGCTACATGGGTTCGTTCGTCCGCGGCTTCCTGCCCCGCACCAACATGGCGGCGCTGGTGGTCGAGGTGGCGCCGGGGCTCGAGATCGAGAACATCACCGACATCGCGGTGAAGAGCGTCGACGTGAAGCCGGGCCTGCTCGTCGTCGAGCGGCAATACGGCTATCTCGAGCTGCACTCGAACCAGACCGCCGCGGTGAAGGCGGCGGGCGAGGCGATCCTCGACTATCTCGGCGCGCGCGAGTCCGACGCGATGAAGCCCGAGGTCCTCGCCTCGCGGATCGTCAAGCGCGTCGACAGCTACCACGCCTTCCTGATCAACCGGAACAAGGGGGGATCGATGATCCTCCAGGGCGAGTCCCTCTTCGTGCTCGAGATGCAGCCGGCGGCCTACGCCATCCTCGCCGCCAACGAGGCGGAGAAGGCGGCCGACATCAAGGTCGTCGACTATCGGATGATGGGGGCGACGGGCCGCGTCTATCTCTCCGGCGAGGAGAGCTCGATCCGGGCCGCGGCCTCGGCCGCCGAGCATGCGCTTCGGGCGAGGGGCTGAGCGGATGGCGCGGATCGATCGCGAGGAGCTCCGGCTGCTGGTCCGGGAGGCGCTGCGGGAAGCGCTCGGCAGCGCCGCCAGGCCCGTGGCGGCGCCCGCGGCTGCGCCGCCTCCGCCCGAGGCGCGCGGCCTTGCCGCCGCGATAAAGGGCGGGCGGAAGGAGATTGCCGTCGCGGTGCGGACCGCCGACGATCTCGGCCGTTTCGCGCGGGAGGTCGCGGAGGCCGCAGCCGACCCCTCGGCGCGCGCGGCGATCCTCGAGGGGAGGGTGCGGTTCGCCCCGTCCGGCGGCGCGGCTCAGGGCGCGGCCCCGCCCGAGGCCCGGGCTCCCTCCGCCTTCGAGATGACGTCCGGCGTGCTGAGCGAGACCCGGCTCGTGGAGATCGGCAGGACCCATGGGCGCATCGTCCTCGGCGCCGCCGTGGTGCTGACCCCGCTTGCCCGCGACAAGGCGCGCGAGATGAAGATCGAGCTCACGAGGCAGAAGCCATGAAAACCGGAATCGTGGTCGGCAAGGTGTGGGCGACGAAGCGGCTCGACGAGCTTCCCGGCGGGGCGCTCCTCGAGATCGCGATCGAGGAGGGCGACGGCGCCGGCGAGCACATGATCGCCTACGACCCGCTCGGGGCGGGCGACGGCGAGCGCGTGCTGGTCACGCAAGGCTCGGTCGCCCGCGGCTGGTTCAAGGACCCCAAGGCGGTCATCGATGCGCTCGTCGTCGGCATCCTCGACGAGCCGCGGCCGGCGGCGGCGAAGACAAGATCGAAGTAGCGGAACAGCAGTCCAAGGAGGACAGTCATGTCGAATGCAATCGGCTTCGTCGAGACCAAGGGCTACGTTGCGGCCTTCGCCGCGGCGGACGCCATGGTCAAGGCGGCGAACGTCACCATCGTCGGCCGCGAGCAGGTCGGCGCCGGCCTCGTCGCGGTGCTCGTCCAGGGCGACGTCGGCGCGGTGAAGGCCGCGACCGAAGCCGGCGCCGAGGCGGCCGGCCATGTCGGGCAGGTGGTCTCGGTCCACGTCATCCCGCGGCCGCATGCGGACGTGCTCAAGCAGTTCGGAATGGCGAAGTAGGGTCTCGAGGCTCGATCCTTCGGCGAGTCCCGATGCGGGAACCCTCATCCGCTCGTCGCCGCGCAAGCGGGGACCCAGTTGGGGCCAAGCGAGGATCGTCGTCCTTCGAAATGTCGTGCAGGAGCAGCGTTCTCTCGTTGGCCTGCGCGTCTGTCAAAGCCTGGGTCCCCGCTGGCGCGGGGACGAGCCGCATACAGGGTGGCCAGTGACTCAGCATGTGGCCGTGATGGCATGACCGAGCTTCGCGTCTATCTCCGCATCGAGGAGCTGGGGCGGCAGTTCGCCGCCTACATGGGCTC
>Ga0182738_1001149_pt1 | contig 33926 bp, 28 predicted proteins | sample eDN5th30CBELigMG_FD_128876 | JGI IMG/M metagenome (GOLD analysis project Ga0182738, IMG submission 128876) | Enriched Miracle-Growth compost microbial communities from Emeryville, California, USA - eDNA 5th pass 30_C BE-Lig MG (version 2)... ...
TCTCTAAAGAAAGAATCTTATTGGAGATTTTCCAAGCTAAAGAAAGATTCAGAAGCCTTTGTTAATTTTAATAACAAAATTAGATCGATATTTTCGTAAATAAAAGAGTCCCATTATGGCTGAACCAGCTGAAACAAATCCAGAATTAGAATATCTCTCTGTGTTCTATCCAGTAAGTTAGATGTTTCAGATCTGAAACCCTTAAAAACCCTAGGCAAGAGATATTCCTCAGTATGAAATGATAGATGATGACCAACTTCTTAAATTGGCTTTTGATCTTAAAGAAAAGAGACTTCGATCTGTGGAAGGACTTTTATTCCTCAGCAATCAGAATAAAAAACAATTGTCAGATGATTTTTTGAGTGGAGAGAATGAGAGCTATAAGAAAGAAAGAACGAAATATGTCCAATATCTTGCCCAAAAACATCAAAAATCCCTTCCTACTGAATTAAAAAGAGAAAAATTAGTTCGTGTTGTCAGAAGAACTAAAACTCTTCGCTCCAAGGTATTATTTGAAGAAAATTATTTTTCAGACATCATCTTGTATTTTTTTATCAAATAAAGAATGATCTTATTCATCATCATAACAATTTCATTGATAGAAAGAAGAAAAGAAAGAGAGAATAAGAGAAGAGAAAGAGGATGAAAAGGAAGATTTGAACGCTGGAGAAGATGATTCTCAAGTCTCAGAAAGAGTTGAAGAAGACTTCGAAGATGAAGAAAATGTAAGACTCCATTTTATTTTCCATATCCTCATCCCTTTGAACTATAGATTGATGGAGATTTTGATAGATTCGAAGATAATGAACGTGATTATGGTGATGGCGATGGAGAGGGTGGTGATTACGAATAAAAAAGAAAATAGTTTTGTATCTGAAAAAAATTTTGTTTCTCCTTCCTTCCTGCGTGAAATCTTTTAATTGTAAAATTGTAAAAATAGGTGTAGATTTTCTTCAAATATTTATGATCCATGTGAAATATGAAATAAATTCAAACCAAATCGACCAAGATGCTTTTCCGCCTGTCCTTGACTTTTCATTTTTCATAAGATTTCGAAAGAAAAAACCTGTCCGTTAAAAGTTTTCTTCAAACCAATCGAAATAGTCAATTCCCATTTCAATGTCCTTTTTTTAGAAGTTAGAAAATATCAGCTTGCCAGCAGAATACTGTTTGAATCTTAATAGGTTTTTTTCTTGGTTTAATTTAAAATGAGCCTTCAAAATATTGGCTTGATCTAAATTTTCGCATCCCACTAATTTCACTTTCTCTCCATTCCCCTTTTGTTTCGAATTTTTCGAATTCTCCAACAAAATGTCCCATCATTTTTAAACCCTGACTATTCCCCTCGACCAGCTCAAAATTCAACAAAAATCTTGTGCTAGAGTAACGTTGGAGGGAAATCCCAACTGAAAACACAATTTAGAACCAAAATTGCACATCAGAGCTCGACGTTAGCTTCTTATCGCTGAGACACTCCAAAGTAAAAGGCAAAATAAGTTGTAATGTTTTTGGGCAGCCATTCAATGAGGTTTTTTTTTTTACAAATCCTGAATATGAAACTAAAATTAATTATTTAAACAGGACAAAGATAAAGCCAATATATAGATCTTGTGAGTTTTCGATCTGGATCCATGAAAGTGTGGACAAAAGGATATGCGTTATAAAATCAACTAGGAGCGAGGGAAAATGACATATGGAACCTTCTTTTTATAATAAAATTTTGGCTTCTGACAAATTAAATTTGGTTTTCGACAAATTAATTAAGCGGGAACTTCTTTTTATTCGAACGACAAATTAAAATTAGTAATCATGTAAGAGCAAATTTAAGGGTTAATATAGCATAAATTTTTATCTAATCTCTATTTCAGCGGGTTCTGCCATCATTTAGCTGGTTTTTTCGAATTTATCTCTTAATAAAAAATTAGTTTATTTCTGTAATTTGGCTCTTAGCCACTTTAAGCTTCCCCAATGATCAAGACTACTACCACTACTTTGTAAGAACATCTTCTTTGATCTCTTCTTACCCCTAATAGTGTAAATATCAAAGCTACTACTTGGACCCAAGAATCCAAGGACCTTTTTGACTTTGAAAGTCGTCAATTTCTAGAAAAAAGCCTTGAGGCTCACGTTTCAACTTCTCTTCTCAGAGTCAATGACGACATCCTAACTGTGACTGACCCTGTCTTAGCCCAAAATCAAGACAATATCCTCTATTTAAGAAAAGATAATGGTAACACTCCCTTTTCCAAACGATTTTACATGCATACATTACCTTCTCAAATGCCTTAATCTAACCATCCATAGACACTTTCAATCTTTGCAGAGCACCCCAAAAGGTGGATGATTCCACCTCCAAATCCGAACAACCTTGGCTTGTCGTCAAGAGCGTCATTCCCAGCAACATTCACTATGTAATTTCCCTAACTTGAACATCTTGAATAATAATTTTCAAATTTAGAAAGGTCATGTCTTGACTGAAGGTGATATTATCAAGCTTGGAAAGATCAAACTTCGTATCAGAGAACTTCATCCCTTTGGCAGCTTAGAAGATAGTCTTGAATCTCCCGACGAAGAGGTATTATCCAAATAGATTTTCCCAATATTCATATTTCTAGCTCAAAACTGAAGAACCTTGTTGCCCTCAATTCATTCAAAAGCAACAAGTCGAAAAATTGCCTGATGGACAAGAATTCACCTGCAAAATCTGCCTTGAAACTGAATATAACCTCACCAATCCTCTTATCGCTCCTTGCTCATGCTCTGGCTCCGTTAAACATGTTCACCTCGAGTGTCTTAAACAATGGATCACCAGTAAATGCTATAGCAAGGTCGATGTTGCTTGCTCTATGTACATGTGGAAAGATCTTGAATGTGAACTCTGCCATCAGTCTTTACCTGATATCTTCTTACATGAAAACCAAGAAATCAGCCTCGTTGATATCATCAAGCCAAAGACTCCTTACTTGATTCTTGAAACCATGCCAGAAAACAAAGATATCAGAAAAGTTTATTATGTTGCCACTGTCACTGAAGACAACAAGGAATGTCTTCTCAAACTTGGTAGAAAAAGCGATTGCCATGTTAAAGTCAACGATATCTCCGTCTCTCGTCTTCATGCTATGATCAAGCTCGCCAATGGCAAATTCTTGTTGGAAAATGGCTTCTCCAAATTTGGAACTCTCCTCATGCTTAAAGGTGACGTCCCTCTTCATAAAGAATACAGTACCTCAGTTCAAATTGGTAGAACTGTCTTGGCTTTTGATCTCGCCACTAGAGAAGAAATTCAAATTGTCCCTGAACCTATCCCTCAAGAGCCTGTCGTTATTGATGAAAAAGTCTATAATAGTCCTTTATCAGTCAACTCTGATGACAAAATTCACAGAAGACTCTCTGAGGAAATCTTCTCCAGTGGAATTGAGAACTATAAAGCCAGCACTTCAAGCTTCTACAACGTGCCTAATGATGACAGAGCTACTACTGATTTGAATGCTAGCATTAGAAAATGGTCTATTGGCTCATATAACGAAAACCAAATTCAGAAGGATATTAAGCAAATCGATGATATGCTCGCTTCCATGAAAGAAATGATCATTGGTAACTTTTCAATGTTAAATAATATTCTAATCTCTTTAATTAGAAACAAGCAACCAAGTTAATGAACAATTTGTACATCTTCTTGAAGCCAAAGCTCTTTATAGCATTGGGGATAACAATTTCTCCCCTCTCAAGACATTCAAAGAAGAGGCTGCTGCTTCCGAACCTCACAAAATTAACGAATTCTAAGTTCTTGTCTCACAACATGTCACAAAACAAAATTCAAAGAAAAAGAAAAGAGATTTTTGATACGCATCATACAAAAAGTCATTGTTAATATTTGTACAAATCAAAAAAATCTTGTCAATACATCATTTCCTTTCTTCAATCAATATTTAATATAAAATGTTTTTTATGTTTATCTATTCATATTATCATTCTGATACAAATTTATTGTCCATTTATTAATATTGTAGTGGTGTTTTTATATCTCTCTCCCTGTCAATCGCAATCGCAATCCAAATCTCTTTTCATTTTTTAACTGAAACTGAAAATGTAAAAATAGGATTCAGATTTCAACGGAAATTTCATTAGGTTGAAATTCTGTTTCAACTATCAGAAATTAAAATTTTTCTTTCGAATTTTTTTTAACTGTAGCAAAATGAAAAAAATACTTCCAAAACTTCATTTCATCCTTTTTCCCTCACTCTCAAAATTAAAACTCCCACTCCTTTCAACATCTGGCTTCAAAAAGCTCAGAATGAATTTTTGAGGGCAAAACTTAGGGAAAAAAATTTCATCATTTTTTTTAAAAATTGTTTTATATTGTACACATAATAACTTTTCATACATCATATTACTCTTTTCTATTCTATCACATCATAACCCTCCCTCACCTCATTACATCCAAATACAAGCACAATTAATAGGACATAAACCAGCAAATCTTTTTTCAAAATATTGATAATCAGTTAATATTGTTGCAGCTGTCAGCAACGCTCTATCCTCACCAGAAGCAAACTCTGGATATGTAATCTGAAAATTGGTCAGACTTTTACAATGATCTTTTCTTGTGTTTCCTTTTACTTCTCTTATGCTACCCACCACATTTTCATTCATATCTAGGATGTCGAATTTTGCAAAATTACAGCAGGAAGCATTCCACATGATCCCCAGCTGACAACAAGAGCCTCTGATTTGATATCTAGGATTTCCTATAGCATCCAGGACTTCCATAACCAAATGACAGCAAGTGGAAGGATTTTTTATTCGGCCCAAGATATTTCTTCTACCAGCTTCATTCCACTCAATCTCCACTTCAGGTCTTCCAAAACAAAGAAAAGTGCATCTAAAAGGTCGATTGAAAGCCAGAAAAGGTTCTCCATCAAAATCTTTATCCAGATAGTCCTTATTCTTCATCTCCATTTTGTAAGATCGACATTGAGGAAGACAGAATTGCCTCATACAACTATTAGACTTCTCTTCACATTTAAACATCTTGGATCCACGCTTTGCAATTCCATCGTCTGGCAAACCATAGACATAATATCTGCTTTCTGGTATGCAGCCAAAAAGACTCTTCCAAAAACTGAATTTTTGTTTCACATAAGCTCCTTTGACAGAACTTAATTTATCGTAGCCGCTCGTCTTGGCTTCAAACATAAATGCAGGTTGCTCATAATCTTGTTGGAAAACAAGTTCTTGAGGGATATCGAGAATTGTCTCTTTCAATAAAAGAGGTTCTTTTACTTCTACATCACCGCTACCGCCATTTGGATGCTGAATTGGATTTGTCGTTTGTCCTTCAGCAGGAGGAAGGTTAGGTTCAATCATCTTGTCTAGTCAAGTCTAAGTTGAATAATTTTGATTTAATTTGGAAAAATAGAATGTACGCTTTTCCTAACAGCTAAATTTATTTTTTTAGATATCTTCTTATGAGAGAGATCCTCTTATTTGATTAAAAGAATTTCAACTACAAATATATTTATTTCTTACACATGAATATCATCATATCAATTAGATTATAAGTCAGCATTTAAGTGAGCTTCCTTACTATAATTTTCATTAAGAATAATTTCAGCTTCTTTATTGATTCCCTCATCAACTCGTTCGCCATTTGTATTTTCATCAATGAATGCCATGACACCAAGATCATTCAAAAATCCTTTATATTTGATAAACTTATCTTTTGCACCCTTTGGGAACAGAACCAATGCCGGAGAATCGAAATTTTCCATCACTTCGACATTATTTGCAAAGGCGTCCATCTTCGCAACAACCAAATTTTCTTTGTCCTTTAATCTTCTGGCAACAATTTTAGCAACATCTCTGACTTGACAATTATTCTTTTTTTCTGAACAAAAACTCACCAAAACATCTTTTTCGTCATCATAAACAACACCATTAAATGTCTTTCCAACCAAAACTCTCACATCTCCGTCATATTTCTCGGGAGGAATTGGTCCAGATTGTATATAAGCTTTCACCTTATTCTCCAAATATTTTTCAATGAAATTTTTGATATTTTCCTTTGTAATTCCTCCTTCCATGAAATACTTCTTCATTCTGTCTTGAACCTTGATAATTCCAATCATTGGTAATTCATCATTAGAAACCTCAAAAATTTGTGGAATGCTCATTTTGATCACATCAAACATCTTAACCTCCAAATTTGTTCCAAGTTTTGCGACACTAAAACCAATCTTTTCTTTCAATTCTTCTGCAACCTCTCTGAAAATTTCTTCAACACTTGGAGCAGTGGTATTTTGAGAAGCTACCAAAATAACCACATCTTGGGCATCTTCAAAAATTCTATGGCGAACTTCATTATCAAAGGGAGTGACTGTAGGATAAATCTGACCATTCATAAATCTTCTAATTCCTTCAAAATTGAGCTCATTCTTTGACTCCAAAATTTCTCTGCCATTTTCCTTGAAAACCAAAAGCCCTTCTTTTTCCACATTATATCTCTTTCTAATTTCTTCATTATCAGTGTGGACGCTCACAATGTGATTATAATGTCTCATAGCCTCAATAAAGTCGTTGTAAGATTTTGACTCAGAGGGACCTAAAAATACCACTACCGATGGGGTATTTCCAACAATATCATCCAGCTGATCCTGGCTATGAATTTCTCTTGAAATATTGTCAGAGGTTTTAACTTTGGCCCATTCTACAACTTCGGAAGTAACCTTGTTTCCTGTATAATGGATAGGAACTTTGGCTCCCTTGATAAAGAGTTTAATAGTTGGGAAACCTACAATATTGAATTTTTCAGCAACGTCGATATCTTGAGTCACATCAACATTTACTACCTTCAAATCTGGAACTATTCCATTCAATTCTTTGGCAATCTCTTCATAGATAGGACCAAATGTTTGAGATGGGATAGACCAATATGTGTAAAAGTTCACAAGAACATATTCAGATTCAGAAATGGTCTTGTCAAGTGATGCGACATCAAGTTTAATCGGGCTTGCTTGCAGATGCAGTAGCGTCGAGACTGCAAAGAGTACAGCTAAAAGAGGTTTCATGATGATTCGCGGATTGTGTTGAATTTTTATAATTATAATTCGTTGGAAATTATCCCGGCAAATCAAACCCGAATTTCTATTTTTCGTCTTCGGAACTTTTTCTGCACGTATTGTATTGTGTTGAAAATTGATTTTCAATAAGAATACCTCTAATAACCAAAATCACTTATGAAAAAAAAACTTTTTCCTTGCAAATTTTTCTTCATTATCTTGGTTTTCTGAAGATCGAAAGTTGATGAGGAAAAATATTTTTTCTTCATGTTTTTTGTTCCAAAAAAAAACTCACAAACCACAAACCACAAATCCCAATACCCAAAACCCAAAACCCAAGTCAATCTAAAATCCACAATTTATTCTAATATTCTATCAAAATAATCTAGAAGAAAACATTCCACATATAAAGCTGAATAAGTTCGAGAAAATTAACAGCTAAATTTAATTATTTTTGTCACTAATGAAAACTTTTCACCTTTCTTTTCTACTCCTCTCTTTAATAGCTCTTGCCAACTGCTATGGCGATGGTATCATTGTCCTTGATCAAAACAACTTTGATGAAGTCCTTTCTCAAGTCAAATACGTTGTTGTAGAATTCTACATTCCAGATTGCACTTCATGTCATCAGTTTGCTCATGAATTTGCAAAGACTGCTGAACGACTTTCAAGCTATTCCCCGCATATCAAATTCTTTGAAGTCGATGCCAGCTCTGAGAAAGACCTTGTGAACAGATACAATATCAAAAACTTCCCAACTACAAGATTCTTTATAAGAGGCTCAAGAACTCCCTTAGAATATCATGGAAAGAAAAATGCTGATGCAATCACTCAATGGGTTCTTGATAACTACATGAAAGTCACTGTAGAGGTGAATAGCGTGCAGGAAGTAAAAAGATACACCAACTACGATAATGTGGTTGGTTTGTTCTTTGGAGTCCCAAATACCCCCGGTTTTGATCAGTTCTTGGAAGCAGCGCGGCAATTTGAAGATGTGGTGTTCATTCATACTGATAATGACGATCTTCGCAAATACTTTGGACTTGATGAGTCACAGAAACAGGGCTTTATCCTATTCAAGAGATTTGATGAAGCCAAGAATGTTTACAATGGACCTATTACTGCTGGAGAACTCATCAACTTCTTGAATAAAAACAAGTATCCCGCAGTTACGGTGTATAACAGAGATGCTGAAAACCGCATTTTTTATCAAGGACACAATGCAATCATCTTGTTTAGAGAAAAAGGACAAGAAAGTCAACTTGCCGAAGAAGAGTTTAGAAAAGCTGCAAATGATCTCAAAAACCAATTTGTCATGACCATAATAGATTTTGATGAAAAAATTGAGGTCCAATTGACGGAACTCTTTAGTGTCCCATTGAATAAGCTACTTGTTGTTAACAGAGAAGATCTCCCTGCGATTAGATTATTTGAACCAGCTAATCAAATCACCAGATATGGCCTTGACAGAGAAATAACAAGCGAAACTATTAAAGATTTCGCGAGAGACTGGGAGCATGGAAAACTCAAGCCATTAGTGTCATCAGCTCCTATTCCCAAACAGGTATATGATAATGGTGTGAAAGTTTTGGTTGGAAAAAATTTTAATGAAGAGGTATTTGGTAATGATGATGATGTTGTAGTTTTGTTCTGCAACACAGATTCGCTCAATTGCAGGAAATTTGAGAATACTTTTAGTAAAATCGCTTCTCAACTGAAAGGAGATAATATGATTCTTGCTAAATTAGACACCTCGGTGAATGAAATTGCGGATATGAAATACGAAACGCCAATTGAAATCAGAATTTATCAAAAAGGGGAAAAACAATCTCCTATCCTATATAAAGGAGAACAAGACGAACAAGCCATTTTAAGATTTATTCGACAAAGTACTGGTTTCCTGTCTCATATCCAAAATGTCTAATTATTATGTTTATATTATTTACTTATCTACTCTGGTCTTAAGATTTATTTGATTTAAGGAAATACAGTAAAGTTAAATTTTCATGTCAGAGGTCAGTAAAGCATAGATATGAAGAAGTCTTTCTTTCTATAGCTTGCCGAAAAATATTTATTTGAATAAACTGAAAACAAATAAAAAGTCAACAATCATTATTCAATTTTGTTGACTCACAAATATTTCAACTTCCAAGATCTCTCTCACCTTCCACTCTTTCGAAATCACAAAAATAACCATTTCTAAGCATACTATTATTCATCAGAACAGAATCTAAAAACAGGAATAGATAAAGTATGTCATCAGTATCATATTTTTTCAGATTGTTTATAGATTTTTACTAATCTTAAAATAGGAAAGAACCTTAAATTATTATCCTAAATTTTTCTTTTCCGCAACCAAGGACAAAAATTGTGTTTATTTCCTCTCTTTATTCTTCTGAGAAACAGGAGAATCTTCTTATAAATTTATTGTTAATTTAATCTTCACCCACAAAAATCCTTCCTTCCTTTCTCTCACATGGAAGCAAAACTAAGTACTAACCTCTATCAACGCTTGAATGATAGCAAAGTGGAGCCTTTTGATATTGAAGAGCCTGAAAAATCTGTTACTGTCCTCAACATCATTAAACTAAATCCTGGCATATCCAAACAAAACTTCTGGTGCTGTGTTTTTCACTATATGTCCATGATCTTCTGCGTTATAGCTGTTGGGGTTCTTCAACCTCTCATTCTCCTTGATAAAAACTACTACAATGTCGCACAAGACGAAGCTGGGTCAATCACATCCTTAATTTTAGTCATACAACTCGTTGTAAAGATTGTGGTTTCAGTCCCATATGGCCATTATGCTGATAAATTTGGAAGAAAAACTGCTATTTTCTATGGTGCGGCCAACTACCTTGCTAGCTGTCTTTTAGTTCCCATACAAACAAGCATCTTCCCAGGTTTAGTTTTAAGCAAGCTCCTCTTTGCAAACAGTGCAGCTGCTCTTCATGCAGTTCCACTCATTGCTGATTATATTGCAGACGAATCCAAAGGAAAAGCCACTGGTTTCCTCGCTCTCGGCGTCGGTATCGCTGCTATGCTTTCAAATGTGTTCCTCAAAATCTTATTCTATTCCAACTTTTCTCTTGGATCCTGCTACGTTATTATGGGAATAATTGGAACAAGCTTGATGTGCATCAATACACTCGGCCTTAAAGATGGAGTCTATATCAAAGATTCTCAACCTCGAGCCCAACACAACAACTTTGACCTTGCTGAGCTCAAGAAAAATATTTATGAAGCCTATGACATCTTCAAAGGAAATGGCTGGTTGTTAATTTCTCTTGTCCTTCAGATCTTGGGAAGTGCCGATTTCATGGTCTTCTTCACTTTCCTCACATTATATGTGAGATCCATGTTCACTGAAGCTGATAGTTCTTTGGCAAATATCGTCATCAGTAATCTTCAAAGTCTGGTCATGATTCCCATGTTCTTCTGCACTTTGTTATATGGTTATGTTATGGATAGAAAACGCCAAGCTTTGTTATTGTCATATATTGCCCTTGGAGGAGGAACTCTCTCTTTCATTCTCATCACAATCTCCACTCATCCTACTGATAAATTAATCAAAATTGGATCAGTTATGCTTGGCTCAACACTTCCAGGATTGTTTGTCATTTCAAATTATCTCAACATTAAAAACTTCCCTGAAGATAAAAGAGGTATTATGATCGGGTTTACAGGCATGATTGGAAATGTTGGACATTTTATTATCGCTTCTGGTGGTGGTCTCCTTTATGATTATTGGAGAAAAGATGGGCCTTTCCTTGTCTGTGCTGGTTTATTAATTGTTGCCATGATTCTAGTCACAAAAATTTATCGTTCCATGATCCTTGGTAAAGATATTCAATCATCCCTTTAAGTCTTCTTCTCGAGAAATTTTTGTATTTTTATTTGGGGGTATAAAAAATATCACTACCGAATATAATGTTTATCCATTATTTAGTGAATTATTTATGTTTCATAATTCTGAATGAAAATAATAAAATAAATGAAATTATAATAATTAAAACTTTTTGTTATAAACGAGAAAAAACTTTCTCCTATCTAACTCTAATCTAAATTAAACATCAATTAATTATTGTAAATCTTCATCAACAGCTTCAGCTGATTCAACAATTTCCATAAACACATCTTCCAAGGTGGCTTGAGAAATTCCCCAATCTGAGATAGCTAATTCCTCTTTTCTTGATTCAAGCTCTTCAAATACCTTTGACACTTCCAATCCTTCTGTTGGCACCTTGGAGGAGAGTTATTTATCATTTTCAAAGAACTCTTACTAAGTAAACGAAACTTCCGTTGAAACAGGACTTCAAGTCAGCTTTGGGAAGAAGTTTGGCAATTTCATTTTGGAGTTTTGTCCAGCATTCATCAGCAAAATTTTCATTATTTTTTCTAAAAAAATTATTAATATCCTATAGAACCCACTTACGCTGATTCGACGTGTTTTACCAAGTAATTATCTTTGTGACAATTAATGTACAAATGATAACCACCACCATATTTGTTCTTGAGCTTGGTTTGAGGTCCAATACATCTTAATGCTCCATCAGTGAGAACACCTATTCTGGAACAAAGAACATCAGCCTCTTCCATTGAATGGGTTGTCAAGACCATAGCCTTATCTCCTCTTGCTTCTGAAAGAATCTGCCATAATTGTCTTCTATTTTCAGGATCAAGGCCAGTTGTAGGTTCATCAAGGAAAACAATCTTGGGGTTACCGACCAGAGAGATCGCAACAGATAATCTTCTCTTCATACCACCAGAGAGCTGATGAGTTCTAAATTCAGCGAATTTGGTTAAGTAGACTTCTCTCATTGCTTTTTCAACCAAGGCCTTTTCTTCTGTCTTGGGAATGCCTCTGACTCTAACATAGAAATACAAATGTTCTTCAACCGTCAAATCGGGCCATAACAAGTCAAATTGAGGGCATACTCCCATTTGAGTGTGGACACCAGCGATATTATTCACAATATCAAAGCCGCCGAGCCAAGCATTTCCGCTCTCAGGAGGATACAAACCAGTGAGCATGGAAATCAAAGAGGTCTTTCCTGCTCCGTTGGGACCGAGCAATCCAAACATTTGTCCCTTGGGAATATGCAAAGAAAAGTTTCTAACAGCAGTTTTAGGAGGTTTGCCACCAACAGCATCGTAAACTTTTCTCAAATTCTTAATCACCAAAGGATACTTATCAAAAGGAGGCTTGATCGAATCGACAAATTCTCTTTCTTTGGTCACATCTTCATCTTCAACATTCAATCCATAATGTCCTTTTCCGCCCTTTCCAATTGAACTGGCAGTTTGAAGCTTATCTTGAGCAGAAGTGTTATATGAAACAGCCTTCTTTCCTCCACAAAGCCCTTCCAAGAAGAACAAGGGATGTCTTCTGATACCGTATTCTGAAGGAAGTACAGCATCAAGATACAATCCAACAATCAAGAAAACAACAGCACCAATATAAAGGACATACACGCAGCTCCACATTTCGTCATTGACATCAGCTAAATGTTCAACACATCGGGTCGCACCGCATTTGTAACTAAAGTGGTACATCAATCTTGAGAAAGCAAAAGGAGGATATAATCTCATTGCAAAGGGGAATTCAGAAGGAATGGGATAAATAAGCGCAGAAAAACTGCCTCCAAGGATAGCAGTCCAGACCGCCAAAAGGTATCCGAAAACTAAACAAAGTTATTGAGAAATAAATATTCACAAAAAATCTTTACTCATGGCAGTTTTAGCTTTGGACATGAAATTTTGGAAGAAGAATGAGAGGGAGACTTGACTGAGACCCCAACCCAAGAAACTGAGCAGGAGGATGGTACTGTTGGTGCTGGTGAAGAAATCGACATTCAAAATGTATTTTCCAAACACAACGAAAATCAAGGCAGAGATCATGTACATTCCCAAGTTAAAAATGTAATTGATAAACCAGTAATTTCTCATTTTCAGCCCGTTCATCTTCATTATTTCTCTGAGCCTTTCTTCCTTTTCAAGCACAATAGATTGCATAAAAACTGGTAACAACAAGGCCAAAGCAATAGGATAAAGACTTCCTCCTCCCAAACTGATAATTTTGGACAAAACAGCTTGGGTTGACACGGACGTTGGCATTACTTGCGATCCTGAAAACATCAAAACATCATCGTAAAGTGCTCCAATATATCCCTTGGAAATTGTGTCCAACATTATCAATTGTCCATCAAAAACTTTCATATACTAGAAAATAATTATGAGAATTTCATATTAGATTAGAGTGGTACGTTTTTATAACTGACTTTCTTCGTTTTATTCTTTAGGTGTTCTTTGGCGTCTGGGATAAGGTATCTTGTTATACCATTCACTCTGTGATATTGATTAACTTTGAGATCATTGATTTGAAGTTTTAAAGACAAATTGTTTCTATTCGCTTCATAGAATGTGACGGCGCCATCAGGGAGCCAGTCTAAATGTGGAACTTCTCTTGATTTATTGTTCATCTTATACTTGTTTAATTCCTTGAGAGTTTGGAACATGTGCTGATTAATTGTCAAACTGGCATTTGGCCTTTTGAATTGGGGCATATAGCCCTTTCTTCTACAATAATACAACTCCTTCACAATTTCCCAAGGAGGCAACACATTTTCGATCATGCCATTCTCTACATAAAGGTTTTTAAAAGAGAAGTCAAAAAATACAAACTTACCAACAAAATCTTGATCTTCAAAATTTGCTCCTTCAAAATCATACATATACCACTGTAAACAAGACTGGAAATCAAGCGCAACTGTGCGATTCAAAAGTGGGTTGAATCTGCCATATATATAATTGTAAGGAACATTATAGACGTAGGGAATTGGTAAAGAAAATGACAGTGCCGGAGTTAATCTTCCTTCAGCAATTACTTTGATAAGGAGCGTAAAAATCAAACAGACAATTGGAGTCATAATCTATTGGGATGAGAATGCACTTTTCTTTAAGAAAACAAAATTACTTGACAGATATTGGTTCCTTTTTGTTTTGCTTGAAGAGAAAAATTCTTATTCATTAAAGCTCTGAACTGATTCCAGGTGTGGCCAGAACCTCCTCGGTTAGAATGTTGTTCAGAGTCAGAGGCAACGTTGGTCTGGAAATCGATGTCCATGGGCTGTCTTGGGCTGACTCTTCCTTGCATTGCAGTGAAATCTATACTACTTGCATGCTCATCAATGACCAATTTTTCCAAGAGGTCTCTATGATGGACGAGAGAACCTTCTGTTTTCAGGATAAATAAAACCAGAAATAAAGGGTACTTTGACTGGAGGCTTTACTCATTAAGAAAGGTCAATCTTTGTTTTTACGAACCTTCGTAAGCAAAGACTTAGTAAAATTTAGAAAATATATAAAATCCCTAGGAATCTATAGGTTCACAAGTTTATTAAATTTTAAGAAAAAGAAAACTAAAGATCCGTCCTCATAGAGACATAAAGGATCCTAACCGCTATTTGGTCTCGAAAGCAATACTATTTGTCTATTGAGGTATTGGAGAGAAATCATTTTTGGTCTGGGTCAAGAACAGGATTTTCAGAAGGAATTTCTGGAGAAGGCAAATACAGATATTTTTTCGGGATTCAGCTAAACCTCATTTTAATTCCCAATTAAAATTTCGTTTCGTTAATATCTCGCCAAAAGACTTTTTCTTACTTCAAATATCAAAATCACGCTTTTTAATCTAATAATAATCTTCTTGATATTTTGCTTTTGGATGGAGCTCTCCTGAATTTCACCTAGAAAAATTTTTCGCAAGAAATTTTCTGAAAAACGTTTCCAAAAAAAATTCAAAGATCTTTTCTGATCTGAAATTTTTTGGAGAGAAATATGTGAGCTAAGACCAAAGAAATTCAAACACCAAAAAAATTTTTTTCTCCAAATGTGAAAATTTTCATCATATGAAATCATCTTTATTTCTTATATTCATAAATTTCTCAAACAAAAGACAATTTAAATAATACTTTGTTACATTCTGAATTTCTAGCTTTTTAGACATACAAAAAAATTAGGAACCATACATACCATATAATTCAAATTATTCATTTATTGTATATAACTGGCCTTCCCACTATAAGACTTGACAATCTCCATAAACACATCTTCCAAAGTGGATTGTGAAATACCCCAATCAGATATTCCAAGCTCTTCCTTCTTTGACTCCAATTCTTCAAATAATTTCGACACCTCAAGCCCTTCCAATGGTACCTATTATTGTTATTAAAATTCCTTTCGTAAAAAATTCCATACCAGGTAAACAAAACCACCGTTGAATGAAGATTTGAGTTCAGATTTGGGCAATAGTCCTTTGATGTATTTCTGAAGCTTTTCATAACAATCTTCTGCCAAGACTGAAGGATCCCCGCTATAATATGATGTTATTTCATTAAAAAATTCTCCCACTTACATTGATTCTGAATGTTTATTGAAATGCTTATCTTTGTGACAATTAATATAAAGATGATATCCACCTCCATATTTGCCTTTTAATTTTGTTTGATTTCCAATACATCTTAATGCTCCATTTGTAATAATACCGATTCTTGTGCACAAGACATCAGCTTCTTCCATGGAGTGAGTTGTCAAGACTATTGCCTTTCTGCCACGACTTTCAACCAAAATATCCCATAATTGTCTTCTATTTTCTGGATCCAAACCAGTTGTTGGTTCATCCAAAAAGATGACTGAAGGATCTCCAACCAATGCGATGGCGACTGACAATCTTCTCTTCATACCACCTGAGAGCTGCTTTGTCTTAAAGTCAGCAAATCTGGTTAAATAGACTTCTTTTAAAGCTTTAGTGACCAAACTCTTTTCATGCTTAGACTCAACTCCTCTGACTCGTGCATAAAATTCTAAATGCTCTTTGACAGTCAATTCAGGCCAGACCAAATCAAATTGTGGGCAAACTCCAATTTGAGTGTGGACTGCTCCAATATTATTCACAATATCATATCCTCCAACCCAAGCATTACCATTCTCAGGAGGGTACAATCCAGTCAACATTGAGATCAAAGAGGTCTTGCCTGCACCATTTGGACCAAGCAATCCAAACACTTCACCCTTCTTAATGTGGAGAGAAAGATTCTTGACCGCAACTTTGGGAGGTTTGCCACCGACAGCTTTATACACTTTTCTCAAGTTTTTGATCAAAAGAGGGTGTTTGTTGTTTTCTTCAGGAAGACTGTCAATATATGCTCTTTCTCTCTTGACATCATCGTCTTCTTGGCCTAAATCTTCTTCGTCCTCCTTTTCTACCTCTTCTTCAAACACATTACTTTCATCGTTTATTTGAATCTTGGCATCTTCCTTTTGGGCTCCAGCAACTGCCTTAGTTTTCTTCTTGCGCTGATCATTTGCGAAACAATCTTGCAAGAAGAAGAAAATGCCTTTACGAATTCCAAACTCTTGAGGCAAAACTTGATCCAAGTAAAGTCCGAAAAGCAAGAAGAAAACAGCTCCAGCATATAAAATAATCAAACAGCTGATCATCTCAGGACTCAGTTGAGTAAAGTCATTCACACATTCCAATGAACTGCATTTATAGCTCAAAGTGTACATTAACCTTGTAAAAGCAAAGGGAGGGTAGAGTCTCATACTCAAGGGGAAAACTTGGGGATATGGGAACACAGCCACGCTGAATGTCACAGCTACAATTGAAGTCCAAATTGATAACAAATATCCAGCAACTATCAAGAAATATTAGGGTTCAGTTTTCCAAAACAATAAATTACTTAAAGCGGTTTTCGCTTTTTGAAGGAAATTTTGGAAGAAAAATGAGAGTGAAACCTGACTGAATCCCCATCCAATCATGCTCAGGATCAACACATAAATATTGGTATTCACGAAAAAGTCAGTCACCAAAACGTATCTTCCGAAAACAATGAAGATGGACACTGAAATAATGTACAATCCCAAGGACCAGAGATAGTTCACCAACCAATAATTCTTCATCTTTAATCCGTTCATCTTCATAATCTCACGAAGTCTTTCTTCCTTTTCGTGGACAATAGTGTGCATGAAAATAGGGAGAAGAAGAGACAAGGCGATTGAAAACAAACTTGCTCCGCTTGAACTGATAACCTTGTTGATAAAGGTCAGGTCTTCAATGGTTTCTGGCATAATTTGGGACCCAGAAATCATATAAACATCTTGATGGAGACTTGAAATATATGCCTTGGATACCAAATCAAGTAAAATCAATTGTCCGTCATTGGATTGGACAACAGTTTTCAAATCACTTGAGCTGACTCTAACTTTATACCTTGTGATACCGTTATTTCTATGGTATTGGGTCATTCTGAGATCATTAGTTTGAATGGTGACAGAGATCTTTTCTTTGCTGGCTTCATCGAAGGTGAAGGAACCATCTTGAAGAAGATATCCCAGAGTTGCTTCCTTTCCAGCACTGAAATTGGCAGTGTTGAGATATCTAAGATTGTTGTAAGTCTGGTTATTGATCGATCCATTCACAGGTCTCTTGAAAAATGGAGCGAGCTTGCCTTCCATATGAGCTGTATTGCAAGCATATTCTGCCTTTGCTCCTTTTACTGGAGGAAAGATTCTGCTTAACATTCCATGTTGAGCATCACCTATGTAAGAATTAGTTTCAGAAGAAAACAAACCCATAGCCCGTAGATAACACATAGAAACGATTAAAAATCAAGCCAAACTTATTTAAAAAATTTATTACCTATAAAGTCTTTTGTATCTTGAGTTGCCTTATCGCCAAAGTCATACAAATACCACTATTTCTGGATTAGATCTGGTCCAAGACATCAGTAGCCTTACTTGTAAACAAGTATCGAATGATAGAGGGTTTTTGTTTTTAAATGGGCCTTGACTTCCGTAAATCTTGTTGTAGGGCACATTATAAAGGTAGGGAACATCTAGTGTCACGGTATACACATTATTTAAGTGACTAAGAGCCAAGCTCTTGATGAATAAAGTCATTGCGAGGCAGACTATTGGTGTCAGAAGCTAAAGAAAGATTATTTTTGAAGAAACCACGTCATTTTACTTGGCAAATGTTTGTGCCCATTTGCTTCTTCTGCAGGGAATAGTTCTTCATGACCAAAGCTTTGAACTGGCCTCGGAAACTTCCTTTGTACTTCCTGTTACTGTCTTCATAGGCTGCTAGAAAATCAGAAAAACCGGTTTTATCATTATTGTCATTTACCCTCAATCTTACTGTCACCAAGTAACGACTGCTCTAAAACTGGAACATCGGCGAGCTTTTGAAGAGCTTCTTGATGGGGGACAATTTGTGATTGGCCCATAGCGCTCATGTTTTCAGATGCATCGTCATTCATTTGCAAAAAAAAAGGTTTATTGCAAAAAACAATTTTAGAGGGCAGATAATCTTATCAAATAAAATGTAGTTTCAGAGGAAACATTCAGATTCAGACACAGAAAAATCTTTAGAATCAGGGAAATTTAAATTTGTGGGTATTATAAACTCAATTATTAATCCACACCATAAATACAGTCATTCCAAGTATTTTGAGAAGATAATGGTTGAAAATACCAATTCCCTCCAAGCCTAATTCTAGTCCTTCAAAAAAGATCTCCATCCTTTTGAATTAAACTGGATCAAAAAAGATCCCCTTTTAGATAAAGAAAAGTTCAAATTTGAAAAAAATCAAGATTCTTTCTGCCTTGGATGAGTCAATCCAGCTCTTTCGATTCAACTTCATCTTCTAACCATTCTATTTGCTTTGAACATTTCAATGTTGCCTGTCGTTAAATATCTTAATCTTCCAAACAAAATTCAAGTGAGTGCCTTTTGTTGACAGTCACGAATGATATCAAGAGTGATAATGAATTCATTCATAAAAATTCCAACATTTTAAATATGCTTTATTTAATAAACATCTTGGAAAAAATTTAATGTAAGAGATCTTCTTCTCCTTCAGCAGCATTCTCAGGAGCACTTGTTCTTTCAACAATTTCCATAAAAACATCTTCTAAAGTCCCTTGAGATACTCCCCAATCCGAAATAGCTAATTCTTCTTTTCGAGACTCAAGGGTTTCAAAAACTTTTGATACTTCTATTCCTTCTGTTGGTACCTACAGTGAAAATGTCAATTGAATTTTTTCTCAATAACTCATACAAGGTAAATGAAATTTCCATTGAATTCAGATTTCAAATCTGCTTGTGGCAAAAATGAATTCATAAATTTCTTTACTCTTGAAAAGCTTTCTTCCAATATCTCTTCTCGATGGACCCTATTTTCAAAAGTTACTGAAAACTTTTCAATACTATTTCTTACTCAGAATTCCTCCTGTGATTCATACGACGATCACAATTAATATAAAGGTGATATCCTGAACCGTATTTAGCTTTCAACCTTGTTTGTGTTCCAATACATCGCAATGTGCCATCTGTGATAATGCCAATTCTTGTGCATAAAACATCTGCTTCTTCCATTGAATGAGTTGTTAACACCATTGCTCTTGAACCTCTTGCCTCTGCAAGAATATTCCATAATTGTCGTCGATTCTCAGGATCAAGTCCTGTTGTTGGTTCATCAAGAAAAACAATTTTTGGATCACCAACTAATGCTATAGCTACTGATAGTCTTCTCTTCATCCCACCTGAGAGTTGTTTCGTTTGAAAATCAGCAAAAGGTGTCAGATAAACTTCTTTTAAAGCTTTTCGAACCAGAGATTTTTCTTGATTGACAGGAGCCCCTCTAATTCTGACATAGAAATACAGATGCTCTTCAACTGTTAGATCAGGCCATAATAAATCGAATTGAGGACAAACTCCCATTTGAGTATGCACATTCTCAATTTCGTTCAAAATATCATAACCTCCAACCCACGCATTTCCTCCTTCAGGCGGATATAAACCAGTCAACATCGATATTAAAGATGTCTTTCCAGCTCCATTTGGTCCCAATAATCCAAAAACCTCTCCCTTGGCAACATGCAAACAGAAATTTTGGACGGCAACCTTTGGAGGCTTTCCACCAACTGCCTTGTAAACTTTTCTCAAGTTTTTAATAAAAAGCGGATGTTTATTCGGAGCTTCCAGCCCTTCAACATATTCTCTTTCCTTTGTAACATCCTCCTCTTCATTCTCGTTAATTATCTTTGAACTCTTATGTCGATTATCCTCAGCAAAACTTGCAAAAGATTTTTTAGTATTTTTTCCTTTGCCAGCTTTTTTCTTCTCCTTTCCAGCTCCAAAGATCCAATTCAAAAAGAATAAGGGATGTTTTCTCACACCATATTCTTGAGGTAAAACTGCATCGAGGTAAAGACCAACAACCAATATCACTGCAGCACCAGCATACAAAACAATAAAACAAGCCCACATCTCTTCATTAAATTCATTAAATCCATCAACACATCCTAAACCACTGCATTTGGCTGAAAGTACATATAATAATCTTGTCATTGCAAATGGAGGGAATAAGATGATTGCAAGAGGAATATCTCTTGGAAGTGGATAAGCTGTTGTGGCATATGTCACTCCAATAAATATTGTCCACAATGTTAAAAGATATCCAGCAACTAAAAACATTGATTATTAGATTGAATATCAACCCCATTCGCTTACTCATGGAAGTTTTAGCTTTAGAGAAAAAGTTTTGATAAAAGAAAGAAAGACTGACTTGACAGAGACCCCAGCCAAATAATGAAAAGAAAAGCACTGAAAAATCGGTGTTTACAAAGAAATCTGTCACCAAAACATATCTTCCGAATCCGAGAAATACCAGCATCGCCATCAAATATAACCCCACTGACCATAAATAATTAACAAACCAATAAATCGACATTTCCAATCCGTTCATTTTCATTATTTCTCTTAGCCTTTCTTCTTTCTCAAGAACAATAGCATACATAAATACCGGAAGGAGAAGTGATATAGCAATTGGATAAATACTAGCACCAACAAGACTCACAATAGCATTCACAATGGCTGCATCTGACTTGGTATTTAGCATCACCTGTGACCCTGATATCGGGAAAACGCCCTCATATAATGTGTTTATATATGCCTTGGTCACCAAATCCAATAATATCAATAATCCATCATGAATATTCATTGCCTAATTTTCAAGATAAGTCAATAGATCCAATAGCATTTACTAATAAATCTGCTGCATCAACATCAACTGGCAGATTCACATGATATTTTGTTACTCCATTATTTCTTTTTGAAAAAATTAATTAACTCAAATAACACCTCAGTACCTGTGGTATTGTGTCATTCTCACATCATTTATTTGAAGTCGAAGATCCAGATTGGTTTTATTAGCGTTATAAAAATGCACTGCACCGTCAGGAAGAATGTAATTATCAAAGATTGAGCTTAAATTCACATTGTTTAGAGCTTTCAAGCTTTGATATATTTGGTTGTTAATTGTTCCATTCATTGGCTTCTCAAAAAATGGATTTGCGAAACCATAGTAAGGACAAATGTATTGGTTTCTCAATACAGCAGAAGGAGGAAAATATCTTGAGAGCATGCCTTCTGTATAGCTTCCAACAAAATCAATTGTACTTTGACTCACATTCGCATCAAAATCATACAAATAATACTAGGGTAGCTTGGTTATTGTAAATAGCCCATATTTCTTACCTCTAGGCATGATGTGATATTCAGTGAAACATTCAGATTTTTTGTGAGGGGACTTTGGTTTCCATAAACTCTTTCGTAGGGAACATTGTAGATGAAAGGAAAATCAAACTCAACAACGTAAACGCTCAATTTATCCCCAAGCAGGCTTTTGATGAGGTAAATGAATGCCAGACAAATGATAGGGGTCAAGATCTTTGTTCATTATTTTTGCATCATCAGAAGATTTACTTGACAAATATTTGTTCCACGTTGTTTCCCTTGCAAAGCAAGATTTTTCTTGAAAATAGCTCGAACTTGCGAAACAAAATTTCCTCTTTGAACTCTTCTGTTTTCCTCTGATTCCAATATCACATGATCATCTTGTTGCTTGGAATATTCAGAGATTGATTGTTGATCTTTATCAAGAAGCTCATGAATAAGATTTTTATGGTGAATCGTACTGCTTCCTTCCGATATTATTACAGGACTAGAATAAAAGTACTTTCACTAAAATCGTCGTTCATTCAATAAAAAAAAGTGCGAAAATTACTTATGTATTGATGATATTACGTTAAAATTTAACAATCCAATAGATCTCGTGATAAAAAGGAGGCATTTAGTTCTCCGAAAAGGAAATCTAAAAATTCTCAAGTCTTTCCATTCTATTATAATATTATCATTTCTTTACAATAAAATTCCAACAACTTCAAATTGACATAAAAGATATTATGAAAACAAAAATATGAAGTCCTGATGAATTAGAAAAATCCCTCTCAAAAAATTCAATTCTGAAAGTTGAATTTCCAACCCAAATATTAAATTCGTTTTTGAAAAGTAATATACCGGCTACATCAAGAAAATGAATCAACCAACACTCCATCTACATCCTTTCACCTATTTTGCTTTATTTTTCTTGTTTGTCTTGTTATACTGCAACTATCACGCCCGAAAACAACAAAAGTAATGGGACTTTCTTTTCAATTCTCTCTTATTAGAGTTAGCCAAAATCAAAACTCGAAAAAAGACTATAGCTTCCCAAAACTTACTTGGCCAGCTCCGCCAGAACATTACCCCTCTCGTGAGATCAAAGTTAACGCTCCTTATTTTACAAGTTTGCCACCAGATAAAGATCCACACATTGAACTCAAAAGAGAAAGCCCTCCATCAACAAGAATATTTTATAATGAACCTCTTCTCAGAGAAACAACATACATGCAACAGAACTTCCAAGTCCCACAAAACCCACCAATGACAATGATGATGGAAAGCAGCAGATATGATCTTTTCAATCCCAAGTATCTTCAAAACCAGCCTCCTCCTCCTCAACCTTTGCAATCCTCTGTTGTTGTTGATATGAGAAATGCACGCATGAGCGATAATAATTTCCAAGTGAAATATAATAATCAACGAATGGATCCCAACCTCTTTGACCTGAATACTACTCAAGATGAGATTGAAATTAAAGATTTGATGCCAAGCCTCAACTCAAAAGCTTACAAAAACTTCAATGCTATTCAGCATCACCAAAACCCACAACACGATTATTTAAACCAAATTCGTCAGCCAAATTTGATCAAAGAGAAAGAAGGAGTTCTGGGGTCTTTTAACTTCAAACAGCAAACGGGTGGAGAATATGTTATCACCAAATTTCAAAGAATGAATGAACCTGAAATGCATGAGGAGAGAATAATGAAGATACCACCTATGGTTGTGGAAAATAATCCAAGGAAAGCAACAGAAATAAATCGAATCCCCCAGCCACCATTAATCACTATTACTCCCAGCGACGATGCTAAACAAGAAAATATAAGAATAAATCCAGCACAAAAGAGAGATAGTCTAACGAAAAAAAGAAAAAGGGAAGAGTTTGAGAACTTCCCTTTTGCAGCTTCCACTCAAGATATGAAAAGCCATAAATTAGTTAAAACTACTCCTAATGATGAAAATGTTCAACCAAATATCCCAAAACAAGGATTTCAATTCAAAAAGCAGTCTCAGAATCCTCAGCCGATGTCATATTTAATTCCTCCAAAGAAGAATACTCTTGGAAGAAATATCCAAATCAATTTGAAAAAACCTCCATCCATAAATACTACTGCACATGTGAATAACAATAAACCTGTGCTTCATAAAAATCATCTGTCACCCAAGTCGCCCAGGTCGCCAAAATCGCCTCAAAATATGAAGAAAATTGTAAGCAATACCAAAAAATCCAAAGATAGCAATCCAATAGACACAAGATTTGATCGTTTCGTCTACAGCAGGAAAAAGGTTCCAAGAACGAGAGAAGAGGGTGAATTGAAAAATCTTGATGCTCAAAAACCAGTTGTAGTAAATACAAAGAAAACTCTCCTGACTTCGCAAGTAATCCACCCTAAAAAAGTTACTCAGATTCAAAAAAGTCGTCAAGATGATAGTCCTAAATTATTTTCAGAAAGTAGTACCATCACTGGCTCATTTTTGACTCCGAAATCAGCCAAACTTCCTTCGGAAGATGAGCATGAAAGTCTCAAGGCCATTTTGGAAAATAGCAAGCTCTCGACTATTAGACCCATAAAAGTGCAAAAAATAGAAGTCCTGAAAAAAGAAGAGACTCCAGGTCATAAATTTATACAAGCAACAGTTGAAGTCACCCATGCTGAGTACAAGAAAATAAATTCAGAAGAAGAAGAAGAAAAGGGCATATTTGCGACTACGAATCTCAAAACAGATGTCTCATTCTCAGAACTTAATCAGACTGGTGAAAGCGATGATGAACAACTCAGTGAGATGATTGAAACTTTAGTCAATAAAAAAGATTCTTTATAAATATTTTATTCTCTTTGAGATAATATCTATAATATGTTCGTATGTAAAAATAGTGTTTTTCTAATTGTCTATATTCGATCAATCTCTCTTTCATTAAAAAAAATTCAAACATCGATCTGATGTCATATTCTTTTCTCGTTCCTTTTAATCGGATCTTGTTCGAATACTTTACGAAACGGAATATTCAGATAATATTTGACTTAATTAGCAGTTTTGAGCAGCATAAAGGATTTGGATTATCATACGAAATAAAATGATGTTTCTTACATTTTTGAGCAACAAAAGTAAACTCCATGGTTATTTCTTCTTAAAACCATCTCAGGCTCTCCAGCTCCTTTATTATATATGCTACTTCACATTGCCTTGGTTGCAGGCCTTGTCCTTGTTTGCCCTTCAATGATCGATTTCAACCAATATCCTCTTCTTGCGCTTTTCTGGTGAGCACTCCTTCAAGGGCTTTGACTCAGATAATTAGGGGAACTGGCGTGATCACAATCACACTCTACTTCATAACACATTTACGCGATCCTGGATTTATCCCACATGATGCCATCTATCTTGCTGAAAGAGAAACTCCATCTAGTGATAACGTGAAAAGTACTTTCTGACCCTTTCAGACCTCAGCTTGAACTGTGTATAGCGAGACATAGAGTCGACAGTCTTATCAAATTAAAATCTCAACACTCATCAAAACCATCGCTAGCATTTGATAACAACACATATTCTATGACGCCAGAAGCAAAAGATAGAATAGTAAAACTTTTCTCCTCCTTTTTATTTGGATGCTCTTCATATTTTGTGTCGACATATTCAAAATATTGTCATTCCATTCAAAAACTTTTGAATATCAACCTGTTACTGACTAATGTTTTTCTAGTCCGAGATAAATAGAAACTACTTCAAAAAACTCCATGGAAACGAACAGGCTGGCAACTCTATCACAACAAACAACATTATGCTCACAAATCTTGCAACTGAAGGTGTACCCCATTGTGAAAAAAAGAATGATGGTATAGAAATTTTTTATCCTTTTAAAATCCTCAATTAGAAGATTTTATTGGAGAAATGAAAGATGAAAATTATGAAGATGATTTGAACCAGAGTGTTGGTGAAAAAGAGAAGGATGAAGACGTGGTAGCCTGTGAACCTAGTATGGATCAAGCCGATGAATCAATGCAAGTTGATAATATTATAAATTTCAATGCAGACAGTGGTGGAGATATAGAAGCAATGGATGGATATTCTCCTAAAAAGATAACAAGTATACAATTACAAAGCCAGAAGGAATTAGGTGATGAAAAATTCCCAGCCTCTGCAAAATCAAAGAAAAAAATCATCCAAAGTAAATTGGATGAAGCACTTGAACAAAGGGATACGCATGATACCGAATCTAAAACCAAATATAACGAAGAGAATCAACAACAACAACAAAAAGGTAATTTAAAAATGACAGAGAAAGATAGAATATTGATTTCTTCATAGATTTGTTGAAGAATATCGAATTGGTAAATCTCGGAGGACAACAAAGCAAAAGAAGACGTTATATGCCTTTTAAGGATGAAACTGAATCCTCCTCAAAACTAAATTTACCCATTAGCTTAGAGATTCCCAAATATGTGTCAGAACCCGAATCGATCAAGGTTGTTACTTTTCTGTTAAAATATCCCGTCTCATCAATTTCTAGTCATCTGAAAGAAGATTTATTTCGACTAATGATGAAGAGGCTCAAATTGGAAGTATGCATACGCGACATTCGTCGATAAAAAGCCATGAAAATTTGTTATCTCATCGAAAACTCGATGAAAGCCCAAAAAAAGACGACTTTGAAAAGCAAAAAGAAGAGACTGAACAAGAGATACTCTATGTCGAAAGAAGATATTGCACAGTTTGTGGCTTTGAACAACCTCTGAGAGCTAAGCATTGTCGTGATTGTGACCGTTGTGTCGCTCAATATGACCATCATTGTCCTTGGCTTGGAACTTGTATTGGGCAAAAAAATCACTCTGTTTTCTACTGGTTCTTGATTTTCCAATGCATTCAACTCGCCTGGGGAGAATATGAGGTTTATTTTTTCAATTATTTTAACTGACCTTCTCCTTACGTAGGTGTTTGCTCTTATGATAACGGGAGACTACAAGAATTGGGGATCGGAGAATGTTTGGAGAGTTACATTGGCATTGTTTTTGACTTTCTTCCTGATTATGGTTGTCTCATTGATTTGTTTCCATTCTTATCTCGCTTGCGTTAATTTAACGACGTGTAAGTTATTCAAAAACGATAATTTTTCTGATCTGATTCACTAGGGGAAAGTTTGAGTTGGTACAAAATTTCTTATTTGCGAGATTGGCATGAAGACTGGGGATCTCCTTTTGACGAAGGCTGTGTCAAGAATCTGAGGTTCTTTTGCTGTCGTGGCGATGGCAGTATAAAAATATGGGAAATGCCAAAATATAAAAGGCCACTTGACGAACAAGAACAAGGCCAAGACCAAGAGGCCTAACTTATTTTCAAAGTTAACTGTTTTGTAATAAATAAAATATCATTTATTTTTTGAATTTTTTTCATTTCGCTTCGCTGTAATTTTATTTTATCTCTATTTATTCATTTCTTTCAAAGAACAACCCTTCAGGAAAGGAAATTTGAAATTCTAATATTCACCAACAGTTTGATCTATAAAAGTAGAGAGCATTCCATTCATTAATTTCCTAACTAACTAAATTTAGCCCAATCTTATCCTCACTTCTAAATTTTTTTTCGAATTTTATTGTTTATTTTCTGAGACACATTTTTCAAGCTTTCTCTCAACCCAGCACTCTCTCAAAACCCATCCACTCTCATCTTCCAATGCGAAAAGTCCAGAATCTTTATTTATTGTTTTATATTCCAAATTTAAAAAAAGAGTTTAAATCCCAAAAATAAAGCGAATTAATCGAAATTAACAGAAAGCTTTGTATTGCTCTAAATACGTAATTCCAAGAAGGAAAAACACATCTACTTCAATTGTCAATAAACAAATTTTCCCTCTTTCTAAATCATTCATACTTCACACAATCCTTCTCACTAAAACCCAACCTAGAGATCTTCAAGAGATTCAATTTCTATAGACCCTCAAAAAACATCACATTTACAATCTAAATTATTCATGATCCAAAACAAACAAAAGTTACATTTTATTTTCCGCTAGTCTCCAAATATCAAGTTCATATACATTCAAGTCCCCCAATAATCACATTCACTCAACCTTTTCTCCTCATATAAGGCAAATAATACAGATCATCTTCATCAAAAAAATGATCCGTCATCAGTTTTTCAGTCTGATGAAATAATATCCCAGTTTCAGAGAGCATTTCAAGGTCTAAACTCAAGCCCATAGGAACCTAACAACAAGAACGAGAGTTTCTGAATCAAATATCCCAACCAAGATATTCAAGAACTTTCATTCACAATAATTTAAATTTAAAAAGAAAAGAAAATGACTATAAAGCAAAAAATTATCCGGAGTCAGCTTGGCAAGAAAATTTGTCACTAAATTTATTTCGGCGAGTACTATTTTTTTCCATTGCTTAAAAATAATTCTCCCATAGTCTAAACCTTAATCAGTCTGCGTACTATTCATCAAAACCCCACTTTAAATTGATCAATTTACTCGAAAAAATAAAAACTTAATAAAACTAAAATTTTCATCTCTTTCACTATATACATCACCTCTTCACAACACAATGTCTATAGCTGCAACTGCTGACAAAAATGGCTCCATTGCTGGTTTTAACCCTGCTCTTGCTCATAAACGCAAGGAACGTGACCTCACCAAACTCCTCATGTCCGATTATCAAGTCACTCAAAACAAAGAAAATTCTTATGACTTTGTTGTTCAGTTCGATGGACCCAAAGGCAGCTTTTACGAAGGAGGAAAATGGGAAGTTCACGTCTTATTACCCGATGCCTATCCCTATCGATCTCCCTCCATCGGATTTAATAACAAAATCTACCATCCAAATGTCGACGAAGCGTATATCTTTGAAATTTCCAACGACTAACTTTTCCTTAGATCTGGCAGTGTTTGTCTTGATGTCATCAATCAATCATGGAGCCCAATGTTTGATCTGATCAATATATTCGACACTTTCTTGCCTCAGTTATTGTTATACCCCAATCCTGCTGATCCATTGAACCCCGAGGCAGCAGCTTTCATGCTCAAAGAGCCCAAAAAGTATGAACAAAAGGTCAGAGACCATGTCAGAAAACATGCTATCAAAGAAGAGTGCGACCCCAAGAAAAATCAAAAAGACCAGGATGAAGATGATATGGAACTTGAAGACGACGAGGTTGACGATGCCATGTCTTTAAGCGAAGTCAGCGAGCTTTCAGAAACTTCAGACATCGCTTTGATGGAATAAAAACAACAACTATTATTAACAAACTTTAACAAATTATTGTGTGTGTGTTTGCGTTCAATAAACACAGTCACAACTATCTTGTGCTTAGCTAGCTTTAGGATTAGGTCAGAATCTATCAAGATCAGCAAGTCAGATCAAAAGAATCATATGTGTATAAAGAAAATTCGAATCTCAAAGAGAGAGATGGCTCTTGTCTCGCTTACTCCCAACCAAGGCTTCAAACTTCAAGAGATTAGTTTGACTTGTTACTTGCATATCAACAACTTAAAGTATTCATTACATTACTTTTACTATTATGTAAATAGATCAAAACTAAAGATAAATCTGCATGCATATTCATATTAAATAAAATGTATCAATCGAGATAAAGTAAAACATTTATTTATAAATCTCCTTGTGAAAACTCAAGACAATCGAATTCTCTGCAACTTGACAAAATTTACTTTTATCACTCTTTAAAATAACCACCAACCTTTTTAGTTTCACCAATTAGTTTCTAAAAATAAATTAAACCGGGTTTTAGGCTGTATTAACAAATTAAGAATTTTATTCTGTATTTTCTGTGTGTCCCTCGATATCTCCTTGAAATAGATATCGCTGTTTGGCTGGAGATCACCTTTGTTGAGGTTTGCCATTTCAAGAACACGCCTAAAAAAACTTTTTCCAGATTTAGCGAAAGAATTCAACTTGATCCGCTTTACAGTTTATGAAGAATGGTGCTGAAGATAAATTTGGCTGGGCTGGGCTGGAATTCCTATTTCCTCAAATGTCATGAAATTTCAGCATCAAATGAGAAAGAGAAAGAAGCGCTCGAAAATTTAGTTTTCAAAAAAAAAAAATTCGAACAAAAGGAAATTAAGTCTTCTGGGCTTCTCTTCTTTTTTGAATATCCAAGATTTTCTGAAAAAAACTTCAATCTTATTCACCTCGATCCAAAGTAAAACCAAGGGAAAGTTCCATGACTCAATTTGTTTTTCTTCGCCAAAAGGAAAATTAGAAAAAAGTAGCAAAATAAATTCTCTGAAAACCTCTGACACCCTATCTCCCCGTAAAAATATTGAAATCCACGAAAAACCAAAAGATACATAACCTCCATCTTCGTAATAATACTATTGCAAAATATTTGAAAGATCAAAGAAATATATAAAAGTTTGAAAACGTTTTACATTTTAAAGTAAAGGAATAAATAATTAAAATAGAGCTTTTAAAAGGATAATCTTCTTAAGATGAGTGAGATCAAAAATTTCTTAGCTAATCAAAAGGGTCAACAAGGTGAACAAAACCTTCATGATCACTTATCTAACGTCTTGGCCAAAATGCTTCTTGAAAATCCAACCAACGCTTATGACGTTCTTGAAGAATTTTCTCATGATGTCAAATTCTCTGGTCAGAATTACAAAAAGGATATGAACTTTGATCACAAATCAAGAATGAGAGAAACCTATGCTGAAATTAAAGAATGGGCTGATAAAGCATCTGTCAACCTTGAGGTAGAATTTCACTTCATTCATTTAATGAAACTATCTACTGCTTTCCTTTCATGATAACTTATCTCTTTAGAAACTCAACGTTGGAACTGAAGAAGAACCTCAAGAACCTGGTCAATGCGGTTATGTCCCAAATCTCGTCGAAGAAATGAGAAAATTCGAATGGGCCGGAATTGATTTCGGTGAAGAAGAAACTTTAACTTTACAAAGATCCCTCACTGTACCTATGAGATTTATTCTTCTTCTTACCTTCCTCACATAGAAATTGGCTCATAGCTCTAAAGCCAAGACTCTCAGACTTTGGGGAAAAATCCTTGGTTCTGAAAAGGACTATTATGTTGTTGAAGCTGATGGCGTTGAGGCCAGCGGTGAAGGAGGTGAAGAAGATCCTGAAGCTGCTAATGCTGAACCCAGAGGAACTGGTGTCAATAAATTCTCGTACTTTGTTGCCAATGATGGTAACTCTGCAGTCTTCCTCTGAATTCATTTCTAACCGTTTCATAGCTCTTGGCAACTGGGTTGAACTTCCTCTTATCACTCCAAATCATATTCTTATGGCCAGAAAGATCAGACATATCTTCACTGGTAACCTCGAAGCCAATATCATCACCAATCCTTTCTTCTTTGGAAAAGAAAAACATTATGTATAATTTTTCCGTCTAAAAATACTTAATCCCACATTTTAGCTTAAAGCCCAGATTGTCAGAATCTCATACACAACTGGTATCGCTCCCAAAGGCTTGTGGAAGCTTACTGAAGAAGAAGATTGTATTTATCCCGAAATTTTCCAGAGAATAATAATTTTCTTTTTAGCAAGAGATGTTGAATATGAAGAAGTCTTCAACTTCCCAACTTTAGACAAACAATTATCCCCTGATTCTTGGGTCCATATAAACACCAATATCCTTAGAGTATAAAAATTCCACAAATCCAACTCTCTAATCTCCCCTCCCAGGAAGGTAAAATCGCTCACTCTGAAGCCCCTGAAGAAGTTGAAGACAAGGACTTGTGGCTTGCTCAAAGAAAGAAGCAAGATCCTTTCGAACCTAGATTGAAGCCCCTCAGCCAAGATCAAGCTCCTGAAGGATGCAGACGTGCTTGGTCATTCAAAGCTTATGGTGACACTATAAATTATGACACTGTTGCTAAAGTCCCCGTCAAAACCAATTATGGAGTTGTTACTATCAAGTCTCATGTCTGGCCTGGTCTCACCATTGCTGTCTTTGTAATGAAAATTCCCTTTGAATGAGTCATATCTAAATCAATAAATAGGAAAATACTCACCAAAGCATTTATATCGGATACGGCTTCAAGGCTTCCGTTAAGCCATACTACCCAACCTTCACCAAGAATGTCAGAGATGACCCCGTTGATCCTGAAGAACAACCTGAGGTATGAAAATTATTCTTTCAAATTTGTTGCTAAATGCTTCAAAAGCCTACTGGTAATCCTCCAGTTGAAGAAAAAGAAGTTGTTGAAGGAGAAGAAGGAGCCAATGCTGAAGAACAACCAGCTGAAGACTCTTAAGCAAATAGATATAGATAAACTCTTCCCCTTACATAATGTTTTTGTCAAGTCTCTTTTCTTCATAGAAAATTATTACATTTACTTATTTTTATGATTAATTATTGTTGCACGAGACTTGAGTATCAATCATATCCAAAGTTTTGAAATAAAAAAACTTTTCTCTCCCTCCCCATATAATTTTTTTATAAAGTAAAATTGTGTCTTTTTTCTTTAAGAAAAATAATAATCGTCATCAAATTCACATAAAAGTAACAAAAATATCTATATCTATGCAAACTGACAACAACTCCTCGAAAAATCTCAAGGTTCTTTGTCTTCAAACAAATCCCAAGTTTAAAGATGTTGAATATAATATAGCTCAAGCAGAAAAAATTCTCTCCAAATACTCCCTTCAAGATGCTTTAGATGTAATCATGTTCCCAGAAACAGCTTTTACTGGTTATTGCTTTGTCAGCAAGGATGACATTAGACCTTATCTTGATCAAGCTGGAATTGGAAAAACCTTTGAGTTCTGTTCCAACCTTGCAAAACGACTGAATTGTTATGTCATAGCTGGATATCCTGAGTTGTATATTGACCCTCAGACAAAAACAGAATTCATGTATAACTCAGCTTACGTTATTGATCGTCAGGGAAACCTTATTTTGAACTATAGAAAGCATCTTTTGTATGACCAGGATTATTTCTGGGCAGCAGAAGGACCTGGTTTCCAAACTATTACATTGAAAAATAATCAAGGAATTGAGTTCAAAGCTGCAGTTGCGATATGCATGGATATCGAGCCTTTTGAAATGAAGGATTTGAATGAATTTAAATTGGCAGAATTTTGTAAAAAAGAGAGAATTGACGTTGTTTTTCTTATGTGCGCATGGCCTGATAGAGAAGCAACTCATCCTGAAAAAAGAACGACCGAAGAAATGCTTCACTATTGGGTTAATCACCGTCTTCAACACTTGTTAAATGATGAAGAAAATAACAATAAATATGACAAAAAATGGGCATTCTTCTGTGCTAATAGAACTGGCTCAGAAGGAGAAACTATTTTTGGTGGCAGTACTTGTGCATTCACATGCAATCCTCTCAAACGTATTGGAAACTTGAACATGGAAGAAGAGGGTGAACTACTTGCTGATATTACCTTATAAGAGATCATCCCTTCTTGAATATCATTAATTCATTTCCTAAAGTTTTTTGAGACTCAATTATTATATTTTTTTGTTTTGACTAAAGAATAATGGTGAAAATCTCATAAATATAAAACACACTTCTCTAGATCAATATCCATGGTTTTTATTCACATAACCCATTAGACAGACAGTCAAAATAAATATATCTATTTCGTCTATCTAATTATCTTTTTTAGTTCCAGCAATAGTGGCGACGATTTGGTATTTGCTCTTCATACGGGCATACCAGCTTTCCAAGACATCGATTTCGGCCAAGGAGAGCTTGGTGCCTTCATAACAATTCATATACTGCAAGTCAGTGGACATTTTAGCAAGAGCAACTGAACATTCATGGCCGGCTAATTTGGAATAATCTCCTGCTCCTGGCTTGTAGAATTCGGAATTAGAGACATCAAAGACTTGGTTCTTAACAGCCAAGTAGATTTTGGGGTTCTTGACACCATCATATTGAGCCAACTCGTCAAGAGTCATAGTTCTGGTGACCTCACTGGTATTATCAACGGGAGGGTTCTTTTTTCTTTCTTCAGCTTCTCTTTGTTTGATGGCTTCAATCTCCTTATTTTCCTTCCACTTGCTGTAGAAAATGAAAGCGATAAAGATAACAGTTCCGAGAAGGATACTTGGAAGAATCTGGTCTAACATCGGATTTTGTTTGAGGTTTTTGTTAATAAAAACGAAATTATAATATGAGTAATTTTCTTTCCTTTATTCAAATTTTCGTTGTCATCATCATAATATCGCATTAAAATTATTATTACCCGACTTTTTAGGCAAAAATTGTCTATTCTGGCGAAGGTGAAATATCAGAAATCGATTATTTTGGTTTTTCTGATGGTTTTCACGAACTCAATATATCTAAGAAAAATGTTATTTTTTGTCAA
>Ga0182738_1001150_pt1 | contig 33918 bp, 34 predicted proteins | sample eDN5th30CBELigMG_FD_128876 | JGI IMG/M metagenome (GOLD analysis project Ga0182738, IMG submission 128876) | Enriched Miracle-Growth compost microbial communities from Emeryville, California, USA - eDNA 5th pass 30_C BE-Lig MG (version 2)... ...
CATCGAGCCGGAGGTGGGGGCGGCCTGCGTGTTGTAGCGGCGGAAGCGGTGGAAGCGGTGCATCCAGGTGGCGAAATTGCCGGCGCCATTGCAGATGATGGCGTTTTCCGGCAGCGCGCCTTCCAGATACTCCACGATTGGCCCCATATGGACCGCGCCGGGACCGGTCTTCGGCGGCTTCGACCAGGCGAGGTAGTCGGCGTGGGCTTGGTTTGTCTCGGCGGCCCAGCTCGGCGAGGCCGGTCCCTTGCGCTTCGCGAAGGCTTCGACGAAGGCGGCCGGCGAGGCGTTGATCGCCAGCGTCGGCCGGTAGACTCGACCGAGCTCGTTGGCGTCGGCATGGACGTGGACCAGCTTCTGGTCGGGATAGGGGCTCTTCATCAGCGTGTAGTCTGATGACGGCATCTCGCCGAAGCGGCCGCCGACCAGCAGGATCAGGTCGGCTTCTTTCACGCGCGCCGCCAGCTTCGGGTTCAGGCCGATGCCGACATCGCCGGCATAGTTCGGGTGCAGGTGATCGAACAGCATCTGGCGGCGGAAGGAGACGCCGACCGGCAGCGCCCAGTCCTCCGCGATCTGCCGCATGTCGGCGACGGCCTGTTCGCCCCAGCGGGTGCCGCCGAGGATGACGAACGGCTTCTTCGCTGCCTTGAGCAGCGTTTCCAGTTCCGCCATCTCAGCCTCGCCCGGCCGCGTCTCGACCGGCGTGAAGGGCAGGGCGGCAGGCGCCTCGACCTCGTCTGTCAGCATGTCTTCCGGCAGCGAGACGATCACCGGGCCGGGGCGGCCGGAGGTGGCCACCGCAAAGGCGCGGGTGACGAGTTCGGGAATGCGGGCGGCGTCCTCGATCTCCACCACCCATTTGGCGATGTCGCCGAAGAAGGCCTTGTAGTCGACCTCCTGGAACGCCTCGCGGTATTTCGCATGTGCGGCGATCTGACCGATGAACAGGATCATCGGAACGGAATCCTGCATGGCGATGTGGATGCCGGCCGAGGCGTTGGTGGCGCCGGGGCCGCGGGTGACGAAGCAGATGCCGGGGCGGCCGGTGAGCCTGCCTTCGCAGTCGGCCATCATGGCGGCGCCGCCTTCCTGGCGGCAGACGACGGTCTTGATCGCGGAATCGTGCAGCGCGTCGAGCACCGCGAGGTAGCTTTCGCCGGGAACGCAGAAGATGCGCTCGACCTTGTTGGCTTCCAGCGCCTCGACGATCAGTTGTCCGCCCGTCTTCATGGTTTGCGTTTCTCCAGTTCGGCGAGGATTTCGTCCGTGTGCTCGCCGAGCCGGGGCGAAGGACGGGAATAGGCGAGCGGCGTTTCGCTCATGACCATCGGCGCGCGTACCGAGGGCAGGGCGTTGCCGTGGCCGTCGTCGAGGTCCATGCGCATGCCGCGCGCGGCCACCTGCGGGTCGGCGAACATCTGGCCGATTGTGTTGATGGGGCTGGCCGGCACGCCGGCGGCTTCCAGCTTCGGCAAAAGGGCGTCGCGGGTGAAGGCGGCAAGCGCCGCCACCATATGGTCGTGCAGCGCCGCGCGGTTGGCGACGCGGGCGGAATTGGTGGCGAAATCGGGGTTCTTCACCAGCGCATCCAAGCCGACGACGCCGCAGAATTTCGCGAACTGGCCGTCATTGCCGACGGCGAGGATGAAATGACCGTCCTTCACCGGCAGCACCTCGTAAGGCGCGATGTTGGGGTGCGCGTTGCCCATCTGCACCGGCGAGTTGCCGGACACCAGATAGTTCAGGTTCTGGTTGGCGAGCACCGAGACCTGGGAATCGAACAGCGCCATGTCGATGTGCTGGCCCTGTCCGGTCGCCTCGGCATGGCGCAACGCGGCCTGGATGGCGACGACCGAATAGAGGCCCGTGAAGATGTCGGTGACGGCGACGCCAACTTTCTGCGGCTCGCCGCCGGCCGGGCCGGTGATCGACATCAGGCCGGACATGCCCTGCACGATGAAATCGTAGCCGGCGCGGGGGGCGTAAGGGCCGCTCTGGCCGAAGCCGGTGATGGAACAATAGACGAGGCGCGGGTTGATCGCCTTCAGGCTCTCGTAGTCGAGGCCGTATTTCTTGAGGCCGCCGAGCTTGAAGTTCTCGATCAGCACGTCGGCGGTGGCGACGAGGCGGCGGACGGTCTCCGCGCCTTCCGGCCTGGAGAAGTCGACCGCGACCGAGCGCTTGCCGCGGTTGCAGGCGTGATAGTAGGCCGCCGACAGGTTCTCGCCGTCATGGCCGGTGACGAAGGGCGGCCCCCATTTGCGGGTGTCGTCGCCGCCGTCCGGGTTCTCGACCTTGATGACGTCGGCGCCGAGGTCGGCCAGCAACTGCCCGGCCCAGGGGCCGGCGAGGATGCGGGCAAGCTCGATGACGCGGATGCCTTTGAGCGGTGGTTCAGCCATGGATCACCGGGAAATGGTCGGACGGGGAGGCTCTATCAAGCCCGCCGCCTTCTGTCACTGGCCTTGCGGTGGGCCAGAACGGCGCAGCGCGCCGTCGGCCCAAGCGGCGAAATCCGCCATGATAACGTTTCGATTCACCTCGTTGAGGCTTTCGTGCCGGGTTTCCGGATAAATCGTTGAAACCAGATTCGAAAAGCCCATCCGCCGCATGCGGCCCGCCAGATGCGTGACGGCCCTGCCGCCGTCGGTCGCCGGGTCCTTTTCCCCGCCGACGAGCAGGACAGGCAGGTCACGGCGGATGGCAGCGAAATTGGCGTCGTCGGCGCCGGCGAAGATGAAGCCGAACAGGTCGCGCCACAGCGACACCGAGGCATCCCAGCCGCAGAGCGGATCGGCGATGTAGGCGTCCACTTCCGCCGCATCGCGCGACAGCCAGTCGAACAGGGTGCGGCGGTTCGGCACCGCCTTGCCCCACGCCTGGAAGGTCAGCTTCGGCAGCAGGCGCGACGGCATGTCGGAGCCGAGGCGGAACCGCTCCCAGGCAAGGATGGCGAGCGCCGCGCGCCCAGCCACACCGGCTGTGAAATTGGCGTTCCAGACGGCCGCCGCATGGACGCGTTTCGCGTGCCGCAGAAGGAAGTTCAGTGCGATCAGCCCGCCCATGGAATGGCCGAACAGGATCACCGGCAGGCCAGGGTTTTCCTTGGCGATCAGGTCGTGAACGGCGGCGACGTCGGCCAGCACCTTGTCGCCGCCGCCGGCTTCGGCAAAGCGCCCGAGCGGGGCGTCAGGCGCCTTCGTGTGGCCGTGGCCACGGTGGTCGTGGGCGTAGGTATGAAAACCGCGTTCGCTGAGAAAATCGGCGAAGCGCGCATAGCGCGCCGCGTGCTCCGCCAGCCCGTGATTGACCTGCACGACGGCGCGGGCTGGGGCGACCGCGCGTTTCGTGTAGAGATTGAGTGCCGCGCCGGTGGGCGAGGCGAGTGTCGTGCTGTTGTCGAACGGCATGGTCCGCCAAGTGATGAGCACGGCGCGGCGCGCGTCAAGAACTGTTTGTTTGTATCGAGTGGCAATCAAAGGCGTTGCCGGGTAACGATTATTTTTTCCGCGTCGCGGCTTGCCTGTCCGCGTGCCTCGCCGCAATTCTGGCGCGGTGCCCGTGGCAATGTCGGGCCGCATCGGGGTCGGCAAGGAAAGCGCCATGCGAAAAGATTGGGTCCTCCTGGCAGCAGCGACGGGATTATTTCTCGGCGGCCCCGCATATGCCGAGGTAAAGCTGAGCGGCTCCTTCGTCGCCACCCGCGTCTGCGCGGCAACCCAGTCGATCAAGACGGCAAAAAATCCGGGCAATGTCTCCACCGAAGCGGGGAAGACCTACGATCTTCTCGCCGGCAACAAGGCGATGCCCACGCATTATCTCATCGAGGTTCCCGGCGCCGAGCCTGACCGGCGCTGGGTCAAGGTGACGTGCGGCCATCTGGCCGGTGGCCAGGCCACCGAGGCGCCGGCCGTCGTGCCCGACAAGGATGCGGGCAAGGCGGCCGCCTCGACAGGGGATAAGCCGGAATATGTGCTGGCGCTGAGCTGGCAGCCGGCCTTCTGCGAGACGAAATCGAAGAAGCCGGAGTGCCGCGCCCAGACGGCGGAAGGGTTCGACGCGGCGCACTTCACGCTGCATGGGCTATGGCCGCAGCCGAACGGCAATTTCTACTGCGGGGTCAAGGCCTCCGACCGCGCCAACGACAAGCCCGACCGCTGGGCCGACCTGCCTGCGGTGACGCTCGATGCGGCGACCCGGCAGGAACTGGACACGGTCATGCCCGGCACGCAATCTGCACTGGAGCGGCACGAGTGGATCAAGCACGGCACCTGCTCCGGCATGGACCAGCAGGCCTATTTCTCGGCGGCGCTGGCGCTCGCGCGGACCGTCAACGCTTCGCCGGTGCGTGACCTGTTCGTGCAGAATGTCGGCCACGACCTGACCTCCGACCAGATCCGCGGTGCCTTCGACGCGGCGTTCGGCCAGGGTACGGGCGACCGGGTCAGGGTGTCCTGCGTCAAGGACCCGTCGAATGGCCGGCGCATGATCGGCGGGATCACGCTGGGGCTGGCAGGGGTGCCGGGCGGTGACGGTAAGCTTGCCGACATGCTGCTGGCGTCGGCGGCGACCGGCAATGCCGGCTGTCCGAAGGGGCTGGTGGACGCCGCCGGGCATCAATAGCCCGAGGCAGGCACGCCTACGAGATCTGCTGCCGGCGAGCGTCCGCCTCGTTCGGGCCTTCTCCCACGACGCGGTCGCGGCCGCCTGACTTCGCGGCATAGAGCCGCTGGTCGGCGAGCGCGAACAACGCCGCCATGCTGTCGGCGCCGGGCGCCACCGTCGCCACGCCGACGCTGATCGACAGCGCCAGGACGTTGGTGACGCCGGATACCTTGATGGCGTGGCGGATGTTTTCGCCCTGCAGCCGGGCGAGCACATGCGGCTGCCAGCACAGGATGGCGAATTCCTCGCCGCCGATGCGGAAGACACGGTCGCCGGCGCCGGCCGTCCCGCTCAGCAACTGGGCGATCTCCTTCAGCACGCGGTCGCCCTCGGCATGGCCGAAGCGGTCGTTGATCGACTTGAAGTGGTCGACGTCCAGCACCAGAAGGCTGAGCGGCTTGCCGCTCGCAAGGCTGGTCGCCACCGCCTGCTCGCAATCCACCTCGAAACGGCCCCGGTGCAGCAGGCCCGTCAGCCCGTCGCGGCCGACCGTCTCGACCAGTGCCTCGTAGCGCTCGCGGTAGGTTAGGGTCTGGAAAACATCAGCGAGGCCACGCGGCGCGGCGAGATCGTCGGTTTCCATCCAGCGCAGATAGGCGACCAGCATGGCGCTGTACACCAGCGCTGCGCCCATCTTTGCCGTCCAGCCGCCGAAAAAGACTTCGGCCGGCGCGTCGCTGACAAAATGCAGCGCCGTGAAGAAGCCAGCCTGGTCGAAGGTAAGGACACAGGCGACGGTGACGAAGAAGCGGACAAAGGGCGTCTTGCCCAGCATCCGGCCGAACTTTTCATAAAGCAGGATGATCAGGAGGGCGTCGACGAAGAGCAGCGCGGTGCCCCACACCATAAGCCAGCCCATCTCGTCGATGAAGCCGATGTCCGGCGTCCGGCCGTCCGGCAGCGGCGCGATCTGGTGCTGCCTCAGGATCAGCACCAAGCCCACCATCAGCGCGTTGCCGAGCAACAGGCCGTAGATCGGCTGGCGCACGGTGGCCGCGTCCTCCTTGATGTAGAGGAGCAGCAGCATCACCAGCTTGCCCGAAAACAGCACCGCCGATCCGGGCGAGACGATGCCGAAGGGCAGGGCGACGTAAAAGACGCTGGCGAGATAGGTCTCGAGGAAATGCATGACGCCCAGCGCGCACAGGAACACGCCGATGCCGATGCGGTTCCGCCAGCGGAACAGGGCCGTCATGACGCTGAAATAAGCCAGTGCTTCGGCGAGCAGCAGCAGACTGTTCTGCAAGGCGGTCGATCCGTCTTCCCCGCAAACCGCGACATAGCGGCACGCGCATCAGGTCCTTTCTGACGTGGAACGGTTAACCGCACGTTTAACGTGCATTGGCGACAGCACCGGAGGGACCACCCCATCGGCGGAAGAGTCGCCATCCCATCCGGCAAAAGCGATTGCCGTTTCGGCGCCTATCGCCTACATAGCGGCCAACTCCGGCTATCCGGCAAATCCACAAAGATCGATCAGGGAAACGCCAAGCGTGGCACGCCAGTTCATCTATCATATGTCCGGCCTCTCCAAGGCCTACGGCACCAAGAAGGTGCTCGACAACGTTCACCTCTCCTTCTACCCGGACGCCAAGATCGGCATCCTCGGCCCCAACGGCGCCGGCAAGTCGACCATCCTCAAGATCATGGCCGGGATGGACAAGGAGTTCCAGGGCGAAGCCTGGCTGGCCGAAGGGGCGACCGTCGGCTATCTCGCGCAGGAGCCGCAGCTCGATCCGGAAAAGACCGTGTTCGAGAACGTCATGGACGGCGTCAAGAAGAAGACCGCCATCATCGAGCGCTACAACGAACTGATGATGAACTACTCGGACGAGACGGCGGACGAGTCGGCGCAGCTCCAGGACGAGATGGACCGCCTCAACCTGTGGGATCTCGAACAGCAGGTCGAGATGGCGATGGAGGCGCTGGCCTGCCCGCCCAAGGACGCCGACGTCACCACGCTGTCGGGCGGCGAGCGTCGCCGGGTTGCGCTGTGCCGGCTGCTGCTCGAACAGCCCGACCTGTTGCTGCTCGACGAGCCGACCAACCACCTCGACGCCGAGACGACCCAGTGGCTGGAAAAGCACCTGCGCGACTATCCGGGCGCGGTGCTGATCATCACCCACGACCGCTACTTCCTCGACAACGTGACTGGCTGGATTCTCGAGCTCGACCGCGGCCGCGGCATTCCCTACGAGGGCAACTACACCAAGTACCTCGACGCCAAGGCCAAGCGTCTCATCCAGGAGGGGCGCGAGGACGACGCCCGCCAGAAGGCGATCTGGCGCGAGCGCGAATGGATCGCGTCCTCCCCCAAGGCGCGCCAGACCAAGTCCAAGGCGCGCATCAGCGCCTATGAAGACCTCCTGGAGCAGGCCAACAACCGCAAGCCGACCGATACGCAGATCGTCATTCCGACCAGCGAGCGGCTGGGCAACGTCGTCATCGAGGTCGAGGGCCTGAAGAAGGGCTATGGCGACGAGGTGCTGATCGAGGACCTTTCGTTCCGCCTGCCGCCCGGCGGCATCGTCGGCGTCATCGGCCCGAACGGCGCCGGCAAGACGACGCTGTTCAAGATGATCACCGGGCAGGAGCAGCCCGACGACGGCTCGATCCGCAAGGGCGAGACGGTCAGGCTCGGCTATGTCGACCAGAGCCGCGACGCGCTCGACCCGAACAAGACCGTGTGGGAGGAAATTTCCGGCGGCGCCGAGGTCATCAAGCTCGGCAAGCACGAGGTGAATTCCCGCGCCTACTGCTCGTCCTTCAACTTCCGCGGTGGCGACCAGCAGCAGAAGGTCGGCTCGCTCTCGGGCGGCCAGCGCAACCGCGTGCACCTGGCCAAGATGCTGAAGAACGGCGGCAACGTGCTGCTCCTCGACGAACCGACCAACGACCTCGACACCGAGACGTTGGCGGCCCTTGAGGACGCGCTGGAAGCCTATGCCGGCTGCGCCGTCATCATCAGCCACGACCGCATGTTCCTCGACCGCCTCGCCACCCACATGCTGGCCTTCGAGGGCGACGCGCATGTCGAGTGGTTCGAGGGCAACTTCGAGGACTACGAGAAGGACAAGGTGCGGCGCCTCGGACCGGAAGCGCTCACCCCGCACCGCATGACGCACAAGCGGTTGACGCGGTAGGGGAGCGTTGAATGAACGGGGAGGCAGAAGAGCCATCTAGTGATCTCGATCCAGATCCGTCTAGCGAGGTCGCGGAGTATCCGTCGGTATCGTCTGATCCCCAGGAATTGATTGAGGCGGCGCTTCCCGCGACAGTCCTCAAAAAGTTTCGGGTGGCGAGCTACCGCAAGGCTGCCTCCATCCTTAAATTTGGGATGCCTCAAGAGTTTTCCGAGGTTGTCGAGGCACTTGAGAAGTTCCAGATTACAACAGAGATGATCCGGAAGCCTGGCGGCAACGAATCTGAAATACCGAAAACTATTTCCAAGCTCCTTCGCCATCGCGGTTGGCACGAGACGACGATCTCTGGCGACCTCCATATAAAACGAACTTGGCGCGAGATCGTAGGGCAAGACAGCAAGGGCAAGGCCGTTACGGCAGAAAAGTCGCATAGATATGTCAGGGAGAAATTCCTGGATGGTCATAAAATCGACTACGTCAAGAATCGGTTGGCCTTCGATTTCGAATGGAATTCAAAGGACCAGACGTTCGACCGTGATCTCTACGCATTTGCGGCTTTTGCGGACTCCGGCGCGATCGACGCCGCTGTTATCGTTACGAGAGATACCTCCTTGAACGATGTTTTTAGGGAACTCGGACAAGCCCTAGACAAGAATGGAAACCCGGATTTCAGGAATGGCAAACCCGTGCCGTTAATGCCTAAATATGGCGCGAGCACTACGTGGTGGGGCAAGCTCATATATAGGCTGAATGCCGGTCGAAATGGCGGTTGTCCGGTGCTTGCGCTTGGAATTAAGGCCGAATGTATCTCCGATCTTGAAGAATGGAGAGCATCTCACTCCGCCGCTTCTGCCGACGAATTGTAGGCATAGGTCTTCCAGGTCGGCCTGTAGTCCTCGTCGGCCTGATTCCCCCAATAGGTCCAGCCCGGCCGTGTGCCGCGCGCGAAGAGCTCCAGATAGGGGCCTTTCGAGCAGCTTTCGATCAGGTCGTATTGCTCGTCGGGTTTGCGGGAATGCTCGCGCTTGCGCGACGACAGGTAGTTCACTTGGCTGCGGCCCGGCGCTTCGGTGCGGGCGTTTTTACCGCGCACGCCGAACAGGAGCAGTTCGGTGACATTGCGGAAATAGAATCCAACGCCGCGGCCGTCCGAGCCGCCGTCCTTGCGCACCTTATGCCAGACGATATTCGATTTGTATTCGAAGCCCCACGCCTGCATGACACGCAAGCCCTCCGGCAGAAGGGCGTTCGGGACCCATAGATAGAGGTGCGCGGGCTGGCGGGTGAGGTCCGCGACCGGTAGGGCGCAGATGTCGTCCGTCGTCATCGTCTCATAGCGCGAGAGGCGTCGATGCTCGGGTGCAACTTTTCCGGTCCGATTTGTGAACCGCCATGGCGGATCAGCCAGCACTGTTTGAAAGCGCTTTCCCGCAGTTCTCTTTGCCAAGTCGATGGCGGCATTCATCGCTTCGGCGTTCACGGCAATCCCCTATAGTCGAAAAGAACAAAAACAGAACATCTTATCTATGTCAACTCTGCACGATTCTTGAACGCATGTCTGTTCCATTGTGTCTGCGAAGCTACCATGGTCCACATGACTCTTACGATTCTCAAGGTAGCCGAGATGCCAGCAAAAGACTGGTCCGCCGCGCAGTATCTGAAGTTCGAGGACGAGCGGACGCGACCGGCGCGGGATCTGCTGGCGCAGGTGCCGGCGGCGAAGCCAAGGCGCGTGGTCGATATTGGCTGCGGGCCGGGCAATTCGACCGAACTGCTGGTCGAGCGATGGCCGGAGGCAAAGGTGAGCGGCTTCGACACCTCGCCGGACATGATCGAGAAGGCAAAGGCGCGCCTGCCGGGCGTTTCCTTCGATCTTGCGGATGCCGAAGGCTGGACGCCCGAGGAGCCGGTGGACGTCATCTTCGCCAATGCCGTCTTCCAGTGGCTGCCGCAGCACCCGGCGGTGTTCCAGCGGCTGATCGGGCTGCTGGCGCCGGGCGGCGTGCTCGCCGTGCAGATGCCGGACAATCTCTCGGAGCCGTCGCATCGGCTGATGCGCGAGGTGGCGGGGGAGGCACCCTTCGCGGACAGGCTGAAAGGCGCGGCGCGCGCGCCGTTGCCGCCGGTGTCGTTCTACTACGACCTGCTCAAGCCGCAGTCGGCGCGGCTCGATATCTGGCACACGCATTACTACCACCCGCTCGCCGGTCCAGCGGCCATCGTGGAGTGGCTGAAGTCGACCGGGCTGAAACCCTTCATCGACCCGTTGGACGAAGACGATCGCCGCCTGTTCCTCGACCGCTACCTGGCGCGGATCGGTGAGGCCTATCCGCCGGCGGCCGACGGCAAGGTGCTGTTGAAGTTCCCGCGCCTGTTCATCGTGGCGATTCGCGGTACGGATTGAGTCGCGGTCTTCGGTCGGCTTCATATGGCTTGACCCAATTTTGCCGTCATGTCCTTGTCAGCAAGGCGTGGCCGCCCGGATGGAGGCGGCGTTCGGAACGGGGGTTCGGATGATTTCAGGCAGGATTTTTCTCGGTGGAGGCTTGTGCGTTGCGACCATGCTGGCTTTGTCGTCCGGCGCGGAGGCCAAGCGGGCGCGCTGCTTCACCACGGACGACGGCTATTACCAGTGCAATTTCAGGGGGCTGGACGATGCCGGCAGCTTCCGCATCTCGGCGCCCGGCTACCCGACGATCACGCTGGAAGTCGACCAGCCGGGTTTCGCCTTCGGGTTCATCAATCTCGGCGGGCGCAACGTTCCGCTGCCCGGCCAATATGTGCGCAGCCGCGACGACGGCGCCTGCTGGAACAATCCGGAAACCAACACCAGGGTCTGCGCCTGGTAGATACCGGAAACGGTGGCGGCTCGTCCTGACTTGGCGTAAACGGTCGGTGCGCCTCCATGCGGCGCGACAGGCCCAGTGCAGACGGGACCGGACATGAATCGCACCATCATCAGCGGTATCGGCGTCGAGATCCCGGAGCCGGTCATCACCAACGAGGAGCTTGTCGCCTCCTTCAACGCCTGGGTGGACGCCGAAAACCCGAAGCGCGAAGCGCGCGGCGAGGCGCCCTTGCAGAAATCGGATGCGGCTTTCATCGTCCACGCCTCGGGCGTCAGGCAGCGCCATGTCGTCGAGCGCGAAGGCATTCTCGATCCGGCGCGCATGGCGCCGCGCATTGCGCCGCGGCCGGACGAGGCGCTTTCCCTGCAAGCCGAGTTCGGCCTGGCAGCGGCGCGCAAGGCGCTTGCCAATGCCGGGCTCGAGCCGGCCGACGTCGATATGGTGATCTGCTCGTCCTCGCATCTGCAGCGGCCCTATCCGGCCATCGCCATCGAGATGCAGCAGGCGCTCGGCACCAGGGGAGCAGGCTTCGACATGGGGCTCGGCTGTTCCTCGGCGGCGGCGGCGCTGCACGTTGCCGTCAACCTCGTGCGCACCGGCGCGCAGACGCGCGTGCTGGTCGTGGTGCCGGAGATCATCACCGGCCATCTCAACTTCCGCGACCGGCAGACGCATTTCATCTTCGGCGACGCAGCCGTGGCGATGGTGGTGGAGGCGATCGGCGAGGGCGAGACGCGGCCCGGTCGCTTCGAGGTGCTCGACACGCGCACCTGGACGCAGATGTCGAGCAACATCCGCACCAATCTCGGCTACCTGACGCGCACAGGCCTCGACGATCCGTGGACCATCGATCTCGAAGGCCACATGATCAGGCAGGTCGGCAACAAGGTGTTCAAGGAAGTCACCATCGCCGGCCATCGCTTCATCGTCGATTTCCTCGCCGAGCACGGGCTGACGCCGGAAGGCATCCGCCGCTTCTGGCTGCACCAGGCCAATGCGCGCATGAACGCCATGATCCTGAAACTCGCCTTCGGCCATGAGGTCGGCCACGATCGCGCGCCGATGGTGCTCGATCGGCTTGGCAATACGGCGGGCGCCGGCGCGGTCGTCGCCCTGGCGGAGAACCATGCCGACATGAAGGCAGGCGATTTCGGCCTGCTGTGCGCCTTCGGCGCCGGCTATTCCATCGGCGGCGCGCTGCTGAGGATGATGTGACCGGGACGGCCCCGATGTTCGATCTGTTGCCGACCGGGGCAGGGGACGAGATCGTCCCGGTGCGAAAGCTCGCGGCGCGTGTCGCCGGGATCTACAGCGCGACGGGCGATCATTTCGAGACGCGCGCGGTCGATGAACTGGTGTTCGGCCTCGCGGGCATAGAAGGCGATTTCCACGCCGGCATGACGCGCCGCGCCGGCGGCCGCGAGCCGTGGTATGCACGCGGCACCGAGATGCGCAACGCGCGCCAGATTTCCCTCGTCGCGGCGGACGAGATGGCGGTGGTGGCCGCCCGCATGGGCATCGCGGCCATCGAGCCGGAATGGGTCGGTGCCAACCTCGTCATCGCGGGCGTGCCGAACCTGTCCATGCTGCCGGCCGGAACGCTGCTGTTCTTCAAGGGCGGCGCCACGCTCAAGATCGATGCGCAGAACCATCCCTGCCGCTACGCCGGGCGCCTGGTGGCGGAGCGCGCCGGCATGGCCGATCCGGAAGCCGGCGCGCTCGCCTTTGCCAAGCTGGCGAAGCGGTTGCGCGGGCTGGTCGCCTGGGTGGAGAAACCCGGCATCGTCAGGGCCGGCGAGGCCGTTTCCGTGCGCATTCCAGAACAGTGGATCTATCGCGGCTGAGAACCAGCGGTTTCAGGGATAGCGCACCGCCGTCGACCAGGCGGGGTCGTCGTGCCGTTCCCAGTAGAGCGCCTTCAGCCGCGCGGTTATCGGGCCGACCGTGCCGCCGGCGACCGGCGCACCGTCGATCCGCGTCACCGGCATGATGCCGCCGGCCGTCGAGGTGATGAACACCTCGTCCGCGCCTTTGAGGGCGGGCACGGAAAGGGCGGCAGCGCTGGCCGGCAGGCCGATCTCGGAGCTAAGGTCGAAGACGGTCCGGCGGGTGATGCCGGGCAGCACGCCCACGGCCGGCGTCGTCAGCGCGCCATCCTTGACGGCGAAGACGTTGAAGCCCGGGCCCTCGGCGACATTGCCGTCGAAATCGAGGAGCAGCGCGGTCTCGGCGCCCCGGTCGTAGGCGTCGTAGAGGCCACGCACGAGGTCGAGCCAGTGGTAGTTCTTGATCGCCGGGTCGACCGTTGCCGGCGGGATGCGCACGCGGTCGCTGATGGCGACGTGAAGGCCGCGTTCCATCTGCTCGGCGTTGGCGACGGAGCGGAAGGGGACGGCGAAGGCCATGAAGCGGTTCACCGCGTCGCGCGGATCGCGGCTGAAGGTCGGCGAGGCGCCGCGCGTGCACAGCATTTCGACATAGGCGCTGCGATGGCCGGAAAGCGCCACGCAGTCGTGCAGGATGCCGGCCACCGCCTCGCGGTCGAACGGGATGCTCATGCGCAACAGCTTGAGCCCGCCGAAAAAGCGCTCGATATGCCGGTCCAGCCTAAAGAAGCGGCCGTTCCACACATGCACGGTGTCGTAGGTCGCGTCGGAATGCAGGAAACCGTAGTCGAGGACCGAAACCTTGGCCTCTGACATCGGCACGAACTGCCCGTCGAGAAAGGCGACGCCCTCGGGATAGGCGTGCGGATCGGCGTGGCGCTCGACGAGGCGCGGCAGCGGCCTCGACGGCGTGACAGGCTGGTCCATGCTCTCTCCCTTTGTTCGTCGTTCCTGTGAAGGTGGGCCGTTATGGCGGCGGGTCCAAGCGACAGATGCCGCTATCCTATGAGCCATGCCGGCTCAGGCGTCCTCGTCGTCCGGGTCGAGCAGGCGGGTGGCACGCCAGGACGTCAACACGGCGTTGATGCGGTCGATGACGAAGAAGCGGGCGGCGTCGCGGTCGTAGCCTTCCGCAAGGAGCGTCTCGTAGTCGGTGTGGGCGTGACGGACATGGGCGACCGTCGCCAGCCAGGCCGCGACGGAGGGCGGCAGCGCCTTCATGTGGACGGCACCGGCATCGGCACGGATCTTTTCGATGTCGGCATAGGGCGCCATCGGCAAGAGCAGTGTCAGCGCCTTGGCGAGCGCGCGGCGGCGACCGGTCGGCGCGCTCATCCGTCCGCTCTTTCGACCACGGCGTCCGGCACGGAATCGGCGGAGGCGAAATAGGGCTTGATGTCGATGACCGGCGTGCCGTCCAGCACGTCGATGGCCTCCAGGTCGAGCCGGCCGGATTCAGCGTCGATGCCGAAGAGCCGTACGACGTGCAGGCCGACCGGATTGGGCCGGACTGGGGAACGCAGGGCGAAAACGCCTTTGGGTTCCGTGGCATGGCGCGGTTTCTGGACAATCAGATTCCGTGGCGCGTGATGCAGCCATGTGAGGATGGCGACATGGCTGACGCCTTCCAGCCCGGCGAGGCCGGCGCGATAGGGCGCATCCACGATCAAGGTCGCCGGCCGGCCAGTTTCACGCGCGGCGCGCATGTTCTTCGGGCAGTCCTCGCGGCGCGTCCACGGCGAGGCGATGCTGCCGATGAAGACGATATTGGCGTCCGCCGGCATCGTCGCCGGATCGGCTTCGAGTTGCCGTTCGCCTTCGCGGTTCTCAAACATCGCGCCCTCCCGGCTGTTTCCTGTTCGCACGCCAGCGCCGTTTTCCTTTCCGGCCGCGACATTGGCGATTGCATCGTGCGCGAAATCGACATAAAGATATGTTTATATCTTTTCGGAGACTTGCCGCATGCATGTCGCGCTCGACACGATGGTAGATATATTGAAGGCGGCGGCCGAATCCAGCCGGCTGCGCATCCTCGTGCTGCTGTCGCGCGGGGACCTCACCGTCTCCGACCTCACCGAAATCCTCGGCCAGTCGCAGCCGCGCGTGTCGCGCCATCTCAAGCTGTTGCTGGAGGCGGAACTGATCGGCCGCTATCAGGAGGGATCGTGGGCGTTCTTCCGCCTGTCGGATGCCGACTGGGCGCGCGAATTCGTGCTCAGCTTGGTCGCCGACATCCGCGCCAGCGACCCGCAGGTGGAGCGCGACTTCGAGCGGCTGGCGGCCGTCAAGCGCCGCCGGCAGGAGCGCGCCGCCGAGTATTTTTCCTACAACGCGGCGAGCTGGGATGAGCTGCGTTCGCTGCACGCGCCCGACAAGGCGGTGGAAGCGGCCCTTTTGAAGCTGGTCGGCAAGCGGCCGTTCCAGTCCATGCTCGACCTCGGCACCGGCACCGGGCGCATCCTCGAAATCTTTTCGCCGCTCTACCGGCGCGGCATCGGCATAGACATGTCGCGCGAGATGCTTTCGGTGGCGCGCGCCAATCTCGACAAGGCGGGTGTCGCCAACGCGCAGGTGCGGCAGGGCGATATTTTTTCGCCGCCGGTGGAACGCGACGCCTTCGACCTTGTCACGATCCATCAGGTCCTGCACTACCTGGACGATCCGGGCCGGGCGATCGCCGAGGCAGCGCGGCTGCTGCGCCCGTCCGGGCGGCTCGTCATCGTCGATTTCGCGCCGCACGCGCTGGAATTCCTGCGCAACGACCATGCTCACCAGCGGCTCGGCTTCTCCGACCGGCAGATCGCCGACTGGTTCGCTGAAGCGGGGTTGGAGTTGGAGGAAAGCCAGGATTTCGAGCCGCGCCCCGGCACCGGCGCGAAGCTCACCGTCAAGCTCTGGCTCGGCCGCGACCGCCGCATGCTGATCGCCGATCCGTCCAACGATGCCCAAGCCAATAGGGAAGTCGCCTGATGAGCCAGTTCCGCTTTTCACGCCGGCCTGACATCGGCGACAAGATTCGCGTCTCCTTCGAGTTCTTCCCGCCGAAGACCGACGAGATGGAGGCAAGGCTGTGGGAGACGGTGACGCGGCTGGAGCCGCTCAAGCCGAATTTCGTCTCCGTCACCTACGGAGCCGGCGGCTCGACGCGCGAGCGCACCGCCCGCACCGTCAAGCGCATCCTTGACCAGTCCGCCCTGGCGCCGGCCGCGCACCTGACCTGCATCGACGCCGACAAGGAGAGCGTCGACCAGGTGATCCGGCAGTTCGTCGATCTCGGCGTCACCCGCTTCGTGGCGCTGCGCGGCGATCCGGCGGCCGGCGTCGGCACGCGCTACCGGCCGCACCCGGGCGGCTACGCCAACGGCGCCGACATGGTGGCAGCGCTGAAGCGGCACGGCGATTTCGACATCTCGGTTTCCGCTTACCCGGAAAAGCATCCCGAAAGCCCGGATTTCGCCACCGATATCGAGATGCTGAAGCGCAAGGTGGACAATGGCGCAACGCGCGCCATCACGCAGTTCTTCTTCGACAACGACATCTACGAGCGCTACGTCGAGCGGGTGCGGCGGGCCGGCATCTACATCCCGATCGTGCCGGGCATCCTGCCGGTCCACAATATCCGGCAGGTGGCGAATTTTTCCGCCCGTGCCGGCGCGCATGTGCCGCCGTGGCTCTCGGAGCGCTTCGAGGGACTGGACGACGACCCGCAGACGCACGCGCTGGTGGCCTCGGCGGTCGCTGCCGAACAGGTGCTTGACCTGGTCGAACGCGGCGTCAGCGACTTTCATTTCTACACGATGAATCGCGCCGATCTCGCCTTCGCCATCTGCCACATGATCGGCATCCGGTCGCAGCCGCCGACACAGGGGATCGGCGCGGCGGCGGGGTCGGCCGCGGCCTAAAGCATGTCTCCCGAAAGTGGGACCCGGTTTCGGGATAAAGACATGCGTAAAATCAAGAATCTAAAGCGTGCGAGCGAACCTGAAAGATCGCGACACGCTTTAGGTCGCACGCCTCCCGCAGAGAAGCGAAGAATCAAAAAGGCCGGGTAAAAACCCGGCCTTTTCAGTGACTTGGAGTGTGCCGTCCAGGTTATCTTCCTACTGGCGGGTTATGGAAGAACCCCCACGATAAGGGCACCGATGAATGCAAACGCAAAACAAATCATCAGAGCGTTAAGTGGCTTGGTCAGTCCCATGGATAGCCTCCTCTGATAAAGCTATGGCAGGAATCTAGGGGCATTTGGGCCACAGGCAAGGACAAAATGTGCTGCAATGCGACAGCATTGTGGAATTTCCGACCAACCGTACCCGGTTGCCCATTGAAATTCCTGATCAATCGCCGGCTATCGACTTGTGCAAAAATTGTGACGAACCGCCTTATTTTCGTATCAGCAATTGCCCGTCGATGGTGACGAGGCCGAGCGCGATCAGCACCATGCTTCCGGTTGCAGCCGTTCAGGTCGCCGATTCCGCTCCCCGCTCCCGCATCAGGCTCAGAAACTCCTCCTGCGCGCGGGTCAGGTGCCGTTCCTTGTGACGGATGGCGAGGAACTGCCGGGGCGGCAAGGCGAGCGGGACCTGGACGAGGTGTCCGGCCGCCACGGCGGCGTCGGTCACGACGCGCGACAGCACGGTTGCGCCGGCACCGGCGATGACGGCGCTGCGCACGGCCTCGTTCGACGGCAATTCGAAGGCGACGTCGAGCCCGCTTGGCTCCAGACCGAAGCCGCGCAGCGCCTCCTCGAATACGGCGCGCGTGCCGGAACCGCGCTCGCGCAGGACCCAGCGCGTTGCCGTCAGTTCGGCGGCGGCGACGGCTGTTCGGCCGGCCCAGGCGTGGCCGGCACCCACCACCAGCACCATCTCGTCGTCCGCCGCCGGCAGGATCGACAGGGCAGGGTCGTCTATGCCGCCTTCGACGAAGCCGAGGTCGGCCAGTCCGTCATGGATGGCTGCGGCCACCTGCTCCGTGTTGCCGATGGTCAGGCGCATGGTGATGCCGGGAAAGCGGGCCTGGTAGCGGTGCATGATGCCGGGCAGCCAGTAATTGGAGATGGTCTGGCTGGCGATCAGATGCAGCGAGCCGCGCTTCAGGCCGGCGAGATCGGCCAGCACGGCCTCGGCCGACGCGGCGCGCGCCAGCACCGCTCGCGCCTCCGCCAGGAACAGCCGGCCGGTCTCGTTCAACTCGATGCGGCGGCCGACGCGGTTGAAGAACCGCGTCGCGTGCCGCGCCTCGAGTGCCGCTATGGCGGCACTGGCGGCCGATTGGGTCAGGTTGAGGTCACGGGCGGCGCGGGTCAGATGTTCCCGCTCGGCCACGGCGACGAAGATGCGCAGCTGTTCGAGCGTCACTGCAGGCTCCCGGCAAGGGTCGTGCCGGGAGCACGAATGCGGTTCAATCCATTGCCAGGATCAGCGACAGGCTGAAGCCGGCGATGAATAGGAAGGCTGCGAGGCCCAGCAGCAGCGGACGCAGGCCCTTGGCCTTCAGCTTGCGGATGTCGGTTTCCAGGCCCATGGCGGCAAGCGCGGTGCTGAGCAGGAAGGTCGTGACGGTCGAGGCGACGGCCGTCGCGGCAGGCGGAAGCGACAGGACGCTGTTCAGCGCCACGACGGCGATGAAGCCGAGCACGAACCACGGAATGGGCGTCCTGGCGGTCTCGGCGCGGTCGCCGGTCCTGCCGGCGCGGCGGGCTTCGGCGAAGCCGAGGCAGAGCACCACCGGCGCCAGCAGCATGACGCGGCTGAGCTTGGCGACGGTGCCGAACTCGCCGGCCGTCTGGCCGCCCTGGAAGGCGGCGGCGACCACCTGGGCGATCTCGTGGATCGAGGCGCCGGCCCACAGGCCGTAGGCATGCGGCGAAAGCCCGAGCACCGTCGGAAGCAGCGGATAGGCGAACATGGCGATGGAGCCGAAGACCGTCACGCAGGCGACCGCATAGGCGACATCCTCGTCGGCGGCGCGGGTGACGGAACTGGCGGCGATCACCGCCGAAGCGCCGCAGATCGCGGTGCCGGCGGCGATCAGCTGAGCGAGCTTGCGTTCCACGCCCATCGCCCTGCCGAGGCAGATCGTGAACAGGAAGGTGGCGCAAAGCGTCGCCGCGATGACGGCGAGGCCACGCACCCCCACTTCGGCGACCTGCGCCGCCGTCAGTTGCAGGCCGAGCAGCACGATGGCCAGCCGCAGCACCGGCCGCAAGGCGAACCGCACGCCTGGCTTCGCCCAGGCCGGCGTGCCGACGAGGTTGTGGAAGACCAGCCCGATCAGGATCGCCAGGATCATCGGGCTCAGTGCCGAGACGCCCGGCACCAGCCGCAGCGCAAAAGCTGCCAGCGCGATCGTCGCCGTCAGCGCCAGGCCGGGCAGCAGATCCCGGGCGAGACTTGCCCGGCCCGGCCCGGCGGCCTGCGGCGCATGAAGGGTCTCGTCCGGCAGGCGACGTGCTGCGGGAGGTGGCGTATAAGCATTCATGGCTGACAGTCCGTTTGTTTTCAGCCATGCTGTCGCTCATTCCGAAACATCGATCCAATTCATTATATCGCTTTGATCATTCTATGGAAGCGAATGATCAGGAAGTGGCGGCAGGCGGTTTTCCTCGTCCGCCGCTTGCCCTAGATTGCCGCTCCATCGCCCGAGGAAACGTCCATGCAACGATTCGACAATGCCCGCGAGGCGGCGCTGGCGCTTCGGCCCGACGACCCCGTCTACTGCTTCCGGCCACAGGTGCTGAAGACGGATGCCCGGCGTTTCATGGAGATGTTTCCCGGCAGAACCGCCTATGCGGTCAAGACCAACGGCGAGCCGATCGTGCTGAAGGCGTTGGCCGAGGCCGGCGTCACCGTCTTCGACGTCGCCTCGCCGGGCGAATTCGCCGCCGTTCGAGCCGTCTCGCCGAATGCCGAAATGCTCTACATGCATCCGGTCAAGGCGCAGTCGCACATAAGGCTGGCGCTTGAGGAATACGGCATCCGCGTCGTCGCCATCGACCACGAGGACGAGATCACCAAGCTGACGCGGGTGGTGCGCGCGCTCGACATCGATCCCGGCGCCATCACGGTGTTCGTGCGCGTGCAGACCAAGGGCCATGCCGCCTACGAACTGTCGAAGAAGTTCGGCGCCGGGCCGGCGAACGCTGTGGAACTGGCGGAACGGCTCAACCGGACGGGCTACAAGGTCGGGCTTTGCTTCCATGTCGGCAGCCAGATCGAAGACCCCGATACCTACGAGCGGGCGTTGGCCTCCGCTGACTGGGTGCGCAACCGGCTGACCTTCGACCTGGCCGGGCTTGATGTCGGCGGCGGCTTTCCGGCCGAATACGGCCACGATCCGAACCGCAAGGCGGTCGAGATGCCCTCGCTCGGCCAGATCATGTCGCGGCTGTCGGGCGACCTTACGGAATATGGCTTCGCCGACATGCCGCTGGTGGCCGAGCCCGGCCGGGTGATCGTGGCGCGCTGCCTGTCGCTGATCGTGCGCGTGCTCATGCGCAAGGGCAGGCGGCTCTACATCAACGACGGCATCTGGGCCTCGCTGTCGGATTCGTGGACCGGCAAGATCACGCTGCCGGCGCGTTTCATTCCCGATCCGGCGATCCGCAACCGCAACGGCTCGGAAAAGAATATCGTGCCGTTCAAGGTGTGCGGCGCGACCTGCGATTCCGTCGATATCCTGTCACGCCCATTCTGGCTGCCGGAAACGGTGGACACCGGCGACTGGATCGAGATCGGCCATATCGGCGCCTATTCCCTGTCGTTGAGGACGCGCTTCAACGGCTTCTATCCCGACACCTTCGTCGAGATCGCCACGCCGTTCGACGAGGGCGACGCGCCGCAGGGATTTGCCAGCCTGGAGACGATGGCGGATTAGGGGTGTAAGGCAATAAGGCGACAAGGCCGTAACTGCCCTAGACCCTTGCCGTTTCTCCTCACGCCAACCCGAAAAACAGGGCAATCGACCGATTCGTGGCGAGAAGTGTTGCGTCATCGACGCGTCCAAAGGATTTTCCGATCCGGTCGCGTCGCACCGTCATCGCCTTGTCGATCATGATCTGGGACGTGGCCCGCAAGCCGTTCTGCTGGGTGGGATCGATGGTGAGCCGCAAGAGCGGCGCTTCGACCAGCGTGCTGGATAAAAGCAGCACCGTCACGGTTCCGACTTCATCGAAGCGGTCGGACTGAATAACGAGAGCAGGGCGGGGTTTTCCGAAATCGCCGGGCACGGCGACGGTGACGAGGTCGCCGCGTCTCATTCTCCGTCGCCGGCAATGTCGGCCAGCGCATCGTCCAGGAACGCTGCCAGTTCCAAATCATGGGCGTCGGCGTTGGCGACCAGCATGGATTGGCGCCGGCATTCCTGCGCAAAGCCGGGGCGTCGCGTATCCGGGACCCAGATCTGCAACGGGCGCAACCCTGCGGCGCGCATCGCCTCGCGGCGTCTCTGCACACGCTGATTGACGGAAGCCGGCATCGTTACCATTCCTGTTTCGTTACATGTAACGATCCGGGATCGAAATGTCAAAACAAGAGAAGCCGATGGGGCGTCAAAGCTTTCCCAGCAGTTCCGCTGTCGGCCAGCCGTCGACGGGCAGGCCGAGCCGTATCTGTTCCTGACGCACGGCCTCGCGGGTGTTGGTGCCGAGGATGCCGTCGACGGTACCGACGTCATAGCCGCGCGCTTCGAGCTTCGTCTGCAATGCCTTCATGCCGGCCTGGTCGAGGCCGGGATCGGGATTGCGGGGGTTGTAGGCCGGCGCGCCGGCGAAGCGCGAGGCAAGCACCGCCGCCGTCAGTGCATAGGTCGCCGACTGGTTCCACTCGATATAGACGTCGTAGTTCTCGTAGGTGAGGAAGGCCGGACCCTTGTGGCCCATCGGCAGCACGATGCCGGCTTTCAGACCGTTGTCCTGAAGGGGGGAGCCGTCCGGCCGCGTCACGCCCCATTCGGCCCATTGCGAGAGCGGCAGCTTGTTGGTGCGGCCGGTCTGGCTCCAGTCCATGACCTCGGGCACGCGTATTTCCTCGATCCAGGGCTGGTTGGCCTTCCAGCCCTTCATCTGGACTTTCTTGGCTGTCGTCATGATGACGTCGGGCACGCTGTTGCGCAGGTCGACCTTGCCGTCGCCGTCGCCGTCGACGCCGTCGGCGAGATAGTCGATCGGCAGCATCTGCGTCTGGCCGATCTCGCCGGCCCAGGCGCCTTGCACGTCCGCGGGCACGGTACCGCGGTCGATCAGCGTCAGCAGTGGGACCAACTGCGGCCTGAACACCTGCGGGCGGCGGCAGTCGTGCGCAAGCGTCACCAGCGCGCTCAGCGTGTGGAAATCGCCCTGCACCGCGCCGAAATCCGTCTCCAGCGCCCAGAAGGCGGTGACGATAGGGGCGGGCACGCCGAATTCGGCCTCGGCGCGGGCGAAGACGTCGGCGTATTTCTTCAGGTTTGCGGCACCCTGTTTCAGCCGGTAGGCGGAGATCATGCGGCCGGAGAACTGGATGAAGGTTTGCGTGAAGACGCCCTGCGCGCGGTCGCGGGCAAGCACCTTCTCGTCGATGGTCGCCGCTTCCAGCGCGTCGAGCCCGGCCTGGCCGACGCCGGCAGCCTTGGCCTCGGCGGCGACGCCCTGCTTCCAAGCCTCGAAATCGCCGCCGCAGGCGACGGACGGCGCCGTTGCGGGAGCTTCCTGCGCGAAGGCGATCGCCGTGGTGCAGGCGGTGCCCGCCAGAAGCAGCGCCAAAGCCAGCCGGTGGCACCTGAACGTGATGCGCGGGGACATCGCTTTCCTTCCGAACCTGTCGAGCCGAGCGAGGCGGGCGTCCGCTCTCATCACTTCTTCAAGGATCGGGCTGCGATCCCGCGCTCCGAAAAGCAGGCGGCAGGGGCCCTGTCAACGGGTGTTCTGCCGCAGCCATGTGCGCCAGGCGGACTCGGAGCCGTTGAAAACGTTGATGTCCGACTTGCCGGGCATGCCGGGAACGAGGCCCGTCCCGGTGTACTGCCAGAAGGTGAAGGGGTGGCTGCCGTATTTCTCGCGCGGGTGGCCGGCGACCGAGCGCAGCCAGTAGGGATAGCCGCGGAAGGTGGAAAGGTCGTTGTCGTCGAAGAAGTCGACCGAGGTGTAGATGATCGGCTTCTTGCCGTAGTGGCGTTCCACCATGGTCAGGAAGGTTTTCATCTCTGCACGCACGGTTGCGGCCGGCGGCCTGGTCTTGCAGGTCGGCGAATGCGGGTTCCATTCCATATCCAGCACAGGCGGCAGGGCGCCGCGCTCCCTCGGCACATGGTCGATGAACCACTGGGCCTGTCCGCTCGCCGGCCGGCAGAAATAGAAGAAATGGTAGGCGCCGCGCGGAATGCCGGCCGCGCGCGTGCCGGCCCAGTGGCGCTCGAAATTCTCGTCGTAGCGGTCGCCGCCCTCCGTCGCCTTGACGAAGGCGAAGGAAATGCCGCTGGCTTTCGCTGCGCTCCAATCGATGTTGGTCTGGTATTTGGCGACGTCGGTGCCGTGGACGGCGTAGGTCCAGGGCGCGCCGCTTTCCCATTCGTGCGGGTCGGCGTCGGCGAATCGCGGTGCGCGCACCGCCACCGTCGGCGTCTCGGAGCCGGAAGGCGCGAGGTCGGCGAGCCCGCCCGCGGTCGAACAGGCGGCGAGCGTGACCAGTGCTATCAAAGCCGCGAAACGGCGCATGACTTCTCCCGACCCCCAGACGTGTCCAAGGCCGGTGCCAGCCGGCCGCTGGTGGGTTCAATCCTGTGGTGACCCTGCGATCCCCCGGCGAACGGCAGCCCCACGCACACCGTCCTGTCTCTTAGCGTCATCGGCCATCATGGTTGATTTTCGGTTGATGGCGCTCGACATGCCGGTCGATTTGCGGGAGCAATGGCGGCAAATCGATGGCGGAATCGCTCGGCGGGGAGGCGACATGGGTGTTGTGCTGACGGGGCTCAAGTGGCTTGTCCGGCTGGTGGTGGTGGCCGCCGTCGGCCTGTTCGTCTGGCTCTATCTCGCGCCGCCGGACCTGATCCGCGTCGGCTCGGGCTACAGCGCCAAGATCGTCTGCTCCAACGTCTTCCTCGCCGGGCGCGACCCCGGTGAGGTGCTGGCGGTCGACGTGCAGGCGCCGGGCCATCCCTTGCTGAAGCTGATGAAGGTGAATGTCGACCGCGAGGCAGGCACAGTCTCGGCTGGGCTGTTGTGGGTCCTTGGCAGGAGCGTCGCGGTGGCGCGCGAAGGCTTCGGTTGCGCAAACGCGCCGGACGGCAATGTCGAGGCGGTGAAGGCGCTCGGCGCCACCGTGCCGCCGGCGGCCGCGCCGGACACCGAGGCGGTGTGGCCTGAGGGCGAGCGGGTGGATGCCTCGCAGGATCCGGCACTGGCGGCGGTCCTCGACGATGCCGCGCTGGCGGGCGAGGGGATGCGCGCCATCGTGGCAGTCAAGAACGGCCGCATCGTCGGCGAGCGCTACGGCGAAGGCTTTTCTGCAGCCACCCCGCTGCTCGGCTGGTCGATGACCAAGACGGTGAACGCCGCCCTCATCGGCACGCTGGTGAAGGACGGGCGCATGAGCCTCGACGCGAAAGGTCTCTTCCCGGCCTGGAAGGCGGACGGGCGCGCGGAAATCAGCCTCGCCGACCTGATGGCGATGTCGAGCGGGCTTGCCTTCAACGAGGACTACGGCGACGTCACGGACGTCACCCGCATGCTCTATCTGGAGACCGACATGGCGGATTTCGCCGCTGCCAAGCCGCTGGCGGAGAAGCCGGGCACGGTTTTCAACTACTCCAGCGGCACCGCCAACATGCTGTCGCGGCTGTGGCAGGATGCGATCGGCGATCCAGCGAAGGCGCTGGCGTGGCCCAGGCAGGCGCTGTTCGATCCGCTCGGCATGCGCTCGGCCGTGCTGGAAACGGACGAGCACAGTACCTTCGTCGGTTCCTCCTACCTGTACGCCACCGCGCATGACTGGGCGCGCTTCGGCCAGTTCCTCCTTCAGGACGGCGTGTGGAACGGCAACCGCATCCTGCCGGACGGCTTCGTCGGCTGGATGCACGAGCCGGCGGCGGCCTCGAAAGCCTATGGCAAGGGTCAGGTGTGGATCGAGGCGCCGGGCGACGAGGACAAGCCAGGTGCCGGCGTCGCAGGCGGCCTGCCGGCCGATACCTTCTGGCTGGAAGGGCATGACGGGCAGACGGTCGCCGTCATTCCATCGGAGCAGCTTGTCGTGGTGCGTATGGGGCTGACGCCGTCCAAGCTCCGCTATCGCCCGCAGACGCTCGTGCTGGCGCTGATGCAGGCGCTGAAGTAGCGGGGGGACAGTCGCACGATCTCCTGTCGCAGATCACAAGTTCGTGAATGCTGTTACAGCGCGAAACGCAATGTGACGAAACCGGACGCCGGCGGCCGCATTTTGGTGTCGACCGCCCGTTAAATGACTGACTGGGCGTTGTTTGCGAAGGAGAGAGATATGAGGAAGCTCATTTTCGCGTCGGTTTCGGCGTTGGCCCTGCTGGCCGTTGCTGCGTGCAGCGACAGCGGCAGCGGGTCGGACAGCACAACCACCCAGAGCACCACGCCGCCTGCGACCGAGCAGCCGGCCCCGGCGACGCCCGAGGCGACCCCGCCGGCCGACAACACGATGCAGCCGCAACCGGCGCCCAGCTCGCCCGCCCCGGCGAACTGAGCGCGGATGCCCTGATCCGATCGGGAAGGCCGGCCTCCTGCCGGCCTTCTTTTTGGCCGGGAGCGTTGCCGTATCGCCCCTGCGCGTTCACTGCATCGTGACGAGCGGAACCGGTCTGCAAAAACGTCCTGCTTGATAGGCGCATGCCGTGGCCCTAAAAGGGCGCGCATGTCGATTTGGGGCCGTATCGGCGATTTCATCGCCCGCCTGTCGTCTTCCGCCTCGTCGGGGATCGCCGAGATGGTGGAGGCCGTGCGCACGGTCTTTGCCGGCGATGCCGAGCTCAGGCGGCGCGTCGCCTTTTCGGTGGCGATGATCGCGCTGTCGGCCAAGATGGCGAAGGCCGATGGTATCGTCACGCAGGACGAGATCCGCGCCTTCCGCGAGATTTTCGAGGTCCCACCCGAGGAAGCGCGCAACGTCGCGCGTCTCTACGATCTCGCCAAGCGCGACGTCGCCGGCTACGAGGCCTATGCGGCGCAACTGGCGCGACTGTGCGGGTCCGGCCACCGCAACTGCATGATGCTGGAAGACATCCTCGACGGCCTGTTCCACATCGCGACCGCCGACGGCGTGCTGCACGAGCGGGAAGGGCGCTTCCTGCATCATGTCGCCGAGATTTTCGAGATCGAGGAAAACCACTACCAGACGATCATGGCCCGCCATGTCCATCTCGGCGAAGGCGATCCCTACGTTGTGCTGGGGATAGAGCGAGGCAAGCCGTTCGCCGAGATCAAGACGCGCTACCGCCAGCTCGTCGCCGCCAACCATCCCGACCGGCTGATCGCGCGCGGCCTGCCGCAGGAATTCATCCGGATCGCGACCAAACGCCTGGCGGCGATCAACGCCGCCTACGAGATGATCGAGCGGGATCTGGCGCCCGCATGAGCGGGTTCGCGGCCGACCAGCCGGGCGCCGAGGTGCGGCCGTCGCCGAATTTCGGGGCGCGGCGCGGGCCATCTGCGCCGGACACGCTGATCCTTCACTATACGGGCATGGCGACCGGACGGGCGGCCGAGGACTGGCTGTGCGATCCCGGGAGCGAGGTATCCTCGCACTATCTCGTGCATGAGGACGGCCGCATCGTGCAGATGGTGCGCGAGGCCGATCGCGCCTGGCATGCCGGCAAGAGCTTCTGGCACGGCGTCACCGACATCAACTCCTGCTCGGTCGGCATCGAGATCGTCAATCCGGGCCATGTGCTGGGCTACAGCGCTTTCCCCAGGCGGCAGGTGGAGGCGGTGATCGCACTCAGCGCCGGCATTTGCGAGCGCCACGGCATCCGGCCCGAGCGGGTGCTGGCGCATTCCGATGTGGCACCGGGGCGCAAGATCGATCCGGGCGAAAAATTTCCCTGGCGGCGGCTTGCCGAAGCCGGCGTCGGCCGTTTCGTGCCAGCCTCGCCGATCCGGCAGGGCGCGGCGCTGGCTGAGGGCGATGCCGGTGGCGCGGTCGAAGAACTCCAGACGCTGCTTTCGCTCTACGGCTACGGCATCGACATCACCGCCGTCTTCGACGACCGCACGCGGGTGGTGGTGGAAGCCTTCCAGCGGCATTTCCGCCCCCGCCGCGTCGACGGCATCGCCGACGGCTCCACGCTGCGGACGCTTCGTCGTCTGGTCGCTACAGCCGCCGCGTAACGGCCTTCAAGCAATCGCTGTATTAGTTCCGGATTACATCCTGTCACGCAAAGTGACTTGAGCGGTCATTTTTGGCGCTCATTCGCCCTGCAAGTGACGGCTTCCCGCCGATGCCGGCCACGATCCCCAACGTCCGGCATCTATCAGAACAAGCACCGCGCGCCGCCCCGTCGCGCGGCCAGCCAGAACAGGACTTCATGTACAGATTGCCCGTTTTTGCGGCAGCTCTCGCTGCCGGCGTGATCGTTTTTGCCATCGGTTCGGCGAATGCCGCTCCTTCCGCCGGAAGAAACGGATTTTCGCAGCAGCCAGTGGTTTCCAAGCCGGCGGAAACCGCCAAGAAGCAAACCTCCAAGATCCATGCCGAAAAGCATAGGGCGGCAGGCAAGCGCACGGCGGCGGTGAAGGCGAAAAAGGCTGCGAAAGGCAAGGTTGCCCGGCGCAAGTCCATGCGCATCGACATGACGCAGACCGCCTCGATCCGCGCCGACGCAAAAGCCCCGACTGCGGCGGCCGCGCCTGCCGATAGCGGCCGCTACGGCGCGATCATCGCCCGCTATGCCGCCAGCTACGGCGTGCCGGTCTCGCTGGCGAAGGCCGTCATCAGCATCGAGAGCAACTATCGGCCGCATATGACTGGCAGCGCCGGCGAGGTCGGCCTGATGCAGATCAAGCCGGCCACGGCGCGCATGCTTGGCTATACGGGCTCGGTCAAAGGCCTCTACGATCCCGAAACCAACATCAAATTCGGCATGAAATATCTCGCCATGGCGCGCGATCTCGGCGGCGGCACGACCTGCGGCACGATCCTGAAATACAATGCCGGCCATGCGGCGACCCGGATGAATCCGGTGTCGTCGGCCTATTGCCGCAAGGTGAAGGTCCAGATGGCCTCGGCCGGCTCGCCCGCCTGATTTTGCGTGTGAGACAAGAAAGCCGGCATCCCATGCCGGCTTTTTCGTTTGCGTTTTGCCGCGCGAACCCCTTTATACGCCCTGCCAGCCGGCCGGGCGGCCGCATCCGCGACAGCCGAAAGGCTGCGGATGAGGAAAGTCCGGGCTCCATGGAGACACGGTGCCGGCTAACGGCCGGCGGGGGCGACCCCAGGGAAAGTGCCACAGAAAGCAAACCGCCATGCCCGTCCTCCGGGGCGACGCGTGGCAAGGGTGAAAGGGTGGGGTAAGAGCCCACCGCGCGACCGGCAACGGGAGCGGCACGGCAAACCCCACCGGGAGCAAAACCGAATAGGGGCGGTGCGAGGGGCAACCCTCGGGGCTGTTTCCGGCCCAGCCGTCCGGGTAGGTTGCGTGAGACGCGCAGCAATGCGCGTCCAAGATGAATGGCCGCCACGTTCCTGTCTGCAAGGGCAGGGGCCATACAGAACCCGGCTTACAGGCCGGCTGGCATTTTTCCCTCTCGGGTATGGTGGTTTCGTCCTCCTCCGGCGAAATCACCGCTGTTCCAAAGGCTTGCAGCGGTGAGCTTCCGTTTCGGCTCATGATCCTGATGCGATGAATCAAGATTGCCTGAGTGCCGCGCGTCGCTTGAAGCCGGTGCGATTTAATCCTACCATTTCGTGTCTGTAATGGAGGCACGACCATGGGCCAGATCGACAAGCGCAGCATCACCCTCTCGTCCGAACTGGCGACGGCGGTGGACGAGGCCGTCGCAACCGGCGAATACGCCTCGGCCAGCGAGGTCGTGCGCGATGCGCTGAGGCTATGGAAGGAGCGCCGCGACCTGTTCGGCTACACGGTGGAGGAACTCAGGGCGCTTTGGGATGAGGGGGTCGCCAGCGGCGAACCCAAGCCCGGGCCCCCCATCATGGAAAAACTTTTGGCAAAGTATGAAGCGATGGCAAAGCTTCAGGGTGGCCAAGAGTGATCTACTATCTGCTGGATCAAGCTGAAGCGGATCTGGTCGCTATTATGGAATATATTGCTGAGCGAAACCCGGCCGCGGCAGCGCGCGTCCTGCAGTCTTTACACAAACGTTGGGATTTGCTTGCCGACCACCCTTTTTCAGGAAAAGGCAGGGACGATTTGCGACCAGGTGCCCGGTGCGTTGTCGTAGGCCAATATCTGTCGCTTTATCGCGTTACCGATCAAGGTGTGGAAATCGTCCGCGTCCTGCACGGCAAGCGTGATCTGACGGCGGAAAATCTCGAAGACTAGCCGGCCTCAGCCGCCCAACCTGTCCAGCGCCGCCTCGATCGCCTGCCACAGTTCCTCGCCCGGCTCGCAGCCGACGGCAAGCCGCACGAAGCCGGGCGACACGGCGTCGCCACGCTTGGTGCGCCGCTCCGCGCAGGTGTGAACGCCGCCGAAGGAGGTGGCCGAGTGGATCAGCGCGCAGCCCTGGATGAAATCTTCCGCCTTTTCCTCCGAATCCAGCACGAAGCTTATGAGGAAGCCGAAGCGCTCCATCTGGACGCGGGCGAGGTTGTGCGAGGGATCGTCCGGCAGGCCGGGGAAGCGGATCGAGCGGACGGCTGGATGCGCCTTCAGGCGCGGGGCGATCAGTTCGGCATTGTCGCACATACGCTCGAAGCGCAGTTCAAGCGTTTCCAGCCCGCGATGCAGCAGCCATGCGTCGAAGGGGCTGGGGATGGACCCCGTCGTCTTGCGCCAGTCCTGGATGGCGGTGACGATCTCCGGGTCGCGGCTGGCGACATGGCCGAACAGCACGTCGGAATGGCCGTTCGGCGCCTTGGTGTCGGCGGCGAGAACGATGTCGGCGCCAAGGTCGAGCGGGCGCTGGCCGAAGGGCGTCATGGTCGTGTTGTCGACGACGAAAAGGCCGCCGGCCGCATGCACCGCTTTCGCCACGGCGGCGATGTCGCAGATATCCAGCCCGGGATTGGCCGGCGTCTCGGCATAGACCAGCCGGTAGCCGTCGAAACCGCCGTCGAGGAAGGACGCGGTCGGGCGCACATCGAAATCGACGCCGAAGGCGCGCAGCCGCTCGGCGACGAGGCGGGTGGTGGGGTAGCCGTCCGACGACAGAAGGATGCGGTCGCCGGCCTTCACCAGGGCGAACAGCACCGCGGAGATCGCCGCCATGCCGGAGGGGAAGCCGACGCAGGGCGCATCCTCCAGATGCCCCAGCATGTCCTCCACCGCCGTCCATGTCGGGTTGGAGAAACGACCGTATTGATGGAAGCCGGTGGAGTCGCCCGGCGAATGGAAGATCGAGGCCATCGTCAGCGGCAGCGGGATCGCGTCCCCGCGCTTCAGGCCATCATCGCGCAGGTGGACGAGGCTGGCGGCGCGTGCCTTCGACGATCGATTGGGCGACGACCGATCCTTGGACGACAGGGACATGGGGAGGCCTTTCTTAAAAATGCCGATCCGGTCCTAGAACTGCCGGCCCGGCGCGGCAAGGGCCGGATGCGCTGAGCGGGCGGCTTAAACACTTCATTAGGCTTAATGGAGGATAAACAGGCGATGCCCCGGAAAGTCGCCCGAAGCGGCTTTCAGCTTATCGTTGTGAAGCTTGTTCCCGTTGACGCCCATAGTGCCCCATGGTATCCCATTTCGACAATCAAGCCTTCGTTCCGTGTCAGGGTGAAGCGTACGCCAAACGGGCCGTCGCGGCGGCTGTCCGTTTGCCGGTTTCAACCTGGGCGGACAACGGAAAAGCTGGGAAGGGGCCGCGCTGCGGCGGCGCGGACGCAACAATGGAAAGGGGTACGGCGGCCTTGGCCTCGGGCGGCGCGGATGCGCTGCAAGGATGGGCTGCCGGAGCATCGAATGGACCGTTTCCTGTCGAGCGCGGTGAACAGGATCGACGCCAAGGGACGGGTGTCGGTGCCGGCGCATTTCCGCTCGGTAGTGCAGAAGCGCGGCTATTCGGACCTCTATGCGCTGCGCTGCCTGGATATTCCGGCGCTGGACGTCGGCGGGCTCGACCTGCTCGACCGCTACGAGCAGCGCATCGCGCAGGAGGATCCGTTCCTGCGGACGGCGGACGACATGTCCTTCTTCTGCCATGGCGACGGCATGTTCCTGAAGCTCGACCAGGACGGGCGCATCACGGTTTCCGATTTCATCCGCGAACACACGGGCATCTCCTCGGAGGTGGCTTTCGTGGGGCGCGGCAATTTCTTCCAGATCTGGGAGCCTTCCCGGCTCGCCGCCTATGGCGCCGAGGTGAGGGCACGGCTGTTGCAGCTTCGGCAGGGGACGAAGCCCGGGGAGCGGCCGGAATGATGGCGGGCCACGGCGATGACCTCCACGCCGTTGGCGGACCGGCCCGCCACATTCCGGTCCTCCTTGCCGAGGTGCTCGCCGCACTTGCCCCGAAGCCCGGCGAGACGATCGTCGACGGCACTTTTGGCGCAGGCGGCTATACGATCGCGATCCTGAATGCCGGTGCTTCCGTGGTGGCCATCGACCGCGACCCCGACGCCATCGAGGCCGGCCGGGCGCTGGAGCAGGAAGCGGCGGGACGCCTGAAGCTCGTACAGGCGCCGTTCTCGACCCTCGACCGGGCGGTGGAGCGCGCCGACGGCGTCGTGCTCGACATCGGCGTTTCCTCCATGCAACTCGACCAGGCCGAGCGCGGTTTTTCTTTTCGCGCCGACGGGCCGCTCGACATGCGCATGGCGCAGGCGGGCATCAGCGCGGCTGACGTGGTCAACAGCTTCAAGGCGAACGATCTCGCCCGCATCTTCGGCCTGCTGGGCGAGGAGAGGCATGCCGGGCGCATCGCCCGCATGATCGAGCAGCGGCGCCAGAAGCGCCCGTTCGAGCGGACGCTGGACCTTGCCGACGCCATCGAGACGCATGTCGGCCGCAAGCCGGGCGACAAGATCCATCCGGCGACCAGGGTGTTCCAGGCGCTGCGCATCTACGTCAACGACGAGCTTGGCGAGCTGGCGAAGGCGCTGATGGCGGCCGAGCGCGTGCTGAAGCCCGGCGGACGGCTCGCCGTGGTGACGTTCCATTCGCTCGAAGACCGCATCGTCAAGCGCTTCATCGCCGAGCGGGCAACGGCGCCGGCCGGCTCGCGCCACATGCCTGAGGCGAAGACGCGGGAAGCGACGTTCGAGAAGCCCGCCCGCGCGGTGACGGCGGGCGAAGCCGAACTCACCGGCAATCCGCGCGCCCGCTCCGCGCGGCTGCGTGCCGCCGTGCGCACCGCGTCGCCTGCCCGCCAGGACGACCTTTCGGCCTTCGGCCTTCCCAGATTGCCCGGCGCCGCCTTGCCGGGAGAGAGGTGAGACAGCGTGTTCCGTACGAGTGACATAGTGCTGATTGCCGTCATGGTCTCGGCCGCCGCCATGACCTACAAGATCAAGCGCGAGGCGGAAGAGCAGCGCGCGCAGGTGCATTACCTGCAGGCGCAGATCCGGACGGAAGAGGACACGATCGACCTCCTGAAGGCCGACTGGAGCCTTTTGACCCAACCGGCGCGCCTGCAGAAGCTCGCCAACATCTACAAGGCCCAGCTCGACCTGGAGCCGGTGGATGGGCATCAGTTCGTGACGCTCGACGACCTGCCGGCGCGGCCGGTCACCATCGAGGAACTGACCGCCGACGGTTCCCGCGGCGCGGCGGACGCCCAGCCCGACCAGACGGTCACCGGAGCGGTGCGATGATCGGTTCGCTGCCCAAATTCAAGGTCAGGCTCCCGGCCAGACTCGCCCTGCCGTTCCGGCGCAAGTCCGGCACTGCCGACGCGAACGCCATCGTCGTCGACGGTGCGCGCAAGGCGACGGGCGGGCGCACCCGCACGCGCGTCGTCATGACCATGGCGGTCTTCCTCGGCATCTATGCGGCGATCGCCGGCCGTCTCGTCTGGCTGGGCTTCCAGGAGCCCGACAATTCCGGCCCGCCGGCCAGCCGCGTGACGGCCTCGCGTCCCGATATCGTCGACCGCAACGGCGAAGTGCTGGCGACCGACATCAAGACGGCCTCGCTCTATGCCGAGCCGCGCCACATCGTCGATGCCGACGAGGCCATCGAGAAGCTCGCCACGGTGCTGCCGGAAATCGACTACGAGCAGACCTACCACAAGCTCAAGAGCGGCGCCGGCTTCGTCTGGCTGCAACGCCAGCTCACGCCCAAGCAGCAGGCCGAAATCCTTCAGCTCGGCATTCCCGGCATCGGCTTCCGCACGGAAAAGCGGCGCTTCTATCCGGCTGGCTCGACGGCGGCCTATATCGTCGGCCTGACCAATATCGACAACCAAGGCATCTCCGGCATGGAGAAGTATATCGACCAGCAGGGCCTGGCCGATCTCCAGCTGTCGGGCCTCGCCGATCCGAAGGACCTGAAGCCGGTCAAGCTGTCGGTCGACCTGCGCGTCCAGCATGTCGTGCATGACGAGATCACCACCGGCATGGAGCGTTTCCATGCCATCGCCGCCGGCGCCGTCGTCTTCAACATCAAGACGGGCGAAGTGGTGGCGATGGCCTCGGTGCCGGACTTCGATCCCAACAACCCCTACAATGCCCAGGACAAGAACCGGCTGAACCGCATGTCGGCCGGCCTCTACGAGATGGGCTCGACCTTCAAGAGCTTCACCACCGCCATGGTGCTCGACGATGGCGACGCGACGCTCAACAGCCGCTTCGATGCCTCCCACCCGCTCAGGGTCGGGCGCCAGACGATCCACGATTTCCATGGCAAGGGCAGGGTGCTGACGCTGCCGGAGGTGTTCATCTACTCCTCCAACATCGGTTCGGCGCGCGAGGCGCTGGCCGTCGGCATCGACGGGCACCGCGCGTTCCTGCACCGGCTTGGCATCCTGGAGCGGATGAACACGGAACTGCCGGAAGTGGCGCGGCCGACCGAGCCGAAGGTGTGGAAGCAGGTCAATTCCATCACCATCGCCTTCGGCCATGGCGTTTCCACCACCCCCTTGCAGACGGCGGTGGGTTGCGCGGCGCTGATGAACGGCTTCCTGATGGAGCCGACCTTCCTCAAGCGTACCGAGCAGGAGGCGATGGAGACGGCCAAGCGCGTCGTGAAGGACAGCACCGTCGCCGCCATGCGCTACGTCTATGCCCTCAACGCCGAGAAGGGGTCCGGCCGCAATGCGCG
>Ga0182738_1001152_pt1 | contig 33883 bp, 34 predicted proteins | sample eDN5th30CBELigMG_FD_128876 | JGI IMG/M metagenome (GOLD analysis project Ga0182738, IMG submission 128876) | Enriched Miracle-Growth compost microbial communities from Emeryville, California, USA - eDNA 5th pass 30_C BE-Lig MG (version 2)... ...
GCGGGGGCCGCCGGCAAGGGACCGTCGGGAGAGACGGGGCAGGGCAAGCAGCCTGGATGAATGCCCGGAGGGGGGAACGAACGATCAGGGGAACGGCGGCGAGGCCAGCCCGCGTCGCGAATTCGCCCGCGCGCCGGCGAATTCACCCGCCCGCGGCCGGGCCGCTAGAGGCTGCCCGCTGCCGGTACGAGGCGGGGATGCCCGCCAGCGCCACGCTGCCGCGCAGCGGTTCGCCCGCCAGGCCGGCGTGCAGCAATTCCCGCGCCTGCATGAGCAGGTCCAGGTCGATGCCGGTGCGCAGGCCCATGCTTTCCATCATGAATACCAGGTCTTCGGTGACGATGTTGCCGGAAGCGCCGGGCGCGAAGGGGCAGCCGCCCAGCCCGGCGAGCGAGGCGTCGAAGCTGCGCATGCCTTCTTCCAGCCCGGCCAGCGCATTGGCCAGGCCGAGCCCCATAGTGTCGTGCAGGTGCAGCTTGTGCAGCCTGGCCCCGACTTCGGCGCGCACGGCCCGCACCAGGGCGCGCACCTGGGCGGGATTGCCGTAGCCCACGGTGTCGGCCAGCACGATGCGGTCGGCGCCGGCCCGGGCCAGTGCCTCGGCCACCGCCACGACGCGGCTCGCCGGCACGGCGCCTTCGATGGAGCAGCCGAAGGCAGTGGCGCAGCCGGCCTCGATCCGCATGGGCCGCGACTGCTTGGCGGCCCATTCGGCGATGGCGGCGACTTCGGCCACTTGCTCCATCGTGCCCTTGCGGGTGTTGGAGCGGCTGTGGCTTTCGCTGACCGACACCGGGACGACGACGGCGTGGGCGCCGGCCGCATGGGCGCGCATGGCGCCCTTCAGGTTGGGGACGAGCGCGCAGATGCAGCTGCCTGCGCGCTGCGCCATGGCGCGCACGACTTCTTCGCTGTCCGCCATCTGGGGCACCAGCGTGGGCGGGACGAAGCTGCCGGCTTCGATTTCCGGGATGCCCGCTTCCAGCAGCTTGTCCAGCCAGGCGATCTTGTCCGCGGTGGCCATGATGGAGGCGGCCATCTGCAGGCCGTCGCGCGGCCCGACTTCGCACACGGTGACGTGCCGGTCGTCCGAAGCGCGGCCGGCCGCGCGGGCTGCGGCCGGGGGCGGCGCATGCGCAGGCGCGCCGGGAAGGGGTGGGCGGCCCGAAAGGCCGCCGGGCGATTGCTGGGTCATGGTCTGCTTTCCGGTAGTGCGGGGTCCGGCCCGGGCCGGCCGGACCCCGGGGACATCGCAGCGGCGTGCGCGCCTGACCGGCCTGCACGCCGGCGGGCCGCTATTGCGCCGTGCTGGCGTGGATGCCGTTCTCCTTGGCGAGTTGGGCCCAGCGCCGGAACTCGTCGTCCAGGAAGGTCTTGAACTCGGGCTGCGTGCTGCCGACCACGTCCACGCCCGCGGTTTCCAGCGCCTTGCGGGTGTCGGGGTCCCGGACGGCCTGCTGGAGCTCGCGGGACAGGCGCTCGACGGTTTCCGGCGGCGTGCCGCGAGGCACGTAGGCGCCGGCCCATTCGAGCACCACGAAGTCGGGGAAGCCCGATTCGACCATGGTGGGCACGTCGGGCAGGCGCGGGTTGCGCTGCGCCGAGGTGACCGCCAGCGCGCGCAGCTTGCCGCCGCGCAGCTGGCCCATGGCCGAGCCCAGGTTGCCGAAGTAGGAGGTGATCTGCCCGCCCATGATGTCGGTATAGACCGCCGCGCCGGACCGGTAGGGCACGTGCATGATGTTGACGCCGGCGACCTTGCGGAACAGCTCGCCGGTCATGTGCTGGCCGGTGCCCACGCCCGCCGAGCCGAAGGTGAGCCGGCCCGGGTTGGCCTTGGCCGCGGCGATGTAGTCCTGCAGGGTCTTGATCGGCGAGTCGGCCGACACCACCAGCACGTTGGGCTGGCTGACCGACAGCGACAGGGGCACGAAGTCCTTGACCGGGTCGTAGTTGAGCGTGCGGATCGCCGGGTTGACGGCGAACGAGGCCGAGTCGTAGAGCACGTTGTAGCCGTCGGCCGGCGCGCGTGCGGCCATGCCCACGCCGATCACGCCGCCGGCGCCGGCGTGGTTCTCGACCACCACGGGCTGGCCCAGCGCCTTGCCGAGCCGCTCCGCGATGATGCGGCCGGTGTTGTCGGTGCCGCCGCCGGGCGCGTTGGCGATCCACATCTTGATCGGCTTGTCCGGGTAGCCGTCCGCCGCGGCGGCGTGCGACGAGGCCAGCGCGGCCAGCGCGAGCAGGGTGGTCTTCAATACGGTGCGCATGTCTGTCTCCTTCGTTCTGCTTTGGTGGGAAGGAGCCGCGTCGCGTCCGCCGGGCGGCCCGCGGCGCGGCCCCGGGGGGAATCACTCGGCCAGCTGCGGGTGAGGGATGGATGGGGCCTTGCCCCTGCGGAAGATCATCATGGTCCGCACGAAGGCGATCACCACCGTGCCGTCCTGCTTGTAGCCGGTGGTGGAGACCTTCAATATCCCCACGTCGGGCCGCGACTTGGAATCGCGCAGCGCCAGCACGCGGGACTGCGAATAGATGGTGTCGCCCTCGAACACCGGCTTGGGCAGGCGGACCTCGTCCCAGCCCAGGTTGGCGAAGACGTTCTGCGACAGGTCCGTCACGCTCTGGCCGGTGACCAGGGCCAGGATGAAGGTCGAATTGACGATGGGGCGGCCCCAGGTGGTCTGGCCGGAGTAGTGGTGGTCGAAATGGATGGGCGAGGGCGCCTGGGTCAGCAGGGTGAACCAGGTGTTGTCGGCCGACAGCACGGTGCGGCCCAGCGGATGGTGGTAGACGTCCCCGACTTCGAAATCCTCGAAGAACCGGCCGGACCATCCTTCCTTCTTGCTCATGTCGTTGCTCCTTCGTTGCATCGTTGGCCGCCGCGGCGCGGCGGGTGTGGGGCCGGCTGGCCCCGCTTCACTGCCCGCCCGCGGCGGGACGCGCGACGATCCCGCGCTCGCAGAGGTCGTCGATCTGCCGGTGGCTGAAGCCCAGTCCGGCCAGCACCGCGTCGGTGTCTTCGCCGAGCGCCGGCACATGCCCCATCACCGGCTCGAAATCGCCGAAGGTGGCCGCCGGCAGCAGCGCGCGGATGGCATGCCCGCCCGGGATGGCGACCTCGCGCCAGCGGTCCCGGGCGGCCAGCTGCGGGTGTTCCCACAGGTCCCTGGCGGTGTTCAGGCGGCCGTTGGCGATGCCCGCACGGTCGAGCAGTTCGGTGGCCTGGGCCGAGCCCAGCGTGGCGAAGCGGTCCTCGATCAGCCGGGTCAGGCGCTCGACGTTGGCGATGCGCTGGCTGTTCGAGCCGTATTCGGGGCCGTGGGCGAGTTCGGGCCGGCCCAGGACCACGCTGCAGAAGGACTGCCATTCGCGCTCGTTCTGCACGCTGAACACCACTGCCCCGTCGCGCGTGGCGTGGGCGCCGTAGGGGGCGATGCCGGGATTGTTCATGGCCAGGCGCGGCACGGTGCTGCCGTCGTAGGCGTGGCGGTACATCGGGTAGTGCATCCACTCGGCCAGCGCATCCAGCATCGCCACCTTGACGCTGCAGCCGCGGCCGGTGCGGCCGCGCCGCAGCAGCGCGGCGAGGATGGCGTTGTGGGTGACCATGCCGGTGGCCAGGTCGGCGACCGAGATGCCCACGCGCGCCGGCGTGTCGGCCGTGCCGTTGATGCTGATCAGGCCGGTCTCGGCCTGGATCAGCATGTCGTAGGCCTTCTTGTGCGACAGCGGGCCGCCTTCCCCGTAGCCGGAAATGTCGGCCACGATCAGGCGGGGGTTGCGCGCGCCGGCTGTCTCGTAGTCCAGGCCGAGCCGGCGCGCGGCGCCGGGGGCCAGGTTCTGCACCAGCACGTCGGACGTGTCGACCAGGCGGTCCAGCACCGCCCGCGCCCCGGGGGCCTTGGCGTCCAGCGCCAGGCTTTTCTTGGCCCGGTTCAGCCAGACGAAGTAGGTCGACTGGCCGTGCACGCAAGTGTCGTAGCCGCGCGAGAAGTCGCCCTCGCCCAGGCGCTCGACCTTGATGACCTCGGCGCCCAGGTCGGCCAGGTGGCGGGTGCACAGCGGCGCGGCCAGCGCGTGCTCCAGGGTGACGACCCGGATGCCCGCCAGGGGGAGGGCGGCGTCCGGCGCGGTATCTGGCGTAGCGTCTTGGATCTTCATGGGTGGCTCTATTCCTGTTCGTGTCTGGCGGGTTTCCCGTTCCGCAGGGACGAGCGCCGCCTGCGGGCCCGCGGCGGCGGGTCCGGCGATGCGGTCGTGCGTGGTGCGGCAGGCGGGACTGGAGAGTCGTGGCGGCGGGGCCGCGCCCGTCCGTCTACCGCCGGCGGCCCGGGCGGCGCTCGGGGCTCTGCCTGCTAAGTGTCAGTAGGGCGCATAGGTGTTGACCAGGTCGATGGCGTGCGCATAGCGGCCGAAGGCCGACAGGTCGAGCGCGGTGGGCAGCGGCGCGCCTGCCTCGGCCATGCCGAGCAGGTCGAAGGCGCCGTTGCCGTCGTCATGGGCGAACACGCGCACCTGCAGCGTCTGCGGCAAAGCCTCGAAGTTCGCTCGCATGCCGGCCACGACGGCCTCGCCCGCCTGTTCCGGCACGCCGCGCAGGCGGACCAGCAGCAGGCGCGCGCAGGGGCGGGTAAGGGCGCCGCCGGGGTAGACCTGCTCGCCCGCCGACCGGTAGATGCGGCCGCGTCCCGTGACGCGCCTGGTCCAGGGGCTGGCGTTGTCGAACGACACCGACAGATAGGCCGGCGTGTCCAGCACCGCGGCGCTTTCCGTGTCGTAGACGGCCAGGTATTTGGGCGCGCCGTCCAGGCATACGTAGCGCCGCGCCGTCTCGAAGCCCGGCACCGCCAGCCGTTCGGGCAGGTGCTCGGTGTCGTACCAGGCGTTGAATTCTTCCTCGAAGACCGGCTCGGGCTGGGCCAGCACGATGAGGAATCCTTTGGGCTTCATGTTCGTCTCCTGTCCTTGGTTCTTGTCCTGCGGTGATTCTTGTCCGGCTGAATTTCCTGTCTTGCCGGGGCTCTTGTCCTTGCGCGCGGCTCAGGGTCGCCGGCCGGCGACGAAATCGAGCACCAGCCGGGCGAACCGCTCCGGCTGCTGATAGGGAATGAAGTGCGCGGCCTCCTCGAACAGCACGAAGCGCGCGCCGGCCACCCGGGCGTGCACTTCCCGGGCCTGTTCGGCGGGCGGCAGCAGCACGTCGCGGGCGCCGGCCGCGACCAGCGTGGGGCAGCGCAGCGCGGCCAGCTCGGCCGAGACGTCGGCCGCGGCCGCGCCCAGCGCGGACTGGGCATAGGCCTCGGCGTCCTGGGCGGCGAAGCGCGTCGCGTAGCGGGCGCGGCGCTCGTCGTCGGGCTGGTCCAGGAAGGCCCTGTCGACGGCCTCGGGCAGCAGCGCGGCCATGCCGCGGGCGCGCACCAGGGCCGCGCGCTGCCTGAGCATGCCGGCGGCGGCCTCCGATGTCCGCCATGCCGCGTTGGCCAGCACCAGCGAGTGGATGCTGCGCGGGCAGGCCGCGGCATAGGCGGCCGCCACCATGGCGCCCACCGCGCAGCCCACGGGCGCCACCGTTGCGATGCCCAGGGCCGTGCGCAGGGTCTCCAGGTCGGCGACGTGGCGCGCCACCGTGGCCGGGCCGTCCGCGCGCGGCGAGCGGCCGGCCGAGCGCAGGTCGACGGCCAGGCAGGAGATTGCCGGGCGCCAGATCGCCAGGCAGTCGTCCCAGAAGCCGCGGTCCGCGCCCAGCGGGTGGATGAGCAGCAGGGTCGGCGAGCCTGCCGGGCCGGCCCGGTGCAGGTCGTGGGCGAGCAGTCCCGCATGGCCGGCTTCGTCCCCGCGGGACGGAATGCCTGCGGACCGGTCCTGGCCGGGCCAGGGGCGTCCGCGCGAAGCGGCGGCCGTGGCGCCGGGCTCCATGCGCGCGGTCATGGCGCGGCTCCCGGCGCCGCGGCCTGGCCGGCAGGCCGGGCAGGCGCCGCCGGCGCGGCTTCGCGCAGGAAGGCCGCGACGGCGGCATGGAAGGCGCCGGGGCATTCGAGCTGCATCATGTGGGGTGCGCCCTCCAGCATCGTCCACCGCGCGCCGGGGATGGCGCCGGCCAGGGCCTGGGTGGCCGGTACGGGCGTGGCGGCGTCGCGTTCGCCGGCGAGCACCAGGGTGGGCACGGCTACCTCGCCGAGCGTGGGCAGCGCGTCGTGCCCGGCGATGGCGTCCCAGGTGGCGGCCCAGTTGGCCGGCCGGTCCGCCAGCAGGCGGGCGCGCACCGCAGCGACGGCGCCGGAAGCGCCGTGCGCCAGCGCTGCGGGAGTGAACCAGCGCTGCAGCGTGGCATCCAGCACGGCCGCCATGCCGCCGCGCAGGGCGGCCGTGCCGCGCTCGCGCAGCATGGGCCGCAATTCGTCGGCGAAGGTGCCGGTGCAGCCGCACAGCAGCAGCGCCGACACTGCCTGCGGATGCGCCAGCGCCAATGCCTGGGCCACCATGCCGCCCAGCGATACGCCCAGCACCGCCGCCCGCCCGCCGGCCGCCAGCGCGATCACGGACGCCACGTCGCCGGCTAGGTCGGCCAGGCGCGTGCCCGGCGCGCAATCGGGCGACAGGCCGTGGCCGCGCAGGTCCACGCTGACCACGCGGTGCGATGCCGCCATCGCCTCGGCCAGGGGCCGCATGGCCGTGTGGTCGAGCCCGGCCGGATGCAGCAGCACCAGTGCGGGGCCATCGCCCTGCACCGCGTGATGCAGGGCTGCCGCGGATGCCTGCGGCGTGTGGGCGGCAGTGGCGGGCATGATGGCTACACCGTGAAGATGTGGATGGCGCACACGCCGTGGTCGAAGCCGCTGATGCCGCCGCCGGTGGCGTGCGTCAGCCCGACCTTGGCGCCCTCGACCTGCCGCTTGCCGCAACGGCCCTGCAGCTGCCGCACCACTTCGACCACCTGCGCAGCGCCGGTGGCGGCCACCGGATGGCCCTTGGACAGCAGGCCGCCGCTGGGGTTGACCGGAATGCGCCCGCCCAGCGACGTGGCGCCGCTTTCCAGCAACTGCACCGCCTCGCCGCGCCGGCAGAAGCCGAAGGCCTCGTAGTACATGAGCTCGGCGCTGGTGAAGGCGTCGTGCACCTCGGCCACGTCGATGTCCTCGGGGCCGAGGCCGGCTTCCTCGTAGGTTTCGGCCGCGCAGCGCACGGTGATCTCGGGCACGGTCATGTCGCGCGGCCCGCTCTCGAAATGGCCGGAGGCCACGTGCGAGGCCTGGACCTTGACCGGCCTGGGGCTGTAGCGGCTCGCCAGGTCGGCCGCGCACAGGACGACCGCGGCCGCGCCGTCGCCGGTGGGGCAGCACTGGAACAGCGTGAACGGGTCGGCGATCATGCGCGAGGCCAGGACTTCCTCGACCGTGGTTTCGCCGCGCAGCTGGGCGTCCGGGTTCAGCGCCGCGTGCCGGCGCGACTTGACCACCACGCCGGCCAGTTGCTCGGGCGTGGCGCCGTGCTCGTGCATGTAGCGGCGCGCCCGCATGGCGTAGAGCGCGGGCATCACCAGGCCGTTGGCGACCTCCCAGTCTTCCTTTTCGAGCGGGATGGGGCCGCCGTTGAACTTGGTGAGTTTCTCGACCCCCATCACCATGACGATGTCGTAGCGGCCGCTGGCGATCGCGGTATGGCCCAGGTTGAGCGCCGACGAGCCGCTGGAGCAGGCGTTCTCGACGTTGATGATGGGCAGGCCGGCCATGCCCAGCCGGCCGAAGATGCGCTGGCCGGGCATGGGCCCGCCCAGCCCGGTGCCGCAGAACAGGGCACCGATGTCTTCGGGCTCGACGCCGGCGTCGTCCATGGCCTGCCTGGCCGCCGGCCAGCCCAGGTCGGCCAGGCTGACGTCGGGGTACTTGCCGAACCGGATCATCCCGGTGCCGATAACCGCAACCTCGCGCATCATGCGTTCTCCTTGGCGGTGGGTTGGAATACGAAGGGCGCCGCGGCGGCGCCGTCGTCGGCCTCGGGTGCCGCCGACAGGGCCACGGGCATGCCGACCCGCAGGGTGGCCGGGTCGCCGGCGATGTGCGAGAACACGCGCACGTCGCCGGCCAGGTCCACGTAGCCGATGGTGTAGGGCGTGCGCCAGGGCTTGGGGGCCGCGTACACCACCGACCAGCTGTACAGCGTGCCCTGCGCGGGCAGCTCGGCGTCGGCCAGGTTCTCGGAGCGGCAGCCCGGGCAGATGCCCGTCTTGGGGAACAGGGTGCGGCCGCAGTCCTGGCAGCGCTGGCCGACCAGCGCGACGCCTGCCGCCGTCGGCCGCAGGTGGTCCGGCGAGAGCCTGGCGTTGGCGCCCGGCACCAGGGGGGTATCGAATTCAATCATGGGCTTGTCGTCTCCGTCGATGCTTGGTGTGATGTTTCGGTCTCGGGTAAGGCGCGTTCGCCGGGCGGCCCCTAGGCCACCACGCCCTGCTCGCGCCAGGCGTGGATCTGTTCCTGCCGGTAGTCCAGCCCGCGCAGGATCTCGTCGGTGTGCTGGCCCAGCAGCGGCGGGCTGCGAAACGGCGCGCAGGCCGAGCGCGACAGCCTGACCGGGTTGCCCAGCACCGATACCGTGCCGCCCCGCGCGTGCTCGACGTCGCGCACCATGTCGCGGTGGCGCACCTGCGGATCGGCCAGCGCGTCGGCCACCGAATTGACCGGCGCGCACGGCACCCCGGCGCGGGTCAGCCGCCCGATCCAGTCCGCGCAGGAGCGCTCGGCGAAGGCATCGGCCAGGATGGGTTCGAGCTCGGCGCGGTGCGCATGGCGCAGCTCGTTGGTCAGGAAGCGCGGATCGGCCGTGAGCGCCGGCCGTTCCAGGACGTCGCACAGGCAGGCCCACATCTTTTCGGTGTTGGCGCAGATCAGCACGTCCTGGCCGTCGCTGGCCTGGAAGGAGGCGTAGGTGGGGATGGAAGCGTGGCCGCGCCCCTGGCGGCCGGGGACTTCCCCGGAGAACAGGTGGTAGACGCCCTGGTAGGACAGCATGGACACCTGCACGTCCAGCATGGAGATGTCGACGAACTGGCCCCTGCCGGACTGCTCGCGCTCGCGCAGCGCCGCCAGGATGCCGATCACGGCGTGCAGGCCGGCGCAGATGTCGCCGATGGGCACGCCCGCGCGCACGGCGCGGTGGCCGGGCTCGCCGGTCAGGCTCATGCCGCCGGACAGGGCCTGCACGATCATGTCGTAGGCCGGCCGCTGGGCGTAGGGGCCGTCCTGCCCGTAGCCGGAGATCGAGCAGCAGACGATGCGCGGGTTGATGCGCGAGAGCGTGTCGAAATCGGCCGCCAGCTTGCGCGTGACGCCCGGCCGGTAGTTGTCGATGACCACGTCGGCGGTGGCGGCCAGGCGATGCAGGATGGCCTGGCCGTCCGGCCGGGACAGGTCCAGCACCATGCCTTTCTTGGAGCGGTTGGTGCTCAGGAAATAGAGGCTTTCCCCCTGGTGGAAATGGGGCGGCAGCAGGCGCGTGGAGTCGCCGCTGCGCGGCTCGATCTTGATGACCTCGGCGCCCAGGTCGGCCAGTTGCTGGGTGCAGAACGGGCCGGCCAGGAACATGGACAGGTCGATGACGCGCACGCCGGCGAGCGGCGGGGCGGACGGGGAGGGGGAACTGTCGGACAGGATGGTCATGGGGGTTTTCTGCCGGACGGCCGGCGCCGCCCTTGTCTCCTGGGTGAGGGGTGGGTGTCTATATGTCGACACTTGATTTGTATGTGAGCAAGTATAGGCCCGTAAATTCAGTTTTACAAGCAATCTGCCGACACTTTGTATGGGATATTTATGACTCAGGCAGGCCCGGGTTCGGCTGCGGGAAGCCTCCGGAACCCGGCCGCGGCAGCGCCTGGGCGGCACGGCGCAGTGGCGCCGTGCCTAGGCGTCCTGGCTCAGGAGATGCCCAAGTGCATACACGCGCGCCGCGGTGCCGGCGAACAGGTCGGCCCTTTCCTGCGCCGAGGCGCCGGCCGCCAGGCGCTTGAAGGCGTTCCAGGTCGCCGCATAGGAGGACATCGCCTTGTCCACCGGGAAATTGCTTTCGAACATGCAGCGGTGCGCGCCGAAAGCCTCGACGATGGCGTCGACATAGGGGCGCCAGGCCTCGGCCAGCTGCTGCGACGGCGGCGGTTCGGGCAATTCGTGGAAGCCGAAGCCGTACAGCCGCATGCCGAAGCCGCCTACCTTGGCGTGGACGTTGGGGCAGGCGGCAAGCGCGCGGATCGACGCGCGCCAGGCGGCGAAGACTTCGTCGCGGCGTCCGGCATAGGGGCCGATGCCGATGGCGCCGCCCGCGTGGCCCAGCACGATGCGCGTGCCGGGAAAGGCGCGCGCCAGCGCGAGCAGTTCGTCGAGCTGGGTGTGGTACATCCAGGCGTCGAACGCCAGCCCGCGCCGGCCCAGGTGGGCGAAGCCGCGCCGGAAGGCCGGCTCGCCCAGCATGCCCGGCGGCGGGTCGGCCAGCGAGCCGCGCGCGGCCGGGTCCGGGTGCCAGGCCGAGATGTTGCGCACGCCGCGCAGCCGCCCGCCGGCCGCCGCCTCGTGGGCATCCAGGGCGCGTGCGGCGTCGTCGCCGGCCAGCAGGTCGACGTGGGCGACGATGCCGGCGGCGACCCGGCAGGCGTCGCGCCCGCCCGCCGCTGCCGCGGATGCGATGCCCGCGGCGAACGAGGTTTCCCCGACCGGGCGCAGCAGCGGGTCGCCGTCCTGCCGGTACATCGAGCCGCATTCGATGTAGACCGTGCCGGCGATGCGGTGGCCGCTGCCCGCGTCGGCCAGGAAGTCGGGCAACAGGTAGCGGTTGCCGGGATGGTCCCACAGGTGGTGGTGGGGGTCGATGATGACCTGGCCGGGATCGAGGATGGCTTCGCCGCGCCGGGCGAGCCAGTCCGGGCGGATGGGCAGGTGCGAGCGCGCGGGAGGCTGGTCTCCGGAGATCATGCGGGCCGCCGTCGCGTTATTGGCCGGTGAAGACGGGCGGGCGCTTTTCGTTGTAGGCCAGCACGCCTTCCAGCCGGTCCCGGGTGGGGATGGTCCGGTAATAGGCTTCCAGCTCGAAGCGGTAGCCGGTGGACAGATCCGACTGCGTGGCCATGCCCAGCGACTTCTTGGCCTGCTGCACGGCCACCGGGGCGTTGCCGGCGATGCGCCGGGCCGTCGCCCGGGCTTCGGCCAGCAGCGTTTGCGGCGGGCAGACCTTGTTGACCACGCCCCATTGCAGGGCTTCTTGAGCCGTGAACGGGCTGCCGGTGAGCGCGATCTCCTTGGCGCGGCGCACGCCGCACGCGCGCGGCAGGTTCTGCGTGCCGCCGGCGCCGGGGATGATGCCCAGCGTGACTTCGGTCAGGGCGAAGCGCGCCGTTTCGCTGGCGTAGGCGAAGTCCACCGCCACGGCCAGTTCGCAGCCGCCGCCGAAGGCCGCGCCGTTGACGGCCGCGATCACGGGGATGGCGCATTCCTGCAGGTGGCGCATCATCTGCTCGGTCAGCGCGTGCTGGCGCCGCCAGGCCTCGTCGCTCATGCCCTTGCGTTCCTTCAGGTCGCCGCCGGCGCAGAAGATGCGCTCGCCCGCGCCGGTCAGCACGATGCAGCGCACGCCGCAGGGGTCGACGTACAGCGAGGCCAGCAGGTCCACGATCTCGGCCAGCATCTGCGTGTTCAGCGCATTGCCGGCCTCGGGCCGGTTCAGGGTAAGGGTCAGCACGTGGTCGTCCTGCTCCAGGAGCAGCGTGTCGTAGCGTTTCACGGTTCGTCCAGAAGGTATGCGGGGGGATGTGTATTCATTGGGTCGGGAAACGGCCCGTCCACGGAGGAAATTCTAGGCCATTGCGCCCATAGTGTCGACACTATATGGAAGATGAAAAGGTCTCAGGGCACCGGGGCAGGTGGCGCGCGGGCGGTCCCGCCGGGTGGCATGCATGCGCCGCAGGGGACGAGAGAGGCGAAAGCGGGGAGGGGGAGAGGGGACGTGCGGGAACGAGCGGGAAAGGCCGGAAACGGTGGCGGGCGCGCCCGCGCCTGCCTAGACGATCCTGTCCTGCAGGATCTTCAGCGCCGACTGGATGTTGCTGCGGATCAGCGCGGCCGCCAGCGTGGGATTGCGGTTCTCGAAGGCGCGCATCAGCAGGGAATGGTCTTCCAGCGACTGCCGGATGCGGCCGGGCTGCGACAGCGTCCGGTAACGCAGGTTGAAGGTGATCAGACCCAGCGAATCCAGCGAACGCTGCAGCAGCGGGTTGCCGCTGATCTGCGTGGCCGTGTCGTGGAAGGCCATGTTGGCCAGGAAGTAGTCGTGCACGTCGCCCGACTCGGCCGCCTGCCGCATGGCCTCGAACTTGTGCCGCAGCGCCGCCAGGTCCTCGTCGCCGGCGCGTTCGGCCACCAGCTCGCACACCAGCGCGTGCATGGCGCCGCGCAACTCGTAGATATTGCGGATCTCGGCCGCGTCGGCGCCGCGCACGCGCGGGCGGCGGCGCGGCGGGATCTCCACCAGCCCCTGCTTTTCCAGCAGCGCCAGCGCTTCGCGCGCGGGCGTGCGGCTGGTCGAGAAGCGCTGCGCCAGCTCCACCGAATTGATGTCGTCGCCCGGCTTGAGCCGGCCTTCGATGATGTCCAGCCCGACTTCGTGGGCCATGGACACTACCAGGGAGTCGTGCGGGCTGTCATTGGTCAGCAGCCGGCGCAGCGTGTCGGCGATCACGGCGATGCTGTGCGCGGCGGTATCGTCGGCCCGACGGCGGACGCTGATGCGCTTGGCCTTGATGCCCGTCACCGGGGGCGGCGTCGGCTGGTCGTTCGACATCGTTGCTCCGTGCGTACGCGCGCATGGCGCAGTCCATGGTTCGGATTGGTAGCCATCGGTTTGGCGCTGCGAGTTTAACCCGCAGCATGCGCGGGCCTGCGCCGGTGCTGCCCCCGGGGCGAAGTTTTATTGAAGTCAAACGCCGCAAAAATTGTGCTTACCCGGCGGCGATCTCCTATATATTGCCCCCAGCCACCCACCCAGGAGACAAGCCCTCATGGCCAGCGAACCCTACCGCATCAAAGGCGCGCTTTCCCCCGTCGTCACCCCGTTCCGGGCCGACCTGAGCCCGGACACGGAAAAATTCATCGCGCACTGCCGCTGGCTGGTCGACAACGGCGTAGGCCTGGCCATCTTCGGGACCAACTCCGAAGCCAATTCCCTGTCGCTGGCCGAGCGCCGCGCCCTGCTCGAAAAGCTGCTGGAAGCCGGCATCGACCCGCGCCAGCTCATGCCCGGCACCGGCTGCTGCTCGATCCCGGAAACGGTCGAGCTCACGCGCCACGCGGTGGACGCGGGCGCGGCCGGCGTGCTGATGCTGCCGCCCTTCTACTACAAGGGCGTCAGCGACGACGGCCTGTTCAGCTACTTCAGCGAAGTCATCGAGCGCGTCGACCGTCCCGGCCTGCAGCTCTACCTGTACCACTTCCCCGCCGTGTCCCAGGTGCCGCTGTCGGTGGCGCTGGTCGAGCGCCTGCTCAAGCGCTACCCGGGCATCGTCGCCGGCATCAAGGATTCGTCCGGCGACTGGAACAGCATGAAGGCCTACATCGACAACTTCGCCGCTTCCGGCTTCGACGTCTTCCCCGGCACGGAAACCCACCTGCTCAACGCCCTGCGCGCGGGCGGCGCGGGCTGCATCAGCGCCACCGCCAACGTCAACCCCGCGCAGATATCCGGCGTGGCCCGCGACTGGCGCAAGCCCGAGGTCGAGGCGGCCAACGACAACATGGTGGCGATACGCGCGGCCTTCCAGCGCTACCCGCTGCTGCCGGCCATGAAGAAGGCCATCGCCGCCGGCCTCGGCGACCCGTCCTGGGCGGTGCTGCGTCCACCCCTGGTGGCGCTGGACGACGCCAGCTACGAGAAGCTCGCCGCCGAGCTGGCCGGCCTGGGCTTCCGCTTCGGCCGCTAGGCGAAGCGCCGCCCACCCGCGGGCGCGGGTGGCGAGCACAGGGCAGGGAGCCGGGATTCCGGCTCCTTTTCCTTTGCGCCGTCCGATCCGCGCCTCGTCCGGTTTGTTTTCTTGAAAACAATATTTGTATTTAAGAAAACAAGGTGCTATCCTGCCTTCCATGAAGGAAGACCGGAGAGCCGCCATGCGCGCCGCCCCTGCCGATACGGGCGCGGCCCTGCCGCAGGACCGCGCCGCCCTGGCCAGGATGGTCATGGCCCTGCTCGACCACTGGAAGCTGTCCACCGAAGACCAGGCCGCGCTGCTGGGCCTGGCGCAAAGCAGCCGCGCCACGCTCAACCGCTACCGCCGGGGCGAGGCGCCCATCGGCGCCAGCCGCGACCAGTACGAGCGGGTCGGCCACCTGCTGGGCATCCACAAGGATTTGCGCCTGCTGTTCCCCCGCAACCGGGAACTGGCCTACGGCTGGATGACCCTGCGCAACAAGGCCTTCGGCAACCTCACCCCGGTCGAGCTCATCAAGGAGCGCGGCTGGACGGGCATGCTGACGGTGCGCGGCTACCTCGACCGCGCCCGCGGCGCCTGAGGCGCGCCCATGGCCTCGCTGTTCGACCGGCTGTCCGTGGCCAACGTGCGCCGCGACGTGGTGCGCAACATCGTCTCCATCCGCCAGTCGCAGGACCTGTTCGACGACCTGTCGGACGAGCCCGCCGACTGGCGCCTGGCCCAGCAGGTGGAGGACGACGTCAAGCCGCCGCCCTACGTCTCGGGCTCGCCCATCCTGCACCGGCCCTTCGAAGAGGCGGAATGGTTCAACGCCATCCAGTGGCCGTTCTCGCACTGGCAGGCCAGCCGTTTTTCCAACGGCAGCTACGGCGTCTGGTACGGCTCGGACTGCATCGAGACCACGGTGCACGAGTCCATCCACCACTGGTATCACGGCCTGCTGGCCGACGCCGGGCTGGAGGGCGAGTCGGTCGTGGCCGAGCGCAAGGTCTACCTGGTGCACTGCCACGCCGCGCTGCTGGACTTCCGCCGGGCGACGGCCGACTACCCGGACCTGCTGCATCCTTCCGACTATGCCTACGCCCAGGCGGCCGGCGCGCGCATCCACCACGAAGGGCATCCCGGCCTGCTGGTCCAGTCGGTGCGCCGGCCGGAAGGCGAGAACGTGGCGATCTTCACCCCCGCGGTGCTGTCCGACCCGCGCCACCACTGCTTCCTGACCTACCGGCTGGAAGGCGGGCGCGTGCGGGTCGAAAGAGACCCGGGCAGGGCCTGGATGACGGTCGGGGTCGGCCGGCGGGAGCCGCCCGGCCGGGCGGGATAGCGCCGGCGCCCGGCCGCCCGTGGGGCTGGGCGAGACTTCAGGCAATGACCTCGCCCATCTCGTCCGCCAGCTTCCGGACGAGTTCCCCGGCCGGCATTTCCCTGGCCAGGGGCGCGCCTTGCCCGGCCCATTGCACCGCGAAATCCTGCGCGATCCCTTGCCCGGCCACGGCGGCGTTCAGGCGCTTGGTCGCGTCGTAGGCCACCGGGTAGTCCGGCACGGGCGGCGCATCCGCCGCCTCGCCATGGGCTATCAGCCGGTTGACGATGCCGCGCGCCGGCCGCCCCGACAGCACCGGGGTCAGGCGCGTTTGCGCGGCGCGGCCGCTCTTCAGGCTGGCGCGGTAGTCCGCATTGGCCGACGATTCCGGGCAGAGGATGAAGGCGGTGCCCAGCTGCGCCGCGGCGGCGCCGAGGTCCAGCATGGCGCGGATGCCCCGCCCGTCCATGATGCCGCCTGCCGCGACGATGGGCAGGCCGGTCTTGCGCACCAGCAGGCGCACCAGCACCGCCGTGCTCAGCCCTTCGTCGCGCGCCTGCGGATCGAAGACGCCGCGGTGGCCGCCGGCCTCCATGCCCTGGGCCACGACCGCGTCCACGCCCGCCGCCTCGATCGCCTTCGCCTCGTCCAGGCTGGTGGCCGTCGCCATCGTCAGGATGCCGGCCTGCCGCAGGGCCTGGATGCGCCCGGCCGGCGGCAGCCCGAAATGGAAGCTGACCACGGCGGGGCGCAGCGCCAGCAGCAACTGGAAGGTTTCCTCGTCGGCGAGGAAGGACGGGTAGATCTCCTCGATGGCCTGCGGCGGCTGGGCGCCCGCCTCGGCGAACAGCGGCGCCAGGTGGCGCAGCCAGGCGGCCTCGCGTGCGGCGTCGCGCCGCGCCGGGCGGTGGCAGAACACGTTCGCGCCGAAAGGCTTGGCCGTCAGCGCGCGGGTCTGCTCGATGAGCTGGCGCGCCTGGCTCGGCGTGCTGGCGCCCAGGCCCAGCGAGCCCAGGCCGCCCGCATGGGAGACCTCGGCCGCCAGCCGGGGCGTGGACACCCCCGCCATGGGCGCCTGGATGATGGGATGCCGCATGCCCAGCCGGCGGGCAAGCGTGTCGAAGGAATGCATGGCCTGGGTCTCCATCGTCAATGGGCGGGGGCCATGGGCCGGCGAGTCGGCGGCATGTTTGCGAGGCCCCATGCCCGCGGGTTCATGAATTGTCGCGTCACTGCCGGTTCTTCCCTGCCTGTCCGGCGAATGCGGCCGGTCCATCCGGCCGGGCCGCGCGGCCGCGGCCGCCGGCCGATGCCGCCAGGTCGATGAGCAGGGCCAGCCCCATCATGCCCGCTCCGGCCAGGAACAGCTGCGCGTAATCGCCGCCGCTGCGGGAAAAGAGGAAGGACAGCCCGTAGGCGGCCGCCGCCTGGAACAGCGCGAACCCGACCGTGGCGGCGCTCCAGGCCGGCCCCTGCCGCGCCGGGTCGTGGGCGAGCAGCTCGTGCACGCGCCCGAGGACCAGCGGCACGGTCCCGGTCACGAAGGCCCCGACCGCCACGCTGGAAGCCATCAGCCAGGCCGGCCCCAGGCCCAGCGCGGGAATGGCCACGGCGAAGGTCTCGACCACGAACGACAGCCGCAACGCCCGGCCGAAGCCGACCCGGTCGGCCAGCAGGCCGGCCAGCACCGGCCCCGCCGTGGCGCCTGCGCCGAACAGCACCCAGTATTGCGCGCCGGCCTGCAGCCCCTGGCCCAGCCCGCGCGCGACGAAATCCACCAGGAAAAGCATGTGGGGCACCCAGGCCGCGGCGTTCAGCGCGTATTGCGCATACAGGGCGCGCAGGGCGCGGGGCCGCGCAAGGGGGCGGGGGCGGCGGGGCGGGGCCGGGGCGCGGGCGGCATCCTGCGGCCAGCCCTTCCATGCCAGCGCCGACAGCAGCAGGGACAGCACCGCCAGGCCCAGCCAGGCCTCGCGCAGCCCGCTTCGCAGCCAGAACGGCACCAGCGTCCCGGACAGCGCCACGCCCGCGCCGACGCCCATGAAGACGATGCCGCCGGCCAGCCCGCGCCGGGACGCCGGCACCTGGGGCAGGACGGCGGGCGCGGCCAGCACCATCAGCGCGCCGCCGGCCAGGCCGGACAGCAGGCGCCAGCAGAAGAACCACCAGAACGACAGCGGGTAGGCGCAGGCGAAGAAGGCGGCCGTCGCCAGCAGCATCATCGCCCGCAGGACGGCGGCCGTCGAGAACCGCGCCGCCAGGGGGCGGCCCGCCAGCGCGCCGGCGAGATAGCCCGCCAGGTTGGCCGCGCCCAGGTAGGCCGCCAGCGACGCATCGAACCAGCGCGCCTCGACGATCGCCGGCAGCAGCGGCGTGTACGCGAAGCGGGCCAGGCCGATGCCGACCAGGCTGGCGCAGAAGCCGGCGACCACGCTGCGGCCGGCCTGCCAGGCGCCGCGGCGGCGCGTTTGCGTGCCGGTCGATGCGGCCAGCCTGTCCATGTCCTTTCCTTCCGTTGTTCGGATGGAAGAAGGTTACGCTGGGTCGGTATATCTAAAGAAGCGAATTTATTGGATCGGAGCTATCATGAATAAAGATAAGACATGCCGCCGCGCCGGCCATCGGCGCCGCGGCATGCGAGTTGGCTCTTTCCCTTTCCACAGGAAGCACGCATGGACCTGGCCGACCTGAAAACCTTCGAAGCCGTCGCCCGGCACGGCAGCATGAACAAGGCGGCGGCCGAGCTGCACACTGTCCAGTCCAACGTCACGGCCCGGATCCGCGCCCTGGAGGACGAGCTTGGCGTGCCTCTTTTCCAGCGTCATGCGCGCGGCGTCGCGACGGCGCCGGCCGGTCGCCGCCTGCTGCCCTTCGTCGCCCGGATCGCCAGGCTGGCCGCCGAGGCGGCCTCGGCCGCGCGCGACGACGGCGCGCCGGGCGGCGCGCTGATCCTGGGCGGGCTGGAGACCACCACGGCGCTGCGCCTGTCGCCCATCCTGACGCGCTACGCCGCGAACTATCCCGACGTCCGCCTGGTCATGAGCGCCGGCACCACGGCCAGGCTGCTGCAGGACGTCGTCGAATACCGCCTCGACGGCGCCTTCGTCGCGGGCCCTGTGACCCACCCCGACCTGCACCAGGAAGCGGTCTTTTCCGAAGAGCTCGTCCTGGCCAGCAGCCCCGCCGTGCGCACGCTCAAGCAGCTGGCCGGCCTGCCGGACCTGCGCATCGTCGTCTTCCAGTCCGGCTGCTCCTACCGCCAGCGGCTGGAGTCGCTGCTGGCCGGCATGGGCATCGTCGCCGCCCGGCCGCTGGAATTCGGCTCGCTGGAGGCCATCGTCAGCTGCGTATCGGCCGGCGTGGGCGTGACCCTGCTGCCCCGCGGCGTGGTCGCGCAAGCCGCCGAGGCGGGGCGGGTGGCCGTTCACCGCATCGCCCGCGACCGCGCCCGCGTGGAAACACTGTTCATCCGGCGCCGGGACAGCTATGTGTCCAGCGCGCTGTCCGCCTTCCTGGAGATGGCGCGGGAGTTCCACGGCGGGGCCGGCGGGATGCGCAGGGGCCGGTTGGCCGGGTGACATTGCGCACGGTCGCCCGCCGGCGGCGCACGGCGGGCACATCGACGGCCTGCCTGGGTATCCAGCCCGATGCTAGAATGCGCCCACCTCTTGGGGAGTAGCCGCCGTTCCGATCTCCTGACGGAACGGGCTTGCGTCAACACTCTTGGCCGTTCGGCCATGGCGCGGGCAGTCTGTTGCGACTTGGCGAGACCATAGGCATTCCACAGTTTCGCCGGGCGATGTGGAATGTCCTGTGCGATCTCGCCCGGCTGGAAGCAACCCCCGATGAATGCCCTTTCCACCATAATTCTTGCCTTCGCCATGTCGACGGACGCCTTTGCCGCGGCCATCGGCAAGGGGGCGGCCCTGCATCGCCCGCGCCTGTCCGAGGCGTTGCGCACCGGGCTGATCTTCGGCGTCATCGAGGCGATCACGCCTGCCATCGGCTGGGCGCTCGGATCGGTGGCCGCCCAGTTCGTCCAGGCCTGGGATCACTGGATCGCGTTCGGGATGCTCTGTATCCTGGGGGCGGCGATGATCCGGAATTCCCTCAGGCGCGAAGGCGAGGAAGCGGCGCCCGTTGCGCGGCATTCCTTCTGGATGCTGGCGGCCACGGGCTTCGCCACCAGCATCGATGCGATGGCCGTCGGGGTCGGGTTGGCGTTCATCGACAACAATATCGTCGTCACGGCCATAGCCATCGGCCTGGCCACCATGCTCATGGTTACCCTGGGCGTCATGATCGGACGCCTGGTCGGCATCGTCGCCGGCAAGCGCGCGGAGATGCTGGGGGGCGTGGCGCTCATCGGCATCGGCGCGACGATCCTGTACGAGCACCTCAGCCGCTAGGCCTGTCCGGAGTCCGCTGGCGCATCGGGATTGTTCTTCCGGTGCGCAATCCTGCGCAGCTGCGCCACGTCGCGAATGGGCGGCGAGCCGAACATGCGGCGGTACTCGCGGCTGAATTGCGAGGCGCTTTCATAGCCCACACGCAGCGCCGCCGTGGCGGCATCCACGTTTTCGGAGAGCAGGATGCGGCGGGCCTCGTGCAGCCGCAGGTGCTTCTGGTACTGCAGCGGGCTCATCGACGTCAGCGCCCGGAAGTGGTGGTGCAGGGTCGATAGGCCCATGTTCGCCAGTTCCGCCAGGGCCTCCACCTTGAGCGGTTGCGTGTAGTTCTCCCGCAGCCAGGCGATGGCCTTGGCCGTCCTCTGGCTTTGTGTGCCGAGCAGAACGGTTTCGCGAAAGCGGGCGCCGGCGGAACTCGCAAGGATGCGGTAGATGATCTCGCGCTGGATGAGCGTTCCCAGATGGGGTAGATCCCTGGGCTGGTCCAGCAGGTCGACCAGCCGCGAGACGGCGTCGAAAAGTTCGACGGTGGCCGGTCCAGTCGCCATCGCGGACCCTGCCATGGGCGCGCTCGCATCGTGCATGTCCACGTCGGCGATCATCTGGCGGGCGGCCTGCATGTCCAGGCGCATCAGCAGCGAGATATAGGGGAGCTCCGGGCTGGCTTCCAGGACCTGCGTGACGGTCGGCAGGTTGATCGCCGTGAGCAGGAAGCGGGACTCGTCGTAGAAATAGGTCGTGCCGCCGAGCTGCACGCGCTTGCTGCCCCGGACGATCATGGCGATGCTCGGCTCGTACAGGTAGGACATGGGCGGCGTGGGGGCCGTGACCCGGGCAAAGCTCAGGCCGGGCAGGGTCGCGGGGCGTTCCTCGTCGTTGCCGACGAAGGACTCGATCCTGGGGGCAAGGCGGGCGCGGATGGCCGCGGTTTCCTCGCGGCGACGGCGGTCGGTTTCGTCCGGCTCGAAAATCATGAGGACCTTTCTTGGAGCCAACGGTTCGGCAAAGTATGCCCGATACGCGCCGGAAGCTTGCCGGATTTTCAAGGTATCGAGAGGATCGGGCAATCATCCGGCAGGATCGGGGTCACGCTGCCAGGCCGGCTCCCCCTACAGTCTCCGATGACGCATGCCGACGCGGCGCCGGGGTGGCTCGGCCTCGCCGCAGTCCGCTTCCCTTATTGGCCCATACAGGAGTTCATCGTGAGCGCATTGGAAAAACTCGAAGGAACCGTCGCCCTGGTGACGGGCGCATCCAGCGGCATCGGCCAGGCCACGGCCTTGCGGCTGGCAGCCGAAGGCGCAAGCGTGGCGATCGTCGCCCGCCGCGCCGACCGCCTGGCGCAACTGGCGCAGAAGATACGCGAGGCGGGCGGGCAGGCCCTGCCGATCGAGGCCGACATCACCTCGGCGGCTGCGGCGCAGGACGCGGTCGACCGCACCGTCGCCGGATTCGGCCGGCTCGACACGCTGGTCAATGCCGCGGGCGTCATGCTCAACGGCCCGTCCATCGAATCCCCGCTGGAAGAATGGGACCAGATGGTGGACCTCAACATCCGGGGCCTGATGTACATGACCAAGGCCGCGCTGCCGCACCTGACTGAGTCGGTCAAGACGAGCCCGCGCAGGGTGGCCGACGTGGTCAACATCTCGTCGGTGGCCGGCCGCATGGCCGCGGGCCAGGTGGCGATCTACAGCGCCACCAAGTTCGCGGTGAACGCCGCCACCGAGGCCTGGCGGCAGGAATTCACCCAGCAATCGCTGCGGTTCTCCCTGGTCGAGCCGGGCGCCACGGCGACCGAGCTGTTCGAGCAGAAGCCGGGTTCGTGGGAGGGCTTCACCGCCAGGTTCGGCGAGGTCGAGCGGCTGCATGCCGAGGACATCGCCGGGGCGGTGGCCTTCATCGTGACCAATCCCCGCCGGGTCGCGATCAACGAAATCCTCGTCCGCCCGACCGATCAGGCCTGATGGCATAGGCACGATAGTGCGGCATACCCCGATTTGGGTATACCGCCGCAGGCCCTGCCTGCTCACAATGCTCCCGATGCAGCCCCGCAGACCGAGCATGAACCCGACACCCCCAAGCCGCAGCCCTACCCCGCTGCGTGCAGCGGCGACCATCCTGGCCGCGCTGTCGCTTGCCGCATGCGGCGGCGGCGACGATTCGGCCGACCCCGATACGCCTTATCCCGACCCCGATGGCGAGCTCGTGTACACCGACCTCGCCAGGCCGCTGCAGGACTACCTGGCCGCGCTCGGCGCCGACACGACGCCCAGCTCGCCCGCGCTTGCCACCAACGTCGTGCTGGGGGCCGATTTCTACGGGGACGAGCCGCGCATCATCACCGCCAACTACGGCTTCGACGGCTATATGGGCGTGCCCGGGCTCATCGGCACCGGCGCGGCGGCGCGCCGCGCCGCCTACGATCACGACGTCGCCTGGCAAGAGCTCGCCCCGGCCCTGGACGCGCCGGCGCGGGCGCAGTATTCGGCGGTAGGCGTCGCCGCCTTCCGGGCCATCTACGGCGTCAGCCTCGTGCAGGGCGACACCATCCCCGTGGTGTTCAGCCACCCGGTGCTGCCCGCGTCCGTCACCCCCGAGGCCTTCCGCATCACGCTCAACGACGGCCGGACGGTGACGCCCGCCACGGCCAGCTTCATCCCCAACCTCGAATACAACGAGCGCCAGACCGTGGTGCTGAGCGGGCACTGGGGCAACCGCATCGCGCCCGGCCAGCCCGGCGCGCAATACCCCGTGCGCGTGGACATCGTCGACGCCGCCACGTCGATGATGCTGATCACCCCGGAAGGCCTGCTCCCGGCGGCGGGCCTGGGCATCGAAAGCCGCAACCCCTACGTGGCGGGCAACGGCCCGCGCATCGTCGCCGCCAAGCTCAACCTCTATTCCGCCCTGGGCGAAGGCGGCCCGCAATCGCAGCCCAATTCCGCCGCCAACAGCGGCGAAGACCTGTACGGCGCGCAGGCCGAATACCGCCTGCGCATCTACACCAGCGCCGGCTTCTCGCCCGACGGCGTCGCCAGCATCCGGCCCGGCGACTACGGCCGCTTCTTCCTGCTGACCGCGACCGACCGGTCCGGCCAGGCCATCGAGCTGTCGCAAGCCGGCACGCCCTACGCCATCGACGGCTACGGCACGGTGCGCATCGTCGGGCTGGCCGACACCGGCCTGCGGCAGGACGGCTACGACGACGCCTACGTGGAAGACCACGACAACCAGTACGACATCATCCTCGCGGGCGACCTGGCGGCCATGGCGCGCATCGCCGAAGTCCGGCTGCCGTCCTCGGGCGCCTACGCCGCCGTCTACAACCCCGGCGGCCCCGGCAACCAGCCCGCCAACAACCCACCCGGCGCGGTCTTCACCGTGCCCAGCCAGGACCACGCCGTGCCCGTCGCCAACGACATGGCCGCCGCCTCCTTCGTCTCGTACGCCGAAATCGACGGCCCGGTGGCCCGCGACCCCGCCACCGGCCAGCCGCAGGGCCAGCTGCTGGGCCCCGCGATCGTCGACACCAGGACCGGATATACCGTGCAGGCCTACGAGGACCCGGACGGCAAGCGTTTCTACGCGTCCTTCCCGGTCAGGTAGTAGCCCGGCTGGTCCAGGTCGGCGAGCAGGCCCGGCCCCTCGGGCTGCCAGCCCAGCAGCTCGCGCGTGCGCGCACTGGAGACGCACATGTCCGCGCCGGCCATCATCGAGAACCAGCCGAAGTGCTCGCCGTCCCGCGATTCGGCGGGCAGGCCGAGGCGGTGCCCGATGGCTTCGGCAATCGCCCTGAAAGGCACGCTCTCGTCCGCGACGGCGTGGTAGACCTGCTCGGTCACGCCCTGCTCCAGGGCGAGCCGGTAGACCCGGGCGGCATCCTGTCGATGCACGCCGGCCCAGCAGTTCAGGCCCTCGCCGAGGTAGGCCGACACCCCTTTCTCCCGCGCCAGGCGGATCAGGATAGGGACGAAGCCGTGGTCGCCCATGCCGTGGACCGAAGGCGCCAGGCGGACCGTCGCGGCGCGGACGCCGCGCTCGACCAGCGCCCTGGCGGTGGCTTCGGATTTCCTGGGCGAGGCCGGATTGGGCAGGTCCAGCTCGGTCGCGCCCCGCTTCAGCCCGGACAGGCCGGAGGTGACGAGCAGGGGGCGGTCCGATCCCGACAGGGCGATTCCCAGTTCCGCGATCGTGCGGCGGTCCTGCTCGCAGTTCTCGATGAACCGGGAGAAATCGTGGTTGAAGGCGGTGTGGACCACGGCGTCGGCCGACGCGGCGGCGGCGCGCAGGACCTCGGTGTCGTCGAGCGAGGCGCGCAGCACTTTCGCGCCCGCGGCGGCGAGCGCGTCCGCCTTGTCGGCAGCCCGGGCCAGGCCCGTGGCCCGGTGGCCGGCACCGACCAGCTCCCGGACCACGGCGGACCCGACCCATCCCGTCGCGCCGGTGACAAATACGTGCATGGCGAATCTCCGGATCGAGCGCCGGATGGCGCCCGACTAAAATGTGAATAATTCGTCGCATTGGGAGAATACGACGAGTCAGTCACATTTTCTATTCGCATTCTTTCCAGGACCTGCGCCTTGCCATGAGCGGCCGCCGAACCCCGCAGATTTCCTCGCGAAAACAGCCGCAGCAGGCTCGTTCGACCGAACTCGTCTCGGCGATCCTGCAAGCGGCTACTCAGGTTCTGGCCAAGGAAGGGGCGCAACGCTTCACGACCGCGCGAGTCGCCGAGAAAGCCGGCGTCAGCGTCGGCTCGGTCTACCAATACTTCCCGAACAAGGCGTCGATCCTGTTCCGGCTGCAAAGCGACGAATGGCGGCAGACGACGGAAATGCTGCGCGGCATCCTGGAGGACGCCGGCAAGCCGCCGCTCGATCGGCTGCGCGAGCTGGTGCACGCCTTCATCCGGTCGGAGTGCGAAGAGGCCGGCATGCGCGTGGCGCTCAACGACGCCGCGCCGCTCTATCGGGATGCCCCCGAGGCCAGGGAAGCCCGGGCCTCGGCGGACAAGACCGTGCAAGCGTTCATGAAGGAAGCGCTACCCAGCGCATCCGCCGCAACGCGCGTCCTGGCCGGGGATTTGATCACCACGGCGCTCAGCACGGTGGGCAGCAGCTTTTCCAGCAGCCCGCGCACCGCCGCGGAAATCAAGGCCTACTCCAATGCCATGGCGGACATGTTCTGCGCCTATATCAAGGATATCGAGCAGGGTGCCCGCGCGGGCCTGCGAAGCCGGAAGGGCCGGGCCTAGATGCCCTGTCCGCTGGACACTTCGATGCGCTGCGCATTGACCCAGCGGTTGTCCTCCGGCAGCAGGCCGGCGATCGCCGGCCCGATGTCGTCGGCCACGCCGACGCGGCCCGGCGCGGTCATGCCCGCGAAGAGCCGGTTGAACTCCGGCGTGTCGCGCACGGCGCCGCCGAAGAAGTCCGTCTCGATCGCGCCCGGCGCCACGGCATTGGCCGCGATCCCGCGGCCGCCCAGTTCCTTGGCCATGTAGACGGTAAGCACCTCGACGGCGCCCTTGACCGCCGGTCCGGCCTGCCGCCGGGCAGGGATACGGAAGCGGTCAGGCGTTCGGCCGATGCCGTGGCGTGAGCGTTGCGGCGACCCGGAGGCGGGCGCGGCTGCTCAATTCCCTTGGCCGTCAAGCGGTATGCCGCTTGTGCAAATGCTCTCGCAACCAGGCCGCAAACTGCGCCTCGCTCATCTCGTCGGCCGCGACGGCAAGCATCGTCAACGTCGCTTCGGCCTGGGTTGCCGTCAGCTTGCAGCCATTGACCATGGCGAACAAACCCACGGCAAGAAAGGCAGCCCGCTTGTTGCCGTCGACGAACGGATGATTCTTCGCCAGACCGACTCCGTATGCAGCAGCGAGAGCCGCTGCGTCGGGGCCGTCGCCGTAGGCAACCCGATTCAGCGGGCGCGACAAGGCCGAGTCCAGCAGCCCCTCATCGCGCAAGCCCGGTGCACCGCCATGCTCGGCCAGACTCTCATCGTGCAGCAGAAGCAGCACCCGGCAGTCGATCCACTTCCACTCGCTCATTTGGCAAGTTGGCGGAAGGTGTCCCGGTACTCGCGCATGAACTCACGGCCCAGTTCAAGCTGTTCCTCCAGCGCGGGGTCGTAGGGCGTAAGCGTAATGCCGCCGTTGGCGGATTCCGTCACATAGACCGTGTCGCCTTTGGCGACGCGCATTCGGGCGAGGACGTCCTTGGGCAGGATGACGCCGACCGAGTTGCCAATCTGGGTGATCTTGAGTGCGGACATGGCATATCCCTAGTTATAACAATCGTTATATTAAGAGGGTCTCTGTCGCCTTGCAAATCGTCCGCGGGCGACGGGACGCTCTCAACGCCCCTGGTGCGGACTAACGCGGCGCAGTGCTTCTGCGGCGCAATTCGACCCCCTGCGCTGCGCCGATGGCACGGGCACGCAGTTGGCCGCAGCCGCCGTCCACGTCCTGCCCTGCGCTGTTCCTCACCTTGGTCAGCACGCCGCGGCCGTGCAGGGTGCGGACGATCTCGCGGATGCGCCCGGGATCGGGACGCTGGTAGTCATCCCCTTCGAGGCTGTTGAAGGGGATGACGTTGAGCACGCCGTACTTGCCCTTGAGCAGGCGCACGACCGCGTCGAGCTCGTCGTCGCCGTCGTTGACGCCTTTGAGCAGCGTCCATTGATACTGGACCGGGTAGCCGGTGTCGCGGGCGTATTTCTCGCCAAGCGCGATCAATTCTTCAGGCGCGATTTTCGGCGCGCGAGGCAGCAGGTGTTCGCGCAGCCCGGCCTTGGTCGTGTGCAGAGACAGAGCCAGGGCAGGCTTGATGCGTTGCTTCGGCAAGGCCTCGAACACGCGCAGGTCGCCCACGGTGGAGAAGACGAGATTCTTGTGGCCGATACCGCCTTCGGTGCCGAGCAGGTCGATGGCTTCCAGCACGTTGTCGAGATTGTGCGCCGGCTCCCCCATGCCCATGAAGACGACCTTCTTCACCGCGCGCCGGCGCCGCGCCAGCACGACCTGGGCAAGGATTTCCATGCTCGTGACCTGGCGGATCAGGCCGCTCTTGCCGGTCATGCAGAAGCGGCAGCCTACCGCGCAGCCGACCTGGGTGGAGACGCAGAGCCCGTCGCGCGGCAGCAGCACGCTTTCCACCATCTGCCCGTCGCCGAGTTCGACGAGCAGGCGCGAACCGTCGCTGCCCGCATGTTCCGAGCGAATGCGGGCGAGACCGTCCAGCTCCGCCGTCAAGGCGGGCACGGCATCGCGTAGCGCCAGCGGCAGGAAATCCTCCGACCGCCGCCGCCGCGTGCCGCTGTCCAGCGCTTGCCCGCTCAGCCAGACGCGCACGACCCGGCCGCGATGGACGGGCAGGGCGCCGAGGGCGACGAGGCGTTGGTCGAAGTCGGAGAAGCGCATGGGGGGCGGATTTTACGCTGCCCCACGGCTGCCAACCCACACCGGCCGTTCGCGTCGAGAATCGGACGCAAGGGTGACGCTGTATGGCTCGCCGCATGGACGGCCGCCTTTACACTGCGTTTTCCAATGGCCATTTCGAATGGCATTGAGCAACTCAAGGGCAACCGGGAGGGAATAATGCGAGTGAAGAGAATAGTCGCGAATATCGAGTCGCGCGATCCTTCTTCGGCAGGCGAGTTTTATAAGAAAATTCTAGGCTTGGACTTGCTGATGGATCACGGTTGGATACGCACCTACGGATCGACCGAGAAGATGGGCGTGCAGGTCAGCATTGCAAGCGAAGGAGGCTCTGGCACGGCAGTTCCCGCGCTGTCCATCGAAGTCGACGATCTTGGCGAGGTATTGAGGCGCATCGAAGAACAGAATATTCCCATCGAATACGGCCCTGTCGAGGAGCCTTGGGGAGTGCGCCGATTGCACGTTCGCGATCCTGGCGGTGTGCTTTTGAACGTCCTTGAACACTGTTGAAGAACGGTGTTGTAGCTGGTGCTGCGGCCGGCCGGTTAAGGCCGATGGCGCACATTCGTTTTCCATGAACCCATGATCGGGCCCATAAGAAAAAACCCATGAAGTGGCCAGATGGCCGCTTCATGGGTTCAGTCACAATACCGTACGAGACAGTATGTGAGGGTATCTGGTGGAGCCGGGGGGAATTGAACCCCCGTCCGCAAGCCCTCTGCAGGCAGTTCTACATGCGTAGTCGATTTATTTGGATTTAACCGCGGACTTAGCCAACCGACAGGCCGGACCGCAGCGATTCACGTAGTTTAAGCCTGGACCGTGTGACCCCAGTACAGGCCGATTCCTTGTAAGGGACGTTGCTGCAGTTCGAAGTTGCCTTCTAGGGAGTTGCCTCCCTCCGCCTGACCCAAGGACAGATCAGTGCAACGGCTCACCGCTTAAGCGGCGAGAGCGAAACGCTCGTCGTTGGCGTTTATTGCGTTTCCAGTGGTTTAACGAGCGTACTGGTGCTCGGCATGCCCTGCGCTGTTTCGCGACCCACGTCGAATCCGGATCGGCCCCGATGGTGGTCCGCCATTGTAGCGGGAACTGTCACATTAGTCAGACGCCGCGCCGGAAAGTTCCGGGCACAGGCCGCCGGCGCGCAGCAGGCCGGCAATGGCGGGCCAGAGCGCGGCCGGGTCGGCCACGCAGCGGTCGGCCTGCCAGGCGGAGGCCTCGTCGCCGCCGCAGTAGCCGTAGCCGGCGGCGATGACGGGCATGCCGGCGGCGCGGGCGGCCTGGACGTCGCGCAGGTCGTCGCCCACGTACAGGCTGGCCGAGGCGGCGTAGCCGGCGAGCCGGGCGGCGTGCAGCAGGGGCTCGGGGTGGGGCTTGGAATGGGCGGTGGTGTCGCCGCAGACGAGCGCGGCGCAGTCGCCGTCCAGGCCCAGGTGGCTGACCAGCGGCCGGGCCAGGCGCTCGACCTTGTTGGTGACGATGCCCCAGGCCAGGCCGTGCCGGCCCAGCTGGGCGAGCAGCTCGGCGATGCCGGGGAACAGGCGCGTGTGGCGCGTCATGGCGGCTTCGTAATCGTCCAGGAACTGCTGGCGCGCGGCGGGGAATTCGGGGTGCTCGGGCGTCAGGTCCAGGGCGGCGCGCAGCAGGCCGCGGGCGCCCTGGGAGGCATAGGGGCGCAGCTGCGGCTCGGGCAGGGCGGGCAGGCCGCGGCGCTCGCGCTGGCGGTTGGCGGCCGCGGCCAGGTCGGGCGCGGTGTCGGCCAGCGTGCCGTCGAAGTCGAACAGGACGAGCGCGCTCATAGGGCCCCCTGGGCGCTGCGCGCCTTCGCCCCAAGGGGGATTTCGCGCTTGGGACGGCCCGGCGCGCTCATGCCCGCGCCGCCATCAGATAATTGACCGAGGTGTCGCCCGACAGGCTGTAGCGGCCCGAGACGGGGTTGTAGCCCAGGCCCGCCATGCGGCAGGGCTCCAGGCCGGCGGCGCGGGCGGCTTCGGCCAGTTCGCTGGGACGGATGAAGTGCTCGTAGCTGTGGGTGCCGCGCGGCAGCAGGCGCAGCAGGTATTCGGCGCCGACGATGGCGAACAGGAAGGACTTGGGGTTGCGGTTCAGGGTGGAGAAGAACACCCAGCCCCCCGGCTTGGCCAGGGTGGCGCAGGCGCGCACGACCGAGGCGGGGTCGGGTACGTGCTCGAGCATTTCCATGCAGGTGACGATGTCGTAGCGGCCGGGCTGCTCGGCGGCCAGGGCTTCGACGCTGATGTTGCGGTAGTCCACCCGCACGCCGGATTCCAGCCCGTGCAGGCGCGCCACCTTGAGCGAGCGCTCGGCCAGGTCGATGCCGGTGACGGATGCGCCCGCCGCGGCCATGCTCTCGGCCAGGATGCCGCCGCCGCAGCCCACGTCCAGCACCGTGCGCCCGGCCAGTTCGCCGGCCAGCTCGCGGATCCAGCCCAGGCGCAGGGGGTTGATGGCGTGCAGGGGCTTGAATTCGCTTTCCGGGTCCCACCAGCGGGCGGCCAGGTCGCCGAACTTGTCGAGCTCGGCCTGGTCGGCGTTCAGGGGAGGGGCGGTTTCGGTAGCGGTCATGTCTGTCCAGGCATGAAAATGCCCCCAACGCCGCGCCTTCGGCTTGCTGCCCCCGAGGGGGCTTTTTGCCTTGGGGCGGCCCGGCGGCAAAAAAAGGGCCTCGCAGTGCGAGGCCCTTCATTGTAGCGGGCCGTAGGTGAGTACGGCCCGCTTGCCGGGGAGGCGAGATCAGCGGCGGGTGCCGACGATTTCGATTTCCACGCGGCGGTTCTGGGCACGGCCTTCGCGCGTGCGGTTGTCCGCGACGGGCTCGGTTTCGCCCTTGCCTTCCGTGTAGATGCGGTTGGCGTCGATGCCCTTGCCGACCAGGTAGTTCTTGACCGAGGCGGCACGGCGCTCGGACAGGCCCTGGTTGTAGGCGTCCGGACCGGTCCAGTCGGTGTGGCCGACGGCGATGATGGTTTCCAGATTGATGGTGGCCACTTGCGAGGCGACTTGATCCAGCAGCTGGCGGCCTTCGGGCTTCAGGGTGTCCTTGTCGAAGTCGAAGAAGGTGTCGGCATTGAAGACAACCTTGGTCGCCACGGGCGTCGGAGCGGGGGCCGGGGCGGGAGCGGGCGCCTGGGCGACCGGCACGCCGTCGCAGCCGGGGATGCCGGTGGCGGGCGTCCAGAAGGCATCGCGCCAGCAGAGCTCATTGGTGCCGTTCTTCCAGACGTCACCAAACGCACCGCGCCAGTTGTCGACGGTTTGCGCGGAAGCTGCGCCGGAGGCCGTCACAGCGGCAAAGGCGAGCGCCAGAGCGAATTTGGAGGGTTTGTTCATGTTTCTCCTCGATTGAGCTTGAAGCCGGATAGGTGACTCGCAGCGAACCCCCGCCGCATATCAGGAAAACGGGGCCAGTATAGCAACGCCAAGAACAGCTTCAAAGGAATTGCCGCCTGGGTTTCCTGCGTGCTGAAAACAATCTTACGGCATTTGCGCTGCTTTGGCTGTCCGCGCAGCCCGCATGGACGCCCTATGCGCGGATTTCCTGCATGCGCATCGGCGGCTGTGTTGGTTTTTGGCAACAGGAGGGCGGCGCGCAGGACGCCGCCGGCCGCGCATGCGCGGGCCGGCGGGGCGGATTGCATCGGTACGGGCAATGCACCGCCCGGGTGCTAGAATTTCCCGTTTACCGGCAGTCGGGCCGGTGGCAACGCCGGTCTTACGGCATCTCCGCGATCTTCTATATGGATTCCTTCGCAAAGGAAACGCTTCCGGTTTCGCTGGAAGAGGAAATGCGCCGCAGCTACCTCGATTACGCGATGAGCGTGATCGTGGGGCGGGCCCTGCCGGACGTGCGCGACGGGCTCAAGCCCGTGCACAGGCGGGTGCTCTTTGCGATGCACGAGCTGAACAACGACTGGAACCGGCCCTACAAGAAGTCGGCGCGCATCGTCGGTGACGTAATCGGTAAATATCACCCGCACGGCGACCAGTCGGTCTACGACACCATCGTGCGCATGGCCCAGGACTTCTCCATGCGCTACATGCTGGTGGACGGCCAGGGTAACTTCGGCTCGATCGACGGCGACAACGCCGCGGCCATGCGCTATACGGAAATCCGCCTGGCCAAGATCGCCCACGAGCTGCTGGCCGACATCGACCAGGAAACCGTCGATTTCGGGCCCAACTACGACGGCAGCGAGCAGGAGCCGCTGCTGCTGCCCTCGCGCCTGCCCAACCTGCTGGTCAACGGCAGCTCGGGCATCGCCGTGGGCATGGCCACCAACATCCCCCCGCACAACCTGCAGGAGGTGATCGACGGCTGCCTGTACTGCCTGCGCAACCCGGATTGCTCGATCGACGAGCTGATCGAGATCATCCCGGCGCCCGACTTCCCCACCGGCGGCATCATCTACGGCATCGCCGGCGTGCGCGACGGCTACCGCACCGGGCGCGGGCGCGTCATCATGCGCGCCAAGGTCCACTTCGAGGACATGGAAAAGGGCAGCCGGCAGGCCATCGTGGTCGACGCCATCCCCTACCAGGTCAACAAGAAGACCTTGCAGGAGCGCATCGCCGAGCTGGTCAACGAAAAGAAGATCGAAGGCATTTCCGACATCCGCGACGAGTCCGACAAGGACGGCATGCGCCTGGTCATCGAGCTCAAGCGCGGCGAAGTGCCGGAAGTCGTCCTGAACAACCTGTACAAGAACACCCAGCTGCAGGACACCTTCGGGATGAACCTGGTGGCGCTGGTCGACGGCCAGCCGCGCCTGCTCAACCTGAAGCAGATGGTGGAATATTTCCTGTTCCACCGCCGCGAAGTGGTCACCCGCCGCACGGTGTTCCAACTGCGCAAGGCGCGCGAGCGCGGCCACGTGCTGGAAGGCCTGGCCGTGGCGCTGGCCAACATCGACGATTTCATCGCCATCATCAAGGCCGCGCCCACCCCGCCGGTGGCGCGCCAGGAACTGATGGCCAGGCCGTGGGATTCCTCGCTGGTGCGCGAAATGCTCGCGCGCGCCGACGGCGGCGAGACCCCGGGCGGGAGCGCGGCCTACCGGCCCGACGGGCTGCCCGAGGACTACGGCCTGCAGGGCGACGGGCTGTACCGCCTGAGCGACGTGCAGGCCCAGGAAATCCTGAACATGCGCCTGCAGCGCCTGACCGGCCTGGAGCAGGACAAGATCGTCGGCGAATACAAGGACGTGATGGCCGCCATCGCCGACCTGCTCGACGTGCTGGCGCGCCCGGAGCGCATCACCACCATCATCACGGAAGAGCTGCAGGCCATCAAGGCCGAGTTCTCCACGGGTGCCCGCGACACGCGCCGCGCGGAGATCGAGCTCAACGCCACCGAGCTCGACACCGAAGACCTCATCACCCCGCAGGACATGGTGGTGACGCTGTCGGCGGGCGGCTACATCAAGAGCCAGCCGCTGTCCGAATACCGCGCCCAGCGCCGCGGCGGCCGCGGCAAGCAGGCCACGGCCATGAAGGAGAACGACTGGGTCGACCAGCTCTTCATCGCCAACACGCACGATTACCTGCTGTGCTTCTCCAACCGCGGCCGGGTCTACTGGCTCAAGGTCTGGGAAGTGCCGCAGGGCACGCGCAACTCGCGCGGCAAGCCCATCGTCAACATGTTCCCGCTGGCCGACGGCGAGAAGATCACCGTGGTGCTGCCGGTGCGCGAGTTCAGCGAAGACCACTACGTCTTCATGGCGACCTCGCGCGGCACGGTCAAGAAGACGCCGCTGTCGGACTTCTCCAACCCGCGCAAGGCCGGCATCATCGCCGTGGACCTGGACGAGGCCGACTACCTGATCGGCGCCGACCTGACCGACGGCAAGCACGACGTGATGCTGTTCTCCGACGCCGGCAAGGCCGTGCGCTTCGACGAGAACGACGTGCGCCCCATGGGTCGCAACGCCCGCGGCGTGCGCGGCATGACGCTGGAAGACGGCCAGTCGGTGATCTCCCTGCTGGTGGCCGGCGACGAATCGCACTGCGTGCTGACCGCCACCGAGAACGGCTACGGCAAGCGCACGCCCATCGTCGAATACACCCGCCACGGCCGCGGCACCAAGGGGATGATCGCCATCCAGACCACCGCGCGCAACGGCAAGGTGGTGGGCGCGGTGCTGGTGCGCCCGTCCGACGAGATCATGCTGATCACCACCGGCGGCGTGCTGGTGCGCACCCGCGTGGCCGAGATCCGCGAGATGGGCCGCGCCACCCAGGGCGTGACGCTGATCAGCGTGGATGACGGCAGCATGCTTTCGGGCGTGCGCCGCGTGGTGGAAAGCGATGCCGACGACGGCGAGGACGGCGAAGGCAGCGGCGAGGACAACGACAACCAGGCCGACGGCGGGCAGCCGGCCGAGCCGCAGGAGTAGGCAAGCCTCATGGCCAGACCGTGGAATTTCTCCGCCGGCCCGTCGGCGCTCCCCGAAGCCGTGCTGCGCCAGGCGGCCGAGGAAATGCTCGACTGGCACGGCAGCGGCATGTCGGTGATGGAAATGAGCCATCGCGGCAAGCACTTCGTGCAGATCTGCGACGAGGCCGAGGCCGACCTGCGCGAGCTGCTCGCGCTGCCCGACGACTACGCCGTGCTGTTCATGCAGGGCGGGGCCACGGCCGAGAACGCCATCGTGCCCATGAACCTGATCGGCCGGGGCGCGCGCGCCGCGGCCGACTACGTGCTGACCGGCCAGTGGTCGGTCAAGTCGCACAAGGAGGCCACCCGCTAC
>Ga0182738_1001153_pt1 | contig 33855 bp, 22 predicted proteins | sample eDN5th30CBELigMG_FD_128876 | JGI IMG/M metagenome (GOLD analysis project Ga0182738, IMG submission 128876) | Enriched Miracle-Growth compost microbial communities from Emeryville, California, USA - eDNA 5th pass 30_C BE-Lig MG (version 2)... ...
CATGATGAGGAAATTTTTGAAACACAGAGGGACAGAGAACACGGAGGCACACAAACCTGATCTCTGTGTCCTCCGTCCCTCTGTGTTTTCATCTTTTTTTCTGGCGAATGATTTTGAAGTGAACGAACCTCATTCGTGAATCAAACAGATTAAATGGGATGGGAAGGAGTTCTCAGACAGACTCCTAGGCGGCTAGTAACAAATCAACTGTTCTGGACTGCCTGAAAACCATGAAAATGGTCTGGAACGAGAAATTCTGGACGTTCGGAGGCTCTCTCCATTTGTCAGATCGACTCAGGGCGAATAGAATTCGCGATTCGCTTTCCGCACGGATGATCGGAATGAACCGCCTTCGTCTTGAGATGCTTCCCCAACCGGACGATTCCACGTGTGGACCGACGTGCCTGCACGCTGTGTATCGTTATTATGGTCTGGATGCAGAGCTGAACGATGTCATCCGTGAAGTGGGGCAACTGGAACAGGGGGGAACCCTGGCTGTGATTCTGGGATGCCATGCACTGCGCCAGGGGTTCGACGTCAAATTATATTCGTACGATTTGCAGGTCTTCGATCCCACCTGGTTTCGCCGCGACCGGGACATCAATCTGGAAGAACGGCTGGCCGCTCAAATGAACGCCAAGCCCTCTCAACGATTGCACACGGCCACAGTGGCATATATTGAATATCTGCGACGGGGCGGAAAATTGCGCATGGAGATCCTGACGATCGAATTGATCCGTCGTTACCTGAAGCGGAATATTCCGGTGCTGACCGGGCTGAGCGCGACATTCCTGTATGGAGAAATGAGAGAATATTGTCCCGAGAATCCGCCCCCCGGGCGGAGCGTACTCGCGGACGACGTCCGGGGTTTTCCCGCGGGACACTTCGTGGTTCTGTGTGGATACGATCCCGATCGACGGACGGTACTGATTGCCGATCCGCTCGAGGCAAATCCGTTTGCCAAGGATCGGCTTTACGCTGTGGACATTGATCGAGTGTTTTCTGCGATCATGCTCGGCATCGTGACCTATGACGCAAATCTGCTGATCATTCGTCCTCGACATCAAAAGGGAGTTGTGGGGCATGCCCGCACTGATCGTGACCGATAGCGTCAATGACTGGCCGGAGGAAATTCCAAACGTCGAACTGGTGGAAGCCTGGCGATACCTCACGGATGAAGAACTGGCCGGACGCCGCAACGTCAAGCTGTTTAATCTCTGCCGCTCCTTGAAATACCAGAGCACGGGATACTATGTCTCCCTGCTGGCGGAAGCCCGGGGGCACAAACCGATGCCCGGCGTCATCGCCCTGCAGGACCTGAAGACCCCCTCCATGATTCGCTTTGTGGGCGAAGAACTGGACGAACTGATTCAGAAATCGCTGGAACCATTACAATCCGACGAGTTCGAGCTCAGCGTTTATTTTGGCCGTAACATGGCCAAACGCTATGAACGGCTGGGCCGGCAGTTGTTCAATATGTTTCAGATCCCTCTCCTGAGATTCCGGTTTGCCCGCAACGGCAACTGGCAGATTCGCAGCGTCAAAGCCCTGGGAACCAGTGAAGTTCCCGATATGCACCGCATTTTCATGATCGACGCTGCGGAGAAGCATTTCGCGGGAGCCAACAGCACTCCACCCAAGCCGAAACGGATGCGGTACGATCTGGCCATTCTGCACGATCCCGATGAAACTGAGGCCAGCCCTTCCAATGAAGGAGCACTCAAGAAATTTGTGAAAGCGGGAGAACAACTCGGCCTGGGGTGCGAACTGATCACCCGGGATGATTATGGCCGCCTGATGGAATTTGATGCCCTGTTTATCCGGCAGACCACTGGCATTAATCATTATACATATCGTTTTGCCCGTCGGGCGGCGACAGAAGGTCTGGTCGTCATCGACGATCCGGTCTCCATCGCCCGCTGCACGAATAAAGTGTATCTTGCGGAACTCCTGGGGCGGCACAAGATCCCCATGCCGGACGGGTTGGTTGTTCATCGCGATAATGCCAATGAAATCGCCGAAAAGCTGGGCTTTCCCTGCGTGCTGAAGAAGCCGGACAGTTCCTTCTCGCTGGGGGTTGTCAAGGTGCACGATGAAGAGGATCTGCAACTGCGGCTCAAAGAGTTCTTCGCCCAGTCCGAACTGCTGGTGGCACAGAAATTCCTGCCGACGACCTTTGACTGGCGAATCGGCATTCTGGATCACCGTCCACTGTTCGCCTGCCAGTACTTCATGGCCCCCAATCACTGGCAGATCATTCACTGGTCCAAACAGGGGGACGATCGCTATGGAAACTTCAAAACACTGCCAGTGGAACTCGCTCCCCGTAAAGCGGTGCAGATGGCGCTGAAGGCGGCGAACCTGATTGGTGACGGGCTCTATGGTGTCGATGTGAAGGAGTCCAATGGGAATTTCTATATCATCGAAGTGAATGATAATCCCAATATGGATGCAGGCTGTGAAGACGAGGTCTTGCGGGACGACCTGTATCGACGCGTGATGGAGTCGTTCCTGCGCCGGATCGAACAATCCAAATCAAGAAAATAGCGAACACCCTCAAAGTGAAAGACACACAGGATGCACTGGATTGCCGTCGGCATGGGAGGAGCACTGGGGGCGATGGCACGGTATGCCCTCAGCGGGCTGGTGTTGCAGCGATTTCCCCTGGGGACGTTCATTGCCAATATCCTGGGTTGCCTGCTGATCGGCCTGTTGATGGCCTTGTCCGTGAAGACTGGCTGGCCCGGTCCGACTGCCCGTTCATTTCTGGTCACCGGCTTTCTTGGAGGGCTGACGACATTCTCCACCTATGCTTATCAGACCTGGGAACTGCATCATGCCGGCGATCTGAGCGGAGCAGCCTTCAACCTGATCTGCAATCTGATGGTCGGACTCTTGGCGGTCTGGCTGGGAATCTGTCTGGGAGAAGGAATTGCGAAACTCGTGATTTAGAGCAAGTTGCTCTGGCCCGGGCCCGCGCAGCGCGAGTTTTGACTGATGAAAGCCCACTCGCCGCGTGGCGGAACGCGGCCTGTACGGGATGAATACGTTCTGGAACAGATTGCTCCCGGCTGATCGGTGCAGGGTTTTTCTATTGTATTTTCAGCGGACCAGTTCGAATTCCACAAACAGCTTTCGGTAAAGGCTGACGACTGATGAATTTTTCCGTGATTGGGATCGTGGTGCTGATGCTGACCATCTCGAATATCTTTATGACGTTCGCCTGGTATGGGCATCTGAAAGATCTGGCCAGTAAACCGTGGTATCTGGCGGTGCTGATCAGCTGGCTGATCGCCTTTTTTGAATATCTGGTCCAAGTCCCGGCGAACCGCTATGGCAACGTACACCATCTGCAACTGGGGCAACTGAAAATTCTGCAGGAAGTGGTCACACTTTCTGTGTTTGTGCCATTCTCAATTTACTATATGCAGCGTCCCATTAACTTGAATTTCTTATGGGCCGGATTATGTATGTGCGGAGCAGTTTATTTTATCTTCCGTTCATAATGACTTGCGATGTCACCTGCTGCACGAGTCTCCGACATCAGGACCGCAACAGATGGTTGTTGGCCATGGTAATACCGGAGAGCATCGATCCGATAATTCCTAGAAACCCCTGGTCGGTTCCGCACAGAAAGAGGTTTTTTACGGAAGTCGTGCCATCCAGCACTTTGACTGGTGCGCCATAGACCGCTCCGTTCAGATGTCCGGTGAAGCGTTTGATAGTACGTGGGGTAAAGACGTCCGTGTCGATAATATGTGAACGAAAATCGGGAATATGCTTGATGGCGGCTTCCACCATCCGGTCACACCAATACTGTTTACGTTCGTAGTATTCTTCATCCGGCAGGTTCATCCAGTAATCCGGATTCGCCAGCGCCGTCATCCGGATCACTCCCTCGTCCAGTTGCGTACCGGATGGATAAATAAAGTTGTTCGGTGAGCAGATAATTCCGCTGCGGAGATCGAGCGGTTCTGCCGGGGGAACATAATGAAATGTTTCCAGATCATTATAAAAAATAATGGTTTCAGAATGACCTGATTCCCGTGGCTGGCAGTCCAGGACGAAAATTGCTTCATTAAATGAAATTTCCCCCGGTGCTGATGACCGAGATGCAGCTGGGGTCGCAAGGTGATCGCACAGGTTTTCCGTTTCGGCGATGCCCGCGGAAGAAAGCACATTCTCCGCTTCAATTTCCCGGCCATCGTCGAGAACCACCCCCACTGCCTGACCCTGCCTGATCTGAATTTCCTTGACACCCGCGCGCAGCTGGAGTTCACCACCCAGCGATTTGAAATGCCGTGTCAATGTCTTCAGGATCTTGCGAACCCCCTGTAACGGACGGCCAAATCCTTCTCGAAAAATGCTCTTGAACATGATCACAAACTGGTTGAAGTCCATGTCATGCGGCAGCGCAGAGCCGTAAAACATCAGCGGACAGAACAGCATGTCGATCAAAACGGGATCACTGATGAATTCCCGAACCACTTTGCGGGCGGAGACGGCTGTCTGTTGCAGATTCAGTTCGTCAAACTCTTCAATGTGCTGAACGAGCTTGCGAAAGTTGTCCGCCTGTTGCGGAAATTCCTGACAGACGTTCTCCAGAAAACCAGCGTAATCGTTGGTGAATTCAATTCGATGTCCGGGGAACACGACGGCGGAACCTTGCTGGGGCGAGAGATCAAAATCGTCCCAGCGTAACCTCAGTTGTTTTAATAACTTGGCCAGCGGACCGGTGCGCGAGCCGGGAGCTGCGTAATTCGTGACGGCATGCAACCCCACATCATGATTTCGTCCCCGCAGGCGGTAAAACGAATTCAATCCGCCAATGGTCGTATGACGCTCGAGAATGCAGACCTTCTTCTCGTAATACGCCAGCCGGATCCCAGCCGCCAGGCCAGACATTCCTGCACCAATAATGATTGTATCGTACTTCACTCAGAGACTCGTTTTTCTATGAATTATGGGCTGAATCTGAAGTATCTGGAGTCTGCGAAAGAAGAGCAAACCTGTCGGGATAAAAGTCCTCGTGAGAGCAAGTTGTTCCGGCCTGGGCCCGCGCAGCACGCGTTTCGATTGATGAAATGCGCTCGCCGCGTGGCAGAACGCGGCCGATGCAGGAATCATGCGATCTGAACGTGCAAAAGATCGAATATTGAAAAGTTTTCGGCATTTTCTGCCAGTCCCGCAACTCCAGATCCTGTACTTGTTCCCGATTCAACTACAAGAAATTGTAGGAATCGTCCATTTGACCTCTAACAGTGTACGTATGGTCTGTTGTTTGATTTCGAAATCGCGGGTATACACTTTTGCGTCGAGACGAATTCGGCAGAAACCTTGTCGAAATTCCTGATCGTACTTTCCATTCTCCACGATCTGGACACATCTCGCCCGGCTGCAAGGAATGCAGTTCGACTATTGATTTCACCAACATCAAAAGGACTCAAGTATGAGCCAGCTGGCACTTGTATCAACCCGTGAAATCGACGATGAACCGCAGATTTATTCCTTTGCGGAATATGTCGGTCAGCGTGTCCAGACGCTTTCTTTCGTGAATGAACGGGCTCGCCTGCAGAGGCAGAATCAGTGTTGCCCCATCTGTAACCGCGTGACGGTCGAACCGATCGAACTCAAAGATGGGACGCTGGGGCGTAACGGCCGTCTGATTCCCGGGACAGGCACACTGGTGGGCTTCAGTTGCAATGCCTGCGGTCACGAATGGCCCGCCTGAGATGGCAAAAAGCTAAGGCGCATTCACCTCGTATCGACCGCGTTCCGCCACGCGGCGAGTTGCGTTTCACCAGTAGAAACTCCGCAAGAGATGCCTGCACGGGTTCGATTTCTGGCTGCCCTGGCTGCCTGGCAGGTGGGGGTGCTGATTGCACTTGGCGTTGAAGCTTCGAGAATCCAGTCACGATTGCTGCATGATGCCACTCCCGGAACGTGGTGGAATGCCCCTGCCTATGATGGTACATTTCTGCTGCCAATTCTATTGCTGGGGCCTTTCTGCCTGGGAGTGAAGGTCTCTCCCAAATGGATGGCCCGCGGGCAGGCACTCTTTAAAATGATTCCGGGTTCCCGCAAGAAGCTGTTCTTGTCCGCGGGACTGGTCGCCTTGACATCGCTGCTTGTCAGCTGGTCTTCATCACAGTTGCTGCTTTCGAATTCTCTGTCTGCGAGCTCAAATCTCCCTCAAACCGCGGATGCGGCACATCAACGGATTGGGGAGACTCTGCCACTCGTACAGGATGAATTCAGTTATCTGCTACAGGCCCGGGCTGTTCTGGAAGGGCGTTGGAGCTGGCCCGGACCGCAACGGGCCTCCGAGATCTTTCACCAGCTGCACGTTCTGAATGAAGGTCAATTTGCCAGTCGCTACTTTCCCGGAACGGGACTCTGGATGGCTCCCTGGCTGGCCGTAGGTCATCCCGTGTGGGGATCACGCTGCGCGGGAATGCTCATTTCGCTGGGACTGTTTTGCATCGGATATGAACTCAAAGGGATCTGGGCAGGACTCCTGGCGGGGTTCCTCACTGCACTGGCCCCCGGGCTGGCGATTTTCAATAACCTGTTACTGGCCCATTCACCGGGACTGGTGGCGCTGGTTCTGTTTCTCTATTTCATGCTGCGATTCCTGCGAAATGGGTCCTGGGCCAATGCCATGCTGGCTGGCTGTGGACTGAGCGGGGCGATGTTGTGCCGCCCCCTGACCGCAGCTGCGATTGGTCTGCCGTTTGGACTCTGGTTTCTCTGGCACTGGCTGGCAAGTGAGTGGAAACGGGACGACTCCTCAGCATCGAGACCCCTCGAGGACTGGCGGTATGCAGCCGTGGGGCTGATGGTTCCTGTTTTCTGTGGGCTGGCCTTGATCTCCTGGCAGAATCGAGCTCTTACGGGGGACTGGCGACTCACTCCTTATCAACTTTACACCCGGCTCTATACACCCCGGCATGCTTTTGGATTTCAGCAGGCACAAGGTCTTTCTGCTGGTTCCTCGCGGCAAATTCTTACTCGCTATAATGACTGGGCAGAGAATCTGAACGGTCCGCTGGCAGTCGCCCGCAGCCTGCAACGCTTGCGTGGAAGCCTGGCCTGGAGTCTGGGGATTGTTCCATTAACAATGACGGCTGTTTTCTTTCTGCTGACATTTCCCTGGCAACTGCGGGGGATGCAACTCATTCTGATGTCGATCGTCTGCCTGCATCTGGCACACTTTCCCTACTGGCTGAGCGGAATGCTGGAGCATCACTATGTTCTGGAATCGGGGCCACTTTGGATTCTGATCTTTGCAGTCGTCTCCACAGACTGGCTGACGTGGTCCTTTCGAAATGGTCGTTGCTGCTTTCCACTCTGGTGGGGAGCGTTGCTGGCAGCCTCCCTGGTCGTGAATCTGCTGCCCATTGGCCCGCAAGGGAAGAGCCGGCTCTCGGCGGGATGGAAAACATTTCTGCAACCGACTGCTGGATACCGTCATTTCGAACGAGAGTTGGCACAGACCGAATTGAAGTTGCCGGCGCTGATCATCGTGACTCCCGGTCCCGCTGACCTGCATGCGCAGTTCGTCAGAAATCAACCTCCCTTTGATGCTGCGGTGCTGGTGGCCATGGAACGCCCCGATCTGTATTCCTTCCATGAATTGGCGCTGCTCTTCCCGGATCGCCATCTCTATCAGTACGACTCTGCTGCCCGCAGGATGATGCTGAAAGATCCTGTCCATGTGCGCGATGGTGAGGTGTCGCCATGACTCCTGCCGAATCTGCAAAAGGGTCCCAATCTGTTCAGACAGAAACGATCAAATCAACCCTGGAGCAGGCGAGTGCAACGAGCCCTCTTTCGGATTCGGGAGAAACAAAAGAGCAGGGGCCGTCTCACGCACAAGCAATCTTTCGTTGGATCGTGATGGGAGTTCTGGTTCCTGTTCACATCTGCCTGCTGGGATGGCTGGCCTGTTGCACTTCACCCACCTCGGATGAAATTGCTCATCTGGCCGCGGGTGTGCGCATCTGGACACAGGGACAGTTCGGGACTTATCCGGTGAATCCTCCACTGGTCAAATTGATCGCGACCTGGCCCGTGGTCATGAGTTCTCCCAGGACAGACTGGCGACATCTGGATGCCACCCCGGGCGCCCGTCCTGAATGGCTGATCGGACAAGACTATCTGAAGGCGAACAGTCCCCGTTTTCGCTGGGATTTCGTGCTGGCACGTTGGATGTGCCTTCCCTTTTGCATCGTGGGGTTGATGTACTGTTTCTGGTGGGGAAGTGAACTGTTTGGACCGGCCGGCGGCTTGTTGTCTGCTGCGCTATGGTGTTTCTCTCCCGATATTCTGGCACATGGAGCCTTGATCACACCGGACGTTGCTGCGGCTGCAATCGGAGTGGCCACGTTATTTCATTTTCGTCGCTGGCTGCGGTCGGCACTCTGGAAAGATGCGCTGCTGGCCGGGGTGTTCCTGGGACTGCTGCAACTGACAAAAATGTCCTGGTTATTGCTCTATCCTCTATTGCCCGTGATCTGGTGGTTCAGCCTCACTCTTCACATGAACCGGAAATCACGTCAACGGCAATTCCTGCAACTTGCCGCATTGATGGTTCTCAGCCTGGATCTGCTGAATGCGGGTTATCTTTTCGACCGGTCGTTCAAGCCGCTGGGAGAATTCGAATTCGTCTCGCAAACTCTCTCGGGAAGTGCAGAAGCAGAAACATCCGGCAATCGATTTCGGGGGACTTGGATGGAGACGATCCCGGTTCCACTTCCAGAGCCTTACCTGATCGGATTGGATCTCCAGCGGCGGGATTTTGAAGGACATTGGAAACCGCTGGTCTCTTATCTTCGAGGCGAAATGCGAATTGGAGGCTGGTGGAACTACTATCTGTATGGCCTGCTGGTCAAAGTTCCGCTGGGAACCTGGTTGATTGCGGGATGTGCACTACTGGCTGCAGGGGTGGCCTGGAAAGCCCAGCAGTCTCTTCCCGCTGTCGAATTTCTCTGGTTGATGGCCCCGGCGCTCGGCCTGTTGCTGCTCATCAGCAGCCAGACCGGTTTCAGCCGATACGTTCGCTATGTGATTCCCTGCCTTCCGTTCTGCTTTGTGTTGCTGGGAGGTTGTTGGTCGCGGGTGGTCTGGGAACGGGCTCGCGGTGTGACGCTTGTGACGGGGGCAGGCTTGCTTTGTACAGTCTGGGCGAGCTTGTCCGTCTATCCTCACAGCCTCTCATTCTTCAACCGAATTGCTGGAGGACCATTACAAGGACACTGGTTCCTGCTGGACTCCAATGTCGATTGGGGACAAGATCTGTATTTTTTGAAAAGCTGGATGAATGAGCATCTGCAATCGCGTCCGCTCACACTGGCCTATGCCGGAGTGGCGGACCCGGGTCTGTTCGATCTCGACGTTCAACCATTTTCAGACAGGGACATCTTGCGAAGCGAAACAATTCCACCAGGCTGGTATGCCATCAGCGTCAATCATCTGCACGGATACGATTCGGCCCCGATGGCCTGTTCCCGGTTCCTGCCGTTGAAACCGACAGCCCGGGCGGGATATTCCATTTTGATCTATCACATTCCAGAAACAGCACCGCCATAATGATCGTGTGATCGCCAAAGATCATGCGATTGCCAAAACAGGGTTCCTGTTTGAACTCGACAGTTTGACCTTTTCCGCATTCTTTCCCGCATCCCTTCACGTCGACAATTCCCCGATGCAATCATCTGCAGATCGCTCAGACAAGTTTCCCCCATCTGCACGCTGTGGGTTTTCCATGGTGGAATTGCTGGTCGTGCTGGGAATCATTTCGTTGCTGGTGGCGATTCTGCTCCCTGCGATCATGCAGTCCCGCAGCAGTGCGCGGCGACTCGCCTGTCTGAATCATTTGCGACAGGTCTCTCTGGCCATGATGCTGCAGGCCGATCTGCATGATCGTTTTCCCGCAGCGGGCCTGTTTGGAGCCACACGGAGCACGCAGCACCATAACTGGGTCACATCCATTCTGCCGCAACTCGATCAGGCCAGTCTGTTCAACCAATATGATCGATCTCGGGCATACACGCAGACAGAAAACTTCGAACTGACACGTACGCCCCTTCCGGTATTGGTCTGTCCGGATGATGTCAGCGTGCAGCCCGGAGAAGGGAATCTGAGCTTCGTCGTGAACGGAGGGATCGGCTGGACCATCCCTGTTGATTGTCCTGCCAATCTCCGCACGACTGAGGATCAGGTCACGATTGTTCCGATGGATTTGAACGGGAACGGTGTTGTCTGCCCACTGGAAAAGGAATCGGAGACCGGGCCGTCCGATACGGAGATGCTGGAATCGTTATCCTTGTTTTTTGTGGAGAACTGGCCCCCGAAAAGCGGGACACAACGGTTTCATCGACCGCGAGACGTCGTTGACGGCCTGTCTCAGACTATTCTGCTGGCGGAGAATGTCCGTGCCGGTTATGACCCGCATGCTTCTTCTTCCTGGGGGTCCCCGGAACCGTTACGGGCGATGTTTTTTGTCAGCAGTGAAGTATGTAAAAAGAGCAAATGCACCCCGGAGCAGATTGATCTGTCCCGGGCCAACAGTCGTGTCGATACCGATGCTGCCCGGCAGTCATTGAACTCGGCCCTTTCGCAGGCTGAAGGGACTGCCCCCTGGCCGACGTCCGGGCATGCCGGTCTGGTGCATGTCGCCTGGTGCGATGGACGCGTGACGGCGCTCTCGGAATTCATAGACGGAAAGACCTATTTTGCCATGATCACTCCCCGTGGTGTCCACGGCAGCGGTCCATTTGAAGAACCGGTGATCACATCGAATTTTTAGAGCAGGTTGCTCTGGTCGGGGCCCGTGCAGCGCGCGTTTCGACTGATGAAACACAACTCACCGCGTGGCGGAATACGGTTTATGCGGGAGTCATGCGTTCCAGTACAAATCAGAGCCACTTCGTTCTCCGGACCATCTCCTATTCCTTTCCCTCTTTCCATCCAGGAGTGAACCTTCCGGTGTCCTCGCAATGGTTTTGTTTTACGGACGATGAAGATGGCCCCTATTCTTTTGAGGAGCTGGCCACTCTCATCGCGCGCGGTGAACTCTTGCAGACCGATCTGGTACGTCGTCAGGAAGCGACGGAATGGCAGCGTGTGGAGACTGTATTTGGACTGTTGCGGGCTGCCAGTCGCGTTCGCACCAAAGCGGTTCTGCGGGCGGCAGCACCTCCAGCAGGAGTGTTGAGCCAGGCATTCAACAAGCTCTGTCAACGCTATTTTCCCAACCTGCACCCCCAGCGTCTGTTGACGGTCATCAGTCTGTTGTGCATCACGATCTGTCTGGCAGAACTGGTCTGGTACTGGTGGCAGCGGCCCGTCCGATTTCCCACTCCTCCAGCCCTGGGAGTGACGGTGGAGTCTCCCGCTCCTCCACAAATCCGTCCTCCGACCCCCATGATTCCAAGCATCTCCTCATTGCGGCCGGGTGAACCGGAACTGGTTCCCGGCTTTGAATCGGTGGGATGGATGAAGTCTCCTGCCTTAAGCGCGGATCTGTTGACGATTGTTTACATCGGTTATGCGGGACCAAACCGATTGGATGAAGTCATCATTGCTGATCGGCAAAGCGTCTCGGAATCGTTTCGGAATCATCATCCCATCATGGCGGTCAGCAGTCCATTACGTGAAGCCCATCCGACACTTTCCCCGGACGGGCTTTCGCTGGCTTTTGTTCGCCTGGAAGAAGCGGCCACGTTATGGATCTCACAACGAACGGATCGACAATCGAATTTTCGGAAGGCGTCCCGATTGAAGTTGCTGCAGGATTCCGTTCCGGACCACCATCATGATGCTCCGCAGTTTCTGGACTCGAAAACGCTGCGAATCACCATCAGCGACCGGGAGTTTACCGACCGTCAACAATGGCTGGCGATCAGGGAAGGAGCCGATACATTTCGATTGAAATCTCCAGTGGCAACCGGGCATCCCTGGCCGCGCGCCTGCCTGATGCCCAATGGCAAGCGGAGTTTCCTGATCACGGAAGAGGGTTTGAAAGTCTCGTGGTATTCCCCGCGTACACGCATGTTCGAGGGGCCTGAACTGCTGTTTGGAACGGATGTGATCGGTCCGGAACTGACGGCCAACGACGACACCTTCTGGGTGACCCCCAAAGAAGATGTGATCTTTTTCTGCGGGCCGGGACTGGATCCCACATCACCGGATTCCCGAAAACTCTGGATGATTCGATTATAAGGCATGAGTCCTGAAGCCTTCGTTGCTTCGGATTGAATGTGCCTCATAATTCCAGTCTGGCCCAGTACAATCGCTCTCGATCTCCGCGATCGCGCAGGTCGGTCAGCATCGCTTCCATGGAAGGCTTGATGTAATCATTCAGGACGTGCTTCAGATTCACGCGTACCTGGCAGCGATTATTGAAATCAAAGAGCTCCGGAGAGATCCAGATGGTCGTGGCCTTTCCCGGGTGGCTGATATAGATTGATTGAGACTTGTATGTCTGCGATCCCGGAGTAATGGTCCCCTCGTAGCGAGCAGGGCGATCGGTTTGACGGTCCGGAATCTGCTTGGCCTGCATCCAGTAAAAGCGATTATTCGATTTGCGTACGCTGCTGGTTTCCCAGCGGGCAGTCTCTTTGATCCCGGGTCGACGTAGTGATTGCATCCACTCGAAGATGCGATCAAGTTCTTCGTAATAGGATTCGTATCCCCGATCTTTATATTCGCAATAAATCACATCCTGGCCCTTCTTCATCATGTCATTCAGAAGAGAGGAATTTTTCTCCAGAGTATTGCGGTCACGTTCACCGCTGATCACATACCACGACAATAATGGGGCATTCTCGGAGCGGGCACGACCATATGCAGGAGCGATTCCCGCGATAGGAACTACGCCGGCAAACAATCCCGGATGTGCCAAGCCCAGATCGAAACAGGCATCTGCTCCCAGTCCATGGCCTCCCAGGAAAATTCGATCTGAATCGACATGATACCGCTTGCGGACATGGTCGATTGCATTCAGAATGGTGGTCTGTTCTACGCTGTCCGGCTGATAGCTTGTGGCATCTTCCGGAAGATAGTGCGGGGCAATCACAATATATCCCCGCCGCTGCGCCCAGCCGGGCCGCGCGGCATCACCTGCCCACCAGTGCAGCTCATTTTCGTAAGTCGCACGATCACCACGCAGCACCACCAGCAATGGATAGCGATGAGCAGCGTTGTATTCCGGCGGAAGCATCAGGGTATAGCCCAGTTGCGATATTCCCGGATCGGTGGGGAGTTCGACTTCCAAAGTCTCTCCCGGAGCAACCGGTGTCGCTTCAAAAGGAAGAGGCAGATGCTGCAACATCAATGCCAGACGTTCGGGGTTGATCCCTTCGATGGCTTCCAGTTTTTCCAGGATCTCCTGATCTCGAAGCGGATCTGACTGCGTGCGAAGATATTCCAGCACCAGAAAGCGTGCATCCCAGAGATGAATGGCTGCATTCAGGTCTAATAAGGCATGAGAGTCTCCCAGCAGCCAGCCGGAATAGGCCAGCGCCAGCTTTTCAGCAGCGGGCAGCGTGTCATCATCTTCGACCCGCAGAAACGGTTCCAGGCGAGACATCAGTTCATAGTTCAGCTCTGCCTGCAACGTGATGCGCAGCGATTTGACTCGGGAAAACTGTTCTTCCGGCAACTTTGCCTGAAGCATGTCCAGTTGCAGCAGCACCCGATCGCGATTTTCCACCGCCTGTTCATACTGACCGAGGATGTCCGAGACTTTCTGGCGGATTTCCGCACTCACTTCATCCACGGGAAACTGCCGGGCATATTGCATAGTCAACAGATGCTGACCGGCCGCCTGTCGGCGTTCCATTTCGTTGATCGCCTTGCGGGCGATGTACTCCGAAATCTGTTGCTGATATTGCGTGCACCAGTCGGCCAATTCCGGAAACCGTTCCGCGAGTTGTCGGACTTCCTCCCGGGCCTCGTTGAACATTTGGGCCTGCACATAGAAGACGGCCGCTGCTTTGCGCTCCGCCGGATCATCCCGATTGGAAGACTTCTCAATAATCGATCGAACAACTTCCGAAGGAAGTGTTTTGGTATCGATGCTGTAGTTCCAGTGGTGCGTCAGACTTTCCAGGTCGGTGTACTCCGGTCGCATGACCGTCACCCCCTGAATAATGGGAATCATCCCTTTTTGAGTGGCCAGCGTGACCAGCCGTCGCCCAAATTCATCAAACGGTTGAACCGATCCAAAGCTCCCCACGGTTGCAAAGCCGGCAGTTCGGGACGATTTTTCATGCTTGAGTTTGAAGGAAACATTCGCTCCCAGGCTGCTCTCTTCGTCATTCCGGGCCACAATCCGACGATGCACAAAATATCTGCGCACGCCGTCATCAATCACCCAGTAGGAGAAATTGGGAACCGGTCCTGCATTGTTGATTTTGGCACTGGCTGGAGTCAGGCCCGCCACCTGCAATGTCGTCCCTTTGTAAGACATGCCGTTCTTTAAGAAGATTTCGTCAGCAAGGGCACACCTTGAGCGCAATACAAACATCAACCCGCCCAAAACGATCAGGCCGGCCATCAGGGGTGATCGAAATCTGTCACAGGTCAATCGCAATCTCGCTCCCTGACCAGTTATGCTTCGCGACCGCTGACGTATTTTGCCAGCGCGGATGGACTGCCAGACAAGGAGTCTGGAATCACGCCATCCTCGGACAGTTGACTGCCTCCCCTTGACTGCCCCCGCTCTCTCCCGAACGCTGCTTCGACTCTGTCGGCGCATCTCTATCGGACTCCATCATTCGTCCCCGGCACGAGAATTTCCAGTCGAATTGACTCAGAAAAATTTCCATCCGGAAATTGTCCGGTGATTGGGGCTGTTCTGGCTCTCGGGAATACCCATAATGAGATGAATAAAAAAAATAGGTTGAATACGCAAACTGGAGCCGTCTCTTTCCTTTCATTTCACTTGATGACGACCGGGTGGCAGGGAAAGCGTGATCTCGCTCGCGGCTCAGCAGGAGCTTCGCCTTGCCGGAATTTTCCCGGTTTGTATCAGGCGAACGCTTTCCCCCGCTGGAACTTGTACTGACAACGATGAGCGAAAATGCTATGAATGCTTTAGTCTGACCACTTTAATCTGATGGATGAATGTTCGAGCATTGCCCGCACATGGTCGTGCTCGCAGCAGGTTTCTCATCACTCAATCCATGAATGACGCAATACTTGATACGGATGGAGCTGCCGGCCAATGGGTGTTCCCATTTCTCAAATGTGGAGTGTGGCCTCTTATGTGATTCGCCAGAAGCTGCGCGGTCGCAAACGATATCCACTTGTCCTGATGCTGGAGCCGCTGTTCCGTTGTAATCTGGCCTGTGCCGGTTGCGGAAAAATCCAGTATCCGGCCAATATCCTCAAGCAGAATCTCTCCGTGGCGGAATGCTTGAACGCGGTGGATGAGTGTGGTGCCCCCATCGTCTCAATTCCCGGGGGCGAGCCGCTTCTGCATCCGGAAATCGACCAGATCGTGGAAGGTCTTGTCGCTCGCGGCAAATACATTTATCTGTGCACCAATGCCTTGCTGCTGGAAAAGCATCTGCATCGGTTTCAGCCGTCAAAATGCCTGTCTTTCTCGGTTCATCTGGACGGCCCCAAAGAAGAACACGATGCAGCAGTCTGCCGCGACGGAGTTTATGACGTGGCAATCAAAGCGATTCAGACAGCCATTGATCGCGGCTTTCGTATCACGACGAATACGACGGTTTTCAATAACAGCGACCCCGCCCGCTTGCAGTCCATGTTTGATACGTTAATGAACATGGGGGTAGAAGGGATGATGATCTCTCCCGGCTATCAATACGAAAAAGCACCGGATCAAGAACACTTCCTCAGTCGCAGCCAGTCGATCCGACTGTTTCGTGGAATTCTGAAAAATCAAAAGCGATCCTGGGCATTCAATCAGTCTCCACTTTTTCTGGAATTCCTCAAAGGGAACTGGAAGCTGGAGTGCACCCCCTGGGGAAACCCGACGTTCAACCTGTTTGGCTGGCAGAAACCGTGCTATCTCTTGCAGGAGGGCTACGCCAGTAGTTTTCAGGAACTGATGGCCACGACCGACTGGGACGCCTATGGCCGGGCCAGCGGAAATCCGAAATGCCAGGACTGCATGGTTCACTGCGGATTTGAACCCTCAGCTGTGGATGCCACGTTCGGCAGCGTTTCCGGGTTGATGGAATCGGCCCGCAGGACCCTGTTCGGACCGGGAAAGAATCGTCCCCTGTCTCCAGAATCGAATCCGCAACCGGTTGCTGCAACGGGAGCCGCTTCAGCATCCGTGCAACTCGTCTCTCTGCAACTGCCTGTGAGAGAAATTCCACCCTCCCCGGACTCCGGACCAGCAGGTTCAGGATCGGTCGATTCTGAATCAACCGTGGTTGTCTCACGGTAAATCAGCGGTGACTCCTGTTTCATTGGGAAAGTGGGGCGGGGATTTCTACCTGACCGGGTTTCTGCTGATTCTCAAGGGGGTTGTGAGAGCGAATTCATCCCGTATTGGCCCCGTTCCGCCCCGCGGCGAGTTGCTTTTCATCAATCGAAACACGCGCTGCGCGGGCTCGCGCCAGGGCAACTTGCTTTAGATTTTAGTGCTTTGTCAACGTTAAAAATTCGATAGGTCTTAACGCAAAGTCCGACAACGGAGGACGTTTCGCGATGACACACCCCCAAACCAAGCCCTGACAGGGCGCTAGACGGAGTCCATGAAGTCTTGCTCGGTCCGGTTGAAAACAAGCACTCCAACGAAGACAACCATCAGGGTACATATGGTGGAATAGATCAAGCCGGCGATGGAGATCTCGCCGACTCCAAAAAGTCCGAACCGGAATGCTTCGACAACATGGGCGATGGGATTCCACCACAATACGTTCCGTATTCGTGGACTGAGCAGACTCATGGGATAAATGACGGGAGTCGCATACATCAGCAATTGCACGCCAAACTGGATGACAAAATTCAGATCACGATATTTTGTCGTCAGAGAACTGAAGAAAATGCCCAGCCCCAGCCCTAATCCCGCCATGATCAGCACCAGCATCGGGCTGATCAGAAGCCACCAGGTGGGATGAATGCGATGTGCTGCCAGTAGAAACCAGGCATAGACCACCAGGAATAATCCCAACTGAATCGCAAACTTGATCAATCCGGAAATGACAAATGACAAAGGGACCAGGATGCGTGGGAAATAGACTTTGCCAAAGAGTTCCGCATTGAACATGAAGGTGACGGATGTACGGGAAAATGTTTCCGCAAAGTAATTCCAGATGACAATTCCTGCCAGATAGAACAATGGTTGCGGTAAACCATCGGTAGAAATACGGGCGATGTTTCCAAAAATCAGGACAAACATCAGCATTGTGAGGAGCGGTTGCAGCAGATACCAGAGAGGACCGAGGATGGTCTGTTTGTAGACAGAGACGATGTCCCGCTGCACCAGCATCAGTAACAGATCGCGAAACTCCCAGAGTTCTTGTATGGGAAAGTGCCAAAGGCTGCGCCGGGGAGTGATGACGAGCGTCCATGGATCGTCCGAACCTGAAACGTCTGACAAAAATGACTCCTCAAATAAATTCACAGAGTACTGCCAAGTTTGAAAGCTTGATCAAAAGTAACGTCAAGGGGACAGAAATCTGGGGGCACAGATATTTCTGTCTGTGCATTTTTTGACAGGCTGTCAGTCCGCACAAACGCTGTATCACGGCATCCCGTGCTCTGTCAACTTCGAGAAAGATAAGAAAGATGAGGCAGATCGAATCTGCCCCTTCGACAATGTCATGATGTGTCCGCAATGATACCGCAATTCCCTTTTCCTTGGGCCGGATAGAATCAGGAGGCAGTGTTGCAGTTCTCACAGGAACAGATCGCTCAGCTGTGCCCGGATTCCCAATCTTTGACGGCTGCGCGTCAGTCGATGTCCCCCCGCTTATGGAGTGACAGCGGTCTTTCTGAAACGGCTGTCTGGGGGCGTTGTCAGGGAAGTTTGACTTATGATGTGGCGATCGACTTGAAGGACTTCGGCTATCGCTGCAATTGTCCCAGTCGCAAACGGCCTTGCCGGCATGTCCTGGGACTGCTTCTGCTGTTGGCAACTCATGTGGAAACGATCCCGGTGATGCCTCCGCCGTCTGCTGTCCAGGGATGGCTGGAAAAACGCCGGTCGCGCGAACAACGATCCTCATCAGCAACTCCGGCTACGGAGAAAAAGCGGGTTGATCAAGCGGGACGCCAAAAACGGGCAGACCAGCGGCGTCAACGTGTCGATGAAGGAGTGTCGCAATTGCGGCAATGGCTGGGGGATCTCATTCATCATGGGCTGGCAGGTGTCGAAGCCCACGGGTCGCAATTCTGGGAAGCTCAGGCTCGGCGCATGGTTGATGCCCAGGCTCCTGGGCTGGCTGGGCGCGTTCGCGCACTCGGGGAGATTCCAGGCACCACGCCGGATTGGCCGGAACGTCTGTTCTGCGCCATGGGACAACTGGCACTTTTGCTGGAAGCCTCTCGCCGATTGCCGGAGCTGCCGCTGGAATTTCAATCTGAAATCAGACAGCTCGTGGGTTGGACGATCACGCAGGAGGAACTGGAGACCCATCAGGATCTGGTGCGGGATGAATGGGTGGTGGTTGGCCGGATCGAACAGGATGAGGACCGCCTGCGCGTGCAGAAAACCTGGCTCTCCGGAAAAAACTCCCGGCGCATGGCACTGATCCTGCAATTCACCCCGCTGGGCCGGTTTGCTCCGGCTGCGACCAAACGGGCCCGCCCTCTTTCTCAGCAGAGAGGAATTGAAACCTCCGCGGGACAGCCTGCATCTCTATGGGAAGAAAACGAGATCCCGGGAACGATTGTCTCCGCGACGCTGCAGTTTTATCCGGGAGTGACACGGCTGCGAGCTCGAATGGTCGAACGCACACAGACAATCGCGCACGTGGGCGAACTGCATGGTCAAACTTCCATCGCGGAGATCCTGGAGAATTATGCCGACCAGTTAGCGCGTCAACCCTGGTGGAATGGATCAGTCTACATCCTGAAAGCCGCGACACTGACGCACTTCCAGAATCGGTGGTGGATTCGAGATCAGACCGGAGAAGGGCTCCCACTTGCTTGTCACGATCCATGGCGTGTGATGGCCATCAGCGGCGGACATCCCAGCGACATGGTTTTTGAATGGGACGGAGAATCGGCCCGGCTGCTTTCCTGGAGAACACAAAATGAACTGATTTGTGTCTGAAATGGATCACTCAGTGTCTTGTCAACAGTGTCTTGTCAACTCCGAACATTCGGGGAGGTCTGCCATATCTGCCATATCTGCCATATTAGAGCGCATTCATCCCGCATCGACCCCGTTCCGCCACGCAGCGAATTGCGTTTTATCAGTCGAAATGCGCTGCGCGGGCTCAGGCCAGAACAACTTGCTCTCTCCTCTCTTTTCCTTTCCTGTTGAGAACTTTGATGATGGACTCTGCACTTCTTGGTGCCGCGCTGGTGGGGACCGGCAAACAACAATTTCCCTGCCGGTCGGAAGATCCCATTGATCGCATTGTCAGCCAGCGGGCTCAGGATTTGCCCGAGCAACAACTCCTCATGAGGGGAGGAATGCAGTCGATCTTTCAGGCTGCCGGCGCGGTTTCACAACCGGTTCCCCAGATCGATCCCGCACCGGACGATCCTGGAATAACGGCCAGTCCACGTCTTGTTTCCTTGCTGGCAGCGGTATTTTCCGCACAGGCCATTCCACTCTTGCCGGAATTTTTGCGAATCCTCCAACGTTCCGCGATCTCCTTCCCGCCGCAACTCCTGCCTGTGGCGCTGGACTGTGAAGAACCTTCGCGACGGGAACAGTTGCGACATGTTTTGGGACCGCGCGGTCGTTGGCTGGCCCAGTTCAATCCCCGCTGGATCTGGGTCATGGAAGAAACCTCCTCTGCCGTGGCGGCAGACAAAGTGAGGCATCTGCAGACGATCCTGGAAGAGGGAACTTCTGCCGAACGTATGGTCGCACTCAGGCAGTTACGCCAGCTCGATTCCGATGCCGGCCGGAATGCTCTGCAAATGCTCATCAGCAGTGAAAAAGGGGACAAAAAACTCAAGCTGCTGGAGACGATGTCCATCCGTCTGTCACAGTCCGATGAAGAGTTTCTGGAATCTTTACGGCATGAACGGTCGAAGAAAGTTCGAGACGCAGCCTGCAATCTACTGGTGCGAATTCCCGGGTCTCAACTTTCCGTTCGCATGCACAACAGGGCCATTGAGGTTCTGCAACTGGTTTCCACAGGAACCGGACAAAACCGGCTGGAATGCCATCTGCCTGCAGAGATTCCTGGGGACTGGGAGAGAGATGGGATCGCTGCTCCACCTCTGGAAGGGATTGGTCCCCGGGCCTGGTGGACCCGGGAATTATTGCGAAGAGTTCCCCCCGCATTCTGGGAACGGCACTTTCAGCGCACACCTGCTGAGTTGTTGCAGGGACTGGAATTCAGCGATGATGCTGAGGAGATTCGACAGAGCTGGCTGGATGCAGCGGCAACATTTGGCCGTATTGATCCCGCAACGTCGGCCTGGTTCCAGCCTTTGTGGGAAAGCGGGGTGCGTCAGCTGGCTCGAATGTCCGCTCCCGAGCCGAATCTGCAACGATCCTTGACTTCTCTGGCACACGCCTTACCGCAGGAAGTACTCGATCAATTGCTCTGTGACGGATTGCAGCAGACCGCTGATCCGGGTTCCATCCCTTTTGATGTCTGGTTGACCGGTCTGGCATCACCCTGGTCGAAAGAACTCTCCGAAATCTACCTGCGTATCACGCGACGTCTCTTTCAATCCCGCTGTGATGCGGTGGCAGCACGCTGGTGCCAGACATTACTGCCGGCCGCCCTGGGGCTGGCGCGGGAATCGTTCTCTCAGGCGCTGGAACCCTGGAGCGTCAATTCGGATCGATTGGGAACGGGGAACATGTCTGATTTGCCGGACCTGCTAAGGCATTTTGGAGAGGTGATCCGCACGCGTGAGGAGTTTGACGCGGAAGTCTCGAAATGCCTCAATCGCATTACTCCCGCATAGACCGATTCATCGTTTCGCCGTCGTCCGTAGCGAAACGATGAATCGGTGGTGCTCTTTGAAAAAAATCCGACCGGGATAAGGAAACATTTTGATCTTCGTGGGGAACCTTGCCGTTCCTCCGCCAGACTCCCTATTCTCTGCCTGTTCCCTTTGTTTCTTGTCTGGAGTGGCCCGATGCGCAATATGCCCCGTATTGTTTCTCTGGCTGTCCTGCTGGTATTGATCGTGTTGCTGGGGGGAACTTTTTTTCGCGTTTTGGCCCCTTTTTTTCTGCCATTGTTCCTGGCTGCCATGGCGGCGATTGTCTGTCAACCGATCTATCGTTATTGCCTGAAACGCACGGGAAATCGATCCACTGTTGCGGCTGGACTCGCGACAGCAGCGATTCTCTCTGCCGGGCTGGTGCCGATTCTGGTCGCAATTCTGCTTTCATCCCTGCAGTTATACAGCTTCGCTTCAGACCTGGATCGGGAATCCGTGGAACCGGTCTTGAAGAATGTGGTGAACTGGGGAGTCGAGCAGGCCAATCCGTATCTGCCCATAGAGAATCAACTTGATGCAAGCCGGGTGACTGCCGATTTCTCGAACTGGCTGCGGCATTCATTGACGGCTCTGGGTGATAAATCTCTGGGCAATGCTGCGGGGACAACCCTGGGAATGCTGCGCGGAGCAGCCGGATTCGTGTTGAAAATAATCATTGGGCTGGTGATGTTTTCCATCGCCCTGTTTTACTTTTTCGCCGATGGAAACCGCCTCATCCAAGCGGGGGAAACAATGATCCCCGTGAGCATCAACTATCAGCGTGAGCTTCTTGAAGAATTCTGCAAAGCGGTCCGCTCAGTCGTCATTGCCACGTTTCTGGCGGCACTGGCTCAAGGTCTCGCAACGACGATTGCGATTGGAATTTTAGGTTTTCATCATCTGATGGCACTGTTTGCACTGGCCACGTTTGCGGCACTGATTCCCGTGGCGGGAACATGGCTGGTCTGGTTACCGTGCACCATCTGGCTGTTTGCTCACGATCATCCCATGCAGGCGACAGGACTGGCCCTGTACTGCATTATCTTCGTGGGACTCATCGATAATTTCATTCGTACCTATGTCCTCAATTCCAGCACAAAGCTTCATCCATTGCTGGCACTCGTCAGCGTGCTGGGAGGAATTCAGGTGATGGGCTTATGGGGTGTGTTCATCGGTCCGATTGTGGCCTGCTGTCTGCATGCTCTGGTGAAAGTCTTCAACGAAGAACTCCAGCAACTGGCTCGCGAACGTCTCAACGACACGACCCTTGAAAAACCAGCCATCGCCAGCCGCGACGTTCCAGTCGCCAGCATTTCTGAGGCTCCTCATTCCCAGAACTCCCCAGAAAAACAGCTTGAACTCGGCGAAGCTGGATCGCATTAACCTTGTATTGTCCGTCGTACGCGGGTGGCCCCGGAAGATTCTTCCGGGGCGGCGCAGCTGTCAGAGGTCGCTCTTGTCCGCAAGCATCTCCGACATATGGGGAAGTCATTCCCACGACCTCTCATCGGTTCCGCCGGCCCAGAGGTGGCAAGCAACCTGGGCCACCCAATTGATTGTTTCGCTGCCGACGACTGCGAAACGATCAATTGGTCGATGCGAAGTGAATGCGCTCGAATTCAGATTTTCCGATGGGAGCTTCTTCGATTTCAGATGACCCATTGTCAAGCTCTCGTTAAAATAAAGCCGCGAGCAAAACATCCCGTCGATACGGATTTCCATTCCGTAAGCAAGTTCGCAGCAAGTTCTGCAAGAGTTTTTTATTCCTTTAGCGATTACGAGGTCATCATGTCATCTTCTGAGCCCATGAGTACTGATGATCGACCGCTGAACCTGGAACAGGATGAACTGGTTCTGGAAGGACGTTCTTCGACATGTCAGCCGGAGCCCTCGCGGGAATGTACCGATGTGGCCGATCCCGAATTGAATTCGTGCTGTTGCAGCAATGAACGCGAATTACTGCGCATCGATTTTCAGAACTGGGTGCAGTAAAACTCGCGACGGGCAGCGACCTTCGGGTCTCCACTCCTGGCGAGGGCAAGTTGCTCTGGCCCGGGCCTGCGCAGCTCGCGTTTCGATTTCCGATTGATGAAAGACGTTCGCCGCGTGGCGGAACGCGGTCTATCGGGGGAGAATGCGCTCGAGTCCCGCACACATCTGTGCATGGTCTTTCATGCGGTTTCCTGGGAGAGCTTTGCTTTCTCGACTGCCGAACAGGCTCGGCACACCAAATAAAAAGGCCGCCATGCTGGACCTGCATGGCGGCCTTCAACTTGATACGTGATGCTCCCAGACAGGGCAGCACGCATGCTTCGGATCAGAGCAACTTGCTCTCGTGCCTCGTCTATTCTAGAAATTGGGGTTCGTCTCAACGCAAAGTCCGACAACGGAGGACATTTCGTGATGACGCGCCCCAAATCCAGGCCCTGGCAGGGCACTAGTTGGGGATTCCCAGCATTTCTTCCTCTTCTTCCTGGATGATGATGCGGGGGGTGACCATCAGCATCAAGCTGCTGGTTTCCCGACCGACACCTGTATTTTTGAAGAGCCGGCTGATGTATGGGAGTTTGTTCAGGATGGGAACGCCCGCCATGTTTCGGCCTTCACGCAGAGATTTCACGCCGCCGAGGAGAACCGTTCCACCATCCGGCACGCTGACCACGGTGATGACAGAGACCTGAGCGACCACGGGTTGCTGAACCGTCACGGAGCCACCAGCACTGTTGCTGTTGTTGCCGTTGTTGTTCCCGCCGCCACCACCGCCGATTCCACCACCTCCCATACCTCCACCCATGCCTCCCATGCCACCTCCCATACCTCCCATGCCTCCACCCATACCACCCATGCCTCCACCCATGCCACCCATTCCTCCACCCATGCCTCTCATTCCTCCCATGCCACCTCCACCGAGGCCGCCGGTGTTTCCACCAGATCCTCCAGAAATGTAGGAGAACGTAAAGACGTCTGTGATGTTGGTAAAGTTGGGAAGCACGCTGAGTCGGACATAGCGTCGATCTGCGGAGACCACCGCCTGGACTGTGAGTGTCGTCCCATCAGGGACAACCGAGATTTGTGGTTGATATCCAATGTTAAAGGCACTGGCCACGGGTGTGAGCGAGGTCACAAAGGGTCGCCGAGTGGCACTGATCACGGTTCCGATCTGTCCGTTGAAGAGTGTGATCTTCGGAGCATTCATCACGTTGGACCGCCGGTCACCCTGAGCCGCCGCACGAACATGAAGGCTTCAATATCACTCAGAATGGCCATCCCGAAGGAGATCCCTGCGTTCGGGTCGAATCCACCGAATGTGGGAGCCGCCAGATCGAAGGAGCCTTGACGGAAAGGAATGTCCAGGGTGGGCGAGAACGTCTGGTTATTATTGAGCAGTCCAACGACTGTTCTGGATGGCCACCGATCACGATCCTGGAAGTTCAGCGTGGGGCTTTGTCCGAACGGAGCCATGCCACCACCTCCACCGCTGCTGTTATTCCCACCATTTCCACTCGTCCCGCCAGTTCCAGTTCCGGTTCCACCGGTTCCAGTTCCACCCGTCCCACCATTGGTCCCGGTCGATCCACCGGTTCCGCCGAAGACAGGGTCCACCGATCCGAAGGGACGCATGGGTGAGAAGTCGTTTTCCACGCGAGGTCCACCAATGGTGTCGTTCACGTTGAAGTCGAAATCGATCCCGATCTGCTCGAAGAACTGATCACTGACAGTGATGAAGCGAACTTCAATGGTCACCTGCAGGTCCTGCAGGCGTCGCAACTGATCCAGCAGGTCGGCAATTTCCTGATGCACGCGTTGCGTCTGGCGAATCACCAGGCTTAACGTACTTTCATGCTGATTGATGGAGCCGGCACCATTGATTTCCATCCAGGTGTCCGGGGCCACAGTCGTTGTGATCAGGTCGGTCAGTGCTCCGAAACCATGATTGGTTTGTGCGGGACCACCCAGCGAGCGTGAGCCATCGACAGCCACACCCGGAATGGATTGATTGATGCCCGCCAGAGGGTTGGCGCCAACCTGGGCAAAGCCCGGTCCGCCCATGGGGTTGGCCGGCGTACTCTGCAGCCCTGTTCCATGGTCTTCAAATCCCGTTCCAGGCACAGCCTGAGCAAACGGAGCCGAGATACTCACCGGAACCACCAGGTCGGCAACCTGATAGACAACCGTTTTCAGCTCACCCTGCTTCCGCAGTCGGCTGGTGATGTTCAAAACTTCGTTCTCAATGGTGTAACCCAGATTGAGCGGATTGAGGATCAGATTCAAAGCACTTTCCAGCATGATGCCGTCCACCGCAATGCTGATGGGGGTGCTGGAGGTGACTGCTTCTTCCGTGAGGCCGGTTTCATCAACCATCACGTTGATGCCCTGTGTGTCGGCGACAAACTTCAACACTTCCGAGAGCGGAGCATTGTTGAAATGCAGCGACACCGGGTTGAGCAGACTTTTGCGAACACGCATTTCTGCTTCCGTGTGACGACCCGCATCGGCGGGACGCTTCTGACGTCTGTCTTTGATGTCCTGCCAGTCCTTGGCATAGACCATGGGATTGGCATCACCGACATTAATGGCTGCCGCATCATCCACATCATTCAAAGCACTCAGGAACCCGTCTGCCTTCCGTTCCTTCACATCCTTATTGAAGGCGTTCTGCATGGCGAACTTGGACTTGATCGTCATGGTGACGGTGACCGGGTTCTCCGGAGCCAGTTCGGCAGCCTGTTTCGCCAGAGTGCTGGCTTCACCGTACCGCCGCTGGGCCATCAGCTGATTGAACTTCTCCACCAACGTGGCCAGTTCCTGTTCGACCCGCACACGGGTCTGGATTTCACGTTCGATGAGGTCTTTGGTTTCGACATTTTTGCGTTCCATTTCCAGCACGGGTTTCTGCTGAGAAATATAGGCATCAATCGAACTTCGTGAACTCTTCACCCAGGCGGTGAGTGAGGATTTCTGTTCCTCGCCCAGATCTGACTGCTGGACAGTTTCCAGGGTTTGATTGAGCAAAGCCTGAGCTTGTTCGGGTTGTTTCTCACGCATCTTTTCCGCGCGGAAGATGGCATTCAGGCATTCTGTCCGCAGCCGGTCAAACTTCACAGCCTGAGACTGGGTCACGGCATCGATTCGGGATGAACCATCTGCCAGAGCTTGTCCGGGAGTTCCGTCCACAACCTGGTTGCTGGCCTGCTGAACCCGTTGACGACGAGGAGCCAGTTCGCGGAGTTTGTCCTGCAACTGCTGCTGCCGATAGTTGTCCAGCTTCTCTCCGGACTGATAAGCGGAAAGGAAGGACTCGTAGGCGGCTTCGCGATTTCCATCGCGGAGGTGATTGACACCCTGTTCATACAGTTCCTGAGCAGACAGACCAGCGGAGTTCATCACCATCCGGTCACGATTTCCCGCAGGCTGAGCTGTTGCCGAAGGCTGCGCGGGCGAAGTGAGATCGAGTGCGGAGTTGCCTGCCGTTTGAAACGCAGAGGGGTTGGCCATGGCGACACTCGAGCCGCGTTTTCCGGCCAGTTCGATTTCACTCAGCAGCCGTTCCGGGCTGTCTTCAAACAGATCATAGGTCACATTAAATGTGGCTGCCTGAGAGGCCTTCAATTGAGCGTCGGCCACTCGACCGGCAACCAGATCGGCCCGGGCGGCCGCGAGCAACTGAGTTGCCCGTTCCTTCAAACCGGCCATGCTGGTCGGGGTGTGCGATGGCTGGGCCATGCCGGCGACGGACTGGCCATTGTTGTGTTTTCCAGCCAGTTCGATATCACCCAGCAGCCGTTCCGGACTGTCTTCAAACAGGTCATAGGTGACATCAAAGGTGGTGGCTTGCGAGGCTTTGGCCTGTGCTTCCGCAACGCGTCCCGCTGCCAGATCCGCACGAGCCGCAGCCAGCAACTGCATTGCCTGCTGCTTCAACGCTTCGCGGGAGACGGGAGTATTGGCGGTCGGCCTGTTATTCGGCATCTTCGCGGCCACGGGAGCTGCTCCGCGTGATTGTGACGTCGCAATCAGACGGTTCAAATCTTCCCGCACGGTTTCCGGATTGTCCTCGAACAAGCCGAAAGCGACGTCAATTCCGGCAGCTTCCTGCACGCGGGCATTGGCCGTTGCCAGGTCACCACTTCGCATGGCTTCGCGAGCGGCATGCAGAAGTGCGAGGGCTTGTTCCTTCTTCTGGGCCTGTGAAGCCAGAGCGGCCGGGGCAGCTGCCGCCGGCGTCCCGGCTGGTGCAGGCTGACCGGGCTTCATCATCTGACGCGAGGCCAGCACACGAACTTCCTGCAAGACGAGTTCCGGTCGATCATCGAAGAGCCCGTAGGAGACGTCCATGCCCTGGGCTTGAGTGGCCTGCTGCTGAGCGATCTCCAGTTTTCCCGTGGAGAGATTTTCGCGGGCGGACTTGAGCAGTTCCAATGCGGCAGCACGTGATTGCTGCGCATCTTTCACGGCACTCTTATCGGGGGCCGTTGAAGCAATGATCTGAGTATTGGTCTGGCGTTCGAGATCTGCCAGCAAATGTGTCGGCTGGTCTTCAAAAAGTGTCCAGGTGACATCCATCTGCTGAGCCTGAAAAGCCAGCTGACGCGCTTCCGCAGTCCGACCGGCCGCCATGGCGACTCTGGCGTCGGCCAGCATCTGGACCGCCTGGGCCTTCATGCCGGCTGGCGTGGGAGATTCCGGAACCGGTGATGGTTGAGCAGCCCGCGTGGGGGCGATGGGCTGATTGCTCATCTTCGCGAGATGTTCGAGTGATTCCGAAGGACCGTCCGGACGCGCCGGTTGATGCCGGGCCAGTTCGACGAGCACCTGTTCGGGCCGGAGTTCAAACAGTTCGAATGTCACATCGCATTGCTGGGCCTGTTCGACATGCTTGCGGGCCACATCATAATTGCCGGCAGCAATCTCCATTTGAGCTTGTTTCAGGAGCTGTTGAGCCAGTTCCTTTCGAGACTCCGCAGATTCGGGCAGTCCGGAATTGGAGGGCATGGCCGGCCGGGAGTCCGATAACATCGAACCCTGAGTGGCGAGCCCCTTCGGAGCCGCTGTCGGCAACATCTGGGGAAGTTGAGCCACAAGTTCCGACGGGGCAGCGGCCCGGATTTCGGCGAAGAGTTTTTGTGGTGACTGCTCATCAGGAGCAAATGTCACTTGCCATTGCTGGGCAATGTTGTGAGCCGTGGCGACCAGTCGCAGGGCTTCCGGAAATTCACCCAGCTTCACCTTCAGGCCAGCCTGACGCAACTGGTCCTGAATGCGACGATGCTGAACATCTTCGACGCTGCCGGGAGTGAATGATCGAGGGCCTGCTGGAGGAGTTCCCTCGGAGCGGTGCAGAGCATCGAATGGATCAGCTCCCGATCTGGGAGTCTCCTGGGCATTGATCTGATAAGATCCGACCCAGAGGCTCGTGGTCAACAGACCACCGCACATCAACTTGCTGAATTTTCGGAACAACGTTGGTCCCTCCGTGAGGCTGTGACCCGATTGATGCAGGCTTCTTCGATATCGCGCCATGACTTGGTTTGCCGATGATGGAATGAAGTGAGAGGGGAAGATCGCCGCTGAGGTGAAATCTCGCCGGTTCCAGGGGGGTGGATTCACCGGAGGACTTATGGCAGGGCGGAACGGGAATGGGTTGGGAAGTGACTTGTGCGTTGTCAACTTGAAAAATCAGATCAGTCCGAATCATCAAGTTCGATCACGAAGGAGATTTCGTAATGGCGAACTCATCACTCGGCGATGACAATGCACTTGGGAAAGGTGCTTCAGGTTGCTGAATAATTCAGCAGGTCAGACAGGGTCAAGAGGGGTCGAATGATTTTCTGTCTGCAGGGGGTTTTTGGTCTGGACTCCGGCGAGTGTTGCCGAAATTCACACAAAAGTTATCGAGTCTCCGAGGAATCTGCCGGGCGGAAGTCTTCATCGAAGATGGTTTCAATCACTGCTTTTTCACGAATGTCCTTGACGACCTGTGCGGCGCGTTGTTCACGGAATTCCCCGATAATCTGCTGGCGGAGGTCTTCCTGAACTTCTTCAAGAGGTTGATGGCTGGCGTCGCGCCGGGCTGTCACCCGGACAATCTGCAACGAGTTCCCAGCGGTGATGACCGGACTGGTTTCGCCCTGTTTTAGCTTCTGCAAGGCACTGCGAATCTCCGGACTGGCGACGCTTTCCGGCTGAGTCCAGGGCCAGTGGCCGCCATTCTCTTTCAGCGGTCCATCGGAATATTTCTTGACGAGTTCATCCAGTTTCGTTCCAGACTTCAAAGCGGCCTGGACTTCGTCCATTTTTCGGGCCGCGGACGATTTGTCCGGACCTGCAAAGTTGATCTGCAACTGCTGCCATTGAACCTGTGTGGGCCGCGCGTATTTCTCCCGTTGTGAATGATAGAGCGCCAGCAGTTCCGCCCGGGACGGACGGGGGTCTTCTCCCATCTTTGTCCGGACATACTGAGAAGCCATCTGCTGGTCGATGAAGAGCTTTCGCATCGACTCCAGAGACATCCCCTGGGACTGCAAAATGCCTTCCAGTTCAGCCGTGGTTTCAACTTCGAATTTCTTCTTCAGGCTGCCGATGTAATCTTTTTCGAAGAATGTATCTAACTGATGATTCACGTCGTCGAGTTGATCTTTTTTCAACTTGGCCCGTACAGCATCTGCCATCAGGACCTGTTCCACATAGTGATCCAGGTCGCGCTTGATCAGCATTTCCTGCGTCTCACGCAACTTGGTGTTCAGTTGTGCCTGTGTGAGAGCTCCCTGAGTGACAGCCTGTTCCATCTTATGACGATATTCCAGAAGCTTCGCGCTGTATTGTTCCAGCAGGTCACCCACAAAAATGGGTTTCCCATTCACTCGGGCAACCAGATCTGTCATTTCCAGGGGAACGGCCTGCTCATAGCTGACGGTCTGTACGCCTTCGGCAGAAACGGTTTTCAGCCCCTCGGATTTTTCCAATGCCGTATTGACCTGTCGCTGTCGATCGGCCGCTTCCTTGATCCGGGGAGGAGCCGGTCCCAGCACGGGACTCGCGACATTATAATTTTTTGTGCCGCAGCCGGCGGCCAGCAAGATCGCGATGAAAATTGATTTGCGGGCCATGGGGCTTATTTCAACACAAAGACGTTTGTCTGGACCAGTTGCCTGGGCCAATTGAAGGGCGCGGAGTTTGGAGCGTCGGCTTATTACCGGCTGGGGCGTTTTAACGCAACACGGATTTCAGAAACTCCACCAGTTCCGGCCCTTTCATCCCTTTGTGCGGCAGCAGAACGTACGCATTTCGCCGGTCCACGATCCGCAAGTCCCGACCGTGCCGATGCGCCAGATCATGGATTCGCTGGGCGTCCCGATAACTGAGAACGGCAAACCGGTCTTCTTCCAGACGAATATTGTCGATCCCCCAGGCATAAGCCATTAACTCCAATTGCTTTAATGAGATAAATCGAATCGCTTCTTCCGGAGGAGGTCCGAAACGGTCGCGAATCTCCTCTGCAACTTCCTGGAGTTCCGATTGCGTGCTGACCGCGGAGAGTTTGCGGTACACATCCACTTTGTGGCGACCGGGGGGAATATAGAAACCGGGAAGATAGGCTGTTACGGGAATGTCCAGATTGACATGCGGACTTTCCCGGGGAGGCAGCGCCTTTAGATGCCGGACTGCGTTCTCCAGCAACTGGCAATAAAGTTCGTACCCCACTACGGAGATGTGACCGCTCTGCTCCGTGCCGAGAATGTTTCCCGCCCCCCGAATCTCCAGGTCACGCATGGAGATTTTGAAACCGGCTCCCAGTTCGCTGAACTCTTCAATCGCTTTGAGTCGCCGGGCCGCCGTTCCGGTCAAGGCCTTATGTTCACTGACCAGCAGATAGCAGTAGGCACGGTGTTTGTCCCGACCCACACGACCGCGCAGCTGATGCAGATCGGCCAGACCGTACATCTCCGCCTGATCAATGAACATCGTGTTGGCAGTGGGGATATCCAGACCGCTTTCAATAATTGTCGTGGCCACCAGGATGTCCGCCTTGGCGTTCACGAACTGGATCATGCTGGCTTCCAGTTCTTCCGGGGTCATCTGGCCATGTGCCACCACAATTTTCGCTTCCGGTACAATCGCTTGCAGTCGATCCGCCACCTGATGAATGTCATACACCCGGTTGTGCACGAAATAGACCTGTCCGCCGCGATTGAATTCCCGCATCACCGCTGCCCGAATCAGTTCTCCATCCCAGCGTCCAATCCGGGTTTCAATGGGGAGCCGATCCTGCGGTGGGGTGGTCAGATTCGAAATATCCCGAATCCCCAGTAGCGACAGATGCAGCGTGCGCGGAATAGGGGTGGCGCTGAGCGTCAGTACGTCCACGTTCAGACGCAGATGTTTGAGCATCTCCTTTGTCGAGACACCAAATCGTTGTTCTTCATCCACCACCAGCAGGCCCAGGTTGCGAAAGTGCACATCCTGCGAGACCAGTCGATGAGTCCCAATACAAATGTCGATCGTGCCCGCTTCCAGTTTCTCCAGGATCTTGCGTTGTTCCGCCTTGGTCTTGAAGCGTGACAAGACGGCGATTTGCAGAGGGAACTCCGCCATACGCTGGGAAAAGGAACGAAAATGCTGCTCTGCCAGGACAGTGGTCGGGACCAGAACCGCGACCTGTCGCCCCGCATCCACCACTTTGAACGCAGAACGCATGGCCACTTCGGTCTTCCCAAAACCAACATCTCCGCAGATCAGTCGATCCATGGGACGGGCCTGCATCAGGTCCATTCGGGATTCCTGAATGGCCCGTAACTGGTCCGCCGTTTCCACAAACGGAAATGAGGCATCGAACTCCTGTTGCCATTTGCTGTCCGGCGGACAGGCCAGCCCTGCCTGCATGGCCCGGCGTGCCTGTAGTTTCAACATGTCGGCAGCCATGTCCGTCACGGCTTCCGTCACCTTTTTCTTATTGCGAATCCAGTTTGTGCCTCCCACCTTGGCCAGTTTGGGTGAAGACTGGGCGGCTCCCACATATTTCTGCACGAGATGAATGAGCGTGACCGGAACATAAATACGGACTCCTTCCCGGAACTCGATGATGAGGTGTTCTTCATGAACCCCTTCTTTTTCAACCAGCTGCATTCCCAGAAAACGCCCGATCCCATGGGCCAGATGAACGACCAGATCTCCTTCATTCAGGTCCAGAAAACTGTCGATGGCCCGGCCAGCCAGGCGACTTGAGGCTTTGCGCGTCGTGTGACGAACATGGACCCGATTGAACAGTTCGTTGTCACTGATCACCACCTGCCTGGCGAAGACCAGACGATACCCTTGTGTCACGGTCCCCAGGCAAAGGTGCATCCGCTCCGGCAAGGTGGGATCGGCTTCACGAATCAGCTCCTGCAACCGGTCCCGCTCCCCAGCATTATGACAGGCAATAAGGACGTGCTCCCCTTGCAGCAGAATTCCCGCGAGTTCCTGAATCACCTCCGTTTTCGGGCCCGACAGACGCTCGATCGATTCCACTTGCAGATGCGCAGTGGTCTCGAAACTCCCGGAACTGAGCGCGGAAATCGTAACTGTGGGATGCGCAGTGCAGCGGGCCAGAGTGGCGTCCACACCAAACAACCCTCGGGGATTCTCCAGCCGCTGCAGATAGCGTTTGCCTTCTTCAACGATGTCCTGCAACTCGGACATGGCGATCCAGCAGTCGGCCGGCAGAGAATCCAGCAGATTCGCTTCGCCCCAGGAAGATGAATCCTCATCCGCGGCCGTCGTAACGGCTGTGATGCGAACGGTCTGCAGGTCTTCGACTTTTCGCTGAGTCTCGACATCGAAGTAACGCAATGAATCGATGTCTTCACCAAACAGCTCCATACGAATAGGATTAATGGCAGCTGGGGGAAAGAGATCGATAATGCCGCCATGCACACAGAATTCCCCCGGTCGTTCAATCGTGGGAACCCTTTCAAATCCGCGTTGCACCAGCCAGCGCAACAATTCATTTGCATCCAGCACGTCCCCGACTTTGAGGAGACGTGTTCCCGCCTGTCGATCGGCCCGAGCCGGGACCGGTTGCAAAAGGGCAGGAAAAGGAGTGATGACTACTTTGGGAGGGGTCTGGGACTCGATCTGCTCCAGAGCCCGCAGGCGAGCACCAAAAATGGCGTCTTTCGAGGAGAGTTCTTTGGGGAGTGTTTCCCAGGCTGGAAACACGATGGGAGGTTGCGGCACCAGTGCGGCCAGATCGGCAGTAAAGTCTTCTACATCCTGAATGCGAGGCAGAACCACCAATAACGGGCCGGAGGTTTCCACACTCAATGCTGCAGCAACCAGTGCGCAGGCGGAACCCCACGCACCGTCAATCGTTCCGCTGGCGCCTCGCTGGAGAGCTGCGATGACATGCTGATACGACTGAACACCGCGTATCGTGCCGATAAGTTCCGGCAATGAACCAATGACCGCGGACGAAACTGCCATGTGTGCAAAAAATTTAACAGTTCGCCTGCGCCGGGTCTACGAACGAACGGGCAAACCAAAAGGAATGGGCCGCAAATACTTTAGAGCCGCGAACAAAACCTCCCGGACAAGGGAATTTTCCTTTCCGCGAGCAAGTTCGCTGCAAGTTTTGTCAGGGGTTCTTAGAGTCTGTCCGGAAAGGTCAATTTGGGCTGCGATCGGCTCTTTTGCGTTCTGAACTTCGTCAGCCTGCATCGACGAATTCCAGGAATTCGCCTGCTTCGGCTTCCTTGTCAGAACACA
>Ga0182738_1001154_pt1 | contig 33826 bp, 37 predicted proteins | sample eDN5th30CBELigMG_FD_128876 | JGI IMG/M metagenome (GOLD analysis project Ga0182738, IMG submission 128876) | Enriched Miracle-Growth compost microbial communities from Emeryville, California, USA - eDNA 5th pass 30_C BE-Lig MG (version 2)... ...
GGCCGCCGACGCCGCCCTGAAGAAGCGCTATCGCGTCGACCTGCTGGGCGCCGGCATGTCGGGCGCGCAGACTTTCTTCTGCAAGGGCGGGATGAAAAGCGTCGACGACCTGCACGGCAAGAAAGTGCGCGTCAGCTCCAGCACCCTGGCGGAACTGGTCAAGGGCCTGGGCGCGGCCCCCGTCACCATGGCGTTCGGCGAGCTCGTGCCGGCCCTGCAGCGCGGCGTGATCGACTGCGTCATTACCGGCACGATGTCGGGCAACACGGCCAAACTGTACGAGGTGTCCGACACCATGTACTTCCTGATCGCCGGATGGGCGCCCACCATCCAGGTAGCCGGCAGCCGCAGCATGTCGCGCCTGGACGAAAAGCAGCGCGCCTGGCTGAACAAGGCCACCGCCTACTACTACCGCCAGATCAGCGACGAGATCCAGACCAGGAACGTCAACGAAGGCGTGTGGTGCAACACCGCCGATGCGCGCTGCACCATGATCGGCACCGCCGGCGTGACCCAGGGCAGCATGAAGCTGGTCGAGCCCAGCGAAGCCGACCTGGCGAAGGTGCGCGAGGTGGTGGAAAAGAATGTCCTGCCCGCCTACGGCAAGGCTTGCGGCAAGGAATGCGCCACGGCGTGGAACGACACTGTCGGCAAGGCAGTGAACATGCAGATCGCCGACTAACCCACCAAGCCCTGCGGCGCCCGGCGCCGCGGGGCTACAGACGGAACACCCATGTCCCTCCTATCCCGAACCAGAACCGGCCTGGCGCGCCTGTCGCGCGGCGCGGCCTTGGCGGGCCTGTACCTGCTCTTCCTGACGGCGCTGGGCGTCAGCGCCGACATCCTGGTGCGCAAGCTGTTCGGCGTCGCCTTCGTCGGCATCGACGAGCTGGGCGGCTACGCCATGGCGCTGGCCACGAGCTGGGCCCTGTCCCATGCCTTCCTCGAAGGCGCCCACATCCGCGTCAACATCGTGCACATGAACCTGCGCCCCGCCGCGAAAGCCTGGCTGGACGTGGCTGCCGTGCTGGTCACCGCCGTCATGATCGGCCTGCTGGCGTGGCAGGTCTGGATCGTGGCGTTCGAGTCGCTGGTGTTCGATGCGGTCTCCAACACGCCGCTGCGCCTGCCGCTGTGGATTCCGCAGTTCCTGTTCCTGGTCGGCATTGCGCTGTTCCTGGTTTCGTCGGTCGTCGTGTTCCTGGAAAGCCTGGGACATGCGGCCAAGGGCCGCTACGACGAGGTCGTCGCCCTCGTCGAGGAACGCGGGCAAACCGGGGAGTACACGCTATGACGCTGGGCCTTGCCTTCATCCTGGGCGCATTCGTCCTGTTCTTCGCCGGCTTGCCGATCTTCTCGGTGATCGGCCTGGTCGCGCTGGCTGTCGGCCTGATTTCGCCGGTGCCCATCATCGACTCGCTGGGCATGACCGCATGGGGGCAGTCGCAGAACTACGTGCTGATATCGGTGCCGCTGTTCATCATGCTGGGCGAGATCTTCGTGCGCAGCGGCATCGCGGGCGAAATGTACGACGCCGTCGCGCCGTGGCTCAACCGCGTTCCCGGCCGCCTGATGCAGACCAACGTGGCGACCAGCGCGATCTTTGCGGCCACTTCGGGCTCGAGCCTGGCCACCGCGGCGACCATCGGCTCGATCGCCATCCCGCAGATCAGGCTGCACGGCTACAACGAGCGGATATTCCTGGGCACCATCGCCGCCGGCGGCACGCTGGGCATCCTCATCCCGCCCTCGATCAACATGATCGTCTACGGCAGCATCACCAACACCTCGATTCCCGAGCTGTACCTGGCCGGCATCGTGCCGGGGCTGATCCTGACCGCGCTGTTCATGCTGACGACCGTCGTGCTGTGCACGCTGCGGCCCGACTGGGGCGGCAAGCCGATCGAGACCGATTGGGGCATGCGCATGCGGACCCTGCCGAAGCTGCTGCCGCCGCTGGGCCTGTTCCTGGTGGTGGTCGGCTCGATCTACGCGGGCATCGCCACGCCCACCGAGGCGGCCGCGCTGGGCGTGGTGGCGACGCTGCTGCTGGCGCTCGCCAAGGGCCGGATGTCGCTGAAGATTCTGCACGGCGCGCTGTTCGCCACTGCCAAGACGAACGCCATCCTGATGATCATCATCGTGTTCGCGGCGCTGCTGAACTTCGCACTCGGGCTGATCGGCTTCTCGCGCCTGCTCGACGCGTTCGTCCAGGGCCTGAGCCTGGGCAAGTACGAGCTCATCCTGATCGTGGTGCTGATCTACCTGGTGCTGGGCTGCTTCCTGGAAGGCCTGTCCCTGACCGTGCTGACGGTGCCGGTGCTGGCGCCCATCATGGCCGGCGCCGGGTTCGATCCGGTGTGGTTCGGCATCATGGTCATCCTGGCGACCGAGGCCGGCATGATCACGCCGCCGGTGGGCATGAACTGCTACGTGGTGCAGGCCTCGCGGGGCGGACAGGGCTCGCTCATGGACGTCTTCGTGGGCGTGTCGCCCTACCTCATCGCGCTGCTGGCGCTGGTGGCCATCCTCATCGCCTGGCCCGGCGTCGCGCTTTGGTATCGATAAAACCCGGTTTCTTCTGGAGTCTTCAACGATGTATCTGACCCGCCCCTTGCCGACGCAGATCGCGCCGGACCAAATCGAACTGCTGTCGCGCGCCGAGCCCGCGACCATCGGACACTTCCTGCATACCGGCTTCATGGACCCGGCCGTGCGCGCCCTGCATTCCAGGAAGCGCATCGCCGGCACCGCCGTGACCGTGCGCTATCCCGGCGCGGACGGCGCCATGGCGCACTACGCCGTGGGCCAGGCGCGTCCCGGCGACATCCTGGTCATCGACCGCTGCGGCGACCAGCGCCACGCCAGCCTGGGCGGCGCCCTGGCCTATGCGGCGAAGGCCGCCGGCGTGGTGGGCATCGTCTGCGACGGCGTGGTGACCGACATCGACGAACTGCGCCGCTACGACATGCCGGTCTGGGCCCGCGGCCTGTCGACCATCACCGTCAAGACGCTGGGCCTGGGCGGCGAATTCTGCATCCCGGTCTCGTGCGGCGGCGTGGCGGTGTCGCCCGGCGACGCCATCCTGGCCGACGAGAACGGCGTGCTGGTGCTGCGCCCCGAGGCGATCGAATTCGCCGCGAACAAGGCGATCGGCCTGCAGACCTCGGAGAAGCAGACCTTGCAGCGCGTGGACGCCGGCGAGAAGTACCCGGACATCGTGGGCTCCTCGGCCGTCATCCGGGAAAATATGTCGCAGCACTGACCGGCAAGGGCCGCACGCCGCGGCGTGCGGCCCTGCCAGACTCTCGATTCCCCATCGGAAAGGAAACATCGCCATGCCATTGCCGGGCTCGTTCACGACGGTCGAGGAACTCTCCGCCAGGCTGCAATCCGGCGCCGTCACCGCCGTGGAGCTGGTGGAGCACTATCTGCAGGAAATCGCCGCCAAGGACGGACGGCTGGGCGCCTTCATCGCAACCTATGCCGACGAGGCTCGCCAGGCCGCGCAAAGCGCCGACCTGGCGCGCCGCGGCGGCTGCTCGCTGGGCCCGCTGCACGGCATGCCGATCGCCCTGAAGGACCTGCTGGAGATCGAGGGGCGCGTGACCATGGGCGGATGCGAAGCCTACCGCGGCCGCCGCAGCGAAGTCACCGCCACCCTCGTGCGGCGCCTGCTGCAGCAGGGCATGGTCGTGCTGGGCAAGACCCACACGGTGGAGTTCGCCACCGGCGGGTGGGGCACCAACTCCCGCCTGGGCACGCCGCTCAACCCCTGGGACCTGGAAACCCCGCGCACGCCCGGCGGATCGAGCAGCGGCTCGGGCGTCGCGGTGGCGGCGGGCCTGGCGCCCTGGGCCATCGGCACGGACACCGGCGGCTCGGTGCGCCTGCCGGCATCCTGGTGCAACCTGACGGCCCTGAAGGTATCGACCGGGCGCCTGAGCACCTACGGCATCCTGCCCCTGAGCCCGACGCTGGATACGCCGGGGCCCATGGCCCGCACGGCGGGCGACGCCCGGCTGCTGTACCGCGCCCTGCAAGGCGCCGATCCGCTCGACCCGGCCACGCAGGTGGTGCCGGCCGGCTCGCGGCCGCCCCGGGCGCGCAGCGACCTGTCGGGCATGCGCCTGGCGCGGCTGCCGGCGGCCGAGCGGGAGCCGGCCACGGCCGAGGTGCTGGCCGCCTACGACGAGTCGGTCGAAACGATGCGCGAAGCCGGCGCCGAGATCGTCGACATCGCCCTGCCCTACCGCTTCGCCGAGGTCGCGGACCTGAACGGCCTCATCATGAACGCCGAGGGCTACAGCTTCTACGAACCATTGCTGGAAGACCCGTCGCAGCCGCTGGACGAGCACGTGCGCCCGCGGCTGCTGAACGGCCGCCAGGTGCGCGCCGCCGACTACCTGCGCGCGATGCGCCGCCGCGCGGCGATGCAACGGGAGATGGAGGCCGCCTTCGCCGGCATCGACGCGCTGCTTGCGCCGACCACGGCCACCGCGGCCATCCCCGTCGCCGAGGTCGACCAGACCAAGGGGCCGGCGCATTTCACCCGCTACGCGAACTTCTTCAACCTGACTGCCCTGGCCCTGCCCAACGGCGCCACCCCGGCCGGGCTGCCGCTGTCGCTGCAGATCATCGGCCCTGCCTACAGCGAAGAGGAAGTGCTGCAGATCGGCGAGATCTACCAGTCGCGCACCGCCTGGCACAGGCGCACGCCTGCCGGGCTATGACGGCGTATCCTTCGGCGCCTTCACCCGCAGCCGCCGGTACAGCAGGTAGGCCGTCAGCGCCGCGAACACGGCGTGGATGGCCCACACCCCCACGCCGAAGCTCAGCTTGCCGCCGCTGATCCAGCCGCGCGACAGGTTGATCAGGTTCATGTAGAGCAGCGCCACCAGCCCCGCCATGAGCAGGTCGCCCGAGCGCCCCAGGCGCGGGTTGACCGCGCCCAGCGGGATGGCCAGCAGCGCCAGGTTCAGCGCCGCCAGCGGCAGGGCGATGCGCCACATGATCTGCGAGCGGGCCCGGTCGGTGTTGTCGGCGAACAGCTGCATGGTCGGGCGCGCCTTGATGACCTGCTCGGCCGCGGCGCGCGCGGCCGCCAGCGGGTCTTCCTTGCCGCTGCTTTCCAGGCGCACGCCGTAGCGGGCGAAGTCGGCCAGGCGCAGCTCCGGCGAGCCGGGCTTGAGGTCGATGCGGTGGCCCTTGTCCAGCACCAGGAAGCGGTCGCCGTTCTTCATGACCTCGATGCTGGCGCTGTCGGCGGTGACCACGCTGAGCCATTCCGGGTCGGTCACGCGCACGAACACGCTGCCCAGCTCGTCGCCCTCGCGCACCGGGTCCTCGGCGAAGAAGACTCGCTCGCCGTCGGACGCCTCGGCGAACTGGCCGGCGGCGACCTTGGACAGGTCGGAGCGCTGCTCGTAGCGCTCGCGGTATTCGGCGATCTGCCGGTAGGCCCAGGGCGATGCCGCCAGCGTCAGCACGGCGATCACCAGCGCGGCCGGCACCGCGCAGCGCAGCACCGGGCGCACCCAGTCGGCCAGCGACAGCCCGCTGGCGAACCACACGACCATTTCGGATTCGCGGTAGGTGCGCGTCACCGTGGTGAGCACGGCGATGAACAGCGACACCGACAGGATCACCGGCAGCGCCGTGATCGAGGAGAACGCGGCCAGCCCCAGCACGACGTCGGCGCCGATCGAGCCCCCCGCGGCCTCGCCCAGCAGGCGCACGAGCAGCACGCTGAGCCAGACGATGATCAGGGTGGAGAGGACTACGCCGGCGTGGCTGGTGATTTCGGCGACGACCGAGCGCTTGAACAGGGACATGGGGAAAATTGCGGGATAATCGGTGGCATCTTTCGACGCACACAGGGCAGAACCCAAATGGAATTTAGCACACACACTTCCGCTTCCCTGCACCAGATCAAGACGCCCGCCCTGGCCGTCGGCGTGCACGCCGACGGCGTGCTCACCCCGGCCGCCCAGGCGCTGGACCATGCCTCCTCCGGCGCGCTGCGCGCGGTGGTCAAGAACGAGTTCCGCGCCGGCGCCGGCGCCACCCTGGTGCTGCGCAACCTGGACGGCATCGCCGCGCAGCGCGTGGTGCTGGTGGGCCTGGGCAAGCAGGAGGACTACGGCGCGCGCGCCCACGCCGGCGCCCAGCAGGCCTTCGCGGCCCTGTGCGTGCAGTTGCAGCTGGCCGACGCGGTCTCCACCCTGGCCGCGGCGCCCTGCCCCGGCACCACCGTGCGCTCCCGGGCGCGGGCGGCCGCCATCGCCGCGGGCGCGGCCACCTACCGCTACGACGCCACCTTCGGCAAGCGCGAGCGCGGCGACCGCCCCAGGCTGCGCAAGCTGACGCTGTCGGTCGACCGCGCCGACGCCGCGCAGGCCCAGGGCGGCCTGCGCGAGGGCTCGGCCATCGCCAACGGCATGGACCTGGCGCGCACCCTGGGCAACCTGCCGGGCAACGTCTGCACCCCCACCTACCTGGGCGAGACCGCGCGCGGCCTGGCGCGCGAATTCAAGGCCATCAAGGTCGAGGTGCTCGAGCGCAAGCAGATCGAGGCCCTGCGCATGGGCTCCTTCCTGTCGGTGGCGCGCGGCTCCTACGAGCCGCCGCGCTTCATCGTGCTGCGCTACAACGGCCGGCCGGCCGCCGGCGCAGCCAAGGCCAAGGCGGCCAAGGCCGCCAAGGGCCCGGTCGTCCTGGTCGGCAAGGGCATCACCTTCGACTCCGGCGGCATCTCGATCAAGCCGGCCGCCACCATGGACGAGATGAAGTACGACATGTGCGGCGCGGCCAGCGTGCTGGGCGCCTTCCGCGCCATCGCCGAACTGGGCCTGCAACAGGAAGTGATCGGGCTGATCCCGTCCTGCGAGAACCTGCCCAGCGGCCGCGCCAACAAGCCGGGCGACGTGGTCACCAGCATGTCGGGCCAGACCATCGAGATCCTCAACACCGACGCCGAGGGCCGGCTGATCCTGTGCGACGCGCTGACCTACGCCGAGCGCTTCAAGCCCGCCGCGGTGATCGACATCGCCACCCTGACCGGCGCCTGCGTGGTCGCCCTGGGCAACGTCAACACCGGCCTGTTCAGCAAGGACGACGCGCTGGCCGAGGCCCTGGCCGCCGCCGGCCGGGAAAACCTCGACCCGGCCTGGCGCATGCCGCTGGACGACGCCTACCAGGACCAGCTCAAGTCCAACTTCGCCGACATCGCCAACATCGGCGGCCCGCCCGCCGGCGCCGTCACCGCCGCCTGCTTCCTGTCGCGCTTCACGCGCGCCTACCCCTGGGCGCACCTGGACATCGCCGGCACCGCCTGGCGCGGCGGCAAGGACAAGGGCGCCACCGGCCGGCCCGTGCCGCTGCTGGTGCAGTACCTGATCGACCAGGCATGAGCGCGCCGGGCCGCCCCAAGCGTTCATCCCCCCTTGGGGGGATGAGCCCGGACACAGGACAGTCCCTGCGGACTGTCCTGTGCCTGGCGAATCCAAGCGGCTTGCAAGCCGCGCGGTGGAAGGCGCGTAGCGCCTGGGGGGCGGCATGAGCGCGCCGGGCCAGGTGGACTTCGCCTTCGGGGCGCCGGACCGGCTGCGCACCGCCTGCCAGATCGCGCGCAAGCGCTACCTGGCGGGCGACCGGCTGCTGGTCTACTGCAGCGACGGCGCCCGCCTGACCGCCTTCGACCGCCTGCTCTGGGCTTTCGACGACATTTCCTTCATCCCTCACGTGCGCGCCGACGACAGGCTGGCGCCCGAGACCCCGGTGGTGCTGACGGCCAGCTCGCCCGAGGCGGCCCGCGCCGCCATGGGCGGCGAGGCCCAGCCCTGGCTGCTCAACCTGGACGACGGCTGCCCGCCCGGCAGCGAATCGTTCGCGCGCATCATGGAAGTCGTTTCCGACGACCCGGCCGAGCGCCAGGTCGCGCGCGAGCGCTGGCGCGCCTACCAGGCGCTGGGCCTGCAGCTCAACGCGCACGACCTGGGCCGGCGCGGCGCGTCCTGACGACCGGCCGGCAGGAGTCCCGCCATGCCCCACGCCCCCGACGACACCGACGATCCCGGCATCCCCACCCTGACCCAGCGGGTCGACCCGCCGCCCGCCAGCCGCAGCGAGCCGGTCCTGGCGCCCGGCGCCGGGCCGGCGCCGGAACCGGCAGCCGCCCGCGAGCCCTCGCTGGCTCCCGGCGCAGCACCGGCGCCGGAGCCCGCATCGGCGGCGCCCGGGCCGCCGCCCCCCGGCCCGCCCCCGACGGCCGTCGACAGCGCCCTGCAGGCCCTGCTGGAGGCGGAAATCGAGCGGACCGTGGCGCGCGCCCTGGACGACGCCATCGACCAGGTGCGCAGCCGGCTGGAGCGCGAAATCCCCGCCATCGTGCAGCGCGCGCTGGAGCGCACCCGCCGCCAGGCCTGAAAATGCCCCTACGCCGCGCCTTCGGCTTGCTGTTGGAGCGGCCCGGCAGCAAGAAACGGGCCGGCCGGCATGCGACAGCAGTGTATTTAGCAGTGTATTTTTCAGGGAACTGTCAGGTATTCTTATGGTCTGAATCCGGGTCCACCGGCGCGCGTGCCGGCCAGGGTATGGCGCCAAGGCCTGCGCCCCGCCCGCCCGCGAGCCCGCAACATCACAAGGAGTCTTTCCATGCGCGAACTACGTCCCTCTCCGCTTGCCCGTACCGGCGCCTACACCGGCGCGCCGGGCGAGGTCGTGCGCAACCGGGTGTTGCGCAATACCTACTGGCTGCTCGCCCTGTCGCTGGTGCCCACGGTGCTGGGCGCCTGGCTGGGCCTGGCCACCGGCATCAACCAGGCCATGGCCGCCAGCCCCGGCATGACCACCATCCTGTTCCTGGTCGGCGCCTTCGGCCTGATGTTCGCCATCGAGCGCAACAAGAACAGCTCCGTCGGCGTGGCCCTGCTGCTGGCCTTCACCTTCTTCATGGGGGTGATGCTCTCGCGCATGCTGGGCTTCGTGCTCGGCATGGGCAACGGCGCCCAGCTCATCATGACGGCCTTCGGCGGCACGGCCATCGTGTTCGGCACCATGGCCACCCTGGCCACCACGCTCAAGCGCGACCTGTCCGGCATGCAGAAGTGGCTGTTCACCGGCGCGGTGGTGATCCTGGTGGCGGCCCTGGCCAACATCTTCCTGCAGCTGCCCGCGCTGATGCTGACCATCTCGGTGCTGGCCATCGTGATCTTCTCGGCCTTCATGCTGGTCGACCTGCAGCGCGTGGTCAACGGCGGCGAGACCAACTACGTCAGCGCCACCCTGGCCATCTACCTGGACGTCTACAACGTCTTCGTCAACCTGCTGATGCTGCTGGGCATCTTCGGAGGCAACCGGGAATAAGGCCGGGCGCTGCCGGCGGTGCGGCGGGCCAAGGACAGGCCAGCCGCACCGATCTCGACAAAGGGCTTGCCGCGGCAAGCCCTTTTTATTAGTGATAGTCCTCTTCGCGCTGATGCCGGACGGCCAGTACCACCACCTTGCCCGGCTGCGCGATCTCGTACAGCGCGACATACCCCGTCGCGCCGAACGGGATGACCAGTTCCCGCCGCAGGCCGTTGCCGTAGGCTGCCTTGCGGTAGATGAAGGGGGTCTGCGAGAGATGCACCTTGAGCGCAGTCTCGATGGCCGACAGCGCACGCTCGGCCAACTCCAGGTCCTCGACCGTTTCGGCCTGATCCAGCAGGTAGGCGTAGAGACGATGCAGGTCCGCCCGCGCAGCCGGGGCGAACACGACGTCATAGGTCATGCCGGCGGCGCGCTCCGGGCCAGCAATTGCCGGCGCCTGGCTTCCAGCATGTCACGCAGTTCCTGGGCGACCTGGCCGGCCGGCACCGATGCGCCGGTCTGCTGGTATTGCCGCCATGCGGCCTCGCCGCGGGCGTGGAATTCCCTCTGCGCCCGCCGGTACTCGACGGCGCTGCGTACCGTGGCTTCGACGAACTCTGACAGCGTTTCGCCGGCATGCAGCACTGATTCGAGATCGGCGCGCAATTCCGGGGCGACCCGCACCTGGGGAATGATGGCGGTTTTCATGGGGAAATTTGTATTGCGTTTGCGTTGCAAGGTCAAGCCCCCGAATGGTCCACCGAGACTCAAAACCGCTGCAACTCCAGCAGCACCTTGCGCGTGGCCAGCGGCCGGCCTTCCAGGTGCTCGGCCAGGCGGCGGCGCAGGTCGGCGCGCAGGGCCGGCTCGGCGGCCGCGTCGTCGAAGTCGGGCTCGCCGCCCTCCACCCCGTAGCCGGTCTCGTGCAGCAGCGTCCACTCGAAGCGGCGCAGCGCCCCGGCCGCCCGGCTGCCGGCGGCCAGGCGCTGGAGCGCCTCGTCGTAGGCGTCGAACAGCACCGGGTGCGGGTCCTCGCGCGGCAGCAGGCGCAGCAGCAGCTCGTTCATGTACCAGGCCGACATCAGGGCGGCGCCGCCCAGGGGGTGGATGCCGGCTGTCTCGGCGCGGGTGAGCGTGCGCACCTCGCCGGCCCCGCTCCAGGACAACAGCAGCGGCTGGAAAGCCCCCAGCACCGGCCGCAGCGTCGAATAGGGCCGCTTGGCGCCCTTGGCGACCAGGGCCAGGCTGCCGTGCTCGCGGGAAAAGGCCTGGACGATGAGGGAGGTCTCGCGCCACGGCGTGGCGTGCAGCATGTAGGCGACGCTGTCCTGGACGCGCTGGGCGCGCTTACTCATAGCCCAGGTCGCGCAGCGCGCCTTCGCGCTCGGACCAGCCCTTGCGCACCTTGACGTAGACCTCCAGGTGCACCGGCTTGTCCAGCAGCTTGGCGATGTCCTGGCGGGCCTCGGTGGCGATGCGCTTCATGTGGCTGCCGCCCGTGCCCAGCAGGATGGGCCGGTGGCTGTCGCGCTCGACGACGACGCAGGCGGCGATGCGCGCGCCCTTGTCGTGCTCTTCCCATTGCTCGATCACGACGGTGCAGCCGTAGGGCAGCTCGTCGCCCACCAGGCGGAAGATCTTCTCGCGCACCAGCTCGGCGGCGATGAAGCGCAGCGGCCGGTCGGTCAGGGCGTCGGCCTCGAACATGGGCTCGCCCTCGGGCAGGCGCTGGCCGATCTCGGCCAGCAGCGCGTCGAGCTGGTAGCCGCGCGCGGCGCTGATGGGCACCACGGCGGCGTAGGGATGCTGGGCGGCGATGCGGGCCACGAAGGGAAACAGGTCGTCGCGCCGCTTGAGCTGGTCCACCTTGCTGACGGCCAGGATGGTGCGCCCGGGCGCGGGCAGCAGCGGCAGGAGCTGCGCGTCGGCCTCGGACCACTTGCCGGCCTCGACCACGTGCACCACCACGTCCACTTCGGCCAGGGCCTGGGTGACGACGCGGTTCATCATGCGGTTCATGGCGCCGCCGTGGCGGGTCTGGAAGCCGGGCGTGTCCACGAACACGAACTGCTCCTGCCCGCGGGTGAGCACGCCGTGGATGCGGTGGCGGGTGGTCTGCGCCTTGCGCGAGACGATGGACAGCTTGGTGCCGATCAGGGCGTTGGTCAGGGTGGACTTGCCCACGTTGGGCCGGCCCACCACGGCCACGAAGCCGCAGCGCGACGGCGGCTCGCCCTGCCCTCCGGCGCCGGCGGGAGCGGCCGGCCGGTCGCCGTCCTGGCCCTGCCCCGCCGCGCCTGCGGGATCGTCGTCCGGGCGGGTCATTTGACTTCCTGCGCCACCGCGACGGGCAGCGTCAGCTGGGATGTCTTGCGCGCCTTGGCGGTGCGGCGCTTGGCCGGCGCGGGGCTGGCCGCCTGGGCGGCCTCCAGGGCCAGCTTGGCGGCCGACTGCTCGGCCGCGCGGCGGCTGGCGCCGGCCGCGGTGACGCGGATCTCCAGCGGCGTCAGGGCGCATTCCACCTCGAACTGCTGGCTGTGCGCCGCGCCGTGGGTGGCCACCACGGTGTAGACCGGCAGGGCCATCTTGCGGCTTTGCAGGAATTCCTGCAGCAGCGTCTTGGCGTCCTTGCCCAGGGTCTTGGGGTCCACCCCGGCCAGCACCGGCTGGTACAGGCGGGTGATGACCCGGCGCGCGGCGTCGAAGCCGCCGTCCAGGAAGACCGCGCCGAACAGGGCTTCCAGCGTGTCGGCCAGGATGGAGGGGCGGCGAAAGCCGCCGCTTTTCAGCTCGCCCTCGCCCAGGCGCAGGTATTGCGACAGGTCCAGCTTCTGGGCGATGTCGGCCAGCGACGCCTGCTTGACCAGGTTGGCGCGCAGGCGCGACAGGTCGCCTTCGTCGATCTTGGCGTAGCGGTCGAACAACAGCGCGGCCACCACGAAGTTGAGCACCGCGTCGCCCAGGAACTCCAGCCGCTCGTTGTGGCGCGCCCCATGGCTGCGGTGCGTCAGCGCCTGCTCGAGCAGCGCGGGATCGCCGAAATGGTGATCGAGACGGGTTTCCAGGCTGGCTAGCGACATTGAGGGGGTCAGTGGAAGCGGCCGATGCGGCCGAGATCGCCGAAATTCATCCAGATGAAAAAGGCCTTGCCCACAATATTACCGTCCGGCACGAAACCCCAATAGCGGCTGTCCAGGCTGTTGTCGCGGTTATCCCCCATGACGAAGTAGCTGCCCTCGGGCACCGTACAGCGCACGCCGTTGCTCAGGTACTCGCAGTTCTCGCTGCCAGGAAAGCGCCAAATGGGGCCAACGTCCTGCGATCTGCGCTCATCCAGCAGTATTCTGTGCTCAACGTCGCCCAACTGCTCTTGATACTGAGCGGTGTAGGCGACCCGGTCCGGCTCGAAATAGTCGCCGTCGCGCCGGCGCTGCACTTCCTGGCCGTTGACGTAGAGCTTTTTGTCCTGGTAGGCGATGCGGTCGCCCGGCAGGCCGACCACCCGCTTGATGTAGTCCACCTGGGGGTCGACCGGGTAGCGGAACACCATGACGTCGCCGCGCTGCGGCGAGCCGGTGGCGATGACCTTGGTGTCCAGCACGGGCAGGCGGATGCCGTAGCTGAACTTGTTGACCACGATGAGGTCGCCGGACTCCAGCGTGGGCAGCATCGAGCCCGAGGGGATGCGGAAGGGTTCGACCACGAAGGAGCGCAGCACGAACACGAACAGGATCACCGGGAAGAAGCTGACGGCGTATTCCACCCACCAGGGCGCGCGCTCGGCCTCGGCCTGGGCCTGCTCGCGGCGCTGGTCGATGCCGGGGTCGCCCCCCGCGCCCGCCACCGCAAGCTCCGGGCTGGCCAGCACGGCCTGCACGCGGCGCCGGCGCGCCGGCCGCAGCCAGACCAGGTCGACCAGGCTGACGAGGCCGGTCAGCACCAGCAGCAGAAACAGGATCAGCGCGAAATTCCAGCTCATTGTCCGTGCCCTTCTTCTATTTGTCCTCGACCTGCAGGATGGCCAGGAAGGCCTCCTGCGGGATTTCCACGCTGCCGACCTGCTTCATGCGCTTCTTGCCGGCCTTCTGCTTTTCCAGCAGCTTCTTCTTGCGGGTGATGTCGCCGCCGTAGCACTTGGCCAGCACGTTCTTGCGCAGGGCCTTGACGTTCTCGCGGGCGATGACCTCGGCGCCTATGGTCGCCTGGATGGCCACGTCGTACATCTGGCGCGGGATCAGCTCGCGCATCTTGGAGACGACCTCGCGCGCGCGGTAGCGGGCGTTGGAACGGTGCACGATCATGGCCAGGGCGTCGACCTTGTCGCCGTTGATGAGCAGGTCGACCCGCACCACGTCGCCCGAGCGGTATTCCAGGAACTCGTAGTCCATCGACGCATAGCCACGCGACACCGACTTCAGCCTGTCGAAGAAGTCGAGCACGATCTCGGCCAGCGGGATCTCGTACTTGAGGATGACCTGGCGGCCGGAGTAGTTCATGTCGACCTGCACGCCGCGCTTGTTGTTGCACAGCGTCATGACCGGGCCGACGTACTCCTGCGGCATGAACAGCGTGACCGTGACGATGGGCTCGCGGATGTCGTTGACCTTGCCCACCTCGGGCATGCGCGAGGGACTGTCCACCAGGATGACCTCGCCGTCGCGCTGCTCGACCTCGTACACCACCGACGGCGCGGTGGTGATGAGGTCCATGTCGAACTCGCGCTCCAGGCGCTCCTGCACGATTTCCATGTGCAGCAGGCCCAGGAAGCCGCAGCGGAAGCCGAAGCCCAGCGCCTGCGACACTTCCGGCTCGAACTGCAGCGCGGCGTCGTTGAGCTTGAGCTTTTCGAGCGAGTCGCGCAGCTGGTCGTACTCGGAGCTTTCGACCGGGTAGAGGCCGGCGAACACCTGCGGCTTGACTTCCTTGAAGCCGGGCAGCGGCACGGCCGCCGGCTTGCCGGCCAGGGTGATGGTGTCGCCCACCTTGGCGTTGGCCAGTTCCTTGATGCCGGCGATGATGAAGCCCACCTCGCCCGCCGACAGCTGCGGGCGCGGCTGCGACTTGGGCGTGAACACGCCGATCTGCTCGCACAGGTGCGTGGCGCCGGAGGCCATCAGCAGGATCTTGTCCTTGGGCTTGAGCACGCCGTTGACGATGCGCACCAGCATCACCACGCCCACGTAGTTGTCGAACCAGGAATCGATGATCAGCGCCTGCAGCGGGGCCTGCGGGTCGCCCTTGGGCGGCGGCACGCGGCGCACGATGGATTCCAGGATCTCGTCTATGCCCATGCCGGACTTGGCGCTGGCCAGCACGGCCTCGGAGGCGTCGATGCCGATGACGTCCTCGATCTCGGCGCGCGCGCCCTCCGGGTCGGCCTGGGGCAGGTCCATCTTGTTCAGGACCGGCAGCACTTCCACGCCCAGCTCGATGGCGGTGTAGCAGTTGGCCACCGTCTGCGCCTCCACGCCCTGGGAGGCGTCGACCACCAGCAGCGCGCCCTCGCAGGCCGACAGCGAGCGGCTGACCTCGTAGGAGAAGTCCACGTGGCCCGGGGTGTCGATGAGGTTCAGGGCGTAGACCTGGCCGTCCTGGGCCTTGTACTGCAGCGCCGCGGTCTGCGCCTTGATGGTGATGCCGCGCTCGCGCTCGATGTCCATCGAATCCAGCACCTGCGCGGACATCTCGCGGTCGGCCAGCCCGCCGCAGCGCTGGATGAGCCGGTCGGCCAGGGTCGATTTGCCGTGGTCGATGTGGGCGATGATGGAAAAGTTGCGTATGTGCTGCATAAAAGGGGACGCAAGGGTCTCCGCCCCGGGAAAGCGGGCGGCCAGGCCCAAACGGGGGCCGGAACGGGTGGCCAAAGACAAGGGGGCGCAAAGCGCCCCCTTTCGCCTCAACCCGCTATTTTAGCCTTATTGCGCGGGCTTGACGGCCACCCACTGGGCGGTTTCGCCACGCTGCACCAGCAGGCCGGCCGCGCGCGACTTGTCCAGCTTGCCCACCAGGTCGGCGAACTGGCGGGGATTGGTCACGTCGTCGTCGTTGACGGCCAGGATGATGTCGCCCTGGGCGATGCCCGCGGAGGCCGCCGGGCCGGAGGCCGAGCGCACCATCACCCCGCCCTTCAGGCGCAGCTTGCGCTGGACGTCGGCCGGCACTGCCTCGACCGTCAGGCCCAGGGCGTTCTGCGCGGCCGGCGCCTTGTCGGCGGGCGCGGCGGCCTGCGGCTGGGAGGTCTCCAGCTCGCCGACCTCGGTGCTCAGGCGGATGGTCTTGCCCTTGCGCCAGACCTCCATGGCCGCCTTGGTGCCCGGCCGGGTCTCGCCGACGATGCGCGGCAGATCGGACCAGCGGGTGATGTCGTGGCCGTCGAAGCGGGTGATCACGTCGCCGGGCAGCACGCCGGCCTCGTCGGCCGGGCTGCCCGACTCGACCGCGCTGACCAGGGCGCCCTCGGCGCGCGGCAGGCCGATGGCCTCGGCCACGTCCTTGCCGACCTCGCCGATCTGCACGCCGATGCGCCCGCGGGTGACGCGGCCGGTGGTCTTGAGCTGCTCGACCACGCGCATGGCCTCGTCGATGGGGATGGCCAGCGAGATGCCCATGAAGCCGCCGCTGCGCGAGACGATCTGCGAATTGATGCCGACCGCCTCGCCCTGCAGGTTGATCAGCGGCCCGCCCGAGTTGCCCGGGTTGACCGCCACGTCGGTCTGGATGAAGGGCAGGTATTCGCCGGTGTCGCGCCCGACCGCGCTGACGATGCCGGCGGTGACGGTGGATTCCAGGCCGAAGGGCGAGCCGATGGCCAGCACCCACTGCCCCTTGCGCAGGTCCTGCGGCTTGCCGATGGGGATGGTGGGCATGCCCTTGGCGTCGATCTTGATCAGCGCCACGTCGGTGCGCTCGTCGGTGCCGATGACCTTGGCCTTGAACTCGCGCGCGTCGGTCAGGGTGACGTAGATGTCGGTGGCTTCGCTGACCACGTGGTTGTTGGTCAGGATGTAGCCGTCCTCGGAAATGAAGAAGCCCGAGCCGACCCCGCGCGGCACGGTGCGCTCCTCGGGCTGGGGCGCGGGCTGCGGCTGCTGGCGCCGCGGCTGGCCGGGCATGCCGGGGGGGTTGAAGTCCGGGCCGAAGAACCAGCGGAACAGCTCGTAGGGGTCGTTGCCGCCCGGGCCCATGCCGCGCACCGGCACCGTCGCGGTGGTGCGGATGTTGACCACGGCCGGGTCGGCCTTCTCGATCACCCCGGTGAAGTCGGGCAGGCCGGCCGTCTGCGCCTGCACCGGCGCGGCCGGCAGCGCGACGGCCGCCGCCGCCGCGATCGCCAGGGAGAGGAACATGCGCCGCGCGGCATGCATGGACTCGGTAAACGCTTGCATGGGATGCACTCCGTCGGAAAGCAGCCCGCCGGCGCCGGGCGCGTCAGGGCGCCGGCGCCAGGGGGACGTATTCAATGGATTCGGCCAGTTGCCGCAGGGTGCCGGGCGGGACTTCGCCCAGCACCGTCAGCCAGTAGTCGGCCACGCGCGCGCCGTACAGGTTGATGGCGCCGCGCTGGGCCGCGCCGCGCGGCTGGTAGTCGCCGCGCGCGCTGTCGTAGGGCTCGATGAAGACCGAGATCGCCGCCAGCCCGTCGGACAGGACCAGCTGGCTGACCTTGTGGGCCTTGCCCATGCCGCGCGCGACCTCCAGCACCTGGACGAAGCCGGGCGGCGCGGGGATGCGCCAGCCCTTGGCGGCCAGGTCCACCGGCTTCATGTCGGATTCCAGCATCTTCCAGTCGCGCGTGGACCACTTGGACTCGAGCTGGCCGGACTCGACCTCCGGGCCCAGCAGCAGCGAGGTGAAGGCCACCTGCTCGATCACGCCGGAGGGCGACAGGGTCTGCGCCTTGAGCAGCAGGTCGGTCTGGGCGTCGGCGCACAGTTTGTAACCGTAGCGGCGGTCGTCCAGGGGGTCGATGCGGATCAGGCGGCATTCGCGCCCGGCCACGCGGTGCAGGGCCTCGTCGATGCGGATGCGGTAGTGGCTGCCCAGGTCCTTGGGCTCGCCCAGCAGCAGGCCCGGAAAGCGGTCGCCGCGGCGGCGCTCGACCAGGACGGTCTTCTTTTCCGGGATGATGCAGTGCACTTCGTCGTTGTGGCGCACGAACTCGCGCGGCTCGCCGTCCAGGACCTCCAGGCGCTCGCGCTCGCCGGTGCCGTCGATCACGTGCACCACGCGCGAGGACTGGATGAAGGCGCCCTGCTGGTAGGTGAACACGCCGCTGTAGTCGAGCTTGCGGGCCGCCTGCTGGATGCGCCCGAGCAGCGCCGACGGGTCGTCCGCGGCGACCGCGCCCTGCTGCTGGGCCAGGCCGATGCGCGGCGACGCCCCGGCGATGGCGGCCAGCAGGGTCAGCGCGGCCAGGCCGGCGCCCGGCCGCTGGGCCGCACGCCCCCGCCCCACCACCGGCCAGCGCACGCTGTGGGACCAGGCCATCAGCGCCCCATGCCCGCGTCGAAGGACACCTGGCGCACGGCGCTGGGGCCGGCCACCTGGCGGTGGGCCTCGAGGTAGTCGCCCAGGCCGGGCATGTCGGCCACCGGCAGCGGCTGCACGGCCGGCGAGGCCTCGGCCAGCACGCGGGCGCCCTGCACCGCCGGCTTGTCGCCGAAATAGGGCTGGGCCATCCAGACCACGGAAGCCACGGCGGCCGCCACGGCGATGCCGGACAGGCCGATCTTGACGGCGTGGCGCCGGCGCGGCGCGACGATGGGCATTTCCTGGTCGAGGGCCTGGGCCAGGCGGCGCCGGAAGGCGGCCGAGGGCTCGCTGGCCAGCTCGCCGCCGCGCAGGACGTCGCCGATCAGGTGGTAGGCATCCCAGGCCTGGCGGCCGGCGGGGGTGTCGACGTTCTCGGGCCAGTCGGCCGCGGACTCGCCGTCCAGCCAGGCGGACAGGCCTTCTTCCCAGTGGGCTATGCCCTCGGGCTCTCGGGATCGGGATGCGGTCTGCATAAACGGTACTCCTTACCAGCGACGCTCGGCATCGGTGTCCAGCAATGGGCGCAGCTTGGCGGCAATGGCCTCCCGCGCGCGGAAGATGCGCGAGCGCACGGTGCCGATGGGGCACGCCATGGTCTGGGCGATGTCTTCGTAGCTCATACCTTCGATTTCACGCAAAATGATCGCGGTCCGCAGCTCTTCAGGCAATTCCTGAATGGTCGCGTTGACGGTTTCGGCGATTTCGCGGCTGGCGACCATCGATTCCGGCGTGCTGATGTCGGTTAGGTTGTCGGTTTCATTAAAAGTTTCACCGTCTTCCGTCTCGATGGCGTTGGGGGCGCTGGGGCGCCGCCCGGACGAGGCCAGCCAGTTGCGGGCCGTATTGATGGCGATCCGGTACAGCCAGGTATAGAAGGCGCTTTCGCCGCGGAACTGCGGCAGCGCCCGGTAGGCCTTGATGAAGGCCTCCTGGGCGACGTCCTCGATCTCGGCCGGGTCGCGGATCATGCGCGACAGCAGGCGCATGATCTTGCGCTGGTATTTCAGGACCAGCAGGTCGAAGGCCTTCTTGTCGCCGCGCTGCACGCGGGCGACCAGTTCGGCGTCGACGTCGCGCTCGCTCATGTTACGGCTGCCTGCGTCCGGCCGGGCGCGGCGGCACGGCGGCCAGCACGCGCAGCCGGCGCCAGGCGTCGGCCCCCGCGGCGCAGCGCCAGACGGTGGCCCGCAGGGGCCTGGCGTGGGGGGCGTCGGCCGAACCGGCGGTTTCCGACAGCGCCAGGGCCAGCCAGCCCGGCCCGCGCCGGCTGTCCAGCAGCCGCGCAGGGCGCCAGCCGCCGCCGCGGCGCACCCACCAGAGGCCGCCGGAACCGGCCCGCAGGGCGCGCACGGAAGCGGAAGCAGGCCTGCGACGACCGCGCCGCAGGCGGGGCGCCCCGGCCAACGCCGCGGCGCCGGCCGCCGACGCGCAGGCCGCGAGCGGCCAGCCCAGCCCGGCGCGCGCCAGCACGGCGGCGCCTGCCAGCGCCCCGGCCAGGCAGGCGGCGACCGTCACCGCCCGCCGCACCATCCGGGGCGGCAGGGAAACAACCTGCACCGACCAGCGCGCGTCGCTCGGCCGGGTCAAATCAGACTCTACGCACGGCCATCGAGCCATTCGTGCCGCCGAACCCGAAGGAATTGGACAGCGCCACGCCTATCTTCATGGGCCGCGCCTCGTTGGCGCAGTAGTCCAGGTCGCACTCCGGGTCCTGGTTGAAGATATTGATGGTCGGGGGAGAGACCTGGTGGTGGACGGCCAGGGTGGTGAAGACCGCCTCGATGCCGCCGGCCGCGCCCAGGAGGTGGCCGGTCATGGACTTGGTGGAATTGACCACCAGCTTGCGCGCGTGGTCGCCGAAGGCCAGCTTGAGGGCCTCGGTCTCGTTCTTGTCGCCCAGCGGGGTGGAAGTGCCGTGGGCGTTGACGTAGTCGACCTGGTCGGCATTGAGCTTGCCGTTGCGCAGGGCGTTCAGGACGCCCCGGCGCGGGCCGTCGCGGTCGGGCGCGGTGATGTGGTGGGCGTCCGAGCTCATGCCGTAGCCGGCGAATTCGCCGTAGATGCGGGCGCCGCGGCGCTTGGCGTGCTCGTATTCCTCGAGCACCAGGACGCCGGCGCCCTCGCCCAGCACGAAGCCGTCGCGGTCGCGGTCCCAGGGGCGCGAGGCGGTTGCCGGGTCGTCGTTGCGGGTGGACAGCGCCCGCATGGCGGCGAACCCGCCTATGCCCAGGGGCGAGACGGTGGCCTCGGCGCCGCCGGCCAGCATGACGTCGGCGTCGCCGTATTCGATCAGCCGGGCGGCGTCGCCGATGGAATGCAGGCCCGTGGTGCAGGCCGAGACCACGGCGTAGCTCGGGCCCTTCATGCCGTAGCGGATGGAAATCTGGCCGGAGATCAGGTTGATGAGCGAAGCCGGCACGAAGAAGGGCGAGATGCGGCGCGGGCCGCGTTCGAGGTACTCGGTCTGGGTTTCCTCGATGCGCGGCAGGCCGCCTATGCCCGAGCCGACGATCACGCCCACGCGCTCGGCGTTGGCCTCGGTGATCTCCAGGCCGCTGTCCTGCCAGGCCTGCACGCCCGCGGCCACGCCGTAATGGATGAAGGTATCCATCTGGCGCGCTTCCTTGGCGGGCATGTACTGGGTCACGTCGAAGCCCTTGACCTCGCCGGCGATGTGGGTGGTCATCGCCGAGGGGTCGAAGCGCGTGATGCGGCCGATACCGGAACGTCCGTTGACGATATTGTCCCAGGCGGTGGCCACGTCGTTGCCCACTGGGCTGACGATGCCTAGACCGGTGATGACGACACGTCGCTGCACGGATGACTCCTAAAACAGACAAAAGAAAGGCGGCCCGGCGATCGTGGCTCACGGGCCGCTGCGACGGGAGGGGTCTGCCGACCGCCATTGCCGAGCGAACCGAGCGGCGCTTTCCGGAAGCCGCCCCGGCAGCCGCAGCCCGAGCGGCTGCGGCGCGAAATAGGCAAGGCTGCTGAGGCTGCTTACTGCTTGCTGTGCGAGTTGATGTACTCGATGGCCTGTTGCACGGTAGTGATTTTTTCGGCCTCTTCGTCGGGGATCTCGGTCTCGAATTCGTCTTCGAGCGCCATCACCAGTTCGACCATGTCGAGCGAATCGGCACCGAGGTCGTCAAGAAAGGAAGATTCGTTCTTGATCTCGGCTTCGTTCACGCCAAGTTGCTCAGCGACGATCTTCTTGACGCGCTGTTCGATGCTTTCCATGCAGATCTCCAATCGGGAAAAATCCCGCGAATTATAGCCAAGCGAAAAATTTAACCAACGCCGGCAGTGACAAATAAATGGCGTCGCAACCACGGCGGCCGGACGGCCTGCCGCGACGCCCCTTTCGGCCCCCTGCGCGGACATCCCGCGGCCCCGGCCGGATGGCGCCCGGCGGCCGCGTCGCACAAGGGGGGAGCAAACCCTTATTGCATGTACATCCCACCGTTGACGTGCAGCGTCGTCCCGGTAATGTAACCCGCCTGCGGACTGGCCAGGAAGGCCACGGCGTGGGCCACGTCGGCCGGCGCGCCCAGGCGGCCGAGCGGGATCTGGCCCAGCAGCGAGGCGGTCTGGGCCTCGTCCAGGGCGCGCGTCATGTCGGTCTCGATGAAGCCGGGCGCCACGCAGTTGACGGTGATGCCGCGGCTGCCCAGCTCGCGCGCCAGGGCGCGGCTCATGCCGGCCACGCCCGCCTTGGCGGCGGCGTAGTTGGCCTGGCCGGGGTTGCCGGCCGAGCCCACCACGGAAGTGATATTGACGATGCGGCCCCAGCGGGCCTTCATCATGACGCGCAGCACGCCGCGCGACAGGCGGAAGACCGACGCCAGGTTGGTGTCGATCACGGCCGCCCAGTCGTCGTCCTTCATGCGCATGGCCAGGGTGTCGCGGGTGATGCCGGCGTTGTTGACCAGGATGTGCGGCGCACCGCCCTCCTTGGCCAGGGATTCCAGCAGCGCGTCACAGGCGGCGGCGTCGGTCACGTCCAGCACCACGCCGCGCCCGCCGCGCTCGGCCAGGGCCTCGCCGATGGCGGCCGCGCCGGCCTCGGAGGTCGCCGTGCCGACCACGACGGCGCCGCGCTCGGCCAGTTCCTGGGCGATGGCCTTGCCGATGCCGCGGGTGGCGCCCGTCACCAGCGCGGTCTTGCCTTGCAGATCCATGGTGTTGTCCATCCTTGCTTCGTATCGGGAATCAGGCCAGGGCGGCCAGGGCCGCGTCCAGCGAGGCCGGATCGGTGACGGCCAGGCTGGCGATGTCGCCGTCGATGCGCCGGGTCAGGCCGGCCAGCACCTTGCCGGGGCCGCATTCGACCACGTGGGTGACGCCCTGCGCCTTCATGGCGCGGATGGTCTCGACCCAGCGCACCGGGTGCCAGGCCTGGCGCACCAGCGCGTCGCGCACGGCGGCCGGGTCGGTGGGCGCGGCGACGTCGACATTATTGATGACGGGGATCTCCGGCGCGGCCACGGCGGCGCCCGCCAGGGCCTCGGCCAGCACGCGGGCGGCCGGCTCCAGCAGGCTGGAATGGAAAGGGGCGGACACCGGCAGGACCAGCGCGCGCTTGGCGCCGGCAGCCTTGGCGGCCTCGCAGGCGCGCTCGACCGCGGCCTTGTGGCCGGCGATCACGACCTGGGCCGGCGCGTTGAAGTTGACCGCCTCGACGACCTCGCCCTGGGCGGCCTGGGCGCAGGCCGCGCGCACGGCGTCGTCGTCCAGGCCCAGCACGGCGGCCATGGCGCCCGCGCCCACCGGCACGGCGGCCTGCATGGCGTCGGCGCGCACACGCACCAGGCGCACGGCGTCTTCCAGCGCCAGGCTGCCGGCGGCCGTGAGCGCGGCGTATTCGCCCAGGCTGTGGCCGGCGACCACGTCGGGGCGGCGCCCGCCCGCGGCCAGCCAGGCGCGGTAGACGGCCACGCCGGCCGCCAGCATGGCCGGCTGGGTGTTGGTGGTGAGGTTCAACTGCTCGGCCGGGCCGGCGGCGATCAGGCCGGCCAGATCCTGGCCGAGCGCCTGGCCGGCGCGCGCCAGCGTTTCCTGCACGGCCGCATTGCCCGCCCAGGCGTCGAGCATGCCTACCGATTGCGACCCCTGGCCGGGAAATACGAAAGCTATTCTTGTCATGTCACTAATTATTTCTTATGCCGTTTCACATTCTTGCCAGCACGGAACCCCAGGTAAAGCCGCCTCCCACGCCCTGCATCAGCACCAACTGGCCGGGCTTGATCCGCCCGTCGCGGCGCGCCGCGTCCAGGGCGAGCGGCACGCTGGCCGCCGAGGTGTTGGCGTGGCTGTCGACCGTCACCACCAGCTTGTCGGCCGGCACGTCCAGCTTGCGCGCCAGGAAGTTCAGGATGCGCACGTTGGCCTGGTGCGGGACCAGCCAGTCCACGTCGGCGACGGCCACGCCGGCCTCGGCGCAGGTCTCGCGCGCCGAGCGCTCCAGCACCTGCACGGCCTGCTTGAAGACGGCCTGGCCGTCCATGCGCAGGAAGGGGTCGCCGGTGACCTCGCCGTAGGCGACGTTGCCCGCGGCGCACAGGATCTTCATCTGGCTGCCGTCGGCGTTGAGCCGGGCGGCCAGGATGCCGGGGCGGTCGGCCGCCTTGAGCACCACGGCGCCGGCGCCGTCGCCGAACAGCACGCAGGTGGAGCGGTCGTTCCAGTCCAGGATGCGCGAGAACACTTCCGCGCCGATCACCAGCGCGCAGCGCGCGCGGCCGGCCCGCACGAAGCTGTCGGCGGTGGCCAGCGCGTAGACGAAGCCGCTGCACACGGCCTGCACGTCGAAGGCCGCGGCGCCCTTGGCGCCCAGCTCGGCCTGCACCAGGCAGGCGGTGCTGGGGAAGACGAAATCCGGGGTGGAGGTGGCGACGATGACGAGGTCGAGCTCGCCCGGCTCGACGCCGGCGTCCTGCAGGGCCCGGCGCGCCGCCTCGGTGGCCAGCTGGCTGGTGCGCTCGCCGCGCTCGGCCAGGTGGCGCTGGCGGATGCCGGTGCGCTCGACGATCCACTGGTCGGAGGTCTCGATGCCGCGGGTGGCGAGCTCGGCGGCCAGGTCGTCGTTGGAGACGATGCGGGGCGGCAGGTAGCTGCCCGATCCGGCGATCACTGCGTGTTTCATGGCTTGTTCCATCAGGCGGCGGCCCCCTGCGGCCCGGCCTCGTCGTCGGGCCGGGGCGGCGGCGCCGCGCCGGTCATCTGCGCCACGCCTGCGGCGGTGCGCGCCAGCAGCCCGCTGGCCACGGCCTCGCGGGCGCGCGCCAGCGCATGGCCGAAGGCGTAGGCGTCGGCCGAGCCGTGGCTCTTGATCACCACCCCGCGCAGACCCAGCAGGGCCGCGCCGTTGTAGCGCCGGTTGTCGACGCGGTGGCGGAAGTGGTTGAGCACCGGCTTGGCCAGCGCGCCGGCCAGCAGGGTGTAGGGATTGCGCTGGAATTCCTCGCGGATCATGCTGCCCAGCATGCGCGCCAGGCCTTCGATCGACTTGAGCACGACGTTGCCCACGAAGCCGTCGCACACGATCACGTCGACCGTGCCCTTGAAGATGTCGTCGCCCTCGACGTTGCCGTGGAAGTTCAGGCTGCTGGCGCGCAGCAGCTCGGCGGCCTGCTTGACCACGTCGTTGCCCTTGATGACTTCCTCGCCGATGTTCAGCAGCCCGACGCTGGGGCGCTCGCGGTGATCCACCGCCTGCGCCAGCGCCGCGCCCATGATGGCGAACTGCAGCAGGTGCTCGGCGGTGCAGTCGACGTTGGCGCCCAGGTCCAGCATGGTGGTCGCGCGCCCGGCCTGGTTGGGGATGGACGTGGCGATGGCCGGGCGGTCTATGCCGTCCAGCGTCTTGAGCACGTAGCGGGAAATCGCCATCCAGGCGCCGGTGTTGCCGGCCGAGACGCAGGCGTCGGCGCGGCCGTCCTTGACCGCCTGGGCGGCCAGGCGCATGGAGGAGTCCTTCTTGCGGCGCAGGGCGACCTCGACCGAGTCGTCCATGGCGACGACCTCGGAGGCCGGCACGATCTCGATGCGGTCCGCGGGAATGCGCCGCTGCGCGTCCAGCGCGGCGCGCAGCGGCTCGGGCTGGCCGACCAGCAGCAGCCCGGCGTCCGGGTGGCGGCGGGCGAATTCCAGCGCCGCGGGGATCGTCACGGGCAGGCCGAAATCGCCCCCCATGCAATCGATGGCGATGCGTATCACGAGAGCCAAGTATCAGCGCACGGCCGTGCGGATGGCAGCCGGCGCGCCGGCTCCCAAGCCGGCATGCCGCGCCGGCGCGGCGTTATTCGTCGCTCTTGGTCTTCAGGACCTTGCGGCCGCGATAGAAACCGTTGGGGCTGATGTGGTGGCGCAGGTGCTGCTCGCCGGTGCTGGGCTCGACCGCCACGGGCGGGTTGGCCAGGAAATCGTGCGAACGATGCATACCGCGCTTGGACGGGCTCTTTTTGTTTTGCTGAACAGCCATGATGACTCCTAGAAACGGGGCGCATTGTACGTCATGCGCACCGGTGTTGATCCAAATTACTTCTTCGACTTCAGTTGCTCCAGCACGGCGAAGGGCGACGGCCTTTCGGCCGGCGCGTCGTCCGCCTGCCGGGGCGCTCCCGCCTGCCCCGGGCAGGTGTCGTGCCTGGGAATATAGGGAACGCTCAAAATCAATTCGTCCTCGATCTGGGCGAGCAGGTCGAAGCGCTCGGAGCCGAGGACTTTTTCCGGCTCGTCCAGCTCGTCCTCGTCGGGCGCCAGGTCGGCGTCGTCCAGCTCTTCTTCCGAGCGCACCAGGTGCAGCGCGACGCGCGCGTCCACCGGCCATTCGAAGGGAGCCAGGCAGCGCTGGCACACCACCACCGGCCGCGCCTGCACGGAAAGGTCCAGCAGCGGCTCGCCGCGCTCTCCCTGGCGGCCGCGCAAGGACCAGTTCAGCTGCCCGGCCTCGCCCGCCGGCTGCTCGGGCAGGCCCGCGCAGAACCGGTCCAGGCTGGCAAGCGGCAGCGTGCCGGAGGCTTCCCGGCGCAGGCGGACGAACTCGAACGCATCCATGGCGCGCAGGCCATCATGCGCGTGCATGCCATGCCTGTTTCTTGCCATGTCGTGAAACCCGCCGCAAAACGGGCAATAATACTGCGCCCGATGCTCGCCAGTCAAATTTTCTTAGCTACATCCGCCACTTAGCTCACGCCCGATGCCCGACTCCCCCCGCCTGATCCTGGCCTCCACTTCCGTCTACCGGCGCGGCATGCTGCAGCGCCTGGGGCTGCCCTTTTCGGTCGAGCCCCCGCAGGTCGACGAAACCGCCCTGCCCGGCGAAACCCCGCCCGCCCTGGCGCTGCGCCTGGCCGAGGCCAAGGCGCTGGCGGTGGCCGCACGCCGGCCCGGCAGCGTGGTGATCGGCTCGGACCAGGTGGCCACCGTGGACGGCGAGGCGATCGGCAAGCCGGGCAGCCACGAACGCGCGCGCGAGCAGCTGCGCCGCCTGTCCGGCCGCGAGGTGGCCTTCCACAGCGCGCTGGCCGTCACCGACGGCCGGCGCACCGAAAGGCAGGACGTGGTCACCCTCTGCCGCTTCCGCGAGCTGGACGACGCCGCCATCGAATCCTACCTGCTGCGCGAGCGGCCCTACGACACCGCCGGCAGCGCCAAGGCCGAGGGCCTGGGCATCGCGCTGATGCGGAGCATGGACAGCAGCGACCCGACCGCCATCATCGGCCTGCCCCTGATCGCGCTGACCGGCATGCTGGCGCGCTTCGGGCTGGACCCGCTGGGGGCCGGACGATGACGGCGCCCGGCACCCTGCACCTGATCCCGGTCGGCCTGGGCGAGGCGCCGCCCGAGCGCTGGATGCCGGCCGACGCGCGCGCGCTGGCAGGCCGGCTGGACACCTACATCGCCGAGAACGCCAAGACGGCGCGCGCCTTCCTGAAGCTGATCGGCACCGTGCGCCCCTTGCAGGAAATCACCATCCACGTGCTGGATGCGCGCACGGACGACGCACAATTGCAGCAGTGGCTGCGGCCGCTGCGCGAGGGCGGCGAGATCGGCCTGGTCTCCGAGGCGGGCTGCCCGGCGGTGGCCGACCCCGGCGCCAAGGCGGTGGCGGCGGCGCACCGGCTGGGCCTGCTCGTGCGGCCCTGGGTGGGCCCGTCGTCGCTGCTGCTGGCGCTGATGGCCAGCGGCCTGGACGGCCAGCGCTTCGCCTTCCACGGCTACGCGCCGGTCGAGGCCGACGCCCGCACGCGCCAGCTGCGCGCCTGGGAACAAAGTTCGGCGCGGCACGCTCAGACGCAGATGCTGATCGAAACGCCCTACCGCAACGCCGCCATGTACGCCGCGCTGCTGGCCGCGCTCAAGCCGTCCACCCGGCTGTGCGTGGCGCGCGGCCTGACCACGGACGGCGAATGGGTGCGCACCCGCACCGTGGCACAGTGGCAGTCCGGGCCCGCGCCCGAGCTGGACCGCAAGCCGACGGTCTTCCTGTTCCTGGCGCAATGATGGCGGAACCCGTGCGCCGCAGGGCATGTGCCTCGCCCCGCCATGGCCTGCCCGGCGACCCGGTTCGCACCGCAGCGATGCCCGGCCGCCGGCTGGCGCTGCTGCTGGCCTGCGCGGCGCTGGCCGGCTGCGCGGCGCGAGGGCCGGGCGGCTACCGGCTGGACACCTCCATCGCCTCGCCGGGGCAGTCCAGCCGCGCGCAGTTCATCGTCCTGCACTACACGGCGGGCTCGCTGGCGCGCTCGGTGCAGGCGCTGACGCTGGGCAAGGTGGGCAGCCACTACCTGGTCACCGACGAGGACCCGCCGCGCCTGCTGCGCCTGGTCGACGAAGACCGCAGCGCCTGGCACGCGGGCGAAAGCTACTGGCGCGGCTACACCTGGCTGAATTCCAGCTCGATAGGCATAGAGATCGTCAACCCCGGCTGGACCCGCGCGCCGGACGGCGCGCAGGCCTGGCACCCCTACCCCGAATCGCAGATCCGCGCGGTGATCGCCCTGGTGCGCGACGTGGCCGGGCGCCACGGCATCAAGCCGGAGAACATCGTCGGCCACAGCGACATCGCCCCGGTGCGCAAGATGGACCCGGGCCCGCTGTTCCCCTGGAAGCGGCTGGCCGAGGCGGGCCTGGGCCGCTGGTACGACGAGGCGCGCGCGCAGCAGTACCTGGCGCAGTTCCAGGCCGAAGGCATGCCCGACATCGCCTGGTTCCAGCGGCAGCTGGCGCGCGTGGGCTACCGGGTGCCGCAGTCCGGGCAGCTCGACGACGGCACGCAGGCGGCGCTGATCGCCTTCCAGCTGCACTACCGCCCGGCCGATTTTTCGGGCGTGGCCGATGCCGAGACGGCGGCGCTGCTGGCGGCGCTGCCTTAGTGTCCTGCCCCCCCCGCAGCCGTCGACCCCAACGGAGACGCCACCTGCTCGGCCAGCCGCCGGCATGTCCCGGCCGCGCTACACCCGCCGCAGCACCACGGTAGCCAGTCCCCCGGCCACCAGGCCCCAGAAGGCCGAGCCGATGCCGAACAGGGTGGCGCCCGAGGCGGTGACCAGGAAGGTGATCAGCGCCGGCTCGCGCCAGTCGTCGTCGCGCAGGGCCACGGCCAGCCCGCCGCCTATGGTGTTGAGCAGCGCCAGCCCGGCCAGCGCCAGCACCAGCTCGCGCGGGAAGGCGGCCAGCAGCGCGCCCAGGGTGGCGCCGAATATCCCCACCAGCAGGTAGAAGACGCCCGCGGCCATGGCCGCGACGTAGCGGCGGCGCGAATCCTCGTGGGCCTCGCGGCCCATGCAGATGGCCGCGGTGATGGCGGCCAGGTTGATGGCGAAGGCGCCGAAGGGCGCCAGCGCCACCGTGGCCGCGCCGGTCCAGGAGATCAGCGGGGAGATCGGCGCGTCGTAGCCCGAGGCGCGCAGCGTGGCCACGCCGGGCACGTTCTGCGAGGCCATGGTGACCACGAAGAGCGGCACGCCCACGCCTATCACCGCGTCCCAGGTGAATGCCGGCGTGGTCCAGACCGGCACGGCCGGCTGCAGGCTGACGCCGCCCAGGTGCAGCGTGCCCTGGGCGGCCGCCACGGCCACGCCGGCGGCCAGCACGCCCAGCACCGCGTAGCGCGGCCAGCGCCGGCGCCCGGCCAGGTAGGCGGCGAACATGACGGCCACCAGCCAGAAGCTGGCGCTCATGGCCACGAATACGTCCATGCCGAAGCGCAGCAGCACGCCGGCCAGCATGCCCGCGGCGAGCGCGGCCGGGATGCGCGACAGCGCGCGCTCGAACCAGCCGGTGACGCCGGAAAGCAGCAGCAACAGGCCGCAGGCCACGAAGGCGCCGCTGGCCTCGCCCAGCGTCAGGCCGGAGGTGGCGGCCAGCAGGGCCGAGCCGGCCGAGGACCAGGCGGTGACCACCGGCTGGCGGTAGCGCAGCGACAGGCCGAAGCTGGTCAGGCCGCAGCCCACGCCCAGCGCCCAGATCCAGGAGGCGACCTCGTCCGGCCCGGCGCCCGCGGCGCGCGCGGCCTGGAAGACCAGCACGCCGGTGCTGGCGAAGCCGACCAGCACGGTGATGAAGCCGGCGGCCAGCGCCGAGGGGGACAGGTCCCTGGACAAGGATGAAGGGGTGGGCGTGTCCGATGAATCCCGCGCCATGCTGGCTCCGCTCGCGCCGGCCCGCCGCGGGCCGTCCAAGCGGGCAAGATTACCGCACCTGTTTGCCGCGCAGCCAGGCGTACACGCGCCAGCCCAGCAGCACGGCCAGGACGGCGCCGTAGATCGATACCTCGGCGTAGTCGTTCTTGCCGGCCTTGTGCAGCCAGTAGTGCAGGATGGCGAGCAGGCCGGTGGCGTAGACGGCGCGGTGCAGCGCCTGCCAGCGCCGGCCCAGGCGCCGCATCCAGCCCTGCGTGGAGGTGGCCGCCAGCGGGACCATCAGCAGATAGGCGGCCAGCCCGAAGGCGACGAAGGGGCGCTCCAGCACGTCGCGCAGCATGCCGGCGGGGTCGAAGGCCTGGTCCCACCAGGCCCAGGACAGGAAGTGCAGCGTGCCGTAGAAGAAGGCGAACAGGCCGCACATGCGGCGCAGCCGCACCAGCGCGGGCTGGCCGCACAGGCGCCGCAGCGGCGTGATCGCCAGGGTGGCGAGCAGGCACACCAGGGTCCAGGTGCCGGCCGAGCGGGTCAGGAATTCGATGGGGTTGGCGGTCAGCCCGCCGGTGGCACCCAGCCAGACCCAGCGCGCCAGGGGCAGCAGGCCGATGACGAAAAGCACGGGCTTGAAGCGGTCGACCGTGCGCGCGTCCAGGCGCCGGGAAGGCGGAGGCATTCCCGGCCGCGCGTCAGTAGTTGCGCGCCAGGTCCATGCCCTGGTAGAGCGAGGCGACCTGGTCGGCGTAGCCGTTGAACATCAGCGTCTTGCGCTTGGGGCTGAAGAAGCCGTCCTCGCCGATGCGCCGCTCGGTGGCCTGGCTCCAGCGCGGGTGCGAGACCTCCGGGTTGACGTTGGCGTAGAAGCCGTACTCGTCCGGCGCGGACGCCATCCAGCTGCTGACCGGCTGCTGCGCCACCAGGCGGATGCGCACGATGGACTTGGCCGACTTGAAGCCGTACTTCCAGGGCACGGCCAGGCGCAGCGGCGCGCCGTTCTGGTTCGGCAGGACCTTGCCGTACAGGCCGAAGACCAGCAGAGTGAGCGGGTGCATGGCCTCGTCCATGCGCAGGCCCTCGACGTAGGGCCAGTCGATCACCGGATAGCGCACGCCGGGCATGTTCCCGCGCTGCAGCGCGGTCTCGAACTGCACGTACTTGGCGTTGGCGGTGGGTTCCACGGCCTTCAGCAGGGCCGCCAGCGGATAGCCCGCCCAGGGGATGACCATGGACCAGGCCTCGACGCAGCGCAGCCGGTAGATGCGCTCTTCCATGGGCGCCAGCCGCAGCAGGTCGTCGATGTCGAAGGTGCGCGGGCGGGCCGCCTCACCCTCGACCGAGACCGTCCAGGGGCGGGTCTGCAGCGACCCGGCGTGGCGGGCCGGGTCGCCCTTGTCGGTGCCGAATTCGTAGAAATTGTTGTAGTGGGTGATGTCGTCTTCCGGCGTGGGCTCGTCCATCAGGACGTAGTCGGGGTTGCGGCGGGCGGAGAAGGCGCCGGCGCCTTCAGCCCCGTCGGCCCCGGCCGCGCGGGCGGCGCGCGCGGGCCAGCCCTGCGCGGCCAGGCCCGCGGCGGCCGCGCCGGCGCCGGCCAGCAGACTGCGGCGCCGGCGCCACACCGATTCGGGCGTGATCTCGGAAGGCAGGACGTCGGAGGGTTTGCGGATCAGCATGGCACGCGCTCCAGCAGCCACTGCCGCATGTCGGGCACGGTCTCGACCACCGCCTGCGGGGTGCAGCCCTGCAGCTCGTCGATGCCGTGGGCGCCGTAGGCCACGCCCAGGGCGTGCACGCCGGCGTTGCAGGCCATCAGCATGTCGTGCGAGGTGTCGCCCACCATCACCACCCGCTCGGGGGCCACGTCCAGCTCGTCCATCAGTTCGTGCAGCATGGCCGGGTTGGGCTTGCTGAAAGTCTCGTCGGCGCAGCGCGTGGCGTCGAACACGCCGTGCAGGCCGGTCGAGGCCAGCGCGCGGTCCAGGCCGACCCGGCTCTTGCCGGTGGCCACGGCCAGGCGGGCGCCCTGCCCGGCCAGGTCCTGCAGCAGCTCGCGCACGCCGTCGAACAGGCGCAGCTCCGGGTCGCGCGTCAGGTAGTGGATGCGGTAGCGCTCCAGGAAGCGCGGCACCATGGGCGCGGTGAGCTGGGGCACGGCGCGGCGCAGCGCGCTTTCCAGGGACAGGCCGATCACCCAGCTGGCCGCCGAGGCCGACGGGACGGGCAGGTCCAGGTCGCGGCAGGCGCCCTGGATGGCCGCGACGATGCTATGGGTGGAATCCATCAGCGTGCCGTCCCAATCGAATACGACCAGCGAATAAGAAGGCATGGGGGCTCCTAATTGTCGTTTGCGGGCGCTGCCGCGGCGCCGGCCAGCCGCTGCAGCAGCCTGTCGCACTCGGGCGGCAGCGGCGCTTCCAGGTTCATGGGCTCGCCGCTGGCGGGATGATGCAGCGCCAGCCGGTGCGCGTGCAGGAACATGCGGCGGAAACCCTGCCGGGCGAACTGCTCGCGCACCGCGTCGTCGCCGTACTTGTCGTCGCCGACGATGGGAAAGCCGCTGGCGGCCAGGTGCACCCGTATCTGATGGGTGCGGCCGGTGCGCAGTTCCGCGTCGACCAGGCTGCAGGCGCCGTAGCGGTGCAGCAATGTGACGATGGTGTGCGCCTGCTGGCCGTCCGGGTCGACCTTGACCCGGCGCTCGCCGCTGCGGGTGGTCCATTTGGCGAGCGGCTGGCGCAGGTGCTGGCGGTCGTTGACCCAGTCGCCGCACACCAGGGCCAGGTAGTGCTTGCTGCCCTCGCCCTCGCGCAGCATGCGGTGCAGGGCCAGCAGCGCCGAGCGCTTCTTGGCCAGCATCAGCAGGCCGGAGGTCTCCCGGTCCAGGCGGTGCGCCAGCTCCAGGAAGCGCGCCTGGGGGCGCGCGGCGCGCAGGCGCTCGATCACGCCGTGGGCCACGCCGCTGCCGCCGTGCACGGCCACGCCGGCCGGCTTGTCGATGACCAGCAGGACGTCGTCCTCGAAGACGACCGGGAATTCCGCCGCGGGCGCCGGGCCGGCCTGGCCGGGCGCGGGCTGGCGCAGGGGCGGCACGCGCACCACGTCGCCGGCGGCCACGCGCTGGTCGGCGCCGCTGCGGCCCTTGTTGACGCGCACCTCGCCGCTGCGTATGGCCTTGTAGATATGGCTCTTGGGCACGCCCTTGCACAGCCGCAGCAGGAAATTGTCCAGCCGCTGGCCGTCATGCTCGGGGCCGACCTCCACCAGGCGCACGGCCGGGGCGGGGGCTGTGGCCGGACGTCCGGCGGGCACCGGGGCGTCGTCTTGTTTGCGCATTGCGGAAAGCGGCATATAATCCGTGCAGCCTGAAAGGGGCTGGATGTCGCCGCCCGTCGTCGAGATGCATGTGTTTTGCGCCTCCGTCGGGAGCGCGGGCCGCCATTGTAGCGCCCCCGCACATCCGGGCCCGCGGGCCATTCGGTCGTCGGCGCAGCCGCGGCCCTGCCGACAGCGATGTAGCTCTCTTGCCCGCTGTCGCCGCAGCGCCCGCCGCGCAGCACGCGGCTCCTGGAACGAACGCAAGAAAACGTCGCATTGAAAACCGCATCAGACGCGCATCGCCTTGCCCGGCAAGGGTTCGCGCCTGAGTTCACAGCATTGTCCGTCAAACACACTTTCGTGATCCTGACTCCCCTGCTGACCGAACCGCGTGCCGACCGGCACGCCGTGCCCGCCTGACCCGCGCGGGCGGCATTGCCGGACGACCCCGGCCGCCGCCCTTTCTTGCCCGTCCCAGCCCCGCTCCCGAGTGGCCCGAGGTCGCGCGCCGAAATTTTCGGCGCGCCATGACTACGGAGAAACCCACTCATGAAGCGCATGCTGTTCAACGCGACGCACCAGGAGGAACTGCGCGTCGCCATCGTCGACGGTCAGAAGCTCATCGACCTCGACATCGAGACCGCCGGGCGCGAACAGCGCAAGGGCAATATCTACAAGGGCGTCATCACCCGCATCGAACCCGGCCTGGAAGCCTGCTTCGTCAACTACGGAGAGGACCGCCACGGCTTCCTGCCCTTCAAGGAAGTCGCACGCTCTTACTTCAAGGAAGGCGTGGACGTGCGCACCGCGCGCATCCAGGACGCCCTGAAGGAAGGCCAGGAACTCATCGTCCAGGTCGAGAAGGAAGAACGCGGCAACAAGGGCGCCGCCCTGACCACCTTCATTTCCCTGGCCGGCCGCTACCTGGTGCTGATGCCCAACAACCCGCGCGGCGGCGGCGTGTCGCGCCGCGTCGAGGGCGAGGA
>Ga0182738_1001155_pt1 | contig 33791 bp, 36 predicted proteins | sample eDN5th30CBELigMG_FD_128876 | JGI IMG/M metagenome (GOLD analysis project Ga0182738, IMG submission 128876) | Enriched Miracle-Growth compost microbial communities from Emeryville, California, USA - eDNA 5th pass 30_C BE-Lig MG (version 2)... ...
CGGGCCCGCTCCGGGCGCGCCGTCCGCATGCCCGGTATAGCTCATCAGGCCGCCCAGGCCCTGAAAAATATAGTCATAGCCAGGCCTGTGCGCTTTGGGGCCTGTCTGTCCATAGCCCGTGATGGATGCGTACACCAGGCGCGGGTTGACGGCCTTCAGGCTTTCATAATCAAGCTGATAGCGCTTGAGCGTGCCAGCGCGGTAGTTTTCCACGAGCACATCCGCATCGCGTATCAGCTCAAGCAATTGCGCTCGGCCTGCATCCGTCTTGAAATCCAGGCATACGGACCGCTTGCCCCGATTGCAGCACATGAAATAGGCCGACATGGACTGACCATCCGCCCCTTCCATGTACGGCGGCCCCCAGCCGCGTGTGTCATCACCGCTGCCAGGCTTCTCGATCTTGATCACCTCGGCGCCCAGATCCGCCAGGTTCTGCGTACACCACGGCCCCGCCAGGATACGGGACAAATCCACAACACGGATGCCGGCCAATGCTTTCGCAATCATCGCTGTCTCAGTCACAAAACAGCAATGAGTCTACGTCGCGCTCCGGCGAACGATCCAGTTCAAATCTTCGACAGTGCCGTTCGAAGTTTTCGTATGCGATGCCAGCGCCTTATCGAATCGTCACTGTGTTTGCGCGGCCCATAAAAAAGATGTGGGTAAAGAAGAACCCGCTTCCCCAAACGAACCGCATCCCAAAAGTTGGACATCAATCTCCAACCATTTGGGGTGCAGTTAAAAGGAAAAGCGGGTTCTACACGAACAAAAATGCAACAGCACATTTTTGTTCAGCCGCCATTCACGCGTATGCCATATCTACCCTGCCAACTAACCGATTGCAGGGGTGGGACTCGCACCCACAAGGTACTGAGCAGCTTTCAGCCCGCTCAGAACGGAATATCGTCGTCCATGTCCGCCAGGTTGGCCGGAGCGGCCTGGGGGGCGGCCGGACGTTGCTGTTGCGCGGGGCGCTGGCTGCGCTGCGGCGGGGCCTGGTTGAAATCGCCGCCGCCCATGCCGCCCTCGCCGCCTTCCCGGCCGCCGAGCATCTGCATCTGATCGGCAACGATGTCGGTGCTGTAGCGGTCGGCGCCGGTTTCCTTGTCCTGCCATTTGCGGGTCTTGAGGCGGCCTTCGACGTAGACGGAACGGCCCTTGCGCAGGTATTCGCCGGCGATTTCGGCCAGGCGGTTGTAGAAAACGACACGGTGCCATTCGGTTTCTTCCCGGCGCTCGCCAGTGGCCTTGTCTTTCCATTGAGAGGTGGTGGCCAGGGAAATGTTGCAAATGGCCGCACCGTCGGGGCTATAGCGGACTTCCGGGTCGCGCCCGAGGTTGCCGACGAGGATTACTTTGTTGACTGAGGCCATGAGAATACCTATGAAATGTGCTTGAGCTATAAATTTTTATAACTGAGCGAATAAATATATAAAAACACTAGAAAAGGCTAAATTTCTTTATAATTTCTAGCGAAATAGTTGCAAACAAGCGACACAAGTCTTGTTAGCGTGCGACAAATGTGATCTAACCTTGCCGTGCGAAGTACCATCCAATAAGGCTCAATTCTACCGGGTTTGACGATTGCGCATCACCTATTCCACAAGGATGGCTGATGGCAGGAGCCAAAGCAAGAGCCCCGTGTGTCAAAAATATCCAGCAACGAATTGGTTTGTCCCGACCCTTAAACGGCGACTGCTGAGGGTCTGCAATCTCACGGCTCTGAGTGTCATGAACTGTGCCTGCTAAACGATCTTGGACGTATTGGCACAATCGAAGGTTCGTTACCAGTTTCGCTGGCTTGGGTCTCTTGGCAACCAACTCTGCCCTCCACTGCGCGACCGAGGCTCGATAGGGGGAGCTTGCCGCCGCGAGTGGCAACATTACGCGTTAGCTCCGGAGAAACTGTCGACGGACTTCGGCCAAGTCGGTGAGCGATCTCGCGTATACCGACGCCTTGGACTCAGAGTAGCCCGATATCTTCTCTCTCCGCGAACGACAAGTATCTTCCAGATACGGGGTTAGTGAACAATGGCATCCCGCCACGAGCCACGCCCCTCCCTCTCAAAAGAGGCCCCTGTCCTTCTAAAAGAATACTTTGCAGATCCCGCTGGACAGGCTCCCCATCTCTCTCACCTCAACGGGTACGTACTGAAAGTCAAGGGAAGAATCTGATTGAAGACGGGAACGGTCGTTCATTTTGTGTTTGTGACTAACTCACTGGCCCACGCACCCAGCGTCCGCGCCACCGTCTCAGGTTGCTCCGGAATCAACGCATGCCCAGCGTCCTGAATCACCTGGACAGTCACCCGCTGCTCGCCCAGCGTCTCTTTCAAATAATGTGCGAATCGTCGCGGCGCAACCGTATCCTGCGCCGCCTGCAGATCGAGCAATGGCACCGAACCGGCTGCGAAATAGTCATCAATCGGCGTTGCCCGCCAAGCCGCGCTCTGGATCACCTTCAGCTCCGGATACCAGCCAGTCAGCCAGACACTCGGATCGTTGCCCGGCGCGAAAAACGCCTTTTGCAGATGCGTCAACCGCTCTTCGTCGGACAGCGACAGATTGCCACTCTGGTACACCGACTCGAGCACATCGTCGGAGATGCTCGCCTGGCCTTGCGGCGCCTTGCCGGCCGAGGCCGCCAACAGCGCCACACCGCGAACGAGATCGGGAAAATCCGCCGCCGTAGTGCGCGCGACGAAATTGCCCAATGCGTGGCCGGCGATGATAGCGTCGGGATTGCCCTCCACGCGGATGACCGCGGAAACATCGCGGGCGTAATCATGCAACGTAAGGTCCGTGCTGGCAGCGCCAGTCCCGGAACCGTGAAGGCCGCGCGGCACCGGCCGCACGACCTTGAAACCCTGCTTGGCCAGCAGCCGCGCCAACTCATCGTAATCCGCAGGGCCTCGTCCCAGCGAAGGCAGGATGACAATGGGGTAACCCTCGCCTTCGACCGTATAATGAATAGCCACGCCATCGTGGCGGGCTGTTCGTTGCTGCATCATGACGTTTCCTTTTCTATCTTCAGAGTGCGTAGCACCTGTTCCCATTTTTCGGCATCCTGACGCCGTCTGTCCGTAGTCTGGGAGGCATTCAATGGCGCCGGAACCATCTCCAGTTTCTGGATAGACTGGGAGAATGCCGGGTCGGCGTTCAACTTCTCCAACGCGCCCGACAATCTGGCTGCGATAGCCGGTGGCAGACCTGCGGGCGCCACGACCACAAACTCCAGTTCGGCATCCACGCCGTTGATGCCTCTGGACTTCATGTCCTGCATGCCGGGCCATAGTGGGTTCGGATCATCGGTCATCAACGCGATCGGCACTACCTTGCCCATAGCCACATGCGGCGCAATCGTCGAGGTCGACACCACGGCCAGATCGATATGGCCGGCCAGCAGATCATTCACCGATGCCGCCATGCCTCGATAGGGTACATGCAGCAGCTCGATGCCCGCCTTATTGGCAAACAACTCCATGGCCACATGCGCCAGCGAGCCGTTGCCCGTGGAGCCATAACGCAGCATACCGGGATGCTGCTTGGCGTAGGCAATCAGCGCGTCCAGCGATTGCAGACCCGTATTCGGATTCGCCTGAATCGAATAAGGAATGCGTGCCACGCGGGCCAGTTCGACCAGATCCGTGCCGGGGTCATAGTTCAATTCCCGAACCAGCGGCAACAACGTCAATGCGTCCAGCGTCGTCATCAACAGCGTATAGCCGTCCGGCGCGGCCTTGACCACGTGCGCGGTGCCGATCTGCGATCCCGCCCCGGCGCGATTATCTACGATGACGGGTTGCCCCAATGCTTGCTGCAACTGCAGGGCGATGAGCCGCCCGACATTGTCGACAGCCGCCCCGGCGGGATACGGAACGACCAGGGTGACAGGCCGATCGGGGTAATTCTGTGCTGGCCCTTGAGCGGCGGCGGGGTTCGCCACTAGGCCTGCCACGACACCGACGGACATCAGGAACCGGACGCACGCCAACCATTTTTCTCTCATGTTGCTTCCTTGAAAACTCGCGAGAAATCGAATCGTGTTCGAAACCGCCTGCGCCCTACTCCAGAGAAATACCCGCATCGCGAATGACCTTGCCGTGTGCGTCCAACTGCGCCTGCAGCACGGTCGCCAGTCCTTCGGGAGTCGAGGGAGACACCTCCGTACGCATGGCCGTCAGGCGTTTGATGACGGCGGAATCCTGTAGGGCATCCGTCACTGCGCCGTTGAGTTTCGCCACCACCTCCGCAGGCATGCCGGCGGGTCCAAACATGCCGAACCACGACTGAATGGGAAGGTCCGGAAAGCCGACTTCGGAAATCAGCGGCACGTCCGGAATTTCGGCATTGCGCTCACCGGCAATCACCGCGAGGATGCGCAGCTTTCCAGCCTCGACCATCGGCAAACCCGTGCCCAGCGTCGCCACGATTGCCTCCACGTGCCCCCCCATCATGTCGTTCAAGGCTTTGGTTTCCCCCTTGTAGGCCACGTGCGTCATGTCCAGCCCGGCCGCCATGGTCATGTAGGCAAAGGACAGTTGGCCGGTCAGATTACCGGATGCGTAATTCACCTTGCCCGGGTTGGCTTTGACGTACGCGAGGAACTCCGCCATCGTCTTGGCAGGTACGTTCGGATTCACGTACACCGCGAAAGTAGCGCGACCAATATCAGAGATCGGCGTCAAATCCTTCATCACGTCGTACGGCGGGTTCTTCTTCAGATGCGGCACCGCCGACAAGGGACCATTGGTCACCACCAGCAATGTATAGCCATCGGGTTCGGCGCGCACTACGTCCATCACGCCGATAACGCCGTCCGCCCCCGCCTTGTTGTCGACGATCACCGGCTTGCCCAGGCGCGTGCTCAAGGCATTGGCCATCGTGCGCGCAACGACATCGGTCGTCACACCTGCCGGAAAGGGCGCGACGATGCGTATCGGTTTGGAGGGATACTCCGAGGCCAGAGCCTGGAAGGCTGCGAAACCCATGGCAAGCACGGGAACGAACGACAGAATTTTGAAAATCACGTTCTTCATGGTCGTCTCCTGAATATTTATAGTCTTGAGCTTTTCAACATCACCTGGTGCGAACGCGATGGCCGACAGACGCATCCATCGTCGCCGGCGCCAGTCCTCATTCCACGCGTGCGCCCGAGGCAGCCACGGCCTTGCCCCAGCGACCAACCTCATCCCTGAAGTACCGGTTCGCTTCCTCCGGAGTATTGCCGCGCAATTCCAGCCCCTGGCTTTCCAACGCATCCTTGACTTGTTGGCTGTCAAGCGCGGCCACCAGCGCGGCGTTCAATTTTTGCACTACGTCCTTGGGCGTGGCGGCCGGCACGGCCACGATATGCCAGGACTCCACGACCATGTCGGGATACCCGGACTCCGCCAACGTCGGAACATCCGGCATCAACGGCGAGCGGGTCTTGCCAGTTTGCGCCAGGGCGCGAGCCTTGCCTGACTCTACATAGGGCCGCGTAAGAAACATGGTGTCAAATACCGCGTCCAGATGACCGCCCACAAGGTCCATGACGGACGGTGCGCTGCCCTTATAGGGCACATGATTCAGCTTGATGCCGGCGTCATGAAAGAACATGGCCGCGGCTAGATGCGCGGAGCCGCCCACCCCAGAGGAACCATAGTTCAAGGTATTGGGCATGGCGCCTGCCCCTTTCACCAGTTCATGTACCGTCTTGAATGGAGAAGATGGCGGTACGATCAGTACGAGCGGTACGGCCGCCACGCTGCCGACCATCGTCAGATCGTTCAGCGTGTCATAGGGCAGCTTGTCGACTAGGCTCGCATTGATGGCCAACGGCGTGGCCGTCCACAACAAGGTATAGCCATCGGCGGCGCTGTTCGCCACGAACTGTGAGCCGATGACCGTGCCGGCCCCCGCTTTGTTCTCGACAATGAGTGGCTGGCCGAGCGTCTCCTTCATTTTCGCCGAGACGACTCGGGCAACCTGATCGGTTGTTCCCCCGGGCGGGAAAGGCATAATGACCTTGATGGGTTTATCCGGAAAATCCCCCGCCCAGGCAGCGACCGAACCGGCCATCAAAGACAAACCGATCAGGATCTTTGCGACCGTGACAAACGTTTTTTTCATACCGTTCTACCCATTCTAGTATGTCAGAAAATACGGCTAGCGTAGCGGCCCATGCTCGCCATAGAAGTTCTGCGGCGTATCCAGATAATCGCGAATCGACTGCTCGGCCGAACGACCGGCATCGGCGGGTAGCGCGCTCAACGCGTGGGCCACGAACCGGGGGCTGTTGACCTGCATGAAATGGCCGGTCTGGGCAAAAATACATGCCGCCTGCGGGCACAGCGCCGCGAGGCGTTGGATCTCCGCTTGCGGACGCAACACGTCATAGGTGCCGCCCACCATCACCGTCGCGGCCGGTAAGGCTGCGACATCGGCGTCGAAATCCTGCGTAGCCAGCATGAGATAGATCGCCGCGAGGGAAAACGGATCGGAGGACAGCCAGGCCGCACGATAGGTCTCGTAACGCGCCGGGTCGGTCCGCAGGCTTTGCGGATAGGCCATGTCAAAGAGCCCCGCCGCCTCACTGCGCATGCCGTTGTCTGCGATGCGCCGGGCCATTTCCATGGCCCCCGCGCGGCGTTCCGACGCCACCCCGCAGGCCGGCGCCATCGCCAGCAAATGACTGACGCGCGCCGGATGGCGAGCGGAAAAGGCCATCGCAATACCGGCGCCGACCGCCACCCCTGACAACACCACGGGCTGCGTGATGCCCAGTCTGTCCAGCAACGCCAGCAGATCGGCCACATGCTGCGCTATCGTCATGTCGCCCCTGACCTTCTCCGACAGCCCAAAGCCCCGCTGGTCATACAGCAGCACACCGGCATCGGCCGGCAGATCGCGCACGACCCCGCGCCAGCTCTCGATGGAGCCGCCCATCTCGTGTAAGAGCACATACGTCGTGCCCGTCCCTGGACGATAGTCATAACGCAGCGCAACATCATTGACCTCGATCCATGTTGGTTGGTTCATGTTCGTCTCCTCCCCAGCGTTTCAGCGAAACGCACCGATGCCAGTCAATTCGCGGCCATGGATCAATGCCAGGATGCCCATCGTGCCGTCCGGCACCTGGAACATGCGGGCATCACGCCACATCCGCTCCAGCTGTAGCTCCTGCGTAATGCCCATCGCCCCATGTAGTTGCATGGCCAGGTTTATGGCGCGCTCGCAGGCATGAGTGGCGTAACGCTTTGCCATCGCGGATGTGCCATTGGCGCGCTGCCCCGCGTCCATGCAACTCAGCGCGTAGTAACACATCAGCCGCGCGCTTATGACCTGGCTTTCGATGTCGGAGAGGTCTTGCTGCACCAACTGATGTGCGCCAAGCACCTTCCCGAACTGCTTGCGTACGCCGACATACTCGCGCGTTTTGTCCAGCGCGCACTGGGCCAGATGTACTGCCATCAGGCCTAGCAAGGGACGATTGGCGTTCCACGCGAGCGTCAGGTATTTTCCTGCGTCTCCCGGTTCACCCAGCACATGATTCAGCGGGACACGAGTGCGATTGAACTCGACCTCGCTCAAGTGGCCCTGCTGTAGACCAGTGACGGGCGTCTCCCGTACGTCGATATCGGATTGTGAACGATCCACAAGCACGCGACGCGTGAGCGGCTTGCCATTGGCATCTACGCCTGCGCTGCACGAGACGTTAACCACATCGCAGATCGACGCATTTGTGATCCACATCTTCCGCCCGGTGATATAGGCGTAGTTTCCTTCGATCTCCAGTCTGGTCTTGACCGCGTTCGAATCCGAGCCTGCATCCGATTCGCTGTTCGCCGTGCAAGCGATCTTGCGTCCGGCAATCAGATCCGGGAGATAGGCATCGCGGATCTCCTGCGGGCAGCCGGCATTGATGCGCGATATCGTGCCCTCGTGCGAGATAAGCGACAGCGCCACCACCGGCGGCAGTTGCTCGATCAACATGCCATAGTCCAGCATCTTCAGTCCACCGCCCCCCGCCGCTTCGGACAATCTTGGCGCGGTGATCCCCAGCTCGGCCAAATGCGCAAAGATCCGCAGCATAGCCTCCTTGGGTAAAGGCTGCGACAAGGGATACTCCTTCATGATGGGTTCGATGGCATCGTGGGCCACATGTTGCACTGCCGAGACCATTGCTTGCTGGTCTTCCGATATTTGAAAATCCATTTCCTGCCTTTTTTCTCTACTGAGCCGGTATTGCCACGACATCCAGATCCCCCAGCCCATCACGCAGCTTGCGGACCTTTCGATACTCATCCGAATTCCACAATTCGCGTATGGAGTCCATGGACGGAAACTCGAAAACCGTGATTCGTTCCTTGTCGAATCGACCTTCCAGCACCTCAGGCGTCTGGCGTTTGGCCACATACTTGCCGCCGTAGGCGGCGAAACAGTCTGCGACTTGCGACTGATAAGGCTCCCAGCCTTCGGTCTTGATGACCTTCGTCATCACAATCATTAATGCTGTCATGGCGTTTCCTCGTCATTTAATGGTGCCTTCAATTTTCGTAAAGGCATATCGTTTATGCTCATTCGCCTCGGTATTCCGGCATGCGCCGTTCAGCAAAAGCCCGGCGTCCTTCCAGACGATCGCGGGAATCGCGCAACAGGCCCCATTGCAAATTGGCCTGGGCCACGAAATCGCGCGGCGCCATGTGGCTAGTTTCCTGCGCCAGGCGCTTGACGGCTTGTACCGCCAACGGGCCGTTTGCGGCGATGCGCTTGGCGATAGCCTGGGCTGCGCCAACCAATTCGCCTTGGGGCACTACCCGAGACACGAGCCCGATGCGCAGAGCATGATCAGCGTCTATGCGATCGCCGGTCAGCGCCAGGCTCAAGGCATGCGACGAACCAACGGCACGCATCAGATATTGCACGCCGCCCACGGCCGGCACACTAGCTACCTTGACTTCAGGCAAGGCAAACGTCGCGTTGTCGCTGGCAATACGGATGTCGCATTGCAGTGCCAGCTCGAGTCCGCCGCCCAGACAATAGCCGTTGATGGCACCGACAATTGGCTTCCAGACATCCAGATCGTTCAGATCAATGAGCCTGGTGTAGCCGCCTATTTGGGCTTCGGCATGGCGACTCCTGAATGTGCCTTTGGCAAAACCGATGTCTGGGGGCATGGTCTTCTTCAGATTCGCGCCGGCGCAAAATGCCTTGTCTCCGGCACCGGTTAGCACGATCACCCGAACCGTATCATCGTTCTGTAGCTGAACTGCCAGCTCACGCAGGGCAAGCACGTCGTCGATGGTCAGTGCGTTGAGTGCCTCTTGCGCATCGAGCACGATAGTGGCTACATAATTTTCGATGCAATGATGTATCGTCATGGTGTTTCCTTCAAAACTAATAAGACGTTGCGTCTAATCTAAGGTCAGGCGACGCGCTCGAACACGGCGGCCATTCCCTGACCGCCGCCGATACACATGGTCTCCAGCCCATAGCGGAGATTGCGACGCTCCATATCGTGCAGCAGCGTGGTCATGATGCGCAGACCAGTTGCGCCGATAGGGTGGCCCAGCGATATCCCGGAGCCACTGGGATTTACACGTGCGTCGTCCACCATGTGCCATTCCTTCAGCACGGCCAGAATTTGAGCGGCAAAGGCCTCATTCACCTCTACCACATCCATGTTGTCCAACGACAGGCCAATACGTTGCATGAGCCGCGCGACGGCCGGTACGGGCCCGATACCCATGCGCAAGGGGTCGCAACCCGCGGCCGACCACCCCACCAGGCGCGCCATCGGCTTGATGCCGGTCCGCGCCAGGAACGACTCGGACACCACTAGGCACCCGGCCGCCGCATCGTTCTGCTGGCTCGCATTGCCGGCGGTGACAGTGCCGCCTTTCATGATCGGTTTGAGCTTCGCCAGATCGCCCATGCTGACATCGGCGCGAATGCCCTGGTCCTCGCGAAACAAAACGGGCTCGCCACGTCGCTGGGGCACCGGCACCGTCACGACCTCCTTGTCAAAGCGGCCCTCGCGCCAGGCCTGCGCCGCCTTGCGATGGCTGTGGTAGGCAAACTCATCGGCCGCTTCGCGGCTGATGTCATAGTCCCGGGCCAGGTTTTCGGCCGTCTCGATCGGGCCGGAGCAATCGCCAAAACGACTGGCGGGCTGCGAACGAACCCGGCCGCTTTCCAAACGATCATGCAGAATGACCGAGCCCAGCCGCTTGCCCCAACGCATATCGGTGGAATAGAACTCGATATTGCTCATGCTCTCCACGCCCACCACCAGGGCGCAATCGACCACGCCCGTCTGGACCTGCATGGCGGCACCGGCCAGCGCCTGCAATCCAGATCCACAGCGTCGATCGACGGTATAGCCCGGGACCTCGATAGGCAGCCCCGCCAGATTCGCCGCATAGCGTCCCATGCAGGGCGCCTCCGATGACTGATACGACTGCGAGACGACCGCCTCCTCGATCAATGTCGGATCCACCTGCGCGTGCTTGACTATCTCGTTCATCATGAATGCCGCCAGCTCGTCGGCCCTCACGGACATGAGCCCGCCGCCGAATTTTCCGATGCCTGTGCGCAGCGGCGAAACTATGTATGCGTCCGTGGTTTTCATCTTGTGCTCCTGCAATAGTGTGAGCGGGATCCGAAGCCGTCTTCAGAACATCGCCATCAGTTTTTCTTGATCTTTCAAATCGGCCGGCACGCCGTCGAACACCATCTCGCCCGACTTCATCACCACGACCCGGTCGGACACGCTGAATGCCTCGCCGACCTGCTGCTCCACGAGCAACACCGACATGGCACGCCGTTGCTGGTACTCGCGGATGGGAATGAGCAGATCCTGAAAAAGCTTCGGCGCCAGGCCGATAGAGGGTTCGTCCAGCAACAGGATCGAGGGCTCGGACAACATGGCCCGGCCGATCGAGACCATTTGCTGCTGGCCGCCCGACAACTGGCCGGCGCGCCGCTGCCAGAACTCTTTGATGCGCGGCAAAACCTCCAGCACCTCGCCCACGCGCCGCTCGCCATCGGGTCTCTGGATCTTTGCCGACCACAAGGCGAGCGCGAAGTTTTCCTTCACCGTCAGCCCCGGAAAAACACCCCGACCCTCGGGCACATAGGACACGCCATGGCCCGCCATCTCACTGGGCGTAGGCTTGATCTCCTTGCCGTGAAAACGGATGATGCCCGCGTTGGACGGCAACAATCCAAACAAGACCTTCAGCAGCGTCGACTTTCCCGCGCCGTTATGGCCGATCAGGCACAGCACTTCGTTGGTATTGAGCTGCAGGCGCAATCCTTCGAATACATTGCGGCCCTTGTAGCCTGCGGCCAGCCCTTCGACCCCCATCGCGGGGCTGGGCTGGCCTTCGATGTTCGACATGTTCATTGCTTGCTCTTCCCAAAATAGATGGCGATCAATTCGGGATCGCGCAACACTTTCTCTGGCACATCCTCGGCCAATTTCTTGCCACGATCCAGGAACGCGATCCGGTCCGCGATTTCGGTCATCACGTCCAGGTTGTGCTCGATCAGGCAAATCGTTACACCCCGTTCCGTCGCCTCGCGCAACAGCGAAACAAAGCGCGTGCGCGAATGGACATCCAATCCCGACGCGGGTTCATCCAGCAGCCAGATACGCGATCCGGTGGCAATGATGCGGGCCAGCGACAGGAACTTGGTTTCCGCGTACGAGAGATTGATCGCGCGGCTGTCGGCCAAGGCAGTGAGGCCCGTGCGTTCGAGCGCATCGTCCACCTTGTCCATGCGTTCGCGCTGTGCCGCGCGTCCGCCCGGTTGCCATAACCAAGATGCAGGCTCGATCGCCACCAGCACGTTGTCGCGCACGGTCATGTGAGTAAACAAGCGCAGGTCCTGAAAACTCCGCGCAATCCCCATGCTGGCAATCTGATGCGGCCGCCGGCCGAGGATGGACTTTCCCCGCAAGGTGACCCGCCCGCTGGAGGCGGTCAGATTGCCAGTGATCAGGTTGAACAACGTCGTCTTGCCCGCCCCGTTGGGACCGGCCAAGGCGGTCACGATGCCCTCTTGCAGGTCCATGTCCACCGATTGCACGGCAGCCAGTCCGCCAAAATTGATACTGAGACCCCGCATGGACAGCAGTACGTTCGACATATGCGGCTCCTTACAGTTTTCCGGCAATACCGGAGGGGCGAAAAATCATCAGCAGCGTCATCAGCGCGCCGTAGATGAATTGCTGCACCGTGCCGATCTCTGTCGGCGGAATGAAGGGAATGAATGACAGCAGCGCTGGCAGCGACAACAGCACGATCGCGCCGATGAGCGGCCCCGACAGCGTCCCCACGCCACCGATCACCACCATCGCCAGCATCAGGATCGACTGTTCGAACGTGAAGCTCTCCACGTTGACGAACATCATGTTGTAGGCGAACAGCGTGCCGGCCACGCCGGCAAAGGCGCATCCCACAAACATGGCCAGGGTCTTGAGCTTTGGTACATTCTTGCCAAAACTTTCCGCGGCGGTTTCATTGTCGCGAATCGACATCAGGGCTCGCCCGAAACTCAGACGCATCAGTCGCCGCACCAGATACAGGATGATCGCCAGCATCACTGCGCACACCAGCAGAAACAGGCCGGGGGAAGACACGTCCATGCCCAGCAGCGTGGCAGGCGGAATGCCAACCAGACCGCCGTGGCCGCCCGTCAGCGCATGCGCCTCACTGAAAACCGTAACGCCCACCATCTGCAGTCCGAGCGCCGCCGCGACGAAATACTCGCCCCGCACACGCAAAGCCGGAATCGCCAGCAGCAAGGAAAAGACACCCGCAGTCGCCGCCCCCACCAGGCAGGACAGGAGAATGTCCGAACTCACCAGCAGAGAAAACTGAGCGCCGGCGTACGCGCCAATGCCAAAGAAAATCGCGTGCGCCACGCTGAAAATGCCGGCATAGCCCACGAGCACGTTCAAACTGGACGCCGCAATGCCATAGATCATGACCAGCGTGAGAATGCTGAATAGATAGTTGATCATTTCTTCACCGCCGTACCGAAAAGTCCGTTGGGACGGAACATGATGAACGCGAACAGCACCAGGAAACTGACCGCCTCACTCCATTGCGTATCGACCATCGTGATGACGAGGTTCTCGATCACCCCCAGGACCAGACCCGCCAACACCGCGCCACGCAGGCTTCCAATGCCGCCCACAATGGTGGCCGCCAGACTGATGAGCATGACGCGGTGCCCCGACGCCGGCTGGATCCCGATCGATACCGCCGTGAAAATAGCGGCCGGCACCACCAGCGCCGAACCGATCACGAATGCCAGGATGGTCAGGCGCTTTGAATCCAGGCCGAACGATTCGAGCAAGCCCGGACTCTCCGACAGCGCACGCAGCCCTAGTCCCGCATTGCGGCGATCCAGGAACAGGTGCACGCAAGTGAACACGATGATCGCCACCACGATGGACACCGCCAGAATCGGTGCCAGATATAGTCCCGGCAACGTTTCCTGGGCCATCGTCAACGGTGTGCTGACCATGACCGAACCGCGCCCGAAGAAATACTGCACCAGGCTCTGTACCGAAATGCTCGCGCCAAAGGCGGCTACGAATACAGTGAAAAACGAGCCTTCGCTGCGCTGGATCGGCCGGTAGACATACAGCGCCATGAACACGCCAAACGCAATCGCCATGGCAAACGCAGCGAGCGTCGCCAACGGCCACCACACACCCACCTGATGCAACTCGTAATACGTATACCCGGCGATGATGAACGTGGCCCCGTGCGCGACGTGAAAAATCCTGGTCGCACCGAAAATCAGTGCAAAGCCGGCCGCGGTGAGTGCATACAGGATTCCTGTCTGGATACCCGATGCCAGTAGTTGTAGAAACAGCATAATCAGATCAACCTAAAAATTGGCCCACGCAATGGAACGAGGCGTCGCGGACGTCATAGCCGCAACGGCCTGATCGACCTACTTGACCTTTTCCGTCACACCCTTGCTGATCCGGTTGATCTGCATAGCCGTGGTCACCGTACTGTCGCTGAACCGCGCCTCGCCGCCGGCCAGTGCGTAGTGCCCGACACGCTCCAGTTCCGCCAGCAGATTCGTGCCCGTCACAGGTTTGCCTGCCTGCTCCAGACCGCGCACCAGATAGCCGTACAACAACGCACCGTTGTAATAGTTCAGGCCATAAGTCGTAGGCTCGGTGCCATAGTTCTTGCGCCACTCATCCACGAAACGCTTCATCGTGGGCTCGTCAGATCCCCAATCGGCCGCCTGGCTGGTAAATATCAGGCCATCGCTTTCCGGCAGTTTCGAGATGGACGGAAAATTGGCCGCCCCATAGGTAATGATCTGCGTGTTCAAACCGCCGTCGCGCACCTGTTTGATGATGTGCGCAATCTGCGTGATATTGGGACTGGCGATATAAATCGCATCCGGCTTGTCGTTGCGCAAGCGCGCAATGATGGGGGAAAACTGCTGCAGCTCCGGCGCCACGCTGTACGAAGACACCAGCTCGCTGCCCACGCCGGGCAGGCCCGCCTTCAATTCGCTCAGAATGCCCTGGCCCAGCGGATCGTCGACATAGATGATCGCAATCTTCTTGATCTTTTGTTCCCCCAGCCAGGGAATCAGGAACTCCACCTCCTGATTCGCCAGCGGGATGATGTTCCAGAAATACTTGGACAGCTTCGCCAGATCGGGACCCACCGCGCCGCCGTTGACCATCATCACCTGCGCGCGATCGCCGATAGGCGCCGAGGCCTTGGCCACGCCGGTAAAGCCCACCAGCGCATAGGGCACCTTCTCCACATTCACCAGGCGCGACATGCCCACGGCGCCGCCCTGAGGCGTGCCCAGGCTATCGGTAGGCTTGACGCTGATCGTGCCCTTGAGCCAATGGTCTTGCGCAATGTGCTTGAGCGCCAGATCAACGGCATTGGTGTAGATGGCGCCAGCCTCCGCGTTCGGCCCGGACATCGGGAATAGCGTTCCCAATGTATAGCTCTGCGCCCAGGCGACCATCGGCGCCGCCAGCGACATAGCCGCACTAGCCAGCACGGTGGCGACACCGCGCCGCCATGTGGCGCCCTGCTTTCCTGTGATGAGATGAAACGACGTTTTCATTGTTTGTCTCCTTGATTAATGTCATTCCGGCCGTGACACTGCCGAGGTCTCAGTCGAACCTCAGTTCAGCCTCAGTGTGGGCAATCAGATATTCCGGGGTGACCCCGGGCGCCATATCCAGCACCTGAAAGTGGGTTTGCCGCACATCCAACACGGCCAGGTTGGTGTAAATGCGATCCACCGACCCTGAGGCAGTCAGCGGATAACGGCACTCGTTCACCAGGCGAGGCTCGCCTTTCTTGTTCACATGCTCCATCACGACCCAGAGGCGTTTCGCGCTAGCCGCGAGATCCATGGCGCCGCCCACAGCAGGCGCCGTGTCGTCTTCCGACAGCGCCCAATTGGCGATATCGCCGCGCGTATTGACGTCGTAGGCGCCCAGCACGCACAGATCCAGATGGCCGCCGCGGATCATCGAAAAACTATCCGCGTGGTGTACATAACATCCGCCTGCACGCAACGTCACATACTGCTTGCCGGCATTGATCAGCCATGGCTCGATGTGCTCGGCATCAGGCGCCGAGCCCATGCCCACCACGCCGTTCTCGGCATGAAAGATGACCTCCTTATCCGTCGGCACGTGATTCGCCACCAGCGTGGGTATTCCGATACCCAGATTCACGAACCAACCTTCCTGGATATCCTGCGCGGCGCGTTGCGCCATCTGGTCGCGCGTCCAGGGCTGCATATGAGTTTCTGTCGTCGACATAATGATTCCGATTTCGTCAGTACTAGAGTTGAGGATCGCCATACGGCAGGTGCACGATGCGATCCACGAATACGCCCGGCGTCGCGACCGCCTCGGGATCCAGCTCGCCCAATTCCGCCACATGCTGCGTCTGGGCAATAGTCAGCGTCGCCGCCATCGCGCATACTGGATTGAAATTGCGTCCGGACTGCTTGTAGGTCAGATTGCCCCAACGATCGGCACGCCATGCCTCGATCAGCGCCACATCGCCATGCAATGCCTCCTCCAGCACATAACGGCGTCCGTGGTATTCACGTACCTCCTTGTCCGCAGCCAACAGCGTGTCCACGCCGGTCGGCGTGAAAAATGCGGGGATACCGGCGCCCGCCGCCCGCATCCGTTCAGCCAGCGTGCCCTGCGGAACGAGCTCCAACTCGATTTCGCGATTCTTGTACAGCGTCTCGAAAATCGTGGAGCCCGCGATACGTGGAAAACTGCAGATCAGCCGACGCACGCGACGCTCTTGCAGCAGGCGCGCTAGCCCCACCTGGCCGTAGCCCGCGTTGTTCGCCACAATGGTCAGATCGCGTGCACCCTGTTCGATCAGCCCTTCGATCAAATGCACCGACTGACCTACCGCGCCAAAGCCGCCCAGCAGCACGGTGGAACCATTCTTGACCCCATCGAGGGCCTCGGCGACGGAACTCACAAACTTGGAAATCATCATTCATCCATGAAACAAGAAAGTCCGAGATACAGACATTTGTCCGGTTAGTAAACAAAAAAAACGACACACCCTGCTCCGCCTCAGTCAAAAACCGACGCTGCCGGCCGCGTTCCCGTGAACCCTTCGGCCAAGGGGCTGTAGAAATAGAACGAGATTTTGCGCGACTTGAATTTCCATTGGCCGTCGACGCGCACGCAGACATCATCGTAATGACCGGCCGAGACGTAGGAGACGCCGTCGGTGATCGAAATGTATTCCATAGAAATCCGGCCGGTGGCGATATCGCTATCAATGTCGATGGTGCCGTTGGTGCAGAAATGCCAAAAACGTTGGGCGACTTTCGGCACATCCCGCGAGAAAAAGGCCATCAGCGCATCCTTGCCCTGCACCTTGTTCAATCCCTCGAACACCCCGTCGTCGGTAAAAAGCGCCACAAAGGGCTCCCACTCCATGTCATCCAGCAGATGACAATAGCGGGCCCGCAACTGGCCAATCGCCAGTTCGTCCTCAATGCGCTGAATGCGCTGCTCGATCGTTGTATTCACTCATCGTCTCCCTGATATACCGTGCCTGGCCGTCTATCGACTCAGCCGATCACTTTCGTTTCGCGCGATACGACCTGGTTGATCTGGATCGGCATGGTCGAGGTGCCGTTGTCATTGAACGTGATGTCGCCGCCGGCCAGCTTAAACGTGCGAATGCGCAGCATGGCCTCGCGCATCGTGTCGCCATTGACGTCTTGCCCGGTCTTTTCCAGCTCGGCCAGCAACTGCGCATACAGCATGGCGCCGTTGTAGTAGTTCTGCGCATAGCTGCTCGGATCACGCTGGTATTTCTCGCGCCAGCCGGCAATGAAACGCGAGGTGATCGGATCGGCGCGCTTCAGGTCATTCAACTGCGTCGTAAAGATCAAACCCTCTGACTCCGGCAAATTGATGACCGACGGCAGACTGCCGATCGAATAGGTCAGCAGTTGCTGCGTCAACCCTGCGTCACGCAATTGCTTGATGATCTGCAACTGTTGCGACCCATAGCTGGCGAAGTAGATCGCATTGGCATTGGTTTGCCGGATCTGCGCGGCAATCGCCGAGAACTGCTCCATCCCCGGCGGCACACTGTAGGCCCCGACCAGCTCGCCACCGACAGCCGACATCCCCGACTTCAACTGCCGCAACACCGCCGCGCCCAACGGATCGTCCACATACACCAGCGCCACGCGCGTCTTGTCCTGCGTCTTCAGCCACTGCAACGCCGGCGGAATCTCCTGGTCGGCCAGGGGAATCAGATTCCAGAAATACGGCGACATCTCGGCCAGCTCGGGGCTGACCCCACCGCCATTGACCATCACTACCTTTTTGCGCGCCCCGATGGGAGCGGCGGCCTTCGATACGCCGGTGACCCCTAGCAATACGAAAGGCGCGCTGTCCACATTCACCAGCCGCGACATTCCCACCGCACCACCCTGCGGCGTGGCCAGACTGTCCTGCGCCTTGAGCACCATCGGCCGCGACAGCATCTTGTCCGCGGCGACGTGATCGAGCGCCAGCATCACGCCATTGGTAAACACCGAGCCCAGCTCGGCAGCTGACCCGGACATGGGAAACAGCGTACCGAGTACGTAGTTCCCTTGTGCCTGAGCCTTTACTTTGAATGCCGCCAGAGCAGCCGCGCCTGCGGCAGCCTTGACGAATGATCTGCGTGTCATATCCATGTCTATCTCCTCCGGGCCGTAACGGCCTCTCAATCACGTTCCAGCGCGTACCTGATCTTTGCCGCCTTTTCCTGCAAGACCGGCAGATAACGCTCGATCATTTCGTCGCCTGTCATCTTTCCCGCAAATGAAACGACGTTGATGGCGGCGATCACCGCCGAGTTCCGGTCCCGGATCGGCACCGACAACGAACGCACGCCCATTTCCAGGGCGCCATCGATCATGGCGTAGCCGCCCGTTCGTATGTTCTGCACCCACTTCTTCAACTTGCGTTTGTCTGTGACGGTGTTCGGGGTAAATCGGATCAACTCGTGTCGCGCCAACCAGGCATCCAGTTCCGCATCGGAGTACCCGCTCAACAGCACCAGGCCCAACGAGGTGGAATGGGCCGGCAATCGCGTCCCGATCTCGATCCGATTCGAATAGATGCGATATTTTTCGACCCGGGCCACGTACACGATTTCACTTTCGTCGAGCACCGCCATGGACGAGGTCTCGCCCAGCGAATCGGTTAAGGCCTGAATATGCGAATAGGCAGCCTCACCCAGGCCGAACGTCGCCAGATAATTGCTGCTGAATTTCAGCACCTTGTGAGTCAGCCAGTAATACTTTTCGTCCGTGACGATATAACCGAGCTTGCACAGGGTGAGCAGGAACCGCCGCGCCGTGCCACGCGTCAGATCGGTGCGCTGCGCGACCTCGGTCAGGGTCATTTTTTCATGACCCTTGCCAAAGCAACCCAATACCGTCAGGCCACGTGCCAGCGAGTTGACAAAATCCGGATCGTTCATGTTTAGATCTCCGTATATGACATCGGCAGCAAAGATACTACGCTTTGTCCTGGGGGGCCCGATACCATCTCGGAAAATATTCACGTACGAGTGCGCCCGAACTCCGGTATGCATAGCAGCCATCCAATTGCAGCGGTTTATCGGTCTCCTTCACAGACAGTTGTCCCGCCGTGGTCTGCACGGCAGCGGTCGCCAGATTGCCGATCAGCTCGGTGATATGCGTACAGCCCTTGGCACCGCCCACCACCTTGGCGACCTCGCCCCGGAATCCGCCTTTTATCTGGATCCCCACCAGACCGGCATACGCCGGCGTGACGGACTCACAGGCGGGGTTGTACGGTGCGGTCAACGTGACGGCCGCCGCCTCGCGAATGGTCAGCGTATCGTCCACCGTGATACGCAGCCTCATGTGATGGATGGGGGTATTGGCCGGATGCACGTACGTTTTCAATACATGATTGATCGCTTTCACATCCTGAAGCTCGCCCTCGATGTCCCACAAGCCGTCGCCGCGCCGATAACCATCGATGGCAATGGTGCGCCGGTGAATGTGCTGGCGACTTACTGCTTGAGATCCCGGTTCCACGGGATCCGACTCCTGCGCGATGGCGTGACTCATACGTACTCCCACGACTCGCTCAGGCGTCCCAACAGGCGGGCTCGAAACGGAAACCGTTGCCCTCGGCCCGGATGAAACCGAAATACGGATCACCGAAATGCACCGGCAACATTAACGCACCGCTTTTCGCCGTCTGCTTCAGGAACTCATAACGCGTATTGCGCGCCATATCGGGGTACAGACAGTAGCCCGAGTTGATCTCGGGCCTCACGATCTGGATCGGGCTGTGGAAAATATCGCCGCTGAATACCGCCTCCTCGCCCTGCGAACGCACCCGGAACGCCACCTGCCCGGGGCTGTGTCCCGCCGCATCAATCACCTGCAGGCAGTCGGCGATTTCCATGCCTGGACGCATCATGACTGCCAGACCTTCCTGCACGATGGGCATGACGCTGTCGTCGAACGACGCACCAAACACGTCCATGCCTTCGACCTTGTTGCGCCCGGACTCACAGAACTGAAAATCGGCTTCCGGAATGTAGTACTTGGCATTGGGGAAGGTGGGTGTCCAGCGATTGTCGACCCAGCGCGTGTTCCAGCCCACGTGATCGGCATGTAGGTGTGTGAGCGCTACATGCGTGACCTTCTCTGCCGGCGCGCCGGCAGCTTCCAGCCATTCCAGAATCAGGTTATTCAGCATGTGCATACGTGGGATATCCGTACGCTGCTTGAAGTTGCCGACACCCGTGTCCACCACAATGATATTGTCGCCCGCATGGACTACCCACAACTGGATTGTGACCACGAGCTTGTTCATGTGGGGGACCCAATGATGCGGCGCCATCAATTTTTCGTTTTCCTCCAGATCGACTTGATCAAGATCAGGAAGCAGGAAAGCCGGTGGGTGCGTGGGGCCGGAATATTCCTGAATGCGCGTGACGGTTACGTCGCCGATTTTCTTTACTTGCATAACAATCCACTTGTTGATGTCGCCAGTTGTGCGGGCGCCTTATTTGATCGAGCTGGGGTGTTTGGCCAGCGGCACGATCTTGAGCGAGAAATACGGAAACATGGGCAGTGAGGTAAGCAATTCATGCAGCTCGTCATTGCTATCGCAATCGAAGATCGAGACATTCGCCATGCGTCCGGCCACCCGCCACAGATGCACGAATTTGCCCGACTCCTGCAGCTCGATGGCGCGCAGACGCTCGGTCTCCTTTAGCTTGGCCAACGCGGCCGGATCCATGTCGGCCGGCAGATTGACGTCTATCATCACGCAGTACAACATTCCTGACTCCCTCGGTATCCAAACATTCTGCTTGTTTAATTTGTCCGCATATCGGACATTTGTCCGCACTTAAGACATTAATCGCATTGTATGACTGTGCCTGTAGCTGTCAATAGAAATAAGAAGAGGGCGCTAAAAACCTAGTGAAAACACCTAGAAATGCGACCAATAGGCATATGCTCTCGATGAACTCGCGCCTATGCGCGACACATCTCTACGATCGCCCTCCTCCGTTGCCGGAATCTCAGGTATCTATCCCACACCCGCATCGCGCCGAAATCCCGGAGAAGAAAACATGGGGATCGAGAACCCTCCCTCACTCTGCCGAAACGTCACCTCGACCGCCTGCCCAATAGCAATGTCCTCGAACGCCATATCGACAATATTCGTCATCATTCTGGGGCCCTCCGCCAGCTGTACATACGCCATGACATACGGCGGCGCAGCACGGCGCATAATGCTGTACGAATAAATCGTGCCCTTGCCACTGCCCTCGACCCATTCAGTATCGTCACTCCAGCAAAATGGGCAAATCGATCGAGGGTACCAATGAGCCTTCCCGCATTCCTTGCATCGGCGAATCAGAAACATCCCTTTTTTTGCGGCATCCCAGAAGGCGATGGTTTCCGGCGTCGGAGTTGGTTCCGGCAGTATTCTTTCTGTCATCTGTTTACTCCCGCTCGAGGATGACCGTAGCGCTCGCATGTCGGGCGCCGAGCTGGCCGCCGATTGCATTGGCTAACGCAAGGTCGCAGTTTCTGACCTGGACGTTCGGATGGGCTTCGCCACGGACTTGCCTCACGGCCTCGATCATCTTTGTCATGCCACCCCGATTGACAGGGTGGTTATTGCATAGTCCCCCTCCGTCGGTGTTGAAAGGCAGTTTCCCTATCCCTGAAATCAAATTGCCATCGGATACAAACCGCCCTCCTTCTCCCTTCTTGCAAAAGCCCAGATCCTCAAGCTGCATCAATACCGTGATGGTGAAACTGTCATACAAGGAAACGTACTTAATATCGTTTGGAGTAACCTGTGCCTGTTCGAAGGCGACCCGTCCCGAGTCGGCTGCCGCTGTGGATGTCAGGTCTAACATTCCGCCGTTTTGCCCGGAGTGACCACTGCCGTAACCACGGATGCGAACAAGCGGGCGTTTGAGCGATTTTGCAATTTCCGGGCGAACCACCACTATTGCGCCTCCCCCGTCCGTCACCAGGCAGCAATCAAGACGTCGCAAGGGATCGGCGACAACCGGAGAATTCAGCACATCCTGCGTCGTCACGACATCACGCAAGACGGCGCCAGGATTGTGATGGGCATGATGGGAAGCCGCAACACGTATCCATGCCAACTGTTCACTCGTCGTGCCATAGTCGAATATATGACGCGCGGCACACATTGCATAGACGTTCAATACAGCGATACCAAAAGGATGTTCCCATTGAAAGTCGGGTTGTCGACTGTCGTCCTGTCGAACGAGAGCGCCTTTTCCCTGACCTTCCTGGCGAGGACGCCCCGCCAGCGCAATCACCGCTACGTTGCATTTCCCTGCCGCGATCGCCTCCACCGCATGACCGACATGAACCATGTAAGACGAGCCCGAAGTATTCGTGCTATCGAAATGCCGAACCTTCAGATTCAAATAGTCGAGCATGGACAGAGGGCCGGTTCCAGGCGCATCCGGCCCGCAGAAATAGCCGTCAACGTCACTCTTGGAGAGACCGGCGTCAGCCAATGCGCCGAGGACTACCTCCGCGTGCAACTGAGCGATCGATTTGTCTGGCGCGTTTCGAGTCGGGTGTTCGAACGCTCCGGCGATATAGGCATGCATTCTTTCGTTCCTTATCATTCCATGGCGAAGCAGCCGACGTCAATCGATAGTGAAACCGGTGTCAGCGCCAAGTTGACGCCACTTCTGGATTTCGTCTTTGATGACCGCCTCAAACTGCTGACTGCCCTTGGCGTACTGCTCGATTCCGTACTTGGCATAAATACTGGCCATGTCAGGCTCGTTCACGATGGTTTGAAATTCTTTAGCCAGCTTCTCGACGATCGGCTTAGGGGTATGGGCGGGAACGAGTATCCCGAACCATCCTTTGAACTCGAAGCCTTTCACCCCGCCTTCGGCGATGGTGGGAATATCCGGCGCTGCATGGTAGCGCTCTTTAGTGGTAATCCCGAGAACCCGTAGCTTGCCTTCCTCGATCTCAGGTTGAGCCACGGCCCAACTCATCCAGGCGGCCGACACACGTCCAGCCATGACGTCAATCATGCCTGGGGCCTCTCCCCTGTATGGGACATGCCGCAAGTTGACACCGGCATCCCGGTTGAACAACTCACCCCCCAGATTTGGCGTAGACCCCACACCAGCGGACGCATAGCTCAGTTCACCCGGTTTAGCCTTGGCCAAGGTAATGAACTCGGCAAGATCCTTGACTGGCAGCTCGGGGTTTACCACGAGCACCATAGGAAACTGAGCAACCATGCTGACAGGTGCAAAATCTCGCAGGGTGTCGTAAGGCGTATTCGATCCCAGCGCTTGCCGAACCGCCGCCGGACCTAAAAAAGTCATCAGCAGCGTATAGCCATCGGCGGGCGCGCTCGCCGCCGCGACGGTCCCCACAACGCCGCCGGCTCCCCCTTTGTTTTCTACCACCACGGTTTGACCGATACGACTCTCAAGCCGTTGCGCCAGTACCCGGCCGAGTATGTCGGTCAGACCGCCCGATGCCACAGGAACAACAAGACGGACAGGCTTCGTGGGATATCGGATCGAGGAATCAATAGATTGGGCCGACGCGTTGCCGCCAAGCAGCATACTGGCAAACAAACCCGTGACCATGGCGCGGTAAAAAGATTTCATTTTTGTCTCCGTTTTTCATATCTATTTTTTTTTGCGACGACATTGAAGCGTCGGAACACGATGTCGTGGACTGCAAACTCAGGTCGACAGAATCGTCACCAGCGCCACGGCCGAATCGCCCGCCAGTTGACCGCCATTGTTTTCCGCCAGCGCCACCCGCGCATCGGGGCGCTGACGCTCGCCCGCCTGGCCGCGCAGTTGCCAAGTCAGTTCCACGATCTGCGCCGCGCCGGTGGCGCCCAGCGGGTGGCCACGGCTCAGCAGGCCGCCGCTGGGATTGACCGAGATGCGTCCGCCGATATCCGTGTCGCCCGAGCGGATCAGTTTCGCAGCGTCGCCAGGTGCGCAGAAGCCAAGGTTTTCGTAATGGATCAGTTCCGCCGGCGCCGACGCATCGTGCAGTTCTGCCACATGGATATCCTCCGGGCCGATACCGGCCTGCTCGTAGGCGGCGAGCCCAGCGCGCACGGCCACCACTTCCGCATTACCCGGAATGGCCGATACGATGTTGCTGGCACGGACGAATACCGGCTTGTTCGACAGTTTGCGGGCGTAGTCCTCCGAGCAGAGAAAGATCACGGCTGCGCCGTCGCCGATGGACGAGCACATGAACAGCGTCAACGGATCGCTCACCATGCGGCTGCCGAGCACTTCGTCAACCGTCGTCTCCTTGCGAAACTGCGCAAAGGGATTCAATGACGCGGCGCGACGGCTCTTGACCACAACACGCGCAAAATCGCTAGCATCGGCGCCGCAGGCGTTCATCCATTTGCGCGCTTTCGCGGCATACATGTCCATAAAGATGGAGCCACTGCCCGAGCCCACGCCTTCGGGCATCGGTTCCTCCACATCGACGGCGCCCGCGAATGCGCTGAACGACACGACCTTGTCTTCATGCGAGAGTTTTTCCGTGCCCACGACGAGCGCCGTCTCGTACTGGCCCGACGCGATCGCGAGCCACGCCAGATGCAAGGCGGTACTGCTGGAGGCGCAGGCGTTTTCCACGTTAAACATGGGCTTGCCGGCCAGGCCGGTGTTGCGCAGCGCAGCCTGCGCACGGATCATCTCCTGGCCATTGACCGTACCGCCCGCGGCGTTGCCGAAATACACCGCATCGACATCCTGCGCCGTCACGCTGGCATCGCTCAATGCGGACCTGACGGCCTCCTCGCACAACGATTTTACGTTGCGCTCGAGGAACTTACCGAACGGGGTCATGCCCACGCCGCTGATGACAACCTTTTTCATGATTCAAACTCCGTATGTGCAACTGATGATGATCAAGACGAACACGCCACTGGGCGGGCAATTCGTCGTTATGAATGGATGGGCGCATCCGATTCCCCGGTACCGCCCTCCTGTTTGCGCAGGAATTCGCGCAGCGTCTGTTGAAACACCGGACTCTCGATACAGGCCCGCTGATGCGTCAGTTCCTGCGCGAGCGCCTGTAACAGGTCCGGATAATCGGTATTGAGCATGGACTTCGTGCGTCCCCAGGCATCGCCCGGAAAACCCGCGTACATCCGTACCCGTCGCAGCGCCGCCGCATACGCCTGGCCGGGCTCGGTGATCTCGTCGGCCACACCGGAGGCCAGCGCCTCGTCACCCGACAAGACCGCGGGATGCAACAACAACCGGCGCGCCATTCCGTCGCCCACCTTTGCCTTCAGGAGGGCCACACATCCCCAATCGGGCACCAGACCTAACTTCAGAAACGGAAAGACAAAGCGTGCGTCACGCGCCGCCACAATGACATCGCACGCCAGCACCAACCCCGCCGCACCGCCCGCCGCACCGCCCTCCACGGCGGCCACAACCGGCTTGTTCGCCTGGCGGATAGCAGTCACACAGCGATGCGCTGCCCCCAGCAAGGCATCGAGCTCAACACCAGACATCGACTCAAAAGCGTCCACATCGCCGCCGACGCTAAAGTGCCCCCCCTCGCCGGTCAGCACAATGCCCCAACATTGCAGGTCATGCGCGGCGGCTTCCAGTGCGTCGGCTAATTGTTCGCGCAGCGCCTGATTAAACGCATTGCGCCGCGACGGCCGAGAAAGAGTCAGCGTCAGAATGCCGTCGCTCAGCGCCGTCTTGACGTAGTCGCTCATCATGCCTCCTGAACAACGTTACGCTGTGCCGCTTCAGCCACTATGCCTAGCGCCGCCACAGCCCCGTCGATCAAGCCATCGATGATGGCTTCGACCGGTTCGATGCAACGGGCAAAAACACTGGCTGGTCCCAGATCGATCAGGCCGTGTTCCCAGTCGCCCTCGTGATAGGCATGACGAACGAGTTCGCCGGCAACGAGGTTGCGATACGGCTCGAACTCCGACACCCCCGCCGCCTCCAGACCGGCGACCGCCCGCGCGGTCGGGTTATCCAGCACCCGATGCTGCTTGCCGAAACTGCTCATCACGACCCGGCTCGCATGCTCGTCCAACCCGGTGACATGCGCCTTGTAGTCGCGATGCGCCCAGATTTCCTGGGCCACCACCATGCGCGTACCCAACATCATCGCGTCGGCCCCCATCGCCAGCGTGCTCACCAGATGCCGCCCATCCCCCATTCCGCCGCCAAGCACCAGCGGCACCTCCAGCGCATCGGCGGCCAAAGGCCCCTGCACGATCTGGCCGACCATGTACTGTCCTGTATGCCCGCCGGCCTCACCGCTGATGACCGTGATGGCATCCACGCCCAATTTCTGCGCGCTGAGCGCATAACGCACCGCCGGGACCTTGTGAATCACGACGCAGCCGGCATCCTTCAATCGAGGCAACAGCCATGCGGGGTTGTTGCCCGACGTCTCGACGAACGCCACCCGCTCATCGATAATGACATCCAGCATCGGCGTCAGCACCTCCACAATGTCGGGCCGGCGGCCCACAGAGACGCTCACGCCAAATGGACGCCCCTGCGTCAACTCGCGGCACAGCCGGATCTCGTGACGGAACCGCTCCGGATCCCCCGGAAAGGACATGCAGGTGATGAATCCCATTGCACCGGCATTGACCACCGCCGCCACATAGCGCGCGTCGGCCAGCCACTGCAGCCCGCCGCACAGAATCGGGTGACGGATACCGAGCAGCTCGGTAATGCGCGTCCGGAAAACCTGTTCTCTCATGATTGCGCTGCTCCTTTGCCAGCCTGTGCCGCCTCATCTTTAGTGGTCAGCGCTGCCAGGATCGTTTCCGTATGCTCACCCAGCGCAGGCGCCGGCATGACCTCGCCATGGCCCGATGCCGAGGCAACACCAGGCGCATAAGGCCGAATGTGTCGAATGCTCCCGGCATCCTTCTGCTGAAACTCGCCGGTGTATCCGCCCTGCGTAAAGGCCGCCGACGCCGTCACCTGCGCGTAATCCGCAACCGGAGCGGCCAGAATATCGACCGCCTCGAAAATGATCAGCCATTGCGCCGTAGTCTTCTCGCGCAGGGCAGGCGTGACGATCTCGGCCAACTCCCGTCGATGCGTCACGCGATCGCTGGACGTCGCGAAACGCGCATCATGTTCGATATCACTCAGGCCCAGCAGCTCACAGAAGGCCGTCCATCTCTTGGCGTGATAGGCGGCCACCATGATCCATCCGTCACGCGTCGGATAGGCCTCGTTCGGCGCCGAATACGGCGCCCCGCTGCCGCACGGCTGCGGCACTTCGCCCGTGGATAAAAAGCTGGCCAACGAGGTCTGCTGCAACTGCAGGGCGCTCTCGTACATGCTCACGTCCAGCCACTGTCCATAGCCCGTCTGCTGGCGATGCAACAACGCATCCTGCACCGCCAATGTCGCCAGCATGCCGGTCGTCATATCGATCACCGGCGCCTGCACCTTGCTAGGCTCGCCGCCGGGCACGCCGCACACACTCATCAGCCCCGACACTGCCTGAACAATCCCGTCCACGCCGGGCTTGCCCGCCTCCGGGCTGTGTTGTCCATAGGCGGAAATACTGCAGTAGATGAGCGCGGGGTTGAGTTCGCGCACGGACTCATAATCAAGCCCCAGCCGGCGCATGACGCCGGGCCGAAAGCTCTCCACCGCCACATCGGCCCGCGCGATCAGCCTCCGGGCGATATCCACGTCACCAGCCGTTTTCAGGTCCAGCACGATGCTGCGCTTGTTACGGTTGAGCGCCATGAAAATGACGCTCTGCCCGTTCTGCCACGGCGGGCCTAATTGTCGGCCCAGATCGCCGCCGGGCGCCTCCACCTTGATGACGTCAGCCCCCCGATCGGCCAGCATCATGGTGCACGTAGGCCCCGCCGCCACTTGGCTGAAATCGACGACACGGATGCCGGCCAGCGTTTCTCTCATCTGCATCCCCGTTACTGAAAACTGATCTGAGTAGCGCTGCGGATGTGTTTCCAGCGCGAAGCTTCGGCTTTGAAGGTGGCCGTCACCTGTTGCGGCGTGCCGGCGGGCGACAGAGCATTGTGCGCCTGCGGCCGATTCAGCGTGATTTCCGCGACGTGTCCCAAGACGTTCAGATCAATACTCATGACGATTGTCTCGATGAAGCCGCATCACACGCTGGGGCTGGACAGAGACCGGCCGCCGCACACATACAACGTCTGCCCGGTCACATAGGAGGACTGCTCGCCCGCGAAAAACAGCACCACCCGTGCGACGTCGCCGGGCTCGCCCACGCGCCGGGCGGGGACGGTTTTCGCCAGCTTGTCGCGCGTTTCCTGGCTATAGCTCTGCAGCAAAGGCGTATCGATGATCCCCGGGGCAATGGCGTTGACCGTAATGCCGTCCTTGGCCAATTCGATAGCCAGGCTGCGCGTCAGGCTTACCACCCCGCCCTTGGACGCCGAATAATTAGCCTGACCAAAACCGCCGAGCCAGGCACGCGACGCGATATTGATGATGCGCCCGTATTTCGCGGCCAGCATGTCGGGCACGACTTCCTTGCAGCACAGAAACTGCGACTTTAAGTTGACGTCGACGACCAGATCCCAATCAGCCTCGCTCATATTCACCAAGCGGTTGTCGCGCGAAATGCCAGCGTTGTTGACCAGCACGTCGATCTGCCCTGCATGCTCGCGGATACGCTGAAATGCCACCTTCAGCTCAGCGGCATCGGTGACATCAGCCGCCAGCGCCAGACAATCGGCGCTATCGACGGCGAGCGCGGCACGCGCTTTTTCAAGGGCTTGCGGATCGCGATCGAGGATGGCGATGCCATAGCCGTTGTTCAAAAACTGGTTGCTGATTTCCAGACCGATGCCGCTGGCACCTCCGGTCACCACTGCGAATTTCTTGCCGCTCACTACGTCTCTCCCATGGAAATCATTTAGAGCATGTTAGAAACCGGCCCCCAGGGGGTCAAACGACATTTAAGATAAAATCGTCAACTAAAAGTTAATTGAAAAGCATCCACCAACCCCGCCATGCCCCTGCCCACCGAACGGCTCCCCCCCTTGAACGCATTGCGCGTTTTTGAAACCACGGCCCGCCTGCTCAGCATGCAGGAGGCGGCGGTCGCGTTGCACGTCACGCCGGCCGCGGTCAGCAAACAGATTCAATTGCTCGAGCAATACCTGGAGACCCAGTTGTTCATCCGCAGCCACCGCAAACTGGACCTTACGCCGGCCGGAGAAAAATACTATGCCCATATCAGCACCGCGCTGAACTCCATCCGCCACGCCACGCGCGAGGTCTCGCAGCAATCCACCTCCACCGCCCTGAAAATACGCGCCTATACGACGTTTGCGATGTACTGGCTCATTCCGCGCCTGACCTCATTTCACGGTCAGTTCCCCGACATCAATATCGAACTGAGTACGTCACTGAAATGGATGGACTTCGAGACGGAAGATGTGGATGCCGCCATCCGGCTGGGCGATGGCAACTGGCCGGGCCTGATCGCCCTGCCACTCATCCCCAACATCCTGACGGCGGTGTGCAGCCCCGCACTGAAGACCACCCTGCACACGCTGGATGACTTGAAAAAAACGACACTGCTGCATACGCTGGCGCGGCCCGACGACTGGAGCCAATGGCTGGCCGCTCAAGGGCACACTAATCTGGACGGCATGCATCACCGTAGCTACGAAAGCTCAGTGCTGGTGTATCAAGCCGCGATGCGCGGCCAGGGTGTGGGCATCGCCCAGAAATCGCTGGTGCTGCCGCTGATAGGCAATGGCGACTTGGTGTATGCGTTCGACTATGAACTGGACATGCAGGCCTACACGTATTATTTCGTGATACCTGGCAATCGCCCCATCCATCCACACCTGAAGGTGTTTCATGACTGGCTGATCAATCGGGCGGAGGTATAGGATTGGCCGTCGAGCCCAGTTTGAACAAAGTTCAGCCAAAGCGTTAGCGGCCACGTTACTATCGTGGCTGGAACCGATCGTCAGAATATGGCGTTTCACCGAATCCAATGGGATTGGTATTCGTAATAACCGGGGTGCCCCAGGGATTCTTTGACCACGCGCCAAAGCGCAAGCCTCGCCGTGAACGGCGAGGTCAAGCCAGGCCATATCAATGCGGCGCCAAAGACGCCCCCGCATTGTGGCGGAGACTCGGCTCAAGTTTCAACGTTGCGCAGCTCGGCGGGCAGGTACTCGCGCATGACTTCGATGAATCGTCGCAGCCGGGCTGGCTGGAAACGCGAGGGCATGTAGACCAGGTAGACAGGCAAGGGTTCGGCGTACCATCGTGGCGCCACATGCACCAGACGCCCCTGTGCGATGTCACCCTGCATGGCCCATGCCGAACCCAGCGCCAACCCCAGGCCCGAGGCTGCGCCACGACGCAGCGCATGAAGGCCGTCAGTGGACAGGCGGGGCTCGATGCCAAAACGAACCACTTCGCCAGTATCCAGGCTCGTCAGCGTGACCTCATTGCGGTAGAAGGTGCGCAGCGCCAGCCACGGCAGGCCGGACAACTGCCTCGGGTGCTGCGGCACCTCGCCAGGCGGCAGCACCCCCGGCGCGGCTACCACGATGCGCCGGACATCTCCCAGCTTCAGCGCCACCACCGACGGATCGGTGATCGTGCCGATGCGCAAGGCGCAATCAATATTCTCAGCGATGAAATCCGGCATGCGATCATGCAGCAGCCAATCGACGCGCATCTTGGGATACCGCCTCAGGTAGTGCGCCAATGGCTCCACGAACTGATGCTGGCCGAACGCATGCGGCGCCACTACCCGCAGCATGCCGACGGGTTCGTCGACAGCACCTCGCGCCTCGCTCTCGAAGCGCTGCCAGCCCGCAATGAGATCCTTTGCGCGCTCGTAGCAACGCTGGCCGTCTTCGGTAAGACGGATGGCGTGGGTGGATCGTTGCAGCAAACGCACGCCCAGTGTGCGTTCCAGCAACTGCAGCCGCCGGCTGACCGTGGGCTGGGTGCTGCCCAATTGCGCGGCTGCTGCCGACAGGCTGCCGGCCTCGACGATGCGCACCAGGGTTTCAAGGAGCAGGACGCGATCTGTGCCGAGCGTGGAAAGAGAGGGTATTGTCATACGTCCATCGTATAACAGATTTACTTTCTGGCGGGCTACCAATCAATCGGGACGAGTCTCATAATCTGCTCCATACCTTCTCTTGGAGCCCTCGATGCTTTCCAGATCCACTCCCCTTCATTCTCCTGAAACCCTTCTGACACGCGGCCTGGTAATACTTCTGGCGATAGGCGCAGGCCTTGCTGTAGCCTCTCTCTACTATAGTCAGCCCATGCTGGGGGTCATGAGCGCGGAGCTCCATGCAGGGCCTGAGACCCTGGGATGGATTCCCACCCTGACCCAGCTTGGCTATGCGTCTGGCATATTGCTGCTGGCCCCCCTCGGGGATCGCCATGACCGGAAGCGAATCATCCTGATCAAGGCTGCCGCGCTATCCGCAGGTCTATTGCTGGCCAGCTTCGCGCCCTCGGTGAGCCTGTTGCTGGTAGCCAGCTTTGCTATCGGCCTGGCGGCAACCATGGCGCAGGATATCGTGCCTGCCGCCGCCATCCTGGCGCCAGCCGGGCGTCGCGGCTCGGTCGTCGGAACTGTCATGACCGGCCTGCTGCTGGGCATCCTGCTATCCCGCGTGGTCGGGGGCTTCATTGCGCAAAACTTTGGCTGGCGGATCATGTTCGGCGCGGCGGCGTTGGCCATCCTGGCGCTGGCAGCAGTGCTGTGGCGTTGCTTGCCGGGCTTTGCGCCCACCAGCGGATTGCCGTATCGGGCGCTGCTCGGATCTCTGGACACGCTGTGGCGCCAGCATCCGCACCTGCGTCGCAGTGCGATCGCGCAGGGCCTGCTGTCGTTGGCATTCAGCGCCTTCTGGTCGACGCTCGCTGTCATGCTGCACGCCGCCCCCTTCCATCTGGGCGCTGATGTGGCGGGTGCCTTTGGTTTGGCCGGTGCTGCAGGCGCGCTGGCCGCGCCGCTGGCCGGACGCGTTGCCGATCGTCGCGGCCCGGCCCTGGTCATCCTCCTGGGTGCCGCGCTCACGGCCGTCTCGTTTGCCGCCATGATTCTGCTGCCTCTGCTGCCGCCGCCCGTGGCACTGTGGCTGATTGCAGTCAGCGCCGTCGGCTTCGATCTTGGTATTCAGATGGCAATGATTGCGCACCAGAGCATTGTGTATGGCATCGACCCTGCTTCCCGCAGTCGCCTGAACGCCGTACTCATGACGGGCGTGTTCGTTGGCATGGCTGCGGGAGGCGCGCTGGGCAGTCTGGCACTGGCCCATTGGGGCTGGATCGGTGTGTCCTCGCTGGCAACTCTGGCAGCCATCGGCGCCCTGGCGCTGCAGGCTCGGCCCCGGCGGCAAAGCATCGCCATGCGCTGCGGGGCATGAGCGGGCAGCGCCGGGAAGCGGATCATGCCAGCGGCTTGGCTCCCCGTGCAATCAGGAACCAGACGAAAGCCAGGGCGGCAGCCAGCAGGAAAACGCTGGAATCACGCCCGCCTGAGGCCAGCAGGCCGCCTATAGCCCCGCCCATGAAAACACCCAGCGACTGCGCCGTATTGTAAAAACCCAGCGCCAGCCCCTTGTATTCCGGGGGCGCCACGCGCGAAACCAGCGAAGGCTGCAGGGCTTCGAGAATATTGAACGCAATGAAAAAGCCCACCAGCATCACCACCAGCCAGGCAAAATGGTGGCTGGCCAGCGGCATCAGCGCCAGCACGACCACCAGCCCCGCCACGGAGGTCTCCAGCGCGATCTTGTGCGCATGCCGGGTTTCCGTATAGAACACCGCGGGCACCATGAGCACGAAAGACATCAGGATGACCGGCAGGTAGACCTCCCACAGATTGGACGACTGGTAGCCGCCAAGTCTGGCCAGCAGACCGGGCGCGACGATGAATAGCGCCATCAGAATGAAATGCAGGCAGAAAACGCCGAAATTGAGCCGCAGCAGGTCGACATGCGCCAGCACATCCCGCGCACGGGCCTGGACGATAGGGGAGCCCCCCTGGGGCACAGTCGGCACCATGAAGGCGGCAATGAGCAGACAGACAAAACCCAGCAGGCTGATTGCCCAGAACAGGCCCGACAGGCCGAATTCACCCACCAGCATGGGCGAAAGCACCAGCGACACTGCAAACGAAATGCCGATTGAGCCGCCCACCATGGCCATGGCGCGCGTGCGCACTTCCGGACGGGTTGCGTCCGCCACCCAGGCGGTGATGGCCGCCGACACCGCACCCAGGCCCTGGATGACGCGGCCCGCCAGCACCCAGTCGACATTCTTTGCCAGGGCGCAGATGACGCCGCCAATGATGAACAGCAGCATGCCGAATACGATGACTGGCCTGCGCCCCCACCGGTCCGACGCCACGCCCAGGGGAATCTGCATCACTGCCTGCGTGAGCCCATAGGCCCCCAGCGCCAGCCCGACACGGGCGGCGTCATTGCCGCCGGGCAAGGTCTGCGCTACCACGGCGAACACCGGAGTGAGCAGAAACAGGCCCAGCATGCGGGCTGCAAACAGCAGGGCGAGCATGATGCTCGCGCGCCGCTCGACGGGGGTCAGCTTGAGCCTGGCCTTGGGGCCGCCGGCGGAAGGGAAGGATTGAGCGCTCATAGGGTACGGATCATTAAACCA